>Ga0302119_10000161_pt1 | contig 27798 bp, 43 predicted proteins | sample AG5_Tmax_MG_FD_203114 | JGI IMG/M metagenome (GOLD analysis project Ga0302119, IMG submission 203114) | Marine microbial communities from Western Arctic Ocean, Canada - AG5_Tmax | ecosystem: Environmental > Aquatic > Marine > Oceanic | place: Canada: Western Arctic Ocean | collected 2017-10-01 | reverse complement strand
GTTTCATCCGATCAGTCGGATCTCCGGGGCTGTTCTGCTCACCGAGGCACCGGGGGGTACCGGGGGCACCGCAGCCCAGACGCGGAAAAGGGGGAGGCCGTAGCCCCCCCCGTTCCTTAGTCGATGTACGGACCTTCCACGCCCGGGAGCGTTTTCTCGCACTGGTCGCACGCTGCATCGAACTCAAGTTCGTGGCAACCGTCCCAACCGGCGTACTCGATCCCCTTGGTGTCGCACCATTCCTTGTGGCAGTAGTCGCTACAGAAATAGGCACGATCCAGAATATCGCCATCCGGTCCGTCAACGTCATGCTTATGGGCCATGATTCACCCCCTTCCAGTTGTCAACCGGCCCCTAGTGGGCCGTAGTCCCACTCTATGGTCAGTTGTCCGTCGATCCACTAGCCCCTAGTTAGCCGGTTCACCGGTTCTGGTCGGTGTGGCTAACAGTCGGGGCTGTATAGGAGTAGAGCGGGCTAGCCCCGTATAAAGGAGTGGGTTGTCGGGGCTTACCAGCGACACCGACAACACGGCAAGGAGTGACCCCCCGGCTCTCACCGGAGGGCCTCCCTGTTGACAACCCGCAAGGGTCGTAAGAGCGACAACCGAAGGAGACCAGCCCGAAGGCCGGGGGTCTACTGACCCCCAGCCCGCCGAACCACTAGTGGCATGACCACTATCGGGATTAAGCACCCGATGACGACTCCTACGGTGAAACCGACGCTGATTGCCAGCCCGGCTGCACCGTCGGAGATTGCGTTGCCTAGGAAGGCTCCTACCGCTGCACCAGCCGCTTTCGACCGGTACTTGCGTGGGAGGAGCAACTCCCCAAACTCGACGCCTAGCAGCATGCCTATGACCAGCACACCGTTGTCGATCATGCCAAACACGATCGCTTCGTGCATCTTGCCTCCTCAGTTGTCAACGAACCCACTATATCCACGGATGTCCGTCAATCCACTAGTTCGCTAGGTCGATCCACTAGCCCCTAGGCAGCGGCGCAGCCCCGTGGTTTGATCTGGTTAGCCGGGGCTTCCTCGCTCGCCGGAGGTCGCCGGAGGCACCGTGACCTCAGACGCGAGAAAGGGGGGCCTTTCGGCCCCCCTCGCCCTATCGCTTCTCCATTGTCCGGCGTATTTCGCCGTCGTAATCCACCGGGATCTCGCTTAGGTGGACCCTCTCACGATGCTCCCGTATGTCCTGTATCAGAACACGGACTGCGAGGACGGATATCGTTCCGACCCCTGTAAAGAGCACCGCTTGAACTATGCGGGTCATTAGCATGTTGCCTCCCTCTATTCGGTTGTGCCCCCATACTATCGGTGGATGTCTGTCGATCCACCGATGGGGGCTAGTGGATTGGCGGACATTGGTCGATAGGGTGGGGGTACACAACTGAGGAGGCAAGTAATGACCACTACTAAGACCTGCACCGGATGGAGCAGGTACAACAGCGGGCAGCACAGCCCGTGTGACCGGCCAGCCACCGGACCGGATGGGTACTGCGACCTTCACCTTCATGTCGCTCGCAGCACAGACCCATACGGGGTCAAGGGCTGAGAGCCTGCCCGTCGGGGGTACACCCCCTCCCCCCGGCGGGCAACCCCTCAGGGGGCGGGGCTTGCCAACGCTCTCCCCCATCTAGCCCCGCTATTTCAGTCGGCTACCAGATTTCTTCAGTCTTCAACGGAATGCCCACCTCTGGCCCTTGGCCATTCTTGTTCGGGCGCACAAACTCCAACTTTTGACTGGTCACCCATTTGGCTCCGCTACCAGAGATCGGGGAGACCTCCATGTCTAAGCGGCCGAAATGGCTCTTGATGTTCATAATGGTTACTTCTACCACGAGGCCATCTAATGACAGCCGGGCCTTCCGCCCGACGTACTCGTCAATCAAATCTTCCAAGGCCATGCTCTCGCCTATGCTCGCCATCGGTTCCTCTCTTCCTACTACTGATGGTAGCAGGATCAATCTCATGTTGTGCGGATCGGGGGCTGGCTCGGCGGGGAGGGATCGAACCTCCAACCTCCGGGTCCAAAACCCGGCGTTCTGCCAGTTGAACTACCGCCGACTGGTACCCCCAACGGGGATCGAACCCGTGTTACCAGCGTGAAAGGCTGGCGTCCTAACCACTAGACGATGGGGGCTTGGTGGGAGCGGCGGGAATCGAACCCGCAACCGTCGGATTAAAAGTCCGCTACTCTGCCAATTGAGTTACGCTCCCGAGTGGCGGTGGCGGGATTTGAACCCGCATGACTCAAGAGTCGGGAGATTTTAAGTCTCCTGTGTATGCCCGTTCCACCACACCGCCTCGCCTGAATAGGAGTTACGTTTCCCGCTCCACAAACATGGCGTACAAACGCTCAAGCGCGTTGTGGGTCGTCGTCTTGAATAGGGGCGGGGCCACAGCATGCACCAATGCAGCGAAGGATGCCCACGCCATTATCGCTGAGGCCGACAACGCAAAGCGCGCATGTTCACCCCAAGTCTGACCAACCGAAGCCGGATGTTCGGTGAAACGGTTAAAGGTTGGTATCAGTATCACGATGGTGTCTCCGTGGGTTCGGTGCGGAACATCTTTCGTACTCGCCGCAGACTCTGTCGCTCTTGTTCGTTCGTCCCACCCCAAAAGCCAAACTCCAGATTACGCAGTGCGTAATCCAAACATTTCTTTTGTACTGGACAGGTACCACAAACAATCCTCAGAACATGTGGCTCCTCGGTATTAAAGAATACTTCGGTGTCCATATTCTTGCATAATGCGTCCACCTTCCAAGGGGTTGGCTCGAATTGAATAAGGTCGCCCAAATTGTTGCGAAATTTGTCAGGAACGTCCATCAGTCAGCAGACTGATCCGTGTTGGTTCGTGACATCGGTGCTTCGCACATCGGACAAATATAGTCGCGGTCTTCTAGCATCTGTCGCCCGACGTACCATAGGCATTCCGTGCAACGGATTACTCCGCGTAATCGGTTCTTTCTTACCTTTTTACTAGGCATCTTGTATCTTACCAATTCACTTGTGGATTACCAACGTCTAGTCAAAGTTGATGGGGTAGTTCCCACATTGAGAATTACAGCGGTGTTATTATAACGCCGTGTCCTTGACTCATTCTGCTGCCCGCCGCCTGTTCGGCAAATTCGTCGCATTCAATCAAATGCTGTCGGAACAGCAGGAAGTTGAAAACTACTACGGGCTGTCTTATCGTATGGACACTTGGCAAATGTGGTCAGAATGTGAAGGGAATCACGAACCCAACTCCCGAACGCAATGTCACCACTCTGGATTGCACTTGACCATCAAGGAATGTGAGAAACCGATGGGGCAAGCAGAGTTCGCTGTGATGTACGGACCATTCGATCTGATGACAGGCGATGACCCGGAACTGCTTTATCGCCAAATGAACAACAGCGTGAAAGCGGTACTCGCCACTGCCCAACTACATATCCACGCCCTCGGGTGGCCCTGCCATGACGAGTGTCAATGCGAACAGATTCTCTCAGAAGAGAACTACATGGGACCACCTGATCGCAATGGATTTGACGACTGATGTTAGAAGTGTTTGAGTGGATTGGCTATGGCGCTATGTTCCTGCTCGCCATAGTGCTGTACATGGGTTGGACGGATATTCAACGCTAGTTAGAACAGCGCCTCTTCTTGAGTGGCCTGCCCCTTGCGTTTTCTCATCTCTAGGTCAACACAGAGTGGATGTGCCCATCCGGCAGCATCACTAATGAGTCTGGCCCCTGTGATCTTGCCCGGTTCCAACCAGCAAAGAACCCGTTTATACGATCCCTGAGTTCGTGGGTTCAGATTCTTTCCGCAGAACTCACACACGACTGTCATTTGGTCAGTTCTCGGAGGACACTACTCGCCATGTGACGAGGATAGCATCCCCCGAGGTAACTAACTCCACGATCAGGCAGGTGAATCACACGGCATGTACCGGGCATAGACCCGATAGTCGCCGTTGGCATCTACACGAACCACCGACTCGTAGGTATCGTTCATTCCAGCCACGATGCGTAACGCCTTCAACTCGTGCTTCACGATACGACGCTTGAGACCCACCGCGTGGGCACGGGCTGCCGGGGTGTCCGCCGCCTTGAAGATGCGGATCAACGCCCACTCACGCGGCTTGCTGGTCAGCCTCTCGGCAACGGTGTTCCAGAAGATGGTTGCAGGTGCGCTTGTCTTGCCTCGACCCATCTGGCTGTAGGACAGGCTGTCACCCGTCGGTTGCTCATAGCAAAGGACACTCAACAGATCGTTCAAGTTATCCTTGCTCATGGCGTTGGCCTTTGAACGGGTGGATCTCACAGACACCTCTGCGGCATCAATCGATCCGAACACTGGCTCACTCATACCTGTACTCCATCCTCGTCGTAACTCGCAACAGATGCGAGTACCGGGGGATTAGTTTCGGCTTCGGCGTCGGGTGAGTACGCCCTGATGACGACCGTCCGATTCTCCAAGTTGGTGTGGGTCCGAACCTTGACGCCACGACGCTTCGCCGTGCCGTGGCAATGAGCCACGAAGGTGCGGGGTTCCATCTCAAAATCTTCGCCCTGAGTTAGTTCCCAGTTCTTGCCGTTGAGAATCTTGTCCCAGTTATATTTAGCATTGCCGCCCGCATTGCGAGCGAACTTGAACTGCTTTACTTCACGCATAGGTACTGTCCTCCAGTAGTTGCGTATTGGATGACAAGCCAAGTTGGCTCGCCTCTGTCGTCCACTTGCTGGACATCTAGATCAATGTATCTATCGAATGTCGGAATACCAACCTATCTTGATTAAACATTTGCTCCCGTGTCTAGCCCTACCGTGGGTATCTGATAGGCCAGTTCTAGTTTGTGATTGTCGATGGTTCCTTCGTACTCGTAGGTCACGGTGTCCGCCTGCCAGAAGGAGTTGGGTCCGAGGTAGGCGTCGCCTGATTCACGGAGCAGGCTTGAGTCAAGGTCGCTCTCCTTGATGGCCCACACATAGATGCTGTCGTTGGGCACGATCGTCGGTAGCCATGTCTTCTCGCCGTTGAACTCTATCTGTGTGGGTTCGCCTTGCTCCGGGCGGATGTAGACGAACTGTGCGGCATGTGCGAAGGTTGGTCCGGCGAGATAGACGCATCCGTCCATGCCCGGCGTGAGCCCCTTTTCGAAGATGCTGCCGATCCGGCTCTCATATGTTGCGTGGTATAGCATCGTCCTACTCCTGTGCATCTTTGGTTTGGTAGTTATCTATAATGTCATTCATCGAAGCATGGCGCTCCGGATGGGAGTTCCACGCCGTCACTGGGATGCGGTAGGAGTCGTCGGTTGCATCGGGATGCTCGCCATTCCGAAACCAGCAATCGACATCCTCTCCCTCCTTCGTGACCATGTGGACCCCGTAATGCTGCTCTGGTAGTTCACACCACAACCCTTTTACGTCGGGGTGTGGAGAAACGCATGGCACCTGAGTCATTGAACGACATTTCCTGCATGAGCCAACAGACTCACCTGTCTCCGCTGTCAGGTCCGGCGTCTGAGTAGCCATCTCAATCGTGGTCTTACTCTGACCGCAGTCTAGGCAAAGCCACTTCACTTCATTCGACATCATTTGCACTCCTGTGGGTCGATGCGCCACTTCATGGAACCGGTCCTGAACTTGGCACCCATCGCTGTACAGGCGGTGTAATACCTCGTCGTCAAATGGTCCGGTGCCTCCTTGTGGGCACACTCATGGATGATCAGGTCATCCAATGCCACTGCCAACTCCTTCGTGGTCATCGTGCCCCAACCTGCTCGCCTTAGTACAAGCCAGTTGAAGTCGATGCGACGGGTCATATGGATTGCCGCTTCCTTTTGCCACCGGTCATCGTCAATCATGTTGATCTCGAAATGGCTCTCGTCTTCCAAAAACATTGCAGCCTTCCTCGCGTATGCCTGTATCGCTTTCGTCAACTTCGTCGGCTTGGCATGTGCGTAACCAAGCCCCTGACCGTGCGTGGGCTTCAACGAGAAGTCGGTGGCTGACGATACGGCTGCGTCGTTTTCTTTGATGGCGGTCCAAACGTCCCTGTTATAGGTGCCACCGTTCACGACCTCTCTTCCGTGGGCGATGGCGTTCTTGTCGGCTTCCCGATCTGCCGGAGTACCGATGACCCAGCCCTTTCCATGACGGGTGTTCATCACACTCACGACTGCGTCCTCACCGGCACCCGGAATGGCTTCGGTCACCCACACCGCTGATGTCTCTTCCTCGTTCAGCAGGCCGTGTGTCTCTTCCAACACCGCACCCAGTAATGCTCGCCTATAGGCAGGCGTCACGTTGTCACGGTCCCGGTTCAACGGCACCTTCTGATCCACGTTGATGTGCCACGGCGTGTCGATCTCCACCACGGGGATGCCCATTTCGTACAGGTGAGCCTGCTGGTGGATGCCATCTACCTCTGCTGCGATGATGTCCACGCAGGTGGTACGACGGGTCGGCTTCATCTGACCCTTCTCATCCATCCGCAACGTGGGCAGACTGATGCCCATGATCCGCTTGATCGGCTCGCGACCTTCGATCACGAATCCGTTGACGGTCACGGTGAACCCGTCCGGCACCAGCACGTTGTTGATGTCACACAGAATCTCGTAGACCTCATCACGGTTCAGGCGCACCACACCGGAGAACACCGACCCACTCTCGCGTCGGTCATCGGTGACGGTACGTCCGCTCTCATCGAAGAAGACGCTGCCGGTCGTGGTGGAGATGCTCGCCTTGACGCACTGCGACAGTACGAACTTCTCACCCTCATTGAACCGACCCCGCTTCATGGGGTCACCCTTCTTCTTCGACGGCTGGTACAACGTGTACGCGTCGGTGAGGTCGGAGAACCCTTCCGGGCAGTCGTCCTCAACAACGAGACTGGCATGCTCATCGTCAATCGACTTGAGGCCCACGGATGCAACGGATGCGTTCTCATCAAATACATTCTGGAGCAGGTCGTGGACCATGGCAATCTTTGGGCGTGAAGCCATCAACTGGCCAAACCCATCTAGGTCAACGTCGATCCAATTGGTGCGGGTGTTCATCGGTCCTCCCTCTGCTCCCTGAGGTACAGCCCTGCGGCGATGCCAAGGCATAGCCCAAGGAGACCCCAACACAGGAGCGTTGTCGTGTGCATAGTAATGGTTGCTAGTACGGTATCCATATTGGCAGTCTACCGGCGTTCAAGTCAATTGCAACCTGCGTGACCGATGTCACACATCTACTCCCAGTCGCTAGCGACGTGTGTGACCGGTCCCTGCGTCTCAATCCAGACGCGGGCACCGCAATGATCCGGGGTCTGCGAATGGATGATCTCACAGGGACCATCGATCTTGATCCTCGTCAGGTGGGTCGAACCCTTATACGTCCGGTCGATGATGGCAGGCTCACCCTTCTTGACCTTCTGCTGGTGGACATGGATGATGTGCTTCATCGTGCTACCTCCGACCCTTACCTGAACGGCGATATGAACGACACCCATCGCATCGACGGGCGGTCATCGTCTCACCCTTGTACTCATACAGAAACGATGTCAGCGGGTACCACTGACGGCAGTCAGCACACACGAACTCTTCACCCGTGCGGGCACGGGCTTCGGCTTCACGATCCGACTTGTCTCGGATGCGCTGACGGGTGTTCCTCTTGTTGACCTGTGCGAACCTGTCCTCAGGCATGTGACGATCCTACCCCTTCCCGCGTCCAATGCCAACCCTCACACCTTATCCACACCCAATCCCGGTCTATCGGGGGAGGGGAGGCAGAAGGGCAAGGGGGTAGGGGCAGGGGGGTGGGGGTCGAAGGGTGAGGGCGCGGGGGCTTGGGCTCTGGGGGCCGGGGGTCGAAGGGCCGAGGGGCAGGACGCCGAGGGTCGGGGGGCAGGGGAGGGGGGAGGGGATCGGGCATGCCGGGGTCGGGCGAGGGGCCGAGGGCAGGGGGCGAGGGCAGGGGGGGCCGAGGGGGGTCGGACGAGGGGGGCAGGGGAGGTCGAAATCGAACGGGCGTTCGATCGGAGGGTCGAACGGGTGTTCGATGGGGAGGCATGATCGAACGGGTGTTCGATGAGGGGGTCATGGACGAACGGGTGTTCGATGGGGTGTTCGATGGGGGTACAGGTGTTCGATGGAGAAGGTCATGGTCGAACGGGTGTTCGATGAGGGGGGGGTACCCCTACCCCCCACCTACCCACACGCAATTACCCCTATCCACCCGTAATTGTAAAGAGGTCCAACTTTCTGGTACCCCTGCGTGTGTGTGGGGGGGAGCGATTGGTTTTTTGAAGTTCGCTTTAGTTTAGATTGTTTTATCCGGCGGTGGGCTAGTTGGTGTGTGTTCGGGCGATTGCTCTGATGTCTAGTAGGTGGTTTTGGATTTCGGTTGCGGGGATGTTTTGGCGGTTGGTGACTATTTTGAGGAAGTTGTCGATTTCTTCGATGAGTTGTTGTCCTGCGGTGGGTGGGATGGTTTCTTCGATTACTTCGGTCATGTCTCGTCCTTTAAGATTGTGGCCGTTTCGGGGATGATTGCTGCTAATGATTTTGGGGTGTGGTGTTTTTGTCCGTTTGTGTCTACCCAGTGTACCCACATGTCTGGGTCGGCGAGGTTACCGATGATTTGGCTGAGTTCGTATTTTTCTCTAGCCATATCGAACGTCTCGATCTTTGTATGGGTTTTTCCATGCGTTGTATGGGTTGGGGCGCTCTTGTGCCTGTCCGGTTCCGCCGTTCAGGTAGTTTACTCTGGCTGCTGCTTCTTTGATTGTTCTGTGTGTGGATTCTGTGTTCCATGCTAGGTATGGTGTGTTGTCGTATGAGTATCTGGTTGTGTAGAAGCCAACTTGGTATTGGTCGTTTGCGGGTCCTGTTGTTATGTACACATACATGTTTTGATCCTCTGTTCTGAATAGGACTATCCGTAGGACGACTATGCCGCCCCTGTTTCCCGATTCCAAAAATATTTTTTAGAGGACCGCTTGGGGGGGGGTCGGCCCGTGGGGGTAATGCTAGCGGGGGGCTAGTTGAAAGACAACCTGCCTATTGAGTTGTTGTTTTGTGGGCACGGGAGGGGACAGAGTTACCTTGACGGGGAGCAATCCCTGCCTTCAACCCTTTTGGTGGGAAAGGGGAGGCTGGGCAAAACCCGTCATCCTCGTGGGTACACGGTTAGGACTAATCCGTATACCAGTGAGGCAGGTAACTCCTTAACCCGGGTAGAAAGGAAGACCCCGGGCTTAGTCCCCTCCTCGCTCGTTGTGGGTTCCGGTTATTCTCCAGATTCCCATAGGTTATCTAATCCTTTGATCTTTCCTCCGGTGCGGAGAAAGTCTACTGCTGTTGACAGGCGGAAGTGGTATTTACCGGGGGTACCGGGTGGATAACGTTCTTCCAGTAATAGAAGCGTCTGTTCAAACGGGTAGTCGTTCCATTCGGCATCGAACCAGCGTTCCACCCAATTGTTCGTTGGGGTGGGTTGCGGGAGGGGGATTGGTTCTGGAACGACATCTTCTACCACTGGACTTGTTGTGGTCGTGGGTGGAAGGGTTGTTGTTGGTTGATCGGGAACACTTGTTGTTGTGGTCGTCGCCGGGATGTTCGATTCCCATACTCCGTCTTCGTTGATCTCCATGACCGGGATGGAGTACCCGTAGTTGCCCATGCAGAGCGACTGCCAGACGGTCCACGATGGGGTCATCGGGTTCGCCGCAGCCCAGTAGGGATCATTGAATCGGCGCACGGTCTTGTTGGCGTCCAGAATCCATTCGGGGATTAGACCTGAACTGAACATCAACGCTTCGATCTCCGGATAGTTGCCGTTGGCCCAATCATCAATGGAGAGAATCTGGCCGTCGGTCAGGTTTCTAGCCCACACAACCCTTGGGTCTTCGAGACCTTTGCCGCCGTGGAGTGCTTCGTCGTAACGGAACACGACGCCGGACGGAATCGTTCCGTCAGCCTCCATCGTGGTGATGTGTGCGGCCCACTCGTCGTAGGTCATGTGTATGAACCCGTACTCGGTTCCGCAGGGCGAGTAGATCGTGTCATGGCTGGCGCTGGCTGGGGTTGCTGCTAGAACAGAGCCAAAGATTGCAGCGGCTACGAATGCCTTTAACATATTTAGTCCTAACTCGTGAGATTACATTATTGCTACGTTGTCTTGAGATGCGATCCTTTGAATTTGTATGACTCTGGGATTGGAAAGAGGCGACTGTTTTGAAACCTTTTGGCGAGTCGTTGTCTTGCTGCTGCACTAACAGCAACTTCCTCTATCGCTATGTCATATAAGCCTTGCTCAATGATTTCAACTAGGCGTTTGGGGTTGGGCAATCTTTGCGGGGGGCAATGATGCTCTTCGTTGATTTGATCTAGACGATTCAAGGCGGCGTGTCCCGCTGCGCAGGCAGCAGTCACCTGTGCTTTGGTGTCGAAATATCCTAAATGGATATCTTTACCCTTGTGTCTGATCTTGGCGCGTAGTTTGGTGGTAGTCACAACCGAGAGGGTACCGGCGGATTGTGCGATTCACAACCTGCTCAGGTTGTGAGCCTTTCTGGCTTGGAGAAAACCAGTAGGGATTCATGGGGTATCCGGTGTTCGGCATTTTCTCCATGGGTTAGTCCAGCAACCGGAATGATGCGTGTGTCCTGCTGCGTGAAGCCCATGTTTTTACATGTTTCTGCGTGCCATTGCGTAACATGTTGTATCTGTCCACCTCTAATATGATCTTTGATGTTGATGATCAAAACACCTTCGGCTTTGAGAACCCGCTTGGCCTCTAGCCACGCTTCAGTGTGGAAGTGTTTGTACTCTTCACCCCATTGCATCGCCGCTGCACTACCTTTTGTCAATTCTCGACCGAGGTAATGCCGGTAAGTGTGCCGCTTACTGTCATCCTTGGCGTCGTGATGATCAGCCATGCGGTTGCCGAAGCAAGGTGAAGTAACTACAGCATTGAAATATTCGTCCTCATACCCGGTTCGTATGGCGCTACCTACAGCGGTACCTACTCGTTGGTACGCCCATTCCGGTTCAATCTCTATACCCGTCGTCATGTATGGCAGATCGTGAATCGTGCCGATTCCGGCGAAAGGATCCAAAATCAAGAGTGTGGGATTGTCCCCAAGAATTTCGATGACTTCATTTAAATGTTTGGCCGTGAATTTGGCTGGATGCGGAGGGGGTAACGGATGGTAGGCGTCTTGGTCGGGCCAGTTCGGGTCGATACTCACGAACGCCCCCGATGTTTCTTTTTTAGTTTTATCTGACGGGGGACTGGCTGACCCTCATGGAGGACAGTGTGACTTGTTCCAGCCTTACCTCCCTGTGCTCCCGGTTCGTCCTGCTTGTAAACGGTGAGGACCCCAAAGGGGGTGCTGTAGACATCTTTGATCTCATCGGATTCGATCAGGTCTTTATTCATGTGATGTGTCCTTCCAACATGATTTACTTGGATCCCAGTGATGAACTCCGCTGCTATAGAATAGCCATGCCGCCACAGCGACGTTGGCTCGTCCGTGGAACGGGTGGTAGTCACCCCACCCGGCTCTTTCGGATCTTTCCGCCCAGTATCTGGCGAGGTGTTGGAACCAGCCTACCGCGAGAGCGTCGGACACCACGTCTGAACCGATGTGATGGCTCTGCCCGCTGGATTCGCAGAAGGCGATCTTGAGTGCTAACACCCTGTCTTCGGGCTTGAAGTATTCGTTGATGAGTTCCTCCAAGGTGGGGAGTTCGTAGTGTCCGTCGCCCGGCTCGCACCCGTGTGAACACGGCGTCTCTATCTGCCCGAACTCCGGGTAGTTCTGAAGGAGGAGGGCGTGCGGCCCGCCCAGCGAGAGAACATGTGTTTTACGGGTCTGTGGTCCGTAGACGCCATCGACGGAATCCATCCCTAGTTCCATCTGGAGGGCGGCGACTTCTTGGGATCGTTCGAAATACCGGTACTGCTGGCCGGTCATGGAGTTGGAGTATTTCGGCAGAAGCGTCGTGATGGTTGTGGTCGTACTTGTTGTTGTACTCGTCGTGGTTACTGCCACAAGGGTCGGGCGCACAATCGCGATCGTGGTGCTGGTGGTGCTGGTGGTGCTGGTTGCCGGAGGTTTCGATATGGCGGTTACGACCTTGGTCTGGCCACTGATCGGAGTAACGTTTCCGGCAGTTGTGCCATCGAAGCAGGATGCCGTCCATGCAAAAATAGTTAGGAGTGTCCCAATGGCGATTCGTGAAAACATGATCGCTCCTCTCCAGTTGACCTGAGTCCTCTAAGTTAGGTATGCTGGTGTAAGCCTCTACAGTGTACTCCTGCGGGCAAACCGTTTCTGGAGGGTATACGGAAAGGTCGGTCGATCACAACCTGCGAGGAAAATTCATGCCAAGCACTAAAGAAGATAATAGCAAATTGGAAATACCATCTGATTTGATTGAAGCCATTGAAATGTCATCTTTCGAGCGGCAACTACCCCGACAAGGTTGTACCGCAATACACAAATTTCTAATGGATCCAAATAATGAAGATGCTGAAGAACGGGCTAATGAATGGATTGAGAATCAAAAAGGACTATGGCCAGAAGTGGACCGGGTGGTGTATCGCTTACACTCGCTTGGTGTACCCGAAGAAGATAGCCGTCCTCCTTGGCTTCGTGAGGCGTGGTGGATGCAACTAACTCTTCCGTGGTCAGACGGCTTGGACGCCGCTATCAAATTGGCAGACGCTTGGTGCGACTCACGCGATGACCAGTCCGCGTAACGCTCCGCGCAGGGAGACAGTGACCGTAACTAAACTTGGGAAGTACGGGCATGTAATTTGGGCACATCAACTAGTGTGTGGACATACGGTAACTAGAAAGCGGAAATCGCCTACCGGCGTACTTGGTTGTGTCAAGTGCCTAGAATCATTTGACTTTGAAGAACTTTCTCAAAGCCTTACCATCCCCGTCGAAGCCCCCATTGACGACGGTTTACCGGAGGCGGAAGCCAATGCTCAAATAATTCGAGCATTACTGGCCGGGCGCTTCAAGGTCCCACCAGAACAGGTGGATGTCGTTGTCAGACAGAGCCCGACTGGGATGATGGAAGTGGATTCGGCGACGATTTCACTCACCGGGCGACAACTTCGAAACCTGAGATAGCCCAGATCGCTCGAATGACACTGATGTAAGTTGCTATTTTTTTCGAGGCGACCTAGGCTTCCCCTTCATGGAACCTTCCCTCGAAGACATACTAGATGTTTTTCATTGCTGGGTTTTGGCTTGTAGAGCATCCGCACGAGGTAGGAAACCTGTATTGGGTGACAAGCGACGACGCAAGATTAAGAAAGCAATTGAACTGTACGGTGTGGAAACTTGCAAGCAGGCCATAGAGGGAGTTCTTCTATCTCCGTGGCACATGGGTTACAATCCCAGTGGCAAGAAGTATGACGATATAGAACTCATCTTGAGAGATGAGAAGCATATAGAACAGTTCTTATCTTACTATGATAACGCTGAAACAACAGAAGGCGAATTCAAAGTCATTGAATCGTATGCTAATGGTAAAGAGCCCTTCTAGTCGCTATGGATAAAGACGACCTCGCTCGAACCGTGAAAAAAGTTTGCGTCAATTGGAATCTGCCTACTGCCGGTCCTCCTTTTCAAGAACGGTGTTTGCTTTGGTGGGATTTCTTAAACGATATTGAAATCGATTTAGCGGATAAAGCCATTAAACAAATCATTTCGTTAGATCAAAGGTATCCACCACGCGTGGGACAAATCCGACGTTTAGCAATAGACATGAGATTTGAGGGAGACCCCATACCTTCTCCCCCGGAAGCGTGGGCACAATTTCGTCAGGCGATCGACGCCTCCGAGTCGGGGACTTCCTTCCGCAAACCCCATAACCTCGTTGGTAAGACCATGAAGTCGTTTCCTAACAACGGTGCTGGATTGAGAACCAATTCTGACAGAGAACTGTTCCTTTCCGCTTATGGCAAAATCGTTGAAGAGGCGGAAAAAGAAAGGTATTTGAGTGGACCGGACACCTGAAGTTGATCTCGTTCTCTCCAAACTGGACAGAGTACGACAGGCTGGTAGTGGCTGGGAAGCGTGTTGCCCAGCCCACGCCGATGATAAGCCTTCTCTTACTGTTGGAATCGGGCGGGAGGGGCAGGTTCTCCTGCATTGTCATAGCGGCGCCGCCTGCTCGTTCGCCGAAATCTGTGACGCTATAGACCTTAAGCCGAACGACTTGTGGCCAGAGTCGAATAAACCAAAACAGAAACTACGCAAAGAAGCCACCTACGTCTACGAAGATGCTGATGAAAATCCCGTAATGCGGGTGATTCGCTTCAAGGATGATTTGGGTGCCAAAACTTTTCGGCAGCAGAGATATCAGAATGGTGGTTGGGAGTGGGGTACTCAAGACATAGAAAAGCCCCTCTATCGATTGCCGCAGGTTTTGGAGCGAATCTCCAATGATGAAATCGTCTACGTTGTGGAGGGCGAGAAGGACGTTCACACGTTGGAATCGTTGGGTCGGGTGGCAACTTGCAATCCCGGTGGGGCAGGAGCCGAAGGGCAAGATAAGTGGTTACCTCAACACACCCGAGCCTTGGCCGGTGGGAAAATCGTCATCATCGCTGATGATGATAAACCCGGTTATGCCCATGCAGCCCATGTAGCGGCAGAACTTAGAAAGGTTGGAGCGAGGGTAAAGGTTTTTAAACCAGCACAAGGTAAAGACATTTCAGATCATATAGGTGTTGGATTGTCGATGAGCGATTTGGAAGTTGTCGCTGGTGAAATCAGAGACACGTTCACTGATTTCATCGACTCTCTCAAGGATCTTGACCACAGCCAACCATTGAATGTCAGAGTAAATAAAGCCCAACGTTTACTGGATGCCTTTGGTCGTGATGAAAGCAGCACGGAACAAAAAGGCAGATTGATTGATTGGGCCACTCTGATCGGAGAAGAGTCAGATGATTCTTTCGATTGGCTCATTCCCGGTCTTTTGGAACGTCAGGAGCGGGTGATTGTCGTCGCTGCCGAGGGTGTTGGTAAAACCTACTTGGCACGACAGGTTGCACTCATGTGTTCAGCCGGGATACACCCGTTTAAACGGGACAAGATGCCACCAGTTCGAACTTTATTTGTGGATCTTGAAAATCCTGAACGGATTATTAGAAGAACCGCTAGAAAAATCTATAAGAAAATCGAAGAGGTTGGGCGAGCAAAAGACATGGAAGCCCACCTTGTTGTCAAACCGGATGGATTAGACCTACTTAAATCAGATGATCGCAACAAACTAATCGAATGGATAGACCAGACCCAACCGGAACTTCTTGTCCTTGGACCGTTGTATAAATCCTTTTTAGATCCCGGCGGAAGAACGGCTGAATCGGTTAGCACCGAAGTGGCTAAGTTTCTTGACTATATTCGCCACGAATATGGTTGTGCCATGTGGTTGGAACATCACGCTCCATTGGGATCTGGCCAGAGCAGAGAGATGCGTCCATTTGGTTCTGCTGTGTGGAGTCGTTGGTCGGAGTTTGGAATCTCCATTACTCCTGATCCGACCGATCCGGCTGTTATGGAAGTCAAGCATTACAGAGGAATGCGTGATGAAAGGGAGTGGCCGACTCGCATGCGTCGGGGAAATGAAGACGAGTGGCCATTTATTGTTCTCGAATTTCTTAAGTTTTAGAAAGAGGTGGGGGACATGGAAAGCAACGCTTTGGATTCGTGGATCCATCAAGCGAAATGCCAAGAAGAAAACACTGACCTATTTTTCATCCTCCGTGGCGATCCGCAGCAGAAGACGAAACGCACAGCAGCCTACGCTGTTTGTCAGTACTGTCCAGTAAAATCGGAATGCTTGGACTATGCGATCATCAACCATGAGGTTGGCATCTGGGGTGGGACGACCGACGCTGAGAGACGGTTCCTCCGACGATCGTGGACGCCAAAATCAGAGCCTAGAAAACGGGTTGTTTTTCAGAGTCTTGTACGAGGCGTAACCGTCGGCGTTCCCAAATCAGAATAGATCCGCACTCACAAGAGAATCTAAATCTCCAAAGACCCGTTGTGTTGCCTCTATCGATTTGATCGTCTAAATCTGTATAACAGGTTGGGCAAATAGTCATGCTGACCTCCCTGCCAAAAGCGTAGCACTACTACTGCTAGTAGTGGTGGAAACTCCTAGGGAAACAGCAATTCCCCCAAAGGGGGGTATGTTTCATTTTATTTATTGAATAACTCGTTGGGGTTTCCATTCAAGCAAATGTTCTGCCGAAATAACCCTTGTTCGGCTTCCTTCTGATTCTGTGGCAGGATCTATGTAATGAGGTGTGCTTCCTAGTTCCCACGCCGTGTCGTAATCTAAATGACCTAAAATTTCCGCTTGGGTTAGTTCAGGTGTGGTGGTGCGGGCAACAAACAGGTGCAGGTCTTGTCCTAGTTGGTATTCCCTTACCGCAGCAGCGGTTTGGGTTCGTACACAACGAACTTCAATGTTGTAACCGACATCAGCGATCCTGCGTTTGAACCAATCGTGTTTGCTTTTTGGCCATACGCTTCCTGACCAATATCGATTAGTTCCTTTTGCTACCGCAAGTTCGCAAACGCACGCACGCTGTTGGGCGGTGCGGTCGTCTTCCATTCGTTTTTTATCGTAATGAGCAGCATCTTGCTTACCCCAATTGGCGGTAAACCGCATGTTGCCGATGTTTAGGGCGTGTACCCATTCCCATTCGTTGAGATCAATGATCATTGAGGTGTCTACAGTCCCATCAGAAGTCGTTAAGCGATTTCAAGATGATCGGGGTGCCTTCCCCCATCCACGCACTAAACGTGTTGAAGCACAAGAAATCGTATGCTTCCTCAAAGTCCCAGCCCTCAGTCCAGACGAGATGTTCTACCATCTTTTCTTCGTCATAGACGAGGACTGGGTCTTTTGAGTATTGACAACCGATGCCGATAATGGCCTCATCAAAAGTTGGATCCACAAAACGCAACGCTTTGGGATTCAACTCTTGAAGGTGGTCCAACATCCAATCAAGTTGTGTTTTGGGATTTTCTGTCTCTGGCATTAGGCCAAATCAAGAATCAGGTCTGCTGCCTTTATCTTCATGTTGTACGACTTGTTACCGATCTGCATGGACGCCTTAGCATTCCGGTCGGCGTCATCAAACCAATGATGGTCGTAAAATTCTCCGACTGCGTTGAACAGGCTCCAGCCGTTGTAGCCGTAACCCGCCGCGTTCTTGCGGTTGACATACAGTCCGCGAACTGTCATCAACGTATTGGCACGGTTCTCTTTCTTGCGGTCGGTGTCGGCGTCCTTTTCAGGCCATAGACCATTCAGGACCCTGTCAATCTTCTGACTACCGGCAGGAACCGGCACTGCGAGCAGACGTTCTGCGGTTTCCTTGAACGACTTCGCCCAGTTGGATGAAATCTGGAGAACCTCGTTTGCCTCTTCCAATGCCCTGTCATAGTTCGCCGTGTGTCGTGCCGTCACGATTGACTTTGCCACGGACTGACCGAACCTGACGGTGTTCTTGCATACTGCCCGGATGTCGGTGTTGGCGTATGTGATTGGTGTGGTGCCATCGTGGCTCGTGTGTACAACGAGGTACCGAGCAATCGTGTCGTTGATGCCGACTGGGTCGATGATCAACGTGCCGAGGTCAATGGTGGCGAAGAATTCGCGACCGTCCTTGAGGACGCCACAAGTATCCATAATGGCGTCACCCTTCGACGCACCGCAGACGTTTAAAGCCTTTTCCAGAACAGTCTCATTCTGGACGACCCGATACCGGTCCTTGACTACTTCAAATGGAACGACTCCACCATCATCATTCACGCGTGCCGTGATGTGCCTGTCTTCCATTTCCAGCAAGTCCCCATCTGGGGTGGTGTACTGCACTGGCAGCAAGGTGACATGATAATCGGCTCCTGCCATAGGCAGAATTGTTTCTGCCGTCTGATGGCCAGACACTGCCGTGCCGAGTCGATGCCACGGGGCACCACCCTCTTTGCGCCAAACAAAACTGGCTTCTCCTGCTTCATTCATTTCCAACTCGTGTGACATATCTATACCCTCCTTTGGGTTACGGATAATACTATCGGAAGAGGCATCGACTTACAACCCAGTTGGAAAATAAATCCGATGGTGTAGATTATGTCCATGGACGATGAAAAGAAGATCCTTCTCCACGATGACCAGATTGTCTTAAACAGCCCGTATGACGCCGACGAAGTTCGAGCCATCAAGAATATCGCTGGAGCAAGGTGGGACAGGTTGGGCAAGGTTTGGAGGATACCGGTGTCCAGTCTCAAACAAGTCAAGATGTACGCCGTTTCGTTCGACTACTGGTTGGACCCCGATCTCAGAGTATTAGACCTCCCCGACCACCCCTTCGAACGACAGGGACTAGAACTGTCTGAAGAAAATCTGATTATCAGATTCTCCTACGACTCTGTAAAGGTTGCTGCCATAAGGCTGGTGCCCGGCGCTCGTTGGGATGCGAAAAAAACAGTGTGGTGTGCTCCCGTGTCAGCCTTACCCGAAGCCATTAAGTTCGCAAAAGATTTCAAACTGGATGTCCCCGAAGAATTGAAGGAGATGCAATCTGAGATTCAAGAGCGTCAGGCGGCTGGCATTGCAGCGTCTAGGTCTGTGGTATCGGACATTGAGATTCCTGACCTCAAGGGAGAGTTGCTCCCTTATCAGGCGGCTGGCGTTGAGTACATGGTCAAGAACAAGAAGGTCTTCTGCGCCGATGAAATGGGCTTAGGAAAAACACTAGAAGCATTGGCCTCTGTCCAATTCGAAAACGCCTACCCATGTCTGGTGGTCTGTCCTCCCAACTTGGCATTGAACTGGGCTACAGAGATAGAGAAGTTTTTACCGACTAGAACATGGCGGCGTGTTCTCAATCGATCTGAGTTTCCTGAAGAGGATGCCGACTACACCATTATCGGTTATTCCAATATCGACTATCACCCAGAAGCACTCAAGAATTATAAATCTTACATATTCGATGAAAGTCACTATCTTAAAAATCCTAAAGCGAAAAGGACCAAGCGTGCTCAAAAACTTGCGAAAACGGTACCCAGTGACGGAATGGTTTTATGTCTTACTGGAACGCCTATTACCAATCGTCCAGCGGAGTACGGACCCCAACTGGAACTCATCGGACGACTCAAAGAGTTCGGCGGCCTCTGGGGGTTTTACAAGAGATACTGCGGAGCCTTCCAAGACCGATTCAAGCAATGGCATATTGACGGAGCCACGAACCTAGATGAACTAAACGATCGTCTACGAGCGTCATGCTACATCCGACGAACCAAGCCTCAAGTTTTAAAAGACCTTCCACCTATCCGTCATTCAGAGTGGATGATCGACCCAGATCCTAAATATAAAAAGGATTATGAGGCTGCGGAAAACAATATCGCTCAGTTTGTTGCCGACAGGGCGGCAGAGTTGGCAGAGGAACTAGGGGAAGACCCACGCGGTGCCGCCGTGCGAGCGAGATTGGCGGCAGAGGCTCACGAGTACCTTATTAAATTGTCGGTATTGAAACGAATTGCTGCCAAGATGAAAATGAAGGCCGTCGATGAATGGGTTCAGAATCGGCTGAACGAAGGTCGCAAAGTTGTTTTGGTTGCCCATCACCGAGAAATTGTAAGTTCGCTGGCTGATCAGTATGGCGGATTAAAAATCCAAGGTGGGATGTCTGTGGTTGAAGTTGAATCGGCTAAAAAGCGGTTCATGGAGGAAACGGTTGAAGACGCCCCCGTGATCGTTCTATCTATTCAAGCCGCTAAAACCGGTCACACTTTGACTATCGCACAAGACATGCTTTTTGTGGAACATCCTTGGACCCCCGCAGATGTTGACCAAGTCTCTGCGCGAATCCACCGTATAGGAACTACGGGAGCAGTACAGATCACACATGCTTTGGCTGCTGGAACTATTGACGAACAGGTCTTTGCTCTGATTAATTCTAAACGTTCCGTAGTGAATGCCGCTACTGAAGGCACCATCGCTGATGAAGAAAAGGTAAATGCGGCAAGTCTTATGAAGAACTTTCTACCGGATTGATTGCTGACTAGTAATATGAGGTGATCATATCCAAGGTTTCCTCGGCAGGGAACCCCGGCAGCAAAGAGGTGATCCGCTAGATCGTAAGGGGCGGGTCACCAAGCGGCCCGTCCCTTACTTTGTTAGAGGGTCTACCTTGTCAACGTCAGTACCCCAGCAATCCCAACCCGGAACTGTTGTTCGGGCAAATAGTTCAATCTTTTTTTGCGTAGGGAACATCTGTTCGATTCTTGAACGCACCTCTTCCGGCTTTGCGCTATGAGTGCCGCGAGGACTACTTAAAAATTGTCGAACATTGCGGGCACCCCGTGGTTGTGGGATCCGACCACGTTTCCCTACCAGACATAGTTCGACTTGGCTCATCGTGTAATAGCCGGGATTGACTCGTTGTTTATCCCAAACAAAAGCAACCGTGGCCCATTTGAAGCCCCACGCTTTCATAAGATCAAGTGCTTCTGGCAGGTGTGGGTTGCTTGTCCACATAAACAGCAACGATTGTTCGGGGTCGGATATAGCAGGCACTTCGAGTGCCGCCAAATCGGCTCCATTCATCGTGGGGTAATGCGCTTTGGCCCCACCGGTTGTCTCCCCTTGGCTGCCGGTGTGTTGTAGTTGACCTCGATAATCCCAAGGGGGGTCAGCGTAAACGATCTGGTACAACGTCATTTGTCTGGCGTCGGTGGTCGCTCAATATTAAAGTCTTCGGTGGCTGAGGATTCAACGGGAATCCACGCTTGGTTGTAGTTGTGTTCTTTAACTTTTCTCTTTTTGATCAATGAACCATCTTCGAAGATGTCGAACTCGTCTTCTGACATGTTGAGGGCGTCCATGATTTCCCGATCGCCTACAACTTTAAGCAGGGTCCTGATTGCTTGACCCATGCGATGGGGAACCACTGACCCACGACAACGATTCATTTGCAAGTGCAACAGAATCGCTTCTGCTTGGTTGCATTGGATTCTATTAACAAGCACATCTTTAAGATCCAATTCATGGGCTACCAGCCAGCGGGCGTATCCGTCGATAATGGTTCCGTCCTCCATGGCGATGATTGGTTGGAGGATTCCAAATGTCTTGATGGATTGCATGAGGCCCAAATAGTCGGGCTTCAGAATATAGGTCGTCCGCCAATTCGGCGTTTTAAGATTTTGTGGTTTCAAAGTTTCATTCATAAGAGGTCATCTATCTTGTCCATGTCGTCGGCGTCGGCTATAGCGGCCATTCTCATTCGATGTGCTTTCGTTTTCGGACCAACAGGAGATGGTGCCGTGTGGCGGAACTCGTTCAATAGCAAGGTTCGAATCAGGTGGTCTAAAGGATACCCGTATGGGTCGTTCTTTCTTTTCCGTCTGAATTCAGCAGCAAATTTCATAGCGTCCTTGTGTTTACCCGGCGAAAGCATGTTGTCATCGATGCAGTGCCGAACGCCATCCCAGCGATCTTGGGAGTAAGACTTGATCAGGCTCTCAACGTTGAAATCTCCCCACAAGCGTCTTTGGGCGTCAATGTGAGGAAACGCTCGATAAAGATCGTCATAGAATTCTGGCTCAGTTATGACGACATCGTTAAGTCGGCGCGCAGCCACCGAGTGCAAGGGAATACCCACTCTGGTATTGGCTCCCGACATGGCAGCGTAGTCATAGTATTCACAATAAGGGAAGTCGTTATCCACTGCGACATATTTCAAAACGTCATCGGTTACCCAGTCGTAGATGGGTTTAACCAGCCTTAACGGAATGGCTTTACTGAGTCGGTATGGTCGGTTGATGTAATTTTCGTGGAGTTTCTGAACCACGGAGCGATACCGGATCATAGATTCGTTGGCCCTAACCCCAGTCAGAAATGCAACCCGTCCCTCTTTGCCTTGCATGGTGTAGTAATCAACCGGCTGAGGCATGACTTTGCTGTTGTCACGTCCAAAGTGTTGAGCGGTGATTGCCCATGGCGGGATATCCCTGACAAGACGGTCCTCTTCTTGACGAGTTTTTGACCACAGTAGGCAGTATTCCCGACGACCTAGGACCCAGACCTCTTGTCCGTAGGGAAGGCAGTACCACTCCATATCAACCCAGTCCAAGCCCCTGACCCATTCCAGATAACGAATGACAGAAGGAGAAACCATCTCTTCGTCCCGAAAGATAACTTTGACAGGACCGAGACCGCGCTCTTCGTGAAGTTCCTTGGCAAGAAGGAGGACGGCAGAAGAATCCTTTCCACCGCTGAACTGAACACAGACCGTATCGAAGATGTCGTAAACGTGTCGCATTCGCGTGCGCGCCGCTTCCACAACGTTGACATCTAAAAAAAGTCGTCGTCTTGGCATGCCGGGAGTTTACAGGAAAAAGCGAGGCGAGGGGTGGGGACAGGAGTCGAAGGAGGGAAACGCCTGAACCGACCCCCCGCCGCGCCAACTTGTACCTCGGCAGGACAGATAATACTACACCGTAGTATTTACTAAAAAGAACTACTATTAAGAACGGGCCTCTGTAATGGCCGTTATTAGTTCTGCTTTTTTGAGACTGGAATATGGAAGACCAAGTTCAGAAGCAATTTCTTTGAGTTCTGCAACCTTCAAAGAATCCAAATCTTCCGTTGCTGTTTCTTCTGCTACTTCTGGCTCATCTTTGAAAATCAAGATTTCACCGTCATTGACAGTACCAACCTGTTCAGGCGTATCGTAATTCTGTAAGCCTTCTTCCAGTTTGTCCCAATCAACATATCCCGGCGTAGTCGTATGATCTTCACCGGGAAAAGCGTGCAGACAGACAATGCCCTCCATGGTACGAAGAGTTTCGTGGCCCATCTTTTCTCCAACCGCATACGGATGAACAATGGCGGGCACTGCCTCTACGTCGCACAACACGCGCAACAGGCGTCCAAGTTGAACCGTGGCATCTCCGCTAAGAGTGATCGCCGTAGATTTGACGATGCCAACAAAAATGCATCTAGAACTACGATGTGGGGCAGTCGGGTGAAAATCTCCAATCGCTGAATACTCAGTATCCGCCATTTTATAAATGGTAGACCCTTCTGGATCTATCACATAATGAGGGCGGTGGGATTTTGAATCCATCCCATACAGTTTTATGGCAGTTTCTGCCGACTGAGTATCCGTCGCTTCTAAAACTAGTTTAGGAGCGAACGAGGGAAGCAGTGTTCCCGTTCGATAATCACCTGATGATTGATCAACTATTTCCAACATGGAAAATAGTTTACATCAACACTTGTATCTAAAAGTCCAATTCTTCATCAAAAGGACTAGTCGCTGGAGTGGGAGCCGCCTGCTTTGTCGGTGCAGATGAATTGTCACCATCACGCTTTTCGCGCTTCACCCGAACAAGGCTTTCGATATCCTCAACCGGAATCAAAACCTCACGAGCATTCAGTTGGTAGGCGTACTTCTTTTCGCCTGCGTCGGTTTCCCAACTACGCTCTTCCATCTGGCCTTTGACCTCAATGCGCATGCCCTTCTCCACGATGCCAGCAGAGTGTTCGGCAAGATCGCCCCAGAGTTGAACGTTGAAAAACGAGGTGTTGGTTTTTTCCCAAGCCTCGCCAGACTTCTTCCACTTGTCTACGGCCAGTCGGAGTCGCAACATTGCTGTTCCGGTTTGGGTGTACTTCATCTCAACGTCAATGACGTTGTTTCCCCGAAGGGTCATCTGTGATTCTGAGCGAGCCATAATTTTCTCCTACTACTCGTTGGGTTGTTTGCTCGTGGAGCGCAGTGTATCATAGCGTCATGGACGACTCTATCCTCTTGATCCGAGATCATTTGATCGACGTTTGCATGGACCTTGTTTCAACCAGTGACGACGAGGATCCAGAAGACGTGCGAGAGGATTTTACTGAGATGGTGGACATCTTGCTGGAAGCGACAGACCTGAAAGTTCAGAAGTCCAAGTCCGACGGCAAGAGTACGTTATTCAATTGCACCGTGGAGTTAATCAATCCGTTTGACTGACATGCTTTCCTAGGAAGGCCAACACTTGAGCGGAAGTGGTGGGTAGCGCCACAAAGTCCGGATGCGCTTTCAGGTATCGCAAAAATGAATACCACGCTGCCTGTTGTTCCGCATCGTTGAATACCAGCGTATATTGAATGTTCGTTTTGGCTCCAGCCGAACGTGTCGCAGTTGCTCCCTGCGTAACTAATGATTGTATCGTTTCAGGATCTGGCTCAACCATGATGGGTGCGGTCCAACCATCATTAGCGATTACAGCAGAACTGGCCCCAGCCGAAGGAGTTTCAATCGCAGCGATTTCAAAATCATCCCATCCAAGTCCCTCAAAGAATTCTGGCATCTCATCAACTACAGACATGAGCATTTCATGGAGAAGCCCTTGATCGTCTTCTCCCAAATCTGATGTTCGATTATCAGCCAAAGCAAAAGCAATCGCTTTATCGTGGTCAAACGGAACGTACAGTACGGCGACGTGGGTCCAACCCAATCGTTTGGCAGCGGCTAGTTGGTGATTGCCTGCGATAACCGTTCCCGTGTCATCTTCGTTCTTTACGGCGACGATTGGTTTGACCTGTCCGAATTCGTTATACGAGGCGGCAATGGCGGTGATGTTGCCCTTGCGGGGGTTGCCCGGAAGGGTTTCCAGTTGCTCTATCGGAACAAGAAGATGCTCCAAGTCTTTGCTCACTTGGTGTTTCACACTTGCGCCCTGACGTTGGCGGCGAGCGTGCGCAAGGAGTCCAATGCCGTTCGAATGGAGTTCAATTTCTCCTTCTTGGCTTTAAGTAGGGCGTCGGCGATTTTGACCTCGTAGTGTCCGTCGCTCTGCTTGTAGTCAGCCCACGACTCTCGCTCTTTGATGGAACCGTTGGCAGAGAGGTATTCGTGAGCCCATGCCGATTTGTACCGGGCTTCTTTCTTTGCCTGATCCACCGCTAAAACTTCAAAGGCTTCGGTATGCTCTTCGAGTTCTTCAACCAGACGAACAATATTATCTTCAATATCAATAGGACTAATAGGAGAAGTCCTCATAGCAGTCCCTCTTCTTTAGCGATGGTGTTCAATCTTTCAGCCTCTTCTTCCCAATCGAACTTGTCGATAGAGTTTCTTTTTTGAATGAGTTCGTCAAACTTGTCATCACCGATTTTGTCGATTGTGAAGATGCCGAACTCCACTGGATTGTCGGTGAAGAATCTGTGGCACGAGGCACAAAGGCAGAACGCATTTTCCAAGTCTGTTCTGGTCCACGAGTATTTTCTAGAGATGATATGAGCGCATTGTAAAACGTGTCCAGATCCACAGCGTTCACATCTGCCGTGCGATCTAATGATAAGGGCATGCAGTTTGGTGGCTTTACCCTTTGCGCCCTTGCCGTAGATGTTGCTCATTCATGTAACGCTTTCTAGTATTTCGTCTAACCTTAGCGCACCTCGTCGGACATCTAGGGATTGAACCGCTTCCCAATTCGCTATGGCCTCCGACTGTCGGACTTCCGCATCAGACAGATACTCTAAGTGCTTCTTCCAGTCTATGAATTTCTTAGCAAGCCGCCCCACCCCATACTGCTGTTGGAGGCGAGTGTATTCTGAAATTTTAGACGCAATGAAAGGAACTCCAGCAGCGATGTACTCCAAAGGTTTGATCCATGATTTAGCGTGGTTGAAGGGAATGTCGGTAAGTGGGGCTACCCCAACATCAAACGTCAACATTCGTGGAATTTGAGTTGGTGAAACCATTGGGTACAGAGAGACGCGGCTTTGATCTACGTCAACTTCTTCCCAAAAAAGAGGGTTTCCAGAATTGTGTCCAGTGTGGTGGAAGGAAAATTGTTCTGGATCAGAACTTGAATATACGCCGCGCAGACAATCTAGATCGCCGCTGCGGTGTCCAGTTGAACCATGCCAGCCCACAACAATCGGACCATCATTATGCTTCCGACGGAAAGGTGCATAAGCGTCGAAATCAACACAGTTTTCCAACAAGGCTAGATTTTTAACGCCCAGTGACGTTTTCGCTCTATCCACAAGAAACGGAGTAGAAACTACAACCAAGTCTGAAAGAGAAAGAATCTGTCGATAGAAATCACTGTTCTCTTGCGTGTTGTTCTTTGAGTTCAATACGTTCTTTGCTCTATGGCGATGATGTAATCCCCAATACCAATCATCCAAATCGTTTATTATGATTTGACCGTTGGCTTGAGCCTTGCGGATGTTGTCTGGGATATCCCGCATCATCCAACGTTGCATATAAACTATGTCGCAATCAAGATGGTGTTTGCCAGATGTATCTGTAACGCCAAATATTTCTGTGTTTTTAGAATAAACTAAAGTTCCAATGACGTGATCGATTTTAAGATACTTCGAATATTGTCCGATACGGATCCAACCGGATCCACCCATGCAAGGAGTGCCGTCTTCTTCTACAACGCTTAAAGACCAATCTGCGCTAGCGAAGCCTACCTTTACCAATTTTCCAGTTCGTTCTTCAGTCCAACAAAACCCCAGTCTCCATTGACGGCCTGCCAAAGGGCTTTATCTATAGGAGTTGGTTCGAAGTTATATTCTACCATTAGGATTTGATGTTCTTCAATAGCCCTTTTAAGGAAATCGGCCATTTTCAAATCTGGATCTTGACTGTCTTCTCCTAGGGCAAGCATCCTCTCGGCTTCAACTAGTCGTTGTTGAACGTAAAAGCGAAACCGATTGACCTTCGTTCGTTTTTCATCAGCAGTAATTTTGAAATCTGTAATCATGTGACTGGGAAGATTTCGAGTAGACGTAGTCTCGTCTTGGGCTAACCCGTTTATTTGTTCGTCCAGATTTTGCAGGAGTTTTAAAAGCGATTTCCGCCAAGCGTCTTGGTTGGAAGGTAGGCGTAGATATTCGGCTTTTTCGGGCGAGATTTGATTTTTAACGTCTTCCGAAACCAGTCGATCGAATTCTTGATTATCCATATTTTCTCCGTTAAGACCATGCAGGGCAAATAGGTTTATAGGCACACCAGTTACATAGTGGGCCTGTCTTGGTGGCAAACACTCCAGTGTTGCACCCGGTTTGAACTCCGTCCCAAGTTTGGTCAATAAGTTTTAATACTGTCTTTCGCCTCTGTGGGGTGGGATCATATCTTTTTCTTTCCTTGAACTTGACATACATGATTTCGGCATTATCCACTTGAATATTATTTAGTCGTTCAAGCATCTCCGCATAAAGAACAATTTGAAAAACTTTATCACCTTCATATTGAGGCTTAGAAACTTTTCCACTTTTATAATCCGTGACAGTTAGAGATCCGTCTTCTTCTTCGGTCCATCGATCTATAAATCCAACCAATGGAACATCGTTGATGGAAGCAGAAAACTGATCCTCTACCCCACGGATCTTAACCTCTGGCGGATTTTCCATCTCGAAAACATTTTCTATACACCACCACGCCCGCCACCGAAAATCATTGATGTCTTTGATGGAAACCGTACTGGTTTCTTCTATGAATTTATTTTCCCAAAGTTCCCGAGCAATACGTCTAGCCTCTGGAAGTGTTCGTTGCTCAGAATCAAGACGATACAACTCTTCCAAAATCTCGTGAACAAATGTTCCCAAGATCATTGCCTCGGTTGTGGGTTCCGGTATTCGATCTATACGAGAAAACCTGTATCGGAGAGGGCACTGCTCGTAGGTCGTAATACTGGATGCCGATAGGTGCGTAGGTAAAGGTAGAGCGGTCATGGTAGGTAACCGTGCGAGAA
>Ga0302119_10000160_pt1 | contig 27816 bp, 17 predicted proteins | sample AG5_Tmax_MG_FD_203114 | JGI IMG/M metagenome (GOLD analysis project Ga0302119, IMG submission 203114) | Marine microbial communities from Western Arctic Ocean, Canada - AG5_Tmax | ecosystem: Environmental > Aquatic > Marine > Oceanic | place: Canada: Western Arctic Ocean | collected 2017-10-01 | reverse complement strand
CGGGTTTCCAATTCGCTCGAAATGTTATCTTGCATTGCCGAGATTCGCTCTGATTGAGCCTTTAATCGCAAGCGGCGATCGCGTCTTAGGCGAGAACGCAGTCTCTCTTCTTCACGGAATCTCGCACTTCGATGGGTGGCATCATCCAAGGTTGCTGCACCTGACTGGGTAAGTGAGTTTCTCAGCGCCGATAAGGAAAGGCTATCGCCGCCGACCACGCTATTGCGTAAATCTTCTAATGACTGCTTGTTACCGCTTTCGCTGACGCTCAAGGACATCCCATCCCGAATCATATCGAACTCTCCCCCTACATAAGTGGAAGGGGTTACCCCCTCTATGAAATGCTCGCTTTGCAACCTCTATGGGAAGGCCAATAACTCAAAAGCCGCCACAAAACTCCACGAAGTTCTGCTTGCAGGGTTTTCATACCAAATTACCCATTATTGTAAGTATGGGCCTGAATTTGAATTATAATGGGCTTTGTAGTTGACCGTAGTGTTCATGATTAGGAGTCGGACATCGGATACCGTGGCCGACATAAAGGACAACGACGATTTCCTTTTCCTCGACGAGGATGAAGGTAGCGGAAAAGCGCTACTTGATAAGCGAGAGAAGAGATTGAAGAAAGATGCTACAAGCTCATCGGAAGACCTAGCGGCAACTCAGACCGATGAAGACACTTCCAGTGCCGCCGATGATAACATCGCCGAAAAGAGTGTAGAAAAACTCACTCCATTCGACGATGACTTGGCAAACTTGAGTCTCGGAGTGCAGAAGGCTAGATGGTCATTATCTGGGATGGATTGCCCTGATTGTGCAATGAAGGCGACACGGGCGATTCAGCGCTTGGATTCTGTTAGCGAGTGCTTGGTTTCTGCCACCCAAGGAAGTGTCGATGTCGAAATTAATCTTGAGCAGGGTAATCTCGCTCAGTTGAATTCGATTCTCTCAAGCCTAGGACATGCACCGGAGGTCGAATGGCTAGAAATAGTCGGCGTCAAGGCAAGTCGGCTGAGTGAACGCCTATCGATGGATGGCCGTAGCCTGACTCGGATGCTGAAGAATCAACCCGGACTTCTCGATGTCGAACTTTCCAACGACGACAGGGTATTGGTGCAGGTTCCGAGCAATTCGTCGTCCGAGATGGTCGAGGGGCGAGACGATGCCCTGCGCAACTTGACCGGGAAAGATGTACAACTCCGCCGCGCCGGAGCAGCCCGATTGCGCCCCGACCAACTTCGCTTGCTCGGCGGTGCTATCGCCATTCCATTACTATTTATTGTGATGATTTGTGAATTAATCGGCACCTCAGCATGGATTTTGGCTGCTATCGGTTTACCTGGGGTGGTTATCGGTGGCTGGCGAATGTTTTCTGAGGCAATAGCCAGCATTCGCAACCGACAATTGGGATTCCAGGTTCTGACATCACTTGCTGTCATCGGTGCAGTGTGGCTCGGTGCTTGGTCGGAAGCGCTGATGGTGGTGGTGCTGGTCGCTTTCGCCTCGCATTTGGAGGGCAAGGCTCTGGTGCGTGCCCGTAATGCGATGCAGGGGGGGCTCGACCGTCTGCCGAGAAGCGCCCGTCTCGCCAATGCGCCAGAGATGAAAGTTGCCGACAAGTTATCTACCGCGACAATAGAACTCACAACAGATTCAAAAACCGGGTACACCGCAACTTCACCCTTGATGAGTGAAGCGAAAGGATTGGTTGCATCGGCTGCGATTGCAGGAAAGAAAGGTCTGGTAACAAACGCGACATCAACTGGAACCGGTGGGTTTGTAGGTGGTAAAGTTCTTCAAACCGTTAATGACTGTGACAGCCCAGAGATTCCTCTCGCTGCTCTGCAGGTCGGTGATATTGTCGAGGTTAGAAGCGGAGAGATAATACCAGTCGATGGCGAGATTATCGATGGCATCGGAAGTATCGATCGAGCGCCTCTTACCGGTGAATCATTGGCGGTCAGGGTATCCGAAGGTGATTTGGTCGAGGCCGGTTTAGTGCTTCGTCGTGGCCCGATAACCATTCAGGCCGATGCGGTTGGTGATGATACCAGATTGTCTGGTTTGATAGACAAGGTACACACCTTCAGAGAGATTCCCCCTCGATTCCAATCGAGTGTCGAGATGTTCACAGTATTTTGGATTCCTCTTGTGCTTATCGGCGCCCCACTTGCATGGTTCCTCTCTGGGGATGCGGAAAATTGGAAGATAATGCTCCTCCTGTGGGTCGTCGCCTGCCCCTGCTCTCTGCTGTTAGCGGCGCCACTGCCGCATGCCGCGGCCTTGGCCAATGCCTCGCATTACGGTGTAATCGCTCGGGGTGGCGATGCCGTGGAGAGAACCTCTCGAGTCAATCTCGCCCTTCTCGATAAGACTGGTACGCTTACCTCTGGTAATCCTTCGCTGGCAGAACTGGTGATAGGAAAAGGCAAGCAGAGAAATTCGGTAATTCGCTTGGCCGCGGGAATCGAAGCATCTTCTAATCACCCCTATGCCAACGTCATTCGAGAATTATGCCGAAACGAGGATATGAGCCCCAGCGAAGTTCGCTCGCTGAACGATGGTAAGGCTGGTGTGAGTGGAATCTCGGGTGGTAAGAAAGTAATGTTCGGAAGGTCGGATTGGATTGTCGAAGAAGGCGTGGTAGTGCCCGTAGAACTCGAGGAAGCCTTGATCGAAGCCGGCGTGGCAGGCTATGGTTCGTCGTTGCTATCCAAGGATGGAGAAGCGATTGCGATGTTCTCCTTCGTCCACGATGATGTTCGTACCGGCGCCGAGCAACTGGTTACCCAGATGTATGAGATGGGCGTCAATATCGAAATCCTATCAGGTGATACGGCTGCGGCAGTTTCGGCTTTCGGCCCGCAGATTGGTGTGCCTGCGACCGCTTGTCGAGGTGATATGTCACCTGAAGACAAGACCAAATGGGTCGAGGCTCGCGCCCGCACGCACGTGGTAATGATGGCTGGAGATGGCTTCAATGACGCCACCGCAATGGCGAAGGCTGATGTCGGTGTTGCTATCGGCAGCGGTGAGCAGGTCAATCTCGATGCTGCCGATATTCTGATTCCCTCAGATGACCCCCGGCTCATCAGCCGCTTCATCGACTTGTCTCGCAGAACCAAGTGGGCAGTTCGGCAGAATATTCTGCTCTCGGTATTGATTACGGTTGTATTGGTGTGGTCGGTATTACAAGGGATAAACGACAAATTGTGGATTGGTGTGCTGGTACATGAAGCCTCGGCGATACTGGTTATTCTCAACGGTGCTAGAATCGCCGGAAATGACGGAATGCTAACTCTGTTGAAAAATATCCTTGTCGATATGGTGGTCGATTTCAAACAGGCAATACTGGCTTGGAATGGTCAGAGGTTGAACCCCTTGGCAGCGTCGAGGGCTTGATATATGCCCCCGGTTAAGCATACACATCGAGGGCGAATAGATGGATAAAATCCGCGGCAATCCACACGCAATCGCCCTCGCTCATCCTACCCGGGCACAACTATACTCAGCCCTGTGTGCGAGCGAAGAGATGTCAACAGTCGAGTTGGAGAAGACCGTTGGAGTCACCCGTTATCACCTATATCATCACTTGGCGCAACTCGCTAAACTCGACTTGGTGGAAAACCACCGCGACGTCGGGAGAGCCAAATGGTGGCGTGTCGGCGAAAAGGCCTTGCCGGAACAGCAGGGTTTGGCCGCAATACCACTAGGGGTCACACCTGGCACGGAGAGGATTGCACAGCCGGGTGATGGCCATCAGCCGGCTTGGTTTGATAATCTTCCATCCGAAATGGTAAGGATGTTGGAGCGGGGCGCGAAAGTCGAATTCCTGCCACTTCCTGGGGGTGCTGGAAAATCGATTTCGGCCAAGAACCTATTAGAAACGGTTGCCCAAGAGTACGGTATTGACTTGGATATACCATTCACTTTCGTCCCCGGCGGAATAGTACTGATATCACAACCGCGCTGAGTGAAGAGGCGAAGCGCAGATGAACTGGAACCACCCGAGGTGAAGACATGGAAGAGGACTTGGTGGTCGAATCGGTGATTGCCCCTCCCGGACTATCGTGCCCGAAGTGCGAGGGTCTCCTGCCACCGGAATTGGGAGAGATTTCTTGTCTATTGTGCGATGCTAAAGTCCGAGTCGAGCACCCGGTCACCAGACGCGCATGGGCCGAAGAAAAAGTCGCATGCCCATCCTGCAATTCAGTGCTTATCTCTGGGGTCGACCGCCGCCCTGCAAGCCTGCAATGTTCAACCTGTGACAGCCAATTCCAGATTGTCGCAAATGTGCCGAAGTCCGAAGTCCGATGCCCATCATGTGAGAGAAGGATTCGGATGAAAAAGCGGCCGGGGAAGCGCGACATCACCTGCCCGGCGTGCGAAACTATGTTCAGGGTTAATTTCTAAGGCCAATGTAGGGCTATCTTTCATCAATGAGATGGGGCTCGGGTGGAATTATCATGAGAACCACTTACAGGATGATGGGGCTGGCAGATTACATCACTCTGGCCAATGGGTTGCTCGGTGCCGGTGCGATATTTTTCATCATTATGGCGGTAGGTGACCTGCAACAACCCTACCAAGAAGGGATCAAGAGCCAATACATCTGGGCAGCACAACTGTGCATCATCCTATCTATGATTGGCGACGTCATCGATGGCCCAGTCGCCCGCCGATATTCGAAGCGCAGATTACTAGGGGGCAGTCTCGATATAATGTCGGATTGCGTTTCCTTTGGAGTAGCACCGGCTATGCTGATTTTCGTGCTGTATGGGCGAATGGGTGAGGCGACTCCGCTGTGGACTTTCTTTCTAGCAACAGGATGTTGTTGGATTATAGTTACAGCGATGTTGAGACTGGCGCGATTCGACTATGAAAAGGGCTCGGACTTTCCGTGGTTCTTTGGGCTGTCGTCCCCTGCCAGCGCTATTTTCCTGCTCTCTCTCTCAAGCCTGATATGGTTGCAGCCCTCGACCGGTATTGGGCCGGGGCTATCGACTTGGGACTGCACCATCTGCTTTGGCCAAGGGGTCGAGAAACCGTGGTTTGACTTCCTCATCATCCCAGGATTATTCATATCTGGTGGTCTGATGATTTCCGACCGAAAACTGTCGAAGGTGAAGCATGGAAAGACGATGTGGCTTTCCATCGTTGGGATGTCTACTCTCTTAGCCGGCACGCTGATTCAACTTCGCTACACCTTAGGTACACATCCGGAGTTCGATGAGGCGGCTGGGATATCGACTTTCATACTGTTTTCAACCACCTTAATACTCTGCCTCATATACATCATTGCAGGACCAGCCATGGTCGAAATTGAGTTGAAAAATACCAACGAAGGCCACTGAGTATTGATACGGCTCCTGGCATTCGGTAATGAATGGGGAGTACGGGAAAAAAATCTCCTTACGAAAGCCAATCTTGAATTTTATTCGTAGTGGTTTTCGATAGTGGGGAGACGAAATGATATTGATTCAAGACTGAGTGAGCATGCTTATGGGAAGTCATCCAGTCAATGAACCGATTCTTAATTACGCCCCCGGAAGTATTGAGAGGGGCGAATTACAAGCCGAATTGAAGCGTCAGATGGGCGAGGTCGTCGAGATACCATGTATCATCGATGGCGAGGAGATATTCACCGGGAATACGATGACTCAGGTCATCCCCCACAACCATGGCCACATCATCGCCAATGTGCACTTGGCCGGGCGCGCCGAAATCGCAGCCGCATGTAATTCGGCAGTTGCAGCGCAGGCGGCATGGATTGACCTCGGACTCGAGGCTCGAGCGGCGATTTTTGAGCGCTGTGCAGACCTGTTGGCAGGAGAGTGGCGGGCAAGGGTGAATGCGGCGACGATGTTGAATCAAAGCAAGAGCGCCTTACAAGCAGAGATTGACTCCGCCTGCGAGTTGATAGATTTCTGGCGCTTCAATGCATTTTATGCGCGTAATTTCCACGATGATTTGCAACCCTTAATCTCGCCTGCCGGGGTTGAGAATAGTACCGAGATTCGCCCGCTTGAAGGCTTTGTCCTTGCGATTACCCCGTTCAATTTCTCCTGCATAGCCGCCAACCTCGCCAGCGCACCGGCATTAGTAGGTTGTACCTCGGTGTGGAAGCCGAGCCGAAACTCGGTGCATTCGAACTATGCATTGATGCAGTTGATGATGGCTTCAGGACTGCCACCGGGGGTAATCAATTTCATCCCGTGCTCAGGTCAGGAATTAACTGATGTGGCCTTGGCAAACCCGGATTTTGCCGGGGTTCACTTCACCGGATCGACTACGGTCTTCCAAGGGTTATGGCAGGCGATTGGAGAAGAGTTGCCGAACCTGCGAAGCTACCCGCGCATCGTTGGTGAGACCGGCGGCAAGGACTTCGTCGTAGCCCATCCGGATTGTGACCGCCAAGGATTGCTGGTCGCATTACTGCGCGGCTCATTCGAGTATCAAGGACAGAAGTGTTCGGCGTCCAGCCGGGCATATGTGCCGGAATCGGTGTGGGATGCAATCAAGGCGCCGCTGTGTTTGGAGATAAGCAAGATAAAAATCGGCGATGCCAGTGACTTCACCAATTTCATGAATGCCGTCATCGACAAGCGGGCATTCGACAAGATAAATGGATATATCGAGCGGGCACGAAGTCGCGATACCTGCGAGATAATAGTCGGCGGTGGCAGTGATGATAGCGTCGGGTGGTTCATCGAACCAACCATCATCGAGACCACTGACCCCAAATCGGAATCAATGGTGTTAGAGATTTTTGGCCCAGTTCTAACTGTATATGTTTACCCTGATGATGAGTTTGAGGAAATTCTGCAACTCTGTGATGAATCCTCACCATATGCATTGACGGGCTCAATTTTCTCCTCCTCGGAAGAAAACATCCAAACCGCATTTCACGCGTTGCGATTTACCGCCGGAAATTTCTACATCAATGACAAACCGACTGGTGCTGTAGTTGCTCAGCAACCATTCGGTGGGGCACGGGCTAGTGGAACCAACGATAAGGCCGGCAGCCCATTGAACCTACTGCGGTGGATAAGCCCACGGTCGGTGAAGAGGACGCTGGATATTGCCCAAGATTGGTCTTATCCCTTCCTTGATGAGGATTAATACGACGGGCAATAGAATTTGAATTTAGTCGTGGCCATCGTTAAAATTTTCGTTTCGTTGTACCGAAAGCCAACACAATTCCGACCCCTATTTTTTGCGAGTTTCGTATAATCGAGGCACTGCTTGGCTATGATAAAACGTCTTCGAAATGTGTCATTTACTAGCAAATACAGCGCAGTATAGCGTTTTTTCAGCATAATTGTTATAACCCTCCCGAATGGGCGTAATAATTGGAGGTAGAAGATATGTCAAAGAAATACTTCGTATTGATGACTGGTGGCAAAGACACCAGTCAAGTCTTTGCAAGCAAGCAACCTCGTGGAGCAGCCCTTAAAGCTGCAACCCGCGAACATACCGACATCCGCCTACGTGAGCGTGGTACCAACCGTGTTCATGTGTTTACGGGTTGGATCGAGATGGTAGATAAGCCAGCTAATGGCCCTGCCTGGTTGCCTGACAAGATAAAGAAGGCTAATGTCAAGAAGGTCGGAATAGAGAAGTTGTGATTATTCACAGATTCTTTCCAATCGATTGACCAGAAAACCCAGACTTCGGTCTGACCCCACTGGGGAACGTACCCGCTCGAACCTTTGGGTCCGGGCGGGTTTTTTTTTATGTAAACTTGAAATCCTTTTGCGGATTATCGTTCGAATTACAGAGATACGTATCTCATCCGAGGGATAAAACTCGAAATGTGAGTGAAAGGAATTTGCCAAAAGCAGTAATGTAGTGGCTTTCGTTAGACCTCGGCTCCAGCAAGAGTCTTGGTATTGTCAACACCATCTACCTGACGAATATTATCGACCACAATTTTTGCAATCATCCCCAAATTATCGGCAACAATCTTGACGATGATATCGTAATCACCGAACAACAGGTCAACATCTGTGATGCAATCCATTGCCTTGATCGTTTCAAATGCCTGTAGTTCCAAACCTGGCTTGACATTGATTAATACATATCCTACGGCCATCTTATCAACACCCCGATTGAGCCTTTGGCTTTGATGCTTAGGGTGTGGCCGAGTCGTTCAATTCATCCATTATTTCGTCAACAGAGTGCCTTTGTTCTCCCTCTGAGGCGACCATATCTCGTTCGAAGGAAGCCTCTGCTTCGGGGTTATCGCCAGTTTTTATCTCCTGGTCAGAATGCTGCAATTCAACCGTACTTTGGGTCGGCTCACTTCCAATCATTGCACTGTCGTGGCCGGGGTCTTCAGAATCTAGTGGCCCATCTAGGGATGGCTGCTCTAGTTGTTCCGGCTCCGCATGGTGATCATGATGTAGTGTTTGTTCGGATGAGTATGGAACTCCGTCATCCGATCCTTTCAGCATGGCCATGTCTTCCCATGCCTTTGACTGCTCATCATCGACTCTCTCAAGACGCGCTAGATTTCGCTGATTAACCCGTGAGCGTATTACCAAAGTGGCAATGATGGCCAAGACAAGAATGGCTCCGACCAGCATCTGTGTGTTTACCCCACCCCCGATTGTGGATGATACGTTGGTGGTGGCCTGCTCGCTCTGAGTTTGATTGAGGACAATTATCGTTCCACTTAGGTCAGCCCTTCCCACTAACCCAATTGAATCCACACAGGTCGCGTAAACCGAGATATTCTCATCGAGAGGAAACTTATCCGTATTCTGTTCGATTCGTATTTCTCCGCTCGCATCTGGCGTCCCCGTTATGGTCAGGATAGGCGCACCGCTACTGTTTGTGAAGTTTATACTGCAGTCAATCCCGGAAAGCCCATCAGGGTCAGATATGATTGTAGAAAGTTCGATAATATCCCCGACCTCATATTCAGATTCACCCATCAAGGTTACCTTGGGGGAACTATGGGCGATACTAATTGGGAGTCGGAAAGAACTCGACAGGCCGTCGACATCGATTATTTGGGCGATGATTTCAGATCCTCCTCCGATGAATTTTCCGTCAACGGTGAACTTGTAGGCCTGAAACTCGGTGCGGGCATCGACAACGCTGGAGTTGGCCTCGCATCCCTGTGGTGCGGAGTTATTCCAGGGTGGGTCTGACAAATCGAGAACCGTCGCATCGACTGACCATTCACCTTGCGTTAGGATTACCTTGACACTTTCAATAGGTCGGCTTGAGCTGAGGTGGAGAAAGGTTGCGACTTGGGAATCGGGTTGGAGTTCCCCAATTTCCCCAGCGGCTGTACAGACCTCGATGCTGAGGATACGAGGCGTGGTGACCGAGATTTCCCACTGCTCCACAACCACCACAGCATTCGAATGAGCGCCAAGAATATTCGCGGTAATCTGAACAAGCCCGCGCGACAGTCCGGGGGGGGCGGGGGGGATTTCTACGGAAACTCCACTAGAATTCTCGGGGATATTGACCGGGATGGTAATCGGCAGTCTGTCAGGCCATTCGACTACAAAGTCGCCGTATGCCGAAGTCCCCGGGTCATCCGGGTCGATATAGGATATCCACAGTCGCTCATTTGCTCCTGTGCTAGAGTTGATCTGCATCCCATCAGCATCGCGTAATTTGAGTTCAACCACCGGATTCCGGTCGGCGATATCGATTTGTCTTTGAGTGAACATCTGCCCGCCGACCCACAATTCAAGACTGACTGCGGCTATATCACCACCGATGGGTATTATCCATGTTGAGTTGTAACAATACAACCCTGCCTCAAGTTCACCTTCATAGTTGACAGAGCCGACAACGCCACGGCTAGCGGCGAATTGGGGTTGTTCGGTTAGCGGATTGTGGTCGGCATCTTCGACACAACCGCGTAAGTCGACATTAACTCCTCGCAGAAGGCCTTGCTCGGGATAGATAGGTAAGTTACTGTCGCCATACCAAGTGGCAAAGTCAACGCTGGCGACATGGATGCCGTACCAGTCTGGTATGGCGTTGATGAGAATCGCGACATCCAGTTGTATTTGCACTTCTGAAGAAGCGTTGATATTATCAAAAGCTTCTACCGCGAGATCGATTGTTCCTAGACTAATATTGCGTGGCATTTCCATAGAAGCCCACCAATCGCCGTCATTGAATTGTACTGCTGGATACCATATCCAAGATGTGGTCAGATTTTCACTGGCATTGCGCAACCGCCAGCCAATGTTCACCGCCACAACGCTGACTTCGTCGCTGGCTTCGGCGGTACAGGAGAAGTCGCCGCCACGCTCGACAACACTACTTGAGCAATCGTGGCCATCAACACTTGGAATATCGTTGATGAGTAAATTGATGCTGTTGAGATTATTCTTCTTTACCCGTTCAGGCGAAGAGGAGGCATTGTGCCAGCGCACGTCAAATTCGACATAGCCCGATTTTGTCGGTGCAATGGTAGCATCGAAAATAATTCGACTTCCACTTTGGTTGCCAGCCGGTAGTGTTAGATTGTAAGTTGCCAACAGATTATTTCCTGAGCGTTCCCGAATTTCGATGCTACCATTTGCCCCCGCCATGCCGAGGTTTTCAATTACTAGTCGCAGAGTTCCGTTATTGCCGACAGTCAAAGTCTGGTTCGTCTCGACCGCAGAGATATTGACATCGTGCAAACGGTCGGCAAAGGCGGCCATTTTTGGGTCTCCGACTACAACACCCATCCACGATACCATCGGATTAGCGGCATAATAGGCCTCGGCCATAGTATAGCCCTCGGCATAGGTTGATAGTAGGATAGAAGGATAACAGACCGCCGTGAGGTATGGTTCGTAGACATAACCCTTGGTTGCTGAAGCGCCGTCCTCCAAGATGTCGGCAACGAGTGATTGTCCATATGAGGTTCCGGTAGTGAAAGAGCGGCCGCCGGTTGAAACTGCAGTTTCGACAATACTGCCAGGTATCCAGTCATTATGAGGTCTGATTGGTTGAAGATTGAGAGTATCGAGATATACTGAACCATCGGTTGAGGTTCCTACAATATCTAGTGGGATGCGAATACGGAACTTGGTTGCATTTGCATCTGGACGGAACCGGATTATGGCAGATTCCCATGATGGACCGAAAGTTTTGCTACTTGAGGTGTTAGTTGAAAGTAGTGTCCCATTATCATCCAATGACTCAACCACAAGGGTGAAATCGCCATAGACATCACCTTTTCTAGTTCCATAAACTGAAAGTAGCCAAGTATGATTTTTCACCTCATTTGGGATAACATAGGTTTGTTCAAGTTCGGCTGAGTTGCCATTACCAGAGTAGGTTGCACAGTCTTCATAGATATCTCGGTGTAATACGGTGATATCTTGATCATCAAGTGCTATGTTCCAAATCATGACATTGTCAATCATCCCTTCAAAATGGGTATTGCCTGCTCGATTGACACCCATTTTGTACAATTCAATATTGTTCACGGCACCTATGGGAAACGCTGTGTTTTGAACCAATACACCATCGAGATATTGCCGGACCGTGCCATTATCATATACCGTAACAAGGTGAGTCCAACGCTGAGCTTGAACATCACCAAAGGTGTGCGTTTGATTGTTGTGCAATCGCCATTCGCCACTAATAACAGCATGTTGGAAGGAAGCATTTGAACCGGAATCGTCATCGACAGCGAAGGTGGTAGAATAGTTTGGCAAAGTTGTTGAATTTGCCCAGACCCATTGGCTAACCGTAAAATTTCCAAGCCAGTTATCTACGTCGATCTCGACGTAATCATCCACTCCATCATACCATAGGCAGTAACCATCAGCACAGGTCCGCCAATTGCTTGAGTTCATGTTGTTGAGAGTAAAATTAGCCGAGTTATTTACGGAATTAAGGGCATAATCTCCCGACCCATCTTCAAAGTCCCAATGGTGTACGAGGTTATTCTCTGCAGGGATATAATCGCCAGCTACTTGGAAGGCTGAAGGAGGAATGAGTGCCTTTGATTGGTTTGGTCCCTGCCAAGATAATTGGAGCCCGTGTGGACCACCACCTTGGAAGAATTCAATCTTAAAGTCGTGCAACCCTTCACTAAGTTGGCGGTAATTTGACCGTTCTATCATGCCGTGTGAACCATAGTTTGTAACTAGGCTCTGGCCGTCAACCCATAGTTCTGAGCCATCATCAGAGGTGATGAAAAGTGTCCAATTTCCAGCATCTGGAATATCGATGAGACCACTAAATCGGCCACCCCAGTTATTCTTGAAACGATCGTCGAGGCCAGAATAAGCCTGCGAAGAGGATGAATACTGTAGATCACTTTCCAGCCGCACATGGTCAGGGACTCGGTCTATTAGAAGTGGCATTGAGGCGGTGTTGAAACTAATCCCATCATTATCAAAATATTCTGCGAGAATGCCTTGTGTGCCATCACCGGATGCATCGTTGCATACGGCGGAAAGGGCTGCCTCTACGGCTCCATTCCCATTTCGTTTATGTTCGGTTTGATAACTCCAATTGAAAGTGTCTCCCGCTGTGAGGTTTGGAATTGTGGCATTCCAGTACTTTGCACCACTGGTATAACTAGCATCATCTGTGTCGAATCCAGCATTTGGCAACCAATTTTCTCCCCAACTTCCATCGTTAGAGCCCCATGAAGCATAACCGATGACCTCGCTTTGGTCGGTGAGGAAAGTCGAATTTTGATTGAAGGTAACCGGTAACCCCATCGTTCCATTTAGGGTGGTATTTGCAGTATACAAATCATCATTCCAATACTTGTAGCCCGAATCATTGCGATTGGTCGCCAAGTCGAGGACGAATTGGCCGCGGTTGCCGAGGCTTTGATTGGCTAATTCGATTAATCCAAGGGCGGTATCAACGGTATATCCAGTTAATCTAGAGACTAGGAAAAAACCATGTTTTTGTCTCGAAAAGACCTCCATCTCGCCGGCTCCACCATTTGCAAAAGGCCCGTATTCAGCAATCGTCCAGTAATCCTGGCCGATAAATGAATCATAGGAACCGCCGACCAAAGCGATTTCATTATCGAATGATACCTTGTTATTGCCGCCGCTTACCCTCAGTGGCACACCTTTGGTGGTCACAAGGTAATTCAACTCCGACTCGAGACTATTATTGGAAATCCACTCCCTAAAAGGGTCAGAGAAATAGTCGTTGAATTGATTGCGATTGATGGTCTCACCCGTTGGAGTACCATCTTCATCCCACAGCAAGACGTGTTGTAACGGAATACTCCTTGCCTGCACAAATGCCCAGCCGATGGTACGACTGGCCTCAGATTTATTGTTGATGAGAACCCCGACGTCACTATAATCCATGTACAAGGTATGATTAAATCCGTCAGGCATTGCAATGTCACTGAAATTTGTGCTATCCCAAGCATCGATACTGAGGGTGTCGATATTGTCACTATGCTCTAGCGATACCTGCGTCGGCTCAACCAGCCCCACCGCGGTGACTGTCAACATCAGCAGGGCCAGCAGGCACGGCGCGGCAAACCCCCCCCCTCGCATGCGATGGCATGCCGCGGTAATGTGGATATGTCCTTCGCTTTCAAGTCGTCTTTTTGGAGAATCCGCCGCCGTCGCAAATATAACACATGGCTTTGCTTGATAAAGCATGGTAGAGTTGTACATGTCTCGCACTTGCCGACATGGACGTTTGTACGTTATCGGCGATGATTTGCACAAGCGTTCAGCCGATGCAATCGTCACCCCGGCAAACAACCGCCTCTCAGGACGAGAGGGGGCTGATGCCGAGATTCATAACAAGGCTGGGGAAGAGTTGCGCGAGGCGTGTAGAGTAATTTCGGTGGAGCAGAGGAAAACTAATTCACCACCCTGCGCCGTTACTACAAATGTCATTACCAAGCCATATGGGTTGTCCGAACAGTGCAAACACCTGATTCACGTGGTATCTCCAGATTGCCGCCGCCCCAATCAGGACGATGACCGTAGGGAGTTGATTCGTAGAACGTATGAGAATCTATTCACCACCCTGAAGGAAATGAAGGATGTGAAGAATGTAGTTGCCCCCGCGTTGTCGATGGGTGTCTTCTCCTTTCCTCATCGCGAGGGTGCTCGAATGACGTTAGATATTCTCCTCAATTGGTTAGACGGTGAAGAGAAAACCGGAATCGAGGAATACACCATGATAGTCAGAGAGCGCAATTTCATCTCCAATATGCGCACTGTCTATCGCGAATCAGAGGACCAGTTACCGGGAATCGATTCAACCAACGAATGATTCGAAGGCCGTACTTGAATTTGAATATCAGCTGCCTTCGGTTACTTGTGGCGTTGTCGCTCTAGGGCTTCATCCATGGTCAAGCGCCCGACCGCAACCGATTTGGCGAGATTTCTTGAAATGGTTATTCTCCCATCACTCATTCGCCGGCTGCGGCGTTGTAATTCTCGTAATTCTCCATTCGCTGGTGAGACCGGCTGGCGGTGGTTTATCCGCACCCCATCGATCAAGGCGATACGGGTGGCGGCTGCGTGATGATGATGGCGGGAAATGCCGCGTGAAGTACGCCGTTCATCGACGAATTCGACTGACAAGCCACGTACCAAGCAGCAATTGAAAATTCGATTTCGCAAAGTGGTTGAGCCGTCGCCAATACGCACGATTATTCGGTCATGTTGAATCCCGGAGGCAATAGCTTGGATGTGGTCAGCGACATCGTCTACCATCTCCAGTTGCGCCACACCGACAAGTACCCCATCGGCCAACCAAGCCAGACCTGGGCGTGGCCCTGGGTCAACACCGAACATTAGTGCCACGGTAGGACCGAGACCATTTAGCAGGTGGAATGCCCGTTCTACGGCTAGCTCGATGGTTTCCTCGGTTGCGGATACCCCTTGTCCTTCCTTGCATGATTCAACCTCTTCGGGTGTTGCAATCCAAACATTACTGTCGTGGGGCAAAGGGTCATGGGGGTGAAGTTGCATACAAGGTATATTCCGTCGCTGAATTACTGCGATTAATCGCCATGCCAAACGAAAGTCCTCGGTTCGAACGACAAGATGCTCCACAATAGGGGGGGTAGAGGTAGAGGCCTTTGAACTATCTCAGCCCAAGGGTGAAAATCAACAATATGTCCATTGGTATTTGGGAGAATACCAGTAAATTCAACTCGAATTACGTGTAACCACCGCTTTTACTAAGAGCAATAGCAGTCGGATGGTCAGTGATGGCGAGTAGTTATGAGCGCGAACTGCGGGCAGTACTCGCGGGCTCACCGGATGGGGTACGTGCGGTAACGAGGTCATGTTCAGAACTGGAAAAGGCGCGCGCAATGCGAGTCATACAACGCCCATTCCTTGTGGTACGGGCTGCCGGAAGCGGAATGGAAGGCAGTGGTGATATCCTTGCCCTGCGCGGCGACCTATGCTTTCCAATCGAAGTCAAGACCACCAAGAACAAGAAACTCTACCTCAGTGGACGTACTCGAAGCCAATACGATGCGATGCAGGCTGAGGGTGAGCGTTGTCACCTAATGCCACTTTACGCTCAACGACTGAAAGGTGTGCGCGGCGATTCTTGGCGTATTTTCAGGGTTGAGACATCTACCCTGAGCAGTAAATTGGCGTTGCTCTCGCGCCGCATTCCAGCCTTACCTCTGACCAGCAAAGGTAATCCGATGCTGGCATGGGAAGAAGGCCTTCCCCTGCACAAATTCATCGCCATGCTTTGTCGTAGCGAAGAAGATTCATCAGAGACTGAGAGTTTTGCATCCTCAACACTTGAAATTGCTCTTGAGCGGGCGCAAAAATACGAGGCTGAGGCAGAGATGGGAGGAGCGGATGAAGTGCCCGACGGAGCAGAAGGGGGCGAAGATAATTTGCCGGTGGAAGTAACTATTCCGGCCGATCCCACCCCGGCATGGGTGGTAAATTTCAGGCCCTAGAAATATGGAATGATAATGATTATCGCTACCATCAAGAATAGGAACAGACTACTTTTACTGCTGGTTTTCATGACGATATGTTCTAGCCGCAAGGGATGAATCCTCCATTTGTTGAAGCGACGACCAAAGCGATCTATTGCTTTCAAAATATCACGCAAAGTATCGCGCATCATATGCCCGCCATCGAAAGGAATCATCGGAATCAGATTGGTCATGCCGAGAAGAAAGTTGACCCATAATAGCCAGAATGCTAAATTGACAAGGAAGAGCAACCCGTCCAGACCGACAGTTTGGGCTAACCAACCATCCCCTGCGGCCAGCATCCCCTCTTGAATCGGGTGCATTGCATTTCCTTTGAATTCAAATGGGATTATGAGGAGCCCGATGACGTGAAACGGAGAAGAGATGGCTCTGGTCTTCATGTCGAGATCGAGGTTGGAAGAGAGCGGTCCGGCCAAATTGTCGACCGCGTAAGTATTGCTGGCAAGTCCAATGACACCGACGAATGGGTCGCCGGGCTCGACATCATATAATTTCAAGGTCTCTTCATCATATCCCGAATCAAGATAATGTTGGTATTTATCGCTCAAATTGACCATCAATGTGTCGCTTTTACCTGAATCGTGGTGAACGATATCGATGGCAACAACGTCTCCGGCTGAATGTGACAACATCACAGCATCGAAATCTTCCAAGTTGGCAATGCTTTGGTTGTCGATTGCGACAATAATGTCGAATGCGTTCAGACCACTATCGGCAGCCCCCGATTCCTCGACGATTCCCTGAGCATGTAATCCGGGCTGGATGGCGACGAATTGTCCGGCCAGCCCGCCGAGCATCAGCAGGCAGATGAAGCATGCGAATAGATTGGTAGATGGCCCGGCGGCAAAAAGCCGTAGCCGCTCGCGATTCGGTGCTTTCATCAACTCCTCTGTCTGAGGCTCGGCGAAAGCGCCGAGCGGTAACGGACCGAGCATTAGCAGGCCAAATGAACGCACTCTCATGCCATGTGCCCGCGCCTGAATGCCGTGACCGAATTCATGAATCACCAGACCTATGATGAAGGCCATTGCGCCCCAACCCAGGGGAATTACCGGATTCAATCCCGGTATCGCTACCAATTCACTGGCCGAAGGCGGTTCGGTGATTGAAGGGGTGGTTAAGGTGGCGAAGAAAGCGAGCAGGAGGAGAAATAGGACAAGGAACATCGAGATTTGGCAAACCCACAAAGACACCTCGCCATAAATTCGCCAGAAAGCACGTGGGCGAGAGATTACCTCTAGGGTCTTCTTTCCCCTCTCAGTGCGAATCATCAAGATGAATCCGAACACCCGGGTGGCGTTCCATCGGTCGAGAACCCCATTGGCCTCCCATACCCGCAGAAGTATCCACCACCCGATGAAAGCGAAGAATATCACCACCGGGTTGAACCATTCTATCGTCAGCCAATCCGTCGCCACGGTCTCGGCTGCCGTCCATCTCTATTGAAGAGTCGGTTTTTGCAGGCGAGAGTTCTAACACTGTGGACAACTCGCACTCACGTGGACGAAGACGAAGCGGCAGTCATCGCCTGGGCTCAGGAAGAACTTACCGAGACACCTAGCAAGGTCTCCCTTTGGGATGTCGATGGTGAGAGAATCGAATGCATGATTCAGCTTTCCGATTCGGTTGTGGTGGTGGTATTGGTCGGTGATGGCGAAATCAAGATTGATGAGCAACGCCTGACCATAGCTGCCGATAATTGGTCGCCGGGTTCGGTACAGGCTAATCGCCGCCCAGACGGCTGTATCAGAGTTCGTTATCGGCGCAAGCGAATCGATATCGCCGCCGAGATAAAATCGCCGCACTCCGTGGCCTCTCTGCTTGAGGGATGGCTGTTGGAAATGCGTGGCGAGACACAATTGCCGCGCGATCTGAATCGTCGAATCGCCAATCTCAAGCGGGAGCGGGAATCGATTCGTCGGATGCTTGAACAGGGCTCTCTTGAGCGGATTCATGAAGAGGTCGACAAGGTAAAGGAAAAGATTTCCAATGCCGAAACCGAACTCAGTGGTCGTGCTGGCATAGGGGCTACCGAACAATAAGTGATGACTTATTGATCCAAATCCAGATGCGACCTTCGTTATTCCTCTTCAAAGAGAGTTTTCGTTATAGTTGAGATAGCCTCTTCTCGCTTCGCCTCATCGACCTCGGGACTAGTTACCAACACCACCCGAGCCAAAGGCTCGAGAACAAAGGGTAATGCCAGCAGGATGCCGATACTGGTGAATAGACCGACCCAAGAAGAAGTAGGGACGTAGTAGGTTCCAGGCTCACCTCCCGCCAAGGCCAATTTGACTGAACCCAACCATGGTATCTCCTGGCCCGCAACACCCACCAGCCAGTCGTCCTGCACCGCTCCGACCTGCCCCTGGTCAGTGAAAAGACCACTAGAGCCGGGAGCGGCATTTCCTCCTTGGTCTACCGAACATCGGTTATTGTCGCCTAGGGTGATGATGCCTGAATGGCCGGGGTCCCACTGGTTGATGACTAGATAATCCTCAATGATTCCACCATGGTTGAAACCGGAATTGCGGTCGCAGGGATACAGACCGGTATTGCTTCCATCGAAATGCCAGGTGACATTATCTACATTCACCAGCGAAGTTCCCGCTACATCCCAGGTCAATACGCATGTGCCGGCCATGCCGTCACTGTCGGCGGAGACGCCGTCCCAAGAGGCTCCGGCCGGGCAGGATTGGGTTTCTCGGTCGGTCGCAGCGACAGTAGCATTTGCTACCGCCTTTAGGATGGCGCGATGGATTATCGGCGTACCCTCGTTGCCATTCTTCTGGTAGATTATCACATCACCATACATTCCGTGTGATGAGTATCCGTATTGCAAATTGCCAGCATCAGAAGCCTCAGCAAAGGTGATTATTTTGTCGGCATCGACCGAATGGACGAGAATCAGGTCACCGGCATCGATAGAGCCGACCTCACCCGCCTCATCGTGAATCATTGAATCCGACTCGACCACGACCAGTGGGGGCATCGAATCGGTGTGTATCCACAAACCGGTAATCAACAAGCCAATCATTCCCAAGGCTAGGATAACTTCACGGAGGAGAATCCATCCGGCACTATCACTGGCAGAGTTAGACATGGGTGATACACCCTCAGCGGCGTATCTTCTTAAGTCCGAGACTAGAGAAGTGTTCGTTAAGCCGTTCTTCTGCGCCGCTCCCTAGAAGTCGTGCTGCCGATTCAACTTCGGCGCGAACTTTGCTAATTTCAGAGCGCGAGTCCATTTTCAAAGCATCCATCAAGATGCCGCGCTGGGCGACGTAATGGAAGAACTCTGGGCCAATGAAGATGGCAATCAAACTGGTAATAACGAGGATGATCCATGCCGGCCCAGTGTAATCTGCAAATCCTTCGACATCTTGCAGAAAGAGAAATTGCGCCAACGCCGCGACCAGTAGCACACAACAGGCGGCAAAAACCGTTGAGAGTATTGCCAAATGACTATCTCGCTTACCATCCCACCAATCGGCAGCCCTTTTTCGCAGACCTTCCTTGCCCCTTTTCGCCATGGATACCGTGTACCCGTAGAGTGTCATCGGAATTACCTTTTTCCCTATCCCGCCAGCAGCGTAAAAAAACAGATGAGTCCCTCAGGGACTCTGACCTTACACGGATATGTTCAAAAGCGAGATATTCTAGTCGCTGATGGGATGCCCATGTCCAAACGTAGCAGTATGGCCTTATCACTGGTTATTCTATTCGTGGTTTCATCGTTATCGCCGCTAGCCGCAGCGGCGACGATTGAGACTCAATTCAATGACGGCACCACTTCGTATGAACACACTTTCACCGGCACAGGAGGAGTGGGCTCGGCAGGTGAAATCACAATTCCGTTCGGGGCACATGTGACTGCAGCATCATTTGATTTGGAAGGGCGAGCATCTACCTCGAGTTGGTCAAATTTGACTTCGGATAGTAACTTCGGCGGGGCTGGAACAAACAATTGGGTTGGAACGCCACCAGGGATTTTGCAATACGGAATGCGGTCAAACCTTGAGGTTGAGAATGGCGATATCCACTTGAAGACACAGCCGACCGACCGCATGTCAACCTTCTCTTCTTCGTCACACGTATCCAATGCTGGTAGTGCTACTCACAACACGACAGGTCAATTCGTTGCTCTATCCGATCAAGGATTCAATGGTGTTACTTACCAGCCTCCCAAGAAATCTCTTACTTATTCCGGTTCAGCGCCTAGTTGGAATTATCCAGGTCCTATTGTCAATCTCGGGGAAGAAATTCACGTTATGATGTATTCTTCAGCCTCCACAGGTCAGATTCCCCAAATACAGCGCTACAATTCGACAACTGGTGTTTACATTGGAACAGCGAGTGTCAGTTACGGGAGTTGCACTTCGTCTGCAATCTATTACTTGTATGATGCAACATCAGATGGTAATAACACTGCTTGGCTTGTATCTTACTCATACCGCTACGTGTCTAAATGGTCAATCAGCAGTAGTGGTGATTGGAGTTGCAGCCAGTATTGGCTGATGTCCTCACCATACTATCCATTGGGAATATCAGTAGACCCGGTATCCAATGAACTCTTCCTCGCAGTTTACGAGTCGATGTCCCCAAATTATTACCATTACCTTTGGCAGGTAAGTCGGAGTTTCCCAACCACTGCTAATCTGACTTACACACTAGGTTCAAACACGAAATTATCTGGCTTGGGTGCGGGATTGGTGGTCGAGGGTGACCGGGTTACTTACAACAAATATGCAACAAATTACGCCTTGCATAACTATTTCGACATTGGCAGCGGTGTTTCTGTGCATTTGGGCTCAAATCAATTTAACAATGTAGGTCATTATGGATTAGAAAACATGAGAGATGGAACTTATGGTTATACTTGCTTCCATTCAAGTTACTGTTCAGCATCCTCTAGAAAATTGGTTCTGTCTGGCAGCGGGATTACCCATGATGAACGCAGTGTTTCGACCACAACCGCAGTTGTACAAGGCATCACCAATACCCTGTCTTCGGCTATTAATCAGGTCAGTATCACTGAAGCGATTACCTATATTCCCGATAACACTTCGATAGAATTTGAATTGTCATTGGATAATGGAGTGACTTGGAAGCCTGCGAGTTTGGGAACCCCTGCAAACTTCGCTCAGGCGGGTAATCAGCTTGTGGCTAGGGCATACCTGAATGGAACTACCACCAAGACGCCTGTGCTCGATAAGATAACATTGACTTATGTCGATTCATACGTCAGCAGCGGTTATTTCTATCTGCGTTCACAATATTACGGTGGCACCACGAGCGGTGCACCGGTTGCGGCGACAATTTGGTGGAACGACACCACCCCTTCGTTCACATCTTTGACGGTTAGAATATACAGTAATTCGGCTTGTTCCGGTACGGCGCAAATATTTTCCAATCCGGGTGAAACGCATTCCTTTACCACATCCACTTACTTTGCGGTGTGTGTGAATTTTGCTGGCGGCAGTGAAACCCCTATCTTACACGACATCAATATCCAATTCCACTCAAACGCGCCGAAGAACGTCGGCCTGGATATCGGGGGTGATGGCAACGGTAACACCATTCCTGGTTGTTGTGAATGGAGCAAAACGGGTCTCTTTCTCGGTGAGGAGACCGTTTCTGATTCGAACCTGGTAAATGCTCTCAATTCGTTGATACCCGATACCGGTTCGGGTACCACCGATATCCCGATTGAATTGGTCTCGAACACCGCCGGAATCATGCTCATTAATTCCTTCTCTATAACCTATCAGATGTCAACCGTGAATCTTGATATAACCTATAATGAAACCGAGATTCTGCACGAGCGAATTGAACCTTATGAAGTGGTCACCAGGCACGTTATTGGTGAGACTGCAAGCGCTATTGACGACGTGCAATTGCAGTTCAATGCCATGCCCTTGGGTATGGCTCCTCTGCTCGAATGGGACTTACTCGATGTGCAGCCGAGTGAGAATGACCCAGGTGATTGGATATCTGTTGACCCGTCATCCTACACTAATGTCAGCAACGGAATCCTTGAAGTTCATTGGCGCTTCAAGGTAAAATCAGATTTTCCCGAGCAGTCTAAAGTTCGCTTTACTACAGGATGCGAGGATAACAATGAGTTTTCACCATCCAGTCTGCCTAGTATTCCAGAACTATTGGTCAACCATAGTTTTGGCTTGGGAACGCTGAAGGTCATCGATAACGATGGTGCGGTCACTTGGGGCGAGATGCCTGACAATAGCTGGGTTGCAGCCGGTGAGACAATCCACTTTCAAGGTCAGATGTACTTCCAAGGGACCAATGATACCCCGAAGGATAACGCATTCGATGTTCGCATTGCGCAAGGAACCTTTGTGCACTCTTCATGGCGAGATTTGAGTAATAATGATGGCACATTCTTCATCAGTGTCGACGTCCCCAATATCGATGTTCCCGATGGCATGTCTTACGAGGTGCAAACCTTCAACGAGCGTGATCCGACTCGAGTAATGCCGGCCGATGCGACTTGGTTCCGTAATATCCGGGTAGATGCGACGGCACCAAAGGCATTGGAGGCCTATCCTCTTGAAGGGGGTTATGAAGCCGCCGATGATGAGCACCTTATTCGCTTCCATCTTGCAGATGCCGTTGGCAGCCCGGTCGCCCTAGACCTGAATTACTGGATAGAAGCTGACCACGACGACAATCGAAACGGTTTGGCAGATGCCGATGAATATCAAAGTACTCAAATGGTCAACAACTCCGTTGGTGAGGATAAGTGGTTCTTCGCCGAAATCGACGATAGCCGAAATCCAAACATGGCCAAGGTGTCCTACTTCGTCTCTGGAACAGACCCGGCAGGAAATGTCTTGAAACACAATATCGGGGTTGATTCCGAAGGCGAGGTCGTGTGGGCCCCGCACGGCCCAGGATTTGGCAGCGATACCGCAACCTTCCTGACCCGAAGAGATTCTGAGGCGATATTCACCGGTTTAGATTGGCTCGGCCATTTCGATGAATCAGCGGTCTTCGCAGGACAGGACCAGACGATTATGCTTGGACTGATAGATGCCAATACCGTAATCGATTTCGAATACATTTCCTTGGTCTTTGACTTTGAAGGACCAAATCCGAGCAAAGATCGCCAAGTCATATCCTATAGTGGATTCAACGATACTTTCTGGTCGGAGAGCGATTACCTGACTCTCTCGACATCAAGTTTTACCGAGACGACTACCAATGCATCTGGGATGCCGTGGATTCTAGTCACCTTCAACTTCCAATTCTCTTGGTATTGGCCGGATGAGGAATATGGTGACTTGGCGCTTATATTCAAGGAGCGTGGTGAGCCCGAAGCGAGGGTGCTTGAGTTCTCTGATTATACCTTCAAGGTGGAAAATGACCTCGTTCTCTCACCTGGTAGTTTCCTTATCTCCGATGTTTCAGAACCGCGCACCGGGCCGATAGCCGATGGCAGTAGGGTGCGATCCGATGATCGCCTCGCCTTCACTGGTCGAGTGGTTTTTGAAGGCTCCAACGCTCCAGCACCGCGCAATGTCGGTGTTCAAGTCGAGGTATTCGATGGCATTTCGGTCTGGACCGACGGCAGTTTTGATGCCGATGGCTCGTACAATGTCGAAGTGCCGCTCTCAACGGCACAATCATTGGTGACATCGGAAACTCGGGTATGTTTGATTTCAATCACCGGTATTCCCGGATTTGGTGAAGATATGACCGGCAATACCGTCGCCACCACTTTGCGAGTCATTGTCGACCACGCACCACCGCGAGTGACCCATCGCTACTTACCCATTGACGTCATCGACATCAGTGAATCTACCGACTTGTCTAGGCTTGCAGTTGCCTTCAACGGCACTGAGGATGCAGACTTGACAGGAAGCCATCAGTTCGTCAACTGGGTCATGCGTGACCACACTAATACCTTGACAATAGCCAGTGGAATGAACACTTTGGGGATTCAGCAGGAAGACAATCTAGTGAGGTGGAGCGGCACCGTCGACTTGACCTCCGGTGGAACTTTAGTCCCACGTTCTGGTGATTTGATTGGATTTTGGATAACCGGTTATGATGCAGCAGGAAATCCATTTCATGAAATCGGGAATAGTGAGGCAAACCCGATAGCCGAACTGCCTGGCATGGATGGCGATAACGACCTATCATGGGTGAAGTTGGGCGCTGAGGTGACCGAACTAGCGGCAATAGATATTTCAATCAATGATGACCATATCAGCCCCGGTTCAAAAGTTTCTATTACCGCAACCATACGTAATTACGGTGGTGCGACCGGAACCTCGTTTTCTGTAGCTTTCTATGCTGGCGATAACGAGCGCTCATTCCATAGCAGTACCTTGAATGGGATAGATTCGGGCGAGATAATCACCATCGATGCCGAGTGGGTGGCTGAGGAGGGCGTAGAGCGAATCATGGTATTTGTCGATCCCGAGAATGTGATTGCCGAGGTCGATGAGGATGACAATCGTGCAGAACATAGCATTGAAGTGGTTTACTCTTCATACATGGGATGGATTGACAGCCCGCGTGAACAACCACTTGCGTGGATATTCACTATTTTTTCAATTATTGCACTGTCCGTGGTTTTCACCATCGCCAGAAAGACCTCGCTGGCATTAGATGAAGCCAGCCTCTTCGATGAGTTGGGATATGATGAGGATGGTGAATTCGACGAGGATGCATTCGAAGAATTCGACGATGATTATGATGACGATGACGATGACGATTATTAGTTGCCCATCCAATTCAACATATTATTTCATAGGCGTTGTGCGGGCTCGCCAATTTGATGGCAGTAACTAGTAGCGTCGAGTCACGACTTGAGGAAGAGCAGGGGCTACGGCAGAAGCGACTCGACCAACTCGCCACAATCGGAGCCCTGTTGCTGTTGACGGCAACATTCTGGTTGGCTTGGCCCGACCTGAAATCTTCATTCTCCGGCGAGCGTTCAGTATTACAATCGCTGGGAGCGCCGTTGATAGTTCTCGCCTGGGCGCTGGTTATGCAAGACTTGCCGAGGATGACAGCCGGTGCTCGCTCTCGCATCGGTGCGGCGACCACTGTTGCATGGCTTCCGCTTATTCTAATGGGCACTTGGTCACTTCAAGATGGCACCATGGAGATGGTGGGAGGAATTATCCTCATCATCGTAGCCGCGGCGCTGTTCAGAGTCAGCCGTACTGTACTGCAGGGTTCACTGGTAATCATTCGTTACCGTGGAGTGATGGGTGGGCTGGGTTGTGTTGTTACCCTTTCACTGGTCGTGGCCTCTATTCCCCAAGCCCCAGAACTCTACCTTTACTTGGGGATTCTAACCGGTGGAGCAGTGATAGCCTTCTTCGACTGGTCTGGGGGAGAAGAAGACAAAGAATTGCGCAAGGAGTTCCGCCGCCGTCTCAACAAGTTGGAATTCAGAATTCTTGAACTTCGCGAGACTGGCGCTGGTATCGACCAAGCGGCTTCGCTGGTGATGACAGCGGGGGAAGAAGGATATCTTGACCTGAACAAAGGAATGAGACTGCTGGACGAGGCTGAAGATGATATCGAGAGGACCCTTCGGTTCACGGAAGATGTCGAGGATGTACGAGCCGAGGTGGCACGCAGTGTCGGGCATGCCGAGGAGATTGCTCCGCTGGCAAAACGCCCGGCTCGAGCAATGACTCAAGGAGATAGAGAACTTGAATTGGGTAGTTTGCGCGAGGCAGAACAATTATTCCGGCAGGCGAAAATCCGCGCTGAAGAGGTCATTGAGTGGTGGGAACGTGCCGAGACTGCCATCACCACCGCAAAGAGAATGCTCAGTGAAGTTACCGGTCAAGAAGCTGATTCGCTGCGCTCGATTCTTAAGGAGGCCGAGACCAACTTGATGGCAGAGAATCCGAAGAAGGCGTTCGAATTTGCTACTGGAATACCCGAGCAATTAACCAATGTCGGCACCGCGGTGGAAAATGCCGGACATGCTGTTGAATTGGCTCAAGCCGCTCTAGGCGAGACCGATGGGATGGAGACCTCTCAGTGGGAACAGCGATTGAAGCAGGCGAGCCAAGCTCTTGAGGATGGTGAACATAGTCTTGCCCGCGGCCTGTGCGATGGCATCGTCAGAGAAGTTAGTCGTGAGCGCGCCGCTATGGATGATGTACGACGGGGATTGCGTCAACGCAAGAAACTGGTTGCTCGATTCATCGATCGTTCCGATGCTGATGAGTGGCAGTCGAGACTGAACGAGATAAAAACCGCCGCAGATGAACAACAATGGTCACACGCAGCGACTTTGCTGGAGCGCTTGACATCCGATCTTGATTCACAGGGTAAGGCGCTCGATGAGGCTGAGGAACTGCTCGGTTTCGTGCAGGATGAATGGCGTATACTGCGCAATCAATTGGATGCGGGTGGTATCACAGTAAAAGATCAGCATAGGCGCGCTGCCGAGGCCGCGGTTGCGACCGCAGTTGAAACACATGGGCAGGGTCGTATCGAAGACTGTTTAGCGCAATTAGGCGAAGCAGATTCGGTAATGGAAAAACTCCGCCGCCGTCTATGATTCACAGGTTCAGAAGGTCGTCTGTTGAAGCAGCTTCAGGGTCGAGTTCGGTCGGCATTCCGATGTCGACCGGCATTCCACCGATAACGGCAACCAAACCCTTCAAGATGAGGTAATTACCGAGTGGCTGATCCTTGGGGAGTGAACTTGACCGGCGCCATTTTCTCAAGGTCGTACCCGCTGGATGTATTCCGCTCTCCTTGATTTCACCAGCTAGTGCCCAACCATTAGCATCCCAATATCGCAACTCGAGTCGAGGGTCGAGGTCTTGAATGGGTAGTGGCATCACCGTATAACGCGTGAACCAGATACCAATCCAAGAATCCCTACTGACATCAGGGCTGATCCAATCGAATTCGGTTCGATTCATTGTATCCGGGTAGTCATCAATAATTCTAATCTGATTAGCTAAGCGCTGTAATTCTCGTACCGCAGGATGGTGCGGAGTGACCTTGATTATTTCGTTCATGATTCGAATTGCAGTCATCTTCATGCCACGGTCGAGATATAGCAAGGAACGAGCGACATCGCCCATGACCCAACCTTCGACCCCGTTATCCTTAATCCAGAATTCCAGACGATTTAAGGCTTCACCGGATTCATCCATGATTCGCATTCTCGCCACATCACCGAGCAGGAAATGACGACCGATGTAGTCATTTTTGTGCCCAATTCTCGACCATGGCTCCAATGTTGACCACCGCTTGATGAGGTCGATATTCATCTTGATAACCGGCATCATCGCCGCACTTGGACGTAGTTTGGCGTCGAATGGCATGGTATTAGGGGAAAGTATTCCCGCCAACCAGCGCAAGACGGTGGTCTCGTGAGAATTATTCGGCATGCGCGACTGGCGAGGCTTGGCTTCATCGTAGTCGCGCTGTGCCAGAGATGCGGCGAAGAGAATTAGGCCGGCGCTGGAATCAGAATCACCACCTCGCAGCGCCAGCAATGAGACCGCCGACTCCTCGGCTGCATCCCAACACCCTTGTGCAGCATCAAACACCATCTTGGCGCGTTGTCGGCGAGCGAATTCGATGCCATCTGGAGTGGCTTCCATGTGGTCATAACGTTCGATTGCCCGTTCCCAGTCATCATCGCGAATAAGTTTCTCAAATGATGTCTGCTTGAGGAAAATCTTGTCCTGGTGCGAGTGGACAATTGCTCGTTGGTCTCCAGCACCGGCATCAAGCACGATGTCGTCTAAACGATGACGTTCGTTCCATGAAGGGAGCCATACGAGGAGGAAGGCAATTTGACCGCCGGCAGCTAACATCCAGGTAAATTGTTCCAACAGGTCTTTCTCCAT
>Ga0302119_10000159_pt1 | contig 27872 bp, 24 predicted proteins | sample AG5_Tmax_MG_FD_203114 | JGI IMG/M metagenome (GOLD analysis project Ga0302119, IMG submission 203114) | Marine microbial communities from Western Arctic Ocean, Canada - AG5_Tmax | ecosystem: Environmental > Aquatic > Marine > Oceanic | place: Canada: Western Arctic Ocean | collected 2017-10-01 | reverse complement strand
GCTATTTCACCTTCTACCTTAAGAGAATACTGAGTCCACTCATCATCCAGACTGTCCGGCATCATGCGAAAAACCTGTAAGTCGCCAACCGTTGGATCGTGGTCCCAAACACCATTGGCCTCTAGGTCTTGGTGCATAATTCCGGCTGTGGCTGTCCAGCTGTCATTCAAGTCAACCCGCAAAGCGGCTCGAAATCCTAGCGTTGTGGCCTCGTTGAAATTATCGCCGGCCACATTACCAATGTCGCCCTCGGTATAGTTGTTATAGGTAAAATCAGGCGCCATTGCTGCGGCCTGCTCTGCTGTCGCACCGCCGGCTACTAGCCCATCTCGAATATAGCCATGAGAGAAGGTATGCTCCCCGCGCACATTGTCAATAAAGCCAGCGTCACGCTTGGAATAACCAACAAGCCTTAGCGCCACAGAATCTGATATCGGGAGGTTTATAAAGCCTTCAATGGTGTTACCAATATCGCCGCTTTTCGGAGAGTTGATGTCTAAATCAAGTCCTGCTGAAAATTCACCCGTGTCGGGCTGATTTGTAATAATCCGCATAGCACCCGACTGTGCATTAGCGCCAAATAGTGTTCCTTGGGGCCCCGCAAGGACCTCAATGCGTGACACGTCGTAGATGTGTGGATTCAAATAGGCGCCCGTAGCGGTAACAGGTTGGTCATCCAAATAAACGGCTACACTGGGGTTTGCGCCCAGAGAGCTCTCGCCACCAGAAGAAATGCCGCGAATATAAACGTTGCCGCTGCCTGGTCCTAATCCGATGTAACTGACGTTGGGTAGCATCGTCACATAATCTTCAAGATCTGTGATATTGAGGTTTCCTAGGGTTTCTTCCCCAAGAACAGAAATGGCCATAGGAATGTCTTGCGCGCTTTCTGCTCGCTTCGTCGCAGTTACTATTATCTCTTCAAGTTGCTGCGCGGCGGCGGCGGGCGCAAGGCCTACTGTCAGCGCCGCAATGATTGCTGCAAGCGGTTTTGGCGAATACCGCCGTGCTTGTGTTGCTTTTAAATTACCAGTAAATCGGGTCATAATCTCAATCCTCTCATTGATAAGTGATGATCTCTTTTTTCTTATTGTCGCTATCCAACATTACCGCAAAATAAGCAGGTAGAAAACACGATAAAAACAAGTGCTCAAGGGCCGCTTTTTTATGGCCGGAAACGCGAGGTAAGCCACTTATAACATTACATCAGATGCTCCTAATAAGCGAATATTCGCGACGCTTAATATTCGCGGATATTTATCCGACAAGGGCGACTATGTAATCCAAACGGATTAAAGTCTCTTTTGCCTTAGCCGCGCTCTTTCAGTCTATATTCAATCCGCGACTTTTAAGCACGTTTTTGAGCGCCCCTAAATTGTATTCATAATGTCGCCACTGCTCTAAGCCGCCTCGAAAAATTGGCTGCCGAACCTGCTCGGAGCTTGCCGAACGCACAGCTCTATCGTTCTCATGAAACTTTATACAGGCGTCTTCAAAAGGCAGGCCGCAGTGCTCAAGTAGCCGTGCTACTTGTCCCTCTAGGTCTGTCACAATATTTTCATAATGTACGGTAAGGCTTTGCTCTGGGATAACCGTCTGCCAGTGCCCCATCAAGCGATGGTAATCGGCATAGTAATGGCCAATGTCCTCTAGACTGTAGGTGAACGGTTGACCCTCGGCAAAGAGCTGCTTGAAATTGGCAAAACATGCCGCCATTGGCGCTCTTCTTGCGTCAATGATCGTGGCATTAGGCAAAATTGCACGGATCAGCCCAATATGCATAAAATTATTAGGCAACTTATCAATGAAGTATTTCCCACTGTTTCTGTAGACCCCGCAGGCATCTAGATATTGCTGGCCTAGTGCGAGTCGCTCTTCATTGGTTAAGTCAGCTAAAAGCCTTGGATACCGTCGGGTCTCGCCACGCTTGCGACTGCCTTCAAGTTTGGCTGCAATACGGCTGATAAAATGCAGCTCTGCGGTTGCCTCTACCTGTGAATGACTTGCCAGTATCTGCTCAAGCAACGTTGACCCGGATCGTGGCAGCCCGACAATAAAAATTGGGCTCTTATCTGGATGCCCGCCATCATTAAACTGAGCCATGAATTTATCATCACAGACAGCAATGCTGTCATCAACCCGCTGAGTATTATCTTTGGAATCATAGCCGCTATAGCGCCGCTTTATTTCATTGCCCATCTTGTAGGCCTCATAGGACCCGGAGTAATCCTTCAAATCTTCGCGCGCTTTGCCGACAGCAAAAGCAAGATGGTATTTGTCAGGACTATCCGCATCTAAGGTCTCTAGCTGATTGGACATATCCTGTACTTCAACAGACGTAAACTTAACCGTTTTTAGGTTGGCCAAACTCCAATAAGCATCGCCGTGGCCAGAGTCAATGGCGATAGCTCGACGGTAAATAGCCGCGGCTTTTTCGCCTTGCCCAGAATAACGCAAAGAGTGCCCGTAGCTAGTCAAAATTGTGACGGCTTCTGGTACCCGCGTTAGCACATCTTCATAAACAACATGTGCTTCATCGAAGAGCCCGGCGCTTGAGGCCACAGCAGCATGTAATGTTTTATAGGCAATATTGTCAGGGTCAACTTTAATCAGGCTGCTAACTTCAGCCATTGAGGCATCAAATTTATCCTGCCGAGAAAGTGCCAGCGCGTATTTGTGTCGTGCCATATGATAGTCAGGCGCCAGCTCTAAGCATCTCTTATAGAGCTGCACGGCTTCTTCCATGATGCCAAGCTTGTAGCCAATATCTGCTAGCAGCCTAATACCGTTCACGTCGGTAGGGTGCCCTCGTAAATATTCTCGGCAAATCCCTTCGGCCACTCCAACTCTACCTGTAGCAAATAATTCCGTGGCTTGTCGCAACGCAGGATCTACCTCTCGCGTTAATCCGGCTCTGGCATGCGCTTTAGCCGCTGCGCTCTCATCTCCTTGGACTAAAAGAACTTCGCTTAGTGTTCGCCAGGCCGCCGCGAACCCTGGATCTATCTCGACCGCTTTCTGTAATTCCTCAACGGCAGGCGATATCTGCCCACTAGAATACCAAGCCAATCCCAGCTCATGCCGCCCTTGCGCAACATTTGGCGCCAATACCAAAAACTCGGTCAATCTTTGAATAGCTTCGCCTAAAGACCCGGTAAGCCTCAATGCAACGCCAAGCAAAAACAAAGCCGGCGGATGGCTTGAATCAGCGCTCACCGCCTGTGTTGCCTCTTGGAGTGCTTGCTGTTTATTGCCTGCCTGTAAGTTAACTCGAGCGGACTCAACAAGCGTTTTAACATTACCTTCATTGTTCATATTTACAATCGCCTTACTGTTCACAAGAGTACCCTGCCTACATAAATTCCTGCCGCCGCTTAGCCGTCATCTTAATAAGCATTAATGTTGCACTTGTTCTGCCAGAATAGCGCGATGCCTTTTGTGGCATCTTGCCTGTTAAGTAATTAAGTATACACATGAACCTTTTTACAAGTATATGCCGAGCGGAGCGGGAGTTAGAAAATGTTGGCTTTTTATTTAGAACAAAAAAAAGAGCAGCCTAGCTGCTCTTTTTTTGTTTGGTAGTCTCAACCACCTAGCTTTTTGCGCAGTGTCTGTACCGTCCTTAACTGCGCCGTCGCCTCGGCTAGCATGGCTGCCGCTTTGGAATATTCTATCTCGCCAGACTGGTTGGCGATGGCCTGTTCGGCAGTCTTAACTGCCTCAGCAGCCGCAGCCTCGTCAATATCTCCAGCGCGCACGGCGGTGTCTGCTAGAATCGCAATACTTCCCGGTTGCACTTCTAAATAACCACCAGAGAGATAGTAAACTTCTTCTTCTCCGTTTTCCTTGACCAGCCTTACTGGGCCAGGGCGCAGATCACTGAGCAATGGTGCATGACCGGGAGTAATTCCCAGCTCACCCAAAGACCCTGTAGCAACAACCATCTTTACAGATCCTGAAAATAAGGATTCGTCGGCGCTTACGATGTCACAATGAACTGTTATAGCCATTTCTTTATTGCCTTTGCTTGCTGCAATTTATAGGTTTTTCGCTTTTTCTACCGCTTCGTCGATAGAACCAACCATGTAAAACGCCTGCTCTGGCAGACCATCATACTGGCCATCCAAAATACCCTGGAAACCTGCAATAGTGTCTTTAAGAGAAACGTACTTACCTGGCGAGCCGGTAAAGATTTCAGCAACGTGGAAGGGTTGCGACAAAAAGCGTTCGATTTTACGCGCTCGTGCAACAGCCATTTTGTCTTCCTCTGAAAGCTCATCCATGCCCAGAATCGCAATAATGTCTTTCAACTCTTTGTATCGCTGCAATACCGTCTGTACGCCACGGGCAACTTCGTAATGCTCAACGCCAATAATCAAAGGGTCTAACTGACGAGAGGTTGAGTCTAATGGATCTACCGCTGGGTAGATTCCTTTAGACGCAATATCACGACTCAGTACAACGGTGGAATCCAAGTGGGCAAATGTAGTGGCAGGAGAGGGGTCAGTTAAGTCATCCGCAGGAACATAGACCGCCTGAACTGAGGTAATAGAACCTGTCTTAGTAGACGTAATACGCTCCTGAAGTGTGCCCATTTCTTCTGCCAGTGTCGGCTGGTAGCCCACTGCTGAAGGCATCCGGCCCAGCAGAGCTGAAACCTCTGTCCCTGCTAGCGTGTAACGGTAGATGTTATCAATAAACAGTAATACATCTTTACCTTCATCACGAAACTTTTCAGCCATGGTCAAACCAGTCAAAGCAACTCGCAATCTGTTTCCAGGTGGCTCGTTCATCTGACCATAAACCATAGCAACCTTAGACTCGCTTGGGGTCTCGATGTTAACAACACCTGACTCCTGCATCTCGTAGTAGAAATCATTCCCTTCACGAGTACGCTCACCAACACCGGCAAATACAGACAAACCGCTGTGCTCAGTGGCGATGTTGTTAATGAGCTCCATCATGTTAACGGTTTTGCCTACACCGGCACCACCAAACAATCCAACCTTGCCGCCTTTAGCGAAAGGACACACCAAATCGATAACCTTGATGCCCGTTTCTAGCAGGTCGTCCGACGCTGCAAGCTCGTCATAAGCGGGTGGTTTGCGGTGAATGGCCATGCGCTCTTTTTCGCCGATAGGGCCTTTCTCATCAATTGGATTGCCAAGGACATCCATGATACGCCCCAAGGTTTCAATTCCCACTGGAACTGAAATCGGTGCGGCGGTGTTATTAACACCTAAACCACGGCTGATGCCTTCGGAGGATCCCATAGCGATTGCTCGCACTACACCGTCACCCAGCTGCTGCTGAACTTCTAGGGTTAACCCCTTGTCGTCCACTACCAAGGCGTCATAGACGTTGGGTACCTGATCACGAGGAAATTCCACATCAATCACGGCGCCAATAATTTGTACAATACGTCCACTACTCATGTCCGATTCCTCTTAACTAAACCTTTAAACTTCGTTGGGCTTTAAACAGCCGCAGCACCACTTACAATTTCTGACAGCTCTTGGGTAATCGCTGCTTGGCGCGCTTTGTTATAAAGCAGTTGTAATTCATCAATCATGTCACCGGCGTTGTCGGTGGCGTTTTTCATTGCTAACATTCTTGCGGCCTGTTCACAGGCTTTGTTCTCTACGACACCTTGATAAACTTGAGATTCTATATAGCGAATCAGCAGACCATCGAGTAATTCTTTGGCGTCTGGTTCATAGATATAATCCCAGTGGTGATTAAGCCGATCACCAGCCGTCGCCGCTAATGGCAATAACTGCTCGACGGTCGGAGACTGTGTCATGGTGTTAACGAATTCGTTGCTGACAACAAAGAGCTTGTCGATACGCCCCTCATCAAACGAGTCCAACATGACTTTTACGCCGCCGATTAAATCCGCCGCCTTGGGTTCATCACCAACATCTGTAACTGCTGCAACAACATTGCCACCAACGGATCCGAAGAAACCAGCGGCCTTATTGCCAACCACGCAAATGTCGACTTCAACACCTTGATCAGACCAAGCCTTGATCGGCTTGAGAGCTGCTTTGAATAAATTAATATTCAGGCCGCCACAGAGACCACGATCTGTTGAAATGATTATATAAGCGACGCGCTTAACGTCACGCTCGTTCAAATAAGGGTGCTTGTACTCGGAAACTGCATTAGCAATATGACCAACCACATCGCGGATGCGCTGAGCATAGGGTTTCCCCTGTGCCATGCGCTCCTGTGCTCGACGCCTCTTACTGGCAGCGACCATTTCCATGGCGCTGGTTATCTTCTGAATACTGCCAATACTAGCAATTTTTGTTTTAACTTCTTTTCCGATTGCCATATCTTATGCCTGTCCGATTACTCTGACTTACCAGGTTTGAGTTGCAACAAAATTTTCTAAAGCAGCTTTAATCCCCGCTCCAATATCATTGTTGTAATCACCTGACGCGTTGATTGTCTCCATCAGATCGCCATGCTCAGCTTTCATGTAGGAAAGTAGCGCCGATTCAAAATCACCGATTTTGTTGACCTCAACTGCCTTTAGGAAACCATTGTCTGCCGCATAAACCATAACGCCCATCTCAGCAATACTTTGAGGCGTATACTGCTTCTGTTTCATCAGTTCGGTTACGCGCTCACCATGATCTAGTTGAGCTTTAGTCGCGTCATCAAGATCAGATGCAAACTGAGAGAATGCCGCTAGCTCGCGGTACTGCGCAAGCGCGGTACGAATACCACCTGACAGTTTCTTAATAATTTTTGTTTGCGCCGCACCACCCACTCTAGATACAGAGATACCGGCGTTCATCGCAGGTCGAATGCCGGCGTTAAACATGTCGGCCTCTAGGAAGATCTGACCATCAGTAATCGAGATTACGTTGGTTGGTACAAATGCCGAAACATCACCAGCCTGAGTTTCAATAACGGGCAGGGCGGTTAAGGATCCTGTCTGTCCTTTCACTTCACCATTGGTGAACTTCTCTACATAGTCAGCATTAACTCTTGCTGCACGCTCTAATAGGCGAGAGTGAAGATAAAATACATCTCCAGGATAGGCTTCTCTGCCCGGAGGGCGCTTTAGAAGAAGCGATATCTGGCGATAGGCCCAAGCTTGCTTGGTCAAATCATCATAGATAATTAGGGCATCTTGTCCGCGATCACGGTAATACTCACCCATAGAACAACCAGCGAATGGCGCCAAGAACTGCATGGCTGCTGGGTCTGCTGCAGTAGCGGCAACAACAATAGTATGTTCCATCGCGCCATGCTCTTCCAGTTTACGCACAACAGCGGCAACAGAAGCAGCTTTTTGGCCAATAGCGACATAGATACATTTAATGCCCGAGCCTTTCTGGTTGATGATGGCATCAACAGCAATAGCAGACTTGCCAATCTGGCGATCACCAATAATTAACTCTCGCTGGCCACGACCGATGGGTACCATGGTGTCAACAGCCTTCAAACCAATTTGCACCGGCTGATCGACTGACTGACGCTCAATAACACCGGGAGCAACCTTTTCTACTGCATCGGTAAGGGCGGCATTAATCGGCCCTTTACCATCAATAGGGTTACCCAAAGCGTCAACAACTCGACCCTCTAATTCTGGGCCTACCGGAACTTCCAATACACGACCGGTGCATCGGGCTTTCTGGCCTTCCGCTAAGGTTTGGTAGTCACCCAACACCACGGCGCCGACAGAATCGCGCTCGAGGTTAAGTGCCATACCGTAAACTCCGCCATCGAACTCAATCATTTCGCCATACATTACATCGGCTAGGCCGTGTATACGAATGATTCCGTCCGATACGGAAACAATGGTGCCCTCATTTTGGGCTTCTGATGAAACATCAAGGTTGTCAATACGACTCTTGATAATTTCGCTGATCTCTGATGGATTCAGTTGCTGCATGCTTAGGCCTCAATCCTTAGGAATTTAGTGTCTCGGCAAGTTTGGTCAAACGACCGCGAATGGACCCGTCTATAACGGTGTCCCCGGCACGAATAACCGCACCACCCAACAGGCTCTTATCTAAACTAACCTGCATATTTACTTTACGTTCTAATTTTTCACTCAGCGCCTCAGTCAACATCTGCTGCTGAGCAGCGTCCAATGTCTGAGCTGAAGTTACTTCCACATCAATCGCTTTTTCACGATTAGCTTTCATAATTTCAAACTGCTGAGAAATTTGCGGTAATAATGTTAAACGTCTGTTCTCAGACAAAATGACCACAAAATTCTGCCCTATTGCATTAAGAGCATCTCCGCAAATATCAATAACGGTTGCCGCCTGTAATGCCGCAGTTGAGCTAGGCGAACCCAACAACTTAACAACCGCGGACTGTTGGGTTACAACTGCCGCAGTGGCTAGGCTTTGTGCCCAACCTTGCAGATCCTTAGCATCCGCAGCAAATTCAAACGCTGCTTTGGCATAGGGTCTAGCTAGGGTGCTCAATTCTGCCATGGTAAACCTCGTTTAGAGCTGCGTAGCCAGCTTGTCGACCAACGCACGATTAGCTTTATCATCAATCGACGCCTCGAGAATCTTCTCGGCTCCTGCAATTGCTAATCCAGCCACCTTAGAGCGAAGCTCCTCTTTGGCACGATTAATTTCTTGCTCGATCTCTGCTTCTGCCGCAACCTTGAGCCTGTCGCCTTCAGCGACAGCCAGCACCTTTGCTTCATCAACAATCTGATTTGCGCGCTTATTTGCCTGATCAACGATTCCAGCAGCTTCCTGCTTGGCCTCTTTCATCTGGTCTGTAGCTTCGCTCTTAGCTGCCTCTAGGTCGCGCATAGCGCGGTCAGCGGCATCAAGACCGTCAGCGATTTTTTGCTGTCGCTCTTCCATGGCGCCAATAATGACCGGCCACACAAACTTCATGCAAAACCACACAAAGATTGCGAACGTCACCATCTGCCCAAAAAGCGTTAGATTAATATTCACGCCATCACCTCATTAATTAAGGTTGGTTTAAGAATTATTTGTTGTTACGCGCCTACGCTAGGAGCGACAACAAAGATCAGGTACATAGCGATACCAACACCAATAATAGGCACAGCATCAATCAGACCGGCTAACAGGAACATCTTTCCCTGCAGCATAGGGCCCAACTCTGGCTGGCGAGCGGTTCCTTCAATCAACTTTCCACCCAACAACCCCATACCAATAGCTGCGCCCAACGCGCCCAATCCGAGCATAATTGCCGCTGCAATAATTACAAGTTCCATCGTAGACTCCCGATTTCAATAGTTATAAATAAAAACAAAGTTAATGGTCTTCTTCATGCGCCATACTAAGATAGACGATCGTAAGCACCATAAAAATAAATGCTTGTAGGGTAATAACCAAAATATGGAAAATTGCCCAGCCCCACTGCATTAACCCACCACCCAGAGCAAACACACCACCACCGATCGTCAATAAACCTAACGTCAGTAACACTGTTCTACCCGTAGAGATCTTTCCTTTGAGGTTCATCCAACAGACCCCACAAACCAAGACAAAAATAACTAGCCAAAAAGCACCATTGGTTTCAGTACCAAATAATTGTGCATTCAAGCCACCGAAAACCAGCCCAGATCCTGCGCCTGCAGCAAACATCATGGCAATAAGAATAAAGATCATCTCGCCGGCGTACATGTTACCAAACAACCGCAACCCTAGAGAGAACGGCTTGGCCAGCAGGCCAACCAGCTCCATAAATAAATTAATCGGGATAAAAGCCCAATGATTAAAAGGATGCATCGTCAATTCTTTAATAAACCCAGTGCCTTTAATCTTAATGTTGTAATAAATCATCAAGATGAAAACACCTAACGCCATACCCATGGTGATATTAGGATCAGTTGAAGGTACGATTTTCTGATACCCCACTCCAGCCAAACCCATCAACTTAGGCACTAAATCAACCGGAAGAAGATCCATCAAATTCATCAAGAAGATCCAGACAAAAATGGTAAGGGCCAAGGGCGCCACCATCTTGTTACGGCCATGAAAACTATCCTTAACCGAACCGTCAATAAACTCAACTATCATCTCAATAAAGTTAAGCATTCCAGAAGGGACACCAGTCGTCGCACGCACTGCCGCTCTTCTAAACAACCAACAAAACAAAACACCAAGACCGATAGACCAAGCCATGGAGTCAACATGAACAGCCATGAACCCCATCGCGGCAGCTTCACTTGCCCCGTGCGCCATAGTCCAAGTGTCCGCTCCCAAAACTTCCAATCCGTTTTCGGTTTGCCGCTCAAAGCCGGCCGGCAATTTTCCATAGACCAGATTTTGAAGGTGGTGCTGGATATATTCAGTTGTGCTTGCGGGATTCTCGCCTGACATCTACTTATCTCAACTCATCTTAAACCTAAAGGTCGCACCAAGTAACATCACTCGCGTGCCATTTATTTTTTATTTTAATGCTTTTGCAATTAGTCCTAATTGCAACGGGATCATGGCAACAAAAGCAACCGAAAACCCAAAAATATTCACGCTATCAAACAGTACAAAGGTTGCAATACACCCCGAAGCGGTCAGCAACACCTTGCCAGCTTCACCTCGGTACATTGAACTCAAAACCTTGTCCGCTTGGTTTGCTCCGGCATATTTAAAAGCCTGAAAGGTAAACCACGCCTGAGGGAGAACCTGACACAACCCTCCAAAAAAAACCGATAACGCCGCATTTAAACTAAACCAAAATGCTCCAAACGTTAGCGCCAGTAACACCAACAGCTGAATAAGCGAAACCTTAAAAACCGGCGGTCTTGGAATTGTCGTCATCAAAGGGTCTTGCCACCTTGTCCCTAACATCTTTACCGAGCGATCTTAACCCACTCGTAAGCGGTGGGCATTATAGGTTTACTCGGAGTGTTATTCAACTCAAACATGCGGGTTATATATATTAGTAATTCATCTTCTTGATAATGCTTACCGGCCTATTTTATGTGGGCAAGAATTCCCTCTAGCTCATCAACACTGTTGTATTTGACCGTTAGGGTTCCCGAACCTTTTGAGCTGTGCTTAATTAGCACCGCTGCGCCGATTTTTTCAGACAGATCTTCCTGTGCTCTAATAATGTCAGCATCAACTGTATAGGGCTTAGCCGCACCTGGCCCGGCAGTCCCAAGCTGCATTCTCTTCACCAGAGCCTCAGTTTGCCGAACCGTCATTGAGTTAGCCCCGACTTCTCGCCCGGCCTTTACTTGTTGTACTCCATCTAGGGCGAGCAAGCACTTAGCATGTCCCAACTCAATCTCCCCTAATTCCAGTTGCCGCTGAACAGCAATATCGAGCGATGCTAGACGCATTAAGTTAGCCACGGCAGTTCTCGATTTACCCACCGCTTCAGCAACCTGCTGCTGTGTTAATTTAAACTCATCTTGGAGCCTTATTAAGGCCTGGCTTTCCTCTATGGCGTTGAGGTCTTCGCGCTGTATGTTTTCAATTAACGCCATCGCGATCGCTGTTTCATCACTAATATCACGAACAATAGCTGGAATTTTATCAATTCCGGCTTGCTGGGTTGCCCTCCAGCGCCGCTCACCAGCTATTATTTCATATTTATTTTCACCCAGCTTACGTACAACAATGGGTTGCATAACCCCTTGCTGAGAGATTGATTTTGCCAGCTCTTGTAAGGCCTGAGGGTTCAAATCTCTACGCGGTTGATATTTTCCGCGCTGTAAAAACTCAACGGGTATTTCAAGTAAAACCCCATCACCAAACGTTTGCTTTCCGGTTTCCTCGCCCGCCTCGACCTGATCTTCACTAAAGCCAAGAAGCGCATCTAATCCTTTTCCTAAACTTTGTCGTTTTGCCACCATTTTATTGCGCCTTCTAAGGTGTCTGTATTGGTTGTTTTTTGTTCTTTATCTAGTCGAAGTATTTCTCCAGCCAAGGCAAGATAGGCTAAAGAGCCTTTTGAATTGCGGTCATATGCCAACGCAGGTAACCCGTGACTCGGTGCTTCCGCTAGCCTTACATTGCGTGGAATACTAATACGATAGACCCTGTTGCCAAAATACTTTCTAAGTTGCGCTGACACCGCATTAGTGAGGCTGCTACGCGGATCATACATAGTTCTTAAAATACCTTGAATCCGTAACTTTGGATTAATAAGCTTGGCAATTTGCCGAATGGTGTTGTTTAAATCAGACAATCCCTCTAGGGCATAGTATTCGCATTGCATGGGGATTATAACTCCATCACTAGCAACCAACGCATTCACCGTCATCATATTCAGTGAAGGCGGGCAATCAATTACAATAAAATCGTAATTACTAGCGATCCTATTCAGCGCGTGGCGTAGCCGCGTTTCTCTACCAATTTCCTGCATTAACTCTACTTCTGCCGCCACTAAGTCTCTGTTTGCTGGCAATAAATCATAGCCACCAGCTTCAGTGGTCACAATAACCTCTTCTATTGAGTTCTTCTCTGTTAAAACGTGATAGACGCTCAGTTGACAGTTTTGTTTATCAACGCCCGACCCCATAGTCGCGTTACCTTGAGGGTCAATGTCGACGAGCAATACACGCTGCTTATACGCATGAAGAGAGGCGGCCAAGTTGACGCTTGTTGTTGTTTTACCAACGCCGCCTTTTTGGTTTGCTATCGAAATAATCTTCGCCAATGTTCTATTTCCCGCTCAATATAATTTATGTTTTTACTATTTTTATTAAATGCCGTTGGCCTTCAACGCCGGGAACATTTATCGAGTTCAACATTTCGACCTTATAGTTTTTCGGTAGTTCGCTCAACTCTGTTTGCGGTAATTTACCTTTCATTGCTAAAAAATAACCGTTTTGACTGAGAAGATGTTGACAGTTTTCAACCATATCACTTAAGGAGCTAAAGGCTCTACTTAAAACACAATCATAAGTTTGTTTTGGGTGAAAATCCTGCACTCGCTGGTTTACTTCCGAAATATTATCTAACCCTAACTCTAACTTGGTTTGGAATAAAAACCGCGTTTTCTTACCGTTACTGTCAAGCAAGGTAAAGTTTTTATTTTGGTTAATAATGGCTAGGGGAATACCTGGTAGGCCTGGTCCAGTGCCAACATCAATGAAGCGATCACCCTGGAGCTCTGCTGAAATTGCCAGGCTATCTAAAAGATGCAGGTTGATCATATCAAATGGATCGCGAATGGCTGTTAGGTTGTAAGCTTTATTCCAGCGCTCCAATAGGTCTAGATAGTTTAATAGTTGGTTTATTTGTCTTTCGTTACAAGTTAATTGCAGTAACTCTAAGCCGCGTTTAAGTTGATCCTGCTTTTGACTTTTAGACCCGCTCATGGAGTTCTTTGAATGCATGATATTGTCTTTTTATTAGGCAGCGCGTTTTTTTAGCTGCACCAGCAACAGTGAAATAGCGGCGGGTGTGACACCGGCAACGCGAGACGCTCGAGCTAAGGTTTCAGGAAGTGCGTCACCTAGCTTTTGCTTTACTTCATTAGATAAGCCTTTGACTTTTTCGTAATCAAAATCAGCGGGTATAGCCGTATTTTCATGTCTTTGTAATCGGTCTATTTCCGCTTGTTGTCGACTGATATACCCTGAGTACTTAGCATCAACCTCTATTTGTTGGGCAATATTTTGATTAGGTTTGTTATCTGGAAATAACTCTCCAATAATCTTGTGGTTTAGTTCTGGCCTTTTTAATAGGTCAAACAGAGAGTATTCGTGCGAAATAGGGTGGTCTATGTGTTTAGATAGCTTTTTAGCGCTTTCGCTGCCTGGTTGTATCCATGTGTTTTTCAACCGCTGACTTTCAGTTTCAATAGCGTCCTGCTTTTCACAAAAACTTTTCCATCTGTCGTCAGTGACCAAACCAAGCTCCCGTCCCTTTTCGGTAAGTCTGGCGTCTGCATTATCTTCTCGAAGCAGTAATCGATATTCGGCACGACTGGTAAACATTCGATAGGGCTCATCGGTTCCCATAGTGATTAGGTCGTCAACCAACACCCCCATGTAGGCCGTATTTCGGGTAGGGCACCAGCTGTCTTTTTCCTGTACTTTTAATGCTGCGTTGATTCCAGCCAGCAAGCCTTGCGCCGCAGCCTCCTCATAACCAGTAGTACCATTAATTTGACCCGCAAAGAACAATCCCTCTATCGACTTTGTCTCTAAGGAATATTTAAGATCTTGAGGGTTGAAGTAGTCATACTCTATGGCATACCCCGGTCTTGTTATGTGCGCTTTTTCAAACCCGACTATAGATCGAACCAACTCCAGCTGCACGTCAAACGGTAGGCTGGTTGAAATGCCGTTAGGGTAAAGCTCGTAGGTATCAAGGCCTTCTGGTTCTATAAAAATTTGGTGCTGGTCTTTGTCAGCGAACCTAACCACCTTGTCTTCAATAGACGGGCAATATCTCGGGCCAACACCATCAATCACACCCGTGTATAGAGGCGACCTATCCATGCCTCCTTTGATTATTGAGTGTGTTGTAGGGTTGGTGTACGTTATCCAACAACAGGTTTGTTTTGGATGTTGAGCAATGTTACCTAGGTAGGACATCACCGGTTCAGGCTTATCGCCCCACTGCTCTTGGAGAGGTTTAAAGTTTACGCTTCTAGCGTCAATTCTGGGTGGCGTGCCTGTTTTTAAACGCTCAACCCTAAAGGGTAGTTCTCTTAAGCGTCTTGCCAGGTTTTCAGAGGGCGGGTCTCCAGCTCTACCCGCTGAATGGTTTTCTAGTCCTATGTGGACCTTACCGGCGAGAAAGGTTCCTGCTGTAACGACGACTGTTTTCGCCTTAAATTTCAAGCCCATTTGGGTAATAACACCAGCAACTCTATCTTGCTCGATAATTAAATCATCAACGGCTTGCTGGAAGATTGTTAAGTTTTCCTGATTCTCAAGAATCCCTCTAATAGCAGCTTTATACCTAACCCGATCGGCTTGAGCTCTTGTCGCTCTTACCGCTGGGCCTTTTCTTGCGTTTAAAACCCTAAAGTGAATCCCACTAAGATCCGTTGCTAAGGCCATTGCGCCACCTAAGGCATCCACCTCCTTCACTAAATGGCTTTTACCAATCCCGCCGATAGCTGGGTTGCAAGACATTTGCCCCAAGGTTTCAATGTTGTGTGTTAGTAATAATGTTTGGGCGCCCATGCGCGCAGCAGCAAGGCATGCCTCAGTTCCAGCATGGCCTCCACCAACAATAATAACGTCAAATTCACTTGGGTGCTGCATAGTCTTAGCGGTTACTTAATTCCACGGCTGAGCATTATACGTTATTCAAAGCGTTTTAATTGCTTTCGTTTTCGTGTTTATTTTACGTATTTCAGCTGTTATTTAATGATATAAGTAATATTAATATATTTAAGTTATTAGTTTATTGTTATTGTTATTGGGGAGGCGTTAAATTGTGGATTACACTTTTTTTATTATATTTTTCATATAGTTAAATAGGTATTTTAGCTGTATAACAAGGGGGTTTTTCTGTTTTTATATTGCGCACAGCTATGTTTGGTTTTGTATTAAAAAACACACTTTAGCGGTTATAGAAATAAAAGCTGTGATTTTGTGGGTAACTTTTTCATTTTAACGGTAGTTCTTAACAGGTTGTTGTTGGTTTTAGTCAAATGTTAGTTGTTAGTGTATTAACTATTAGTAAGCTGTGGGTTTTGCTTCTCGGCTGAATCGTTGGTCTACTGGGCGTTATTTTGCATATTTACTGAATAAATCATTGAACTGTGGGGTTAATTTCTTTAGAATCGCCGACCCTGAAACAGTAGCTCAAAGAAAAGTGGACATAACGTCATGAAAAGAACATTTCAACCTAGCAACCTGAAGCGCAAACGCACACACGGCTTTAGAGCTCGCATGGCGACACCAGGTGGCCGCGCAGTGTTAAACCGTCGGCGCGCAAAAGGCCGCAAGCGTCTTTCAGCGTAAGGTTTGGGCTCAGTGCCCAGCTTAAGGTTTAATAAAGAAAAGCGATTACTCAAGGCCTCTGAATTTCAAGAGGTCTTCGACACCAATACATTCAAGATTGCACACCCAAAGCTTTTAATGCTTGCCAAGTTTAACTGTCGCGACAATTCAAGGTTGGGTTTAGTGGTGGGCAAAAAAAACATCTCTACGGCGGTTGGTCGTAATAGCGTTAAGAGAATAGTGCGCGAAACATTTAGACTTGAGCAGTTCAGCCGGCCGATAGATGTTGTTTTTTTAGCTAGAAAAGACGCTCACAAGCTTGGCTCTGATGAGATGACCTTGTTGTTGCAACAATCTTGGTGCAGACTTCGGCAGCGCTGTGATAAACAAGAGAAAAAAAATGCGTAACCTGGCCCTTTTAAGCATTCGTTTTTACCAGCGAGCCATTAGCCCGCTGCTTGGCAGTAACTGCCGATTCCACCCTTCCTGTTCTTGCTATGCAGAGGAGAGCTTTGATCGATTTGGATTTATTAAAGGCAGTTATTTAACAATATTAAGGATAGTAAAATGTCATCCTTTTCATCCCGGTGGTTTTGATCCTGTTGGAGATGATAAAACAGTTCAAGTGACCTCGCATAAAAACCAAAAAGAGTTATAAATAGTATGGATTGGCAAAAAACAGTATTAATCGCGGGCATGGCTATTGTGGCGTGGTTGCTAGTTATTCAGTGGAATCAATTCCAAGATAACCAAATAGAGCTTTCGCAGGCGACCTTAGTTCAGGAACCGACCTATTTCTCTGACAGTGAGCCTTCAGGATTCTTAGAAAACGGCAATCTGGATTCAGAGTTGCCGCTATTACAGCAGCCAATATCGATTCCACAGGAAAATCCAGAAAGAAACAGGGATTTTATTATAGTCAAAAATAATGTTGTTGAGGTCACCATTGATACTCTTGGGGGCGATATTGTGGACGCTAAGTTATTAAAACACTTGGATAAAATGCCCAACCTAGGCGGACAGCCTCTAGCCATTTTACAACAAAACAATACAGTAACTTATATTGCGAAAAGCGGGCTGATTGGTCCAAACGCCACAGATAAGAATAACAACAGGCCCCAATTTGCATCGTCAAGCAACCGCTATGAAATACAAGACAACCAAGAAATAATGAACGTTGATTTAACTTTAAATATGGACGGAGTAAAAATTGTTAAGCGGTTTCAGTTGAGCCAAGATGGTTATGATATCAGCGTTCAATACCTCATTAACAACCTAACTAGCTCAGAGTTTAATGCTAACTTTTATGGCCAAATAAAGAGAGATTCAAAGCCGCCAGGAGGAAGCGCTAGTGCACTTGGCGTGCAGCCCTATTTGGGCGCGGCTCTTCGCGAACCTGAGACCAACTATGCTAAATATGATTTTAGTGAGATCGAAGAGACCAGCGTAAAAGCGTCGATTACTGGTGGCTGGATAACGATGATACAGCATTATTTTATTGGCGCCTGGATACCACCAACAGACGACCAAAATAGGTATGAGCTCCGAAAAGTTAAAGACGAAGACGTGTACTTAATGAGCTTTATTGGAGAGCCTATTATTGTCGATGCGGGGCAGTTTGGTAGTTATGAGGCTATTTTTTATGTTGGCCCTAAAGACCAAGAAGAGCTCTCAAAGCTTGCGGAGTATCTCGATTTGACTGTCGACTATGGGTTTTTGTGGATGATCGGAAAGCCTATCTTTTTTGCGATGAAAGCAATTCATGGTGTTATCGGTAATTGGGGTTGGTCGATTATATTATTAACGCTTCTGATAAAATTGCTGTTGTTCCCTCTCTCGGCGGCAAGCCTTAAATCAATGGCGAAAATGCGTAATTTGCAACCGGAAATGGCTCGCCTTAAAGAGCTTTATGGTGATGACCGGCAAAAGATGTCTCAAGAGACTATGAGCCTGTATAAGAAAGAAAAGGTGAATCCAGCGGGAGGTTGTTTTCCGATGCTGCTGCAAATGCCGGTTTTCTTATCACTTTATTGGGTATTGCTAGAGTCCGTAGAAATACGCCATGCGCCTTGGGTGTTTTGGATTCAAGATTTATCCGCCAAAGACCCCTATTTCATTTTGCCGCTTGTGATGGGCGCGAGCATGTTGCTGATGCAAAAAATGCAACCAATGCCGACGGATCCAATGCAAGCTAAAATAATGCAGTTTATGCCCATTGGATTCACGTTTTTGTTTATGACCTTCCCGTCTGGGCTAGTGCTTTACTGGACAGTCAATAATTTATTATCAATGGCCCAGCAGTGGTATGTTAATAGCCAATTAATCAGTAAGAAGAAATAACAAAAGATTCACAAGGCCCCTGCGGGGCCCCTTTGAATCTGGCATACTTTTAATATGTTTCAAAACAACAAAGACACTATTGTCGCTATTGCCACCGCCGCTGGTCGAGGTGGGGTGGGCGTCGTTCGTCTTTCTGGTTCAGATGTTTTACCGTTCATTAATAGCCTAATAGGTAAACCTTTACTCCCTAGAAGAGCAACCTACAGTGTTTTTTCCGATGCGGAAGGAGAAGCTATTGATGAAGGCGTAGCGCTTTATTTCCCTGGGCCTTCTTCATTTACCGGCGAAAGCATACTCGAACTCCAAGGGCACGGCGGCATGGTGGTCCTCGATCGCTTAGTGCGGCGCTGTGTGGAGTTGGGGGCTAGGGTGGCTCGGCCCGGAGAATTTAGCGAACGCGCTTTTTTTAATGACAAGATGGATTTGGCTCAAGCGGAAGCTATTGCTGATTTAATTGATGCCTCTTCTGTCGAGGCCGCTAGGTCAGCAGTCCGGTCAATGCAGGGTGAATTTTCGAAGTTAATAAATGAGTTAGTAGAGACAATGATTCAAGTGCGAATATTTGTCGAAGCGGCCATCGATTTCCCTGAAGAGGAGATAGACTTTCTCCAAGATAAGATGCTGGCGGTAAACCTCGACCAGCTTTCTAATGATTTAACAGAGGTCTTAGCGCAGGCGCAGCAGGGTGCAATACTGAGAGATGGGCTGACAGTGGTGTTAGCAGGTAAACCCAATGCGGGCAAGTCTAGCCTGTTAAATGCGCTGGCCGGAAATGATGCGGCTATAGTGACTGCTGTGCCGGGCACCACAAGAGACGTTTTGAGAGAGCGGATCACCTTAGGTGGATTACCGCTTAATATTATTGACACCGCCGGCCTTCGCGATAGTGATAATGAGATAGAGCAGGAGGGGGTGCGCCGAGCCTGGAAGGAAATAGCTAATGCTGATCAAGTGCTATTTGTTGCTGATGCCACAGATACAAGTAACCCTAACCTCGAGGAGCTATGGCCGGAGTATTTTCAGCGAAACCTAGGCTCTACTCAGCCTGTTACCTTACTGCTAAATAAAATTGATTTATCTGGTCATCGACCCGGCGAGATCGACGAGACAACTCTCGCTATTTCAGTAAAAGATAAGAGCGGATTTGATGCCCTCGCGTCACATCTGCAAGCAAAGGCGGGCTACCTAGGCCATGGGGAAGGGTTATTCTCTGCCCGGCGGCGCCATTTGATCGCTCTTACAAATGCTCTAACTTTTGTCCAAAATGGTATAGACCAACTCAAAGGTGCCGGCGCCGGTGAATTGCTGGCGGAAGACTTGCGTCAGGCCCAAAATGAATTGTCAGAAATTACCGGGCAATTCACGTCAGATGACCTTCTTGGCCGAATTTTTTCTTCTTTTTGCATAGGAAAGTGACCGGTACTCCACTTTAGGTCACGATAGTTTTCTTGCAATGTCGGGTTTCTCCCTGAATGGGTGGGAATAGAAGATAAACACTGTTTCTTAACTGTATATCCACAGGTTATCCACAAGTATTGGTCAAAAAACAACCAATTTTAATTTTTTTATTGTTAGTAAAAAAAATATTGCATTTGCTTAAGTTGTTGTTTTTTATTGGTTTTTTTATTTTAAAAAAAGTGGTGAGGATTTTTTTAGTTGTGGATAATCGTCGTTTTGTTATATACACTCGAGTTAAAACAAGAAGCAATTTTAATTTTTAAAGATCGACGGTCTTTTAACTTTGGTTGGGATAAATTGACACCTAAATTACTCAAAAGAGCTGCTGTTTTTTTTGTCGGGGTAACCTATAAAAACGGTCTTTCCGTTGCCTGCGTCACTAGGGGTTTCAGTCATGGAATCTAATGTCGACACTATGGTTTGGGCCGAATGCCAGACCATGCTCCGTAGCGAATTGCCAGAACAGCAATACAACACCTGGATACGTCCTCTCACCATTCAGTCTGCAGAGGGAGCGTTTGATGTACATTTATTAGCGCCGAATCGATTTATTGAGGATTGGGTTAAAAATAAATTTCTATCTAGGATTGAGGAGTTGTTAGCTCAGCTGGGCGGCAGATCGGTTAAAGTTGATATAAAGGTTAGTAGATTAGATTTGGATGGTTTTCGTGGGGGCGCAGTGCCGGGCCGAGTGTCGATTCCTGTGGCTGCGACAGCCCCAGTAGAGCCTTATCGTAATAATGTTGTAGCCGCGCCTGCGATCATTAAGTCTGCTGCTGAGAGCAGCTTAAAGACCAATCTCAATCCAAATTTCACCTTTGACAGCTTTGTTGAAGGGAAATCAAATCAGTTAGCATTTGCTGCTGCACACCAGGTTGCTGAGAACCCAGGCGGCTCCTATAATCCACTGTTCATTTATGGTGGGGTTGGGCTTGGTAAAACGCATTTAATGCATGCGGTAGGCCATGCCATGAGGGCAAAAAACCCAGAGGCGAAGATTGTATATTTGCATTCTGAAAGATTTGTTGCGGACATGGTCAAGGCACTACAGCTAAAGGCTATCGATGAGTTTAAGCAGTTCTACCGCTCGGTAGATGCCTTGTTAATTGATGATATTCAGTTTTTTTCTGGCAAAGAGCGCTCTCAGGAGGAGTTTTTCCATACGTATAATGCTTTATTGGAGGGTGGGCAGCAGATGATTTTGACCTGTGACCGATACCCCAAAGAGATAGATGGCGTCGAGGAGCGCTTGAAGTCTAGGTTTGGTTGGGGCCTAACGGTTGCTGTCGAGCCGCCAGAGCTTGAAACCCGTGCTGCTATTTTGATTAACAAGGCGGAACAGACGGGCATGGCGTTGTCTAAGGATGCTGCGTTCTTTATAGCCCAGAGAATTCGGTCGAATGTGAGAGAGCTGGAGGGCGCCTTAAAGCGAGTGATGGCGCATGCGCAGTTTACTGGCCGAGCAATAGATATTGATTTAATTCGTGAATCCTTGAAAGACTTATTGGCACTTCAGGATAAGCTAGTTACCATAGATAATATCCAAAGGGTGGTGGCGGATTACTACAAGCTTAAAATGTCCGACATGCTTTCGAAGAGGCGCAGTCGTTCGGTGGCGCGGCCTAGGCAGGTTGCTATGTCGATTGCGAAAGAATTGACGAGTCATAGCTTGCCTGAAATTGGCGAGTCATTTGGCGGCAGAGACCACACAACGGTATTGCATGCTTGCCGCAAGGTTAAAGAGTTGGAGGGCGTGGACAGAGAGGTGCAGAGAGACCTTAAGAATCTGTACAGAGCCTTATCCACTTAAACCTTAGCAAAGAACATAAATAAAGTTGGAGATAATACAATATTATGAAATTTAGCTTATCGCGTGAAGCTTTCCTTAAGCCTTTGCAGCTTGTGGTGGGTGTTGTCGAGCGACGACAGACACTACCGATCTTATCTAACGTGCTGTTAAGTTTAGAAAATGGCCGGTTGTCAACGACGGGCACTGACCTTGAGGTCGAAATCATCGGCTTTAGCGATAGCGGCCCCGAGGGCGAGGATGGCGAGGTAACAGTATCTGCTCGTAAGCTGGTTGATATTTGCCGGTCACTACCAGATGGAGCGCAAATTAACTTTTCCAGTGGCGAAGGCAAGGCGACGCTTAAAAGCGGAAGAAGCAAATTCACCCTAGCCACTTTGCCGGCCAATGAGTTTCCGTCAGTGGATGAAGGAGAAAAGACAATAGAGTTTGTGGCGAAGGGCTCTGTTCTTAAGGGCTTAATCGAAGCGACCTCGTTTGCTATGGCTCAACAAGATGTCCGGTATTATCTAAATGGCATGCTCTGGGAGCTAACCAACAACAATCTTAGAGCCGTGGCTACAGATGGCCACCGCATGGCGCTTTGCGATGGCGCTTGCGACGTCTCGGTTGAAGAGACAATCTCGGCTATTCTGCCGCGCAAAGGAATTATAGAGCTATCTCGGCTGTTGGGTGAACACGAAGTTAGTGTTGCTATGGGATCAAACCATATTCGGGTTACCGGCGAGGACTATTGCTTCACGTCTAAGTTAGTCGATGGCGCCTACCCAGACTATGATCGCGTGCTACCTAAGGGCGGAGATAAAGAGGTCGTCGGCGATAGGGCTGAGCTTAAGCAAGCGTTTGGACGCGCGGCTATCCTGTCGAATGAGAAGTATCGTGGGGTGCGCATCTTACTATCGGGCGGCTCGATTAAGATGGTTGCCAATAACCCTGAGCAGGAAGAAGCCGAAGAAGAGGTTTCTGTGAATTACTCCGGAGAAGATCTTGAGATTGGGTTTAATGTTAGCTATCTACTTGATGTGCTTAACGTTATTTCAAGTCCTGAGGTGCGCATTACACTGTCTAACTCCAATAGTAGCGCCCTTGTTAGTGGCGAAGCAGACAGTGGCGCTGTTTATGTCGTTATGCCAATGCGTCTCTAGTTTGAGATCGTGTGGTCAAAAATGAGCACTCATGTATCTCTCAAGCATTGACATACTCCAAGTACGAAACCTCAAAAGCCTTCAGCTGGACTGTCATCCGTCTATAAACGTTATTTATGGCGCTAACGGTAGTGGCAAGACTAGCATTCTAGAGGCTATTTATCTTTTGGGTCGTGGCCGGTCTTTTAAGCATCGCGATTTGCGTTTGGTGGTAAATCATGAGTCTGAAGAGCTGGTGGTCTCAGCGCAGCTGGAGCGCCAGGTATCAAGCGGAAGTCATCGGTTAGGGATAAGGCGTACTTCTAAGGGTCTTTTTGAGGCTCGTCTCGACGGGAGGGCGCTGCAGTCGGCAGCTCAGCTTGTTGAGGAGCTTCCTTTGCAGTTAATAGATGCTCACAGTTTTAACCTGTTAGAAGGCGGCGCCCTTCAAAGACGGCAATTTTTAGATTGGGGAGTGTTCCACGTGGAACATTCGTACACTGATCTGTGGCGGCGATTTCAAAAAGCATTAAAACAGCGAAATCAACTACTTCGTCATGGTAGAATAGACGAAGATTCGTTGCGTGCCTGGACAACTGAGCTTATACCGCTGAGTGAGGAGATTACGCGTCATCGCAGAGCCTATCTCGAGGGGTTGGTGGAGCATGTTGAGGCTGTTTCGAAAGAACTTGATGGTCTGGGAGCGCTAAGTTTTGATTATTATCAGGGGTGGCCTGATGAGGCGCCTCTTGCAGATGTGATGGCGGCAGATCAGGCGAGGGACTTGGCCGCGGGAACTACGAGCCACGGAGCCCACAAGGCTGATATGAAGATTAGGGTAGATGGGGTGTTGGCGTCAGAATGCCTGTCCCGAGGCCAGATCAAGCTGCTTGTTTATGCGTTAAAGTTAGCGCAGGCTACCTTTTATCGGGAGAAGACAGGCGAGTCGTGCTTGTTTTTGCTGGACGATTTACCAGCGGAGCTGGATTATCTTCACCGCCAGCAGATTGTGGGGTTTTTAAAGAGTTTAGATTGTCAGGTATTTATGACGGGCGTCGATAAAAGAGATTTTCAGGTGTTGGTTGAAGGGACGGCGCACCATATGTTCCATGTGGAACATGGGGTTGCTACAAAAAGCGAGATAACGGGAAGCTAAAAGTTATGACTGAAGAAACAAATTATGATTCGTCGAGTATTCAGGTACTAAAGGGGCTGGACGCGGTTCGCAAGCGGCCTGGCATGTATATTGGCGATACTGATGATGGTACTGGTCTTCACCATATGGTTTTTGAGGTGGTAGACAACTCCATTGACGAGGCCCTTGCTGGTCATTGTTCAGAAATTCGTATTGTTATTCACCCGAATGAGTCGATTACTGTATCCGACAACGGGCGCGGCATTCCAACGGAAATGCACGATGAGGGCGTTTCTGCAGCCGAGGTCATTATGACCGTGCTTCATGCGGGCGGAAAGTTTGATGATAATAGCTATAAGGTTTCGGGCGGCCTCCACGGAGTGGGCGTCTCTGTTGTTAATGCACTCTCAAAGAAGATGCGCCTTACCATTCGCCGCAATGGCAAAGTTCATGAGCAAACCTATACCCATGGCGTTCCTGATGGGCCTCTTGGGGCGATCGGGGATACTAAGGAGACGGGGACAGAAGTTTTCTTCATACCTTCAGAAGGTACTTTTACTAATATTCAGTTTCATTTTGAGCTGCTCGCTAAACGGCTACGCGAATTGTCGTTTCTAAATTCCGGTGTACGCATGGTTCTGCATGATGAAAGAACCGGCAAAGAAGAAGTTTACGCGTATGAAGGCGGATTACACGCCTTTGTTGAGTTTCTCAATACTAATAAAACGACAGTTAACGAAATAATGCACTTCAACAGTGAGCGCGAAGATGGAACCAGTGTTGAGGTGGCGTTGCAGTGGAATGATGGATTCCAAGAGAATATTCTTTGTTATACCAACAATATCCCGCAGCGCGATGGTGGTACTCACCTTGCCGGATTCCGGTCGGCGCTGACCCGGGGACTGAATACCTATATAGAAAAGGAAGGGATTAACGGCAAATCGAAAGTTAATACTACTGGTGACGACGCTCGTGAGGGGCTAACGGCGATTGTTTCAGTCAAGGTGCCGGACCCTAAGTTTTCTTCTCAGACTAAGGATAAGCTGGTTAGCTCAGAGGTAAAAACAGCTGTTGAGCAAGAAATGGGAGAGAAATTCACTGATTATCTTCTGGAGTTTCCGCAGGAGGCGCGGGCGATTGTCAGCAAGATGATAGATGCGGCAAGGGCTAGAGAGGCGGCGCGGAAAGCTAGAGAGATGACTCGTCGCAAGGGTGCGCTAGATATTGCCGGGTTGCCAGGGAAGCTGGCTGATTGCCAAGAAAAAGATCCTGCTTTGTCTGAAGTATATTTAGTGGAGGGTGATTCTGCGGGAGGTTCGGCTAAACAGGGTCGGTCACGCAAGACACAGGCTATTCTTCCGCTGAAAGGCAAGATTTTAAATGTTGAGAAGGCTCGCTTCGACAAAATGTTATCTAGTGTCGAGATCGGCACTTTGATCACCGCTCTTGGGTGCGGTATTGGGAATGAGGAGTTTAATATTGAAAAGCTTCGTTACCATACTATCGTTATTATGACTGACGCTGACGTAGACGGGTCGCATATCCGAACCTTATTGCTGACGTTCTTTTTCCGGCAAATGCGGGAATTGGTCGATAACGGGCATATTTTTATTGCTCAGCCGCCGCTGTACAAAGTAAGTAAGGGCAAAAATGAGCAATATGTTAAAGATGATGACGCGTTGCTGGCTTATTTGACTCAAAAAGCACTCGAGAGTGCTAGTCTGCATGTTAATCCAGAGGCGCCGGCTATTAACGGAGAGTCCTTGGAGGCGTTGGTCGGAAAGTTTAGGCACGTTAGTCGTCTAACTGAGAGAATGTCCTTGGTTTATCCCCTTAGCGTCCTTGAGGCGCTAATTTATGTGCGTGGCCTTGACATTAAACTTCTGCAAACGTGCAGCGATATGGAGAGTTGGTGTGCCGAACTCCAGGAAAAACTAATGGAAAGTGATAATGGGACGCACCGTTACAAGGTAAGTGTAATTGAGGACAACGAACGCAAGGTGTTCTTGCCCAGTATCGAGATCACGGCGCATGGTGTGCCGCACTATCATGCCTTGAGTAGAGATTTCTTTGGCTCAGCAGAATATGCGTCGATGGTTGAGCTGGGTAACACGCTGCAAGGATTAATCGAAGAGGGCGCTTACGTTAAGCGTGGGGACAGAGATCATCCCGTTGGAGGATTTAAAGAGGCTCTAGATTGGCTGATGGCGGAATCTCGCAGAGGGATCAGTACTCAGAGGTATAAAGGCCTGGGGGAGATGAATCCCGAGCAGCTTTGGGAAACCACCATGGACCCAGAGGTGCGGCGAATGCTCGTGGTGACCATAGAGGATGCTATTGCAGCCGACCAGATGTTTACTACGCTGATGGGCGACCAAGTGGAACCTAGACGAGAGTTCATTGAGAAAAATGCGCTGTCGGTGGTGAACCTGGATGTTTAAGGGCGCTTAGGGCGCCAGGCGCTACTTAAGTGATCTATCAATCCAGCTACGCGCGGTTTCCGTCAATTCTCGAGCGCTATTATTAGACGTATCAATTGTTGGCCCGATGCTTAATAAAACGGTGCCAGGATATTTGAGGAATCCGTGCAAAGTCCAGTGCTCACCAGCATTGTGAGACACTGGTACAATGGGCACTCCAGCTCGCGCGGCGAGGGCCGCGCCGCCAGTTTTAAACTTCCCTAGTGCCCCTGGCGGCATTCGGGTCCCCTCTGGATAAATAACAACTTTGAGCCCTTCTTCTAGCCTCAGCGCCCCCTGCTTAAAGATGTGGCGAATGGCAGAAGCGGGGTTAGATCTTTTGATAGCAATGGGGCGCAAAAGCGACAAAGACCAGCCGAAAAAGGGAATCCAAAGCAGCTCGCGCTTCAATACAAAGCTCGCTGGTTGGAGTAACCATTGCAGGTAATATGATTCCCAGGAGCTTTGATGGTTGCATAAAATAACGCAGGGCCCCGGAGGGATATTTTCACGGCCGGTGATCCTAACCTTAATATTACAGGTTATGCGGAGCCAAAATAACGACAAAAAATTCCCAGTTGCTGCCACTGCGTGCAGCTGCTTAGCTGGAATGAAGCAGGCTGCACAGCAGACCAAGCCGAAGACCAGAACGACGGCAACAAACCCTATATAGAACACGAATGCTCGCAGAGGAAGCAAAAGCCTGTGGAGGGCGCCCAGTATATCGCGCTTACCCATTATTTGCCGGTGACTAGCTGTGAAATGTCAGCGACGTTAAGAAACAAATCTCGCAGTCTTTTGAGTAGGCTTAGGCGATTTTCACGCAGGGCCGAGTCATCTGACATCACCATAACTTCATCAAAAAAGTGATCGACGGGCGCCCGCAGGGAAGAAAGATCCTGCAGCAACGTATTGTAATCTCGGGACGCCAATAGAGGCTTGCAGCTCTCTTCAAGCGTTATGATCATCTGTGCTAGGCTTTTTTCTGCCGATTCAACGAGTAAAGCTTGGGTTAGAGGCTCCGGCATGCGCGTGCCGAGCTGCTTTGCTAAAATATTAGATACCCTTTTGTTGGCTGAAGAGAGCGCATCAGCCTCCGGCAGTAGACAGAATTGAGCGACGGCTTTTATTCGAGCGTCAATGTCCAGTGGGTTAGTAAAGCCGAGAGTGGAAACGGACAAAAAACCCTCAGCGCTGACGCCCTCATCACGATACCAGGATCTAAAGCGCTCCAATACGTATGTAAGTACTTGCTTGCAGGTTTTGTCCAGGCTAGATGCATCTAAGTCAAAATTCGCTGCAGCAAGAGAGATCGCCTCTGGTAGATCAATGTTAATTTTTCTGTCTAAAATAATACGTAAAATTCCGAGACTAGCGCGTCTTAGCGCAAAAGGGTCGCGAGACCCGGAAGGTGGCTGCCCTATGCTAAAGATACCAACCAGGGTGTCTAGTTTGTCGGCAAGCGATAAAGTAATCCCGAGGTTGTTAGTCGGAATTTTGTCCCCAGAAAAGCGTGGTAGATACTGTTGCAGTAGAGCTTCCGCTACATCTGACTGTTCACCGTCATGAACAGCGTAATAACGCCCCATTACGCCTTGTAGATCGGCAAATTCACCCACCATGTCTGTTACTAAATCGGATTTACACAGTTCGCCCGCTCGGCGCGCTAACG
>Ga0302119_10000158_pt1 | contig 27925 bp, 19 predicted proteins | sample AG5_Tmax_MG_FD_203114 | JGI IMG/M metagenome (GOLD analysis project Ga0302119, IMG submission 203114) | Marine microbial communities from Western Arctic Ocean, Canada - AG5_Tmax | ecosystem: Environmental > Aquatic > Marine > Oceanic | place: Canada: Western Arctic Ocean | collected 2017-10-01 | reverse complement strand
TCCTCATCGCCATCGGACTGCTGTACGCCCACACCGGAACCCTCAACATGAGTGACCTACACCAGCGTCTCCAGGCGAGTGACGGCGGAGCCACCGTCATGACCGCTCGCGCCTTCCTGCTGGTCGGACTCGCTCTCAAGATGGCACTCTTTCCCCTGCACATCTGGATGCCAGCGGCCTACTCCACTGCGCCATCTGCGGTGGCAAGTCTGCTCGCTGCCACCGCCACCAAGGTCGGGATCTACATGGCGATGCGGTTCCTCTACACGGTCCTCCCGACCGAGGGAGGAGCCCTCACCGATCCCAACATCTGGTTGCTGGGAGGGTGTGCGGGGGCGGCTATTTTCTACGGTTCGATCCAGGCGAGCCGACAGCCTTCGCTGTCGTTGCTACTGGCCTATTCGAGCGTCGCCCAGGTCGGCTACATCGTCCTGGGACTGGCAGTGGGTCACATCGATGCCATGACAGGCTCGATCCTTCACCTGATGTTCCACGCCCTGATGAAGGGTGGACTGTTTCTCTGTGCTGGAATCTTCATCTACAGACTCGGCACCAATGACTTCACCCAGTTGGCGGGAATCGGTCGGCGAATGCCATGGACCAGTGCGGCGGTGGTTCTCGGTGGACTGGGAATGATCGGCGTCCCGGGTACCTCCGGATTCATCAGTAAGTTACACCTGCTCCGGGGACTGTTCCTGGCGGACCATCCCATCCTGGCGATGCTGGTGCTGCTCGGTTCGGCGATGGCGGCGATCTACACCTGGAAATTTGTCGAGATCGCCTATCTGAAACCTGCCCCTGAAGATGCCAAGAAGATCCTCGAGGCTCCCTTCGATATGCTGTGGCCGGTGTGGCTGCTGATCGGCTCGAGCATCTGGCTCGGACTGAATCCCGCCCCTGTGGTGGAACTCGCCGCCGACGCTGCACGCGCCTTGCTAGGAGGCGGCGGATGATCCCCCTCGAGATCCTGGCACTGACTCTTCCGCTCATCGGGGCGATACTTCCATGGCTACTGCGACGGCAGCATACCTTGCGCAACGGCTGCACCGTGCTGCTGGCGGTCGCACTGCTGGTCACCGTCATCCAGTTGCTTCCGGCGGCGCTCCAGGGTGAATCCTCCACCGTGGTTTTCGGATCGATCGCCGCAGGGCTCGATTTCATGTTGGAGGTCGATGCACTCGGGCTCATCTTTGCCCTGGTCGCCTCGAGTCTATGGATCCTCAACAGCATCTACTCGGTAGGGTACATGTATCGACTCTACGGAGCCGACTTCGAGGGTCAAGAGCGCTACTGGTCCTGCTTTGCCCTGGCCATCCTGGCAGCGATGGGTATCGCATTCAGTGGTAACTTGCTGACACTGTTCCTCTTCTACGAGTTGATGACCTTCAGTACCTGGCCTCTCATCACTCACCATCGATCCGCTGCATCGAAACGCTCCGGGCGGATCTATCTGTTCATCCTGGTCGGCTCGTCGACCCTTCTTCTACTGACCGCCATCGTGTGGACCTGGGTACTCACCGGCACGGTTCGATTCGAGGCCGGTGGCATCCTCGCCGACTCTGCATCCCCGACGCAGATTTCACTGCTGATCCTGCTCTTCTTCTTCGGAACCGCCAAGACCGCCATCTTCCCGCTTCACCAGTGGTTGCCCAATGCGATGGTCGCCCCGACCCCGGTGAGCGCCCTGTTGCATGCGGTGGCGGTGGTCAAGGCGGGCGTCTTCACGGTGCTGAAGCTATCGACGATGGTCATCGGCCCGGCGGCGATGCAAGAGAGTTGGGGCGCCGAAGTGGTCGCATGGTTTGCCGCCGGCACCATCCTGCTGACATCGGTGATCGCATTGTCGAAACCGGAGTTGAAGGCGCGCCTCGCCTACTCGACCATTGGCCAGTTGAACTACATCGTGCTCGGGGCTGCGGTCGCCTTCCCCGCCGCCCTCCAGGGCGCGGCACTCCACATCGCCATGCACGCCTACGGCAAGATCACCCTCTTCTTCGCCGCTGGAGCGATCTATGTCGTCAGCCAGAAGACCCGGGTCGACCAACTCGATGGCATCGGCCGGCGCATGCCGTGGACGATGACTGCGTTTTTCATCGGTACTCTGAGTACTCTGGGTCTGCCTCCGCTGGCCGGCACCTGGAGCAAGTGGCTGCTGTGCGTGGGCATGATCGAGGCGCATCAGTGGGCCTTCCTCGGCACCCTGCTCATCTCCACCCTGCTCGGTCTCGGCTACCTGTTACCGATCCCGATCCGCGCCTTCTTCGCCAAGGAGAATGCGGCGGCGGCAGTGAAGGGGTATGAGGATCACGGCGAGGCACCGTGGGCCTGTCGCATCCCGTTGATCGTCAGCGCCCTCGCCTGCCTGGTGCTCTTCTTCTGGCCCGGCATCTACGCCCAACTGGCAGCGATGATCGAAGGGAGTACGCCGTGAGCGACGAAGCCCACTCCTCTCCCTCTCGAATTCACTGGTGGCTGGTGATCGCCTGCGTCATCACCGCTGCTGCCGACTTCATCGTTCACCGCCACCTCGAACCGGCGGTAGAACAGGTCGAAGGGATCCCCGGCTTCTATCCCGTTTATGGATTTCTCGCCATCGTCATCCTGGTGCTGCTCTCCCGTGGATTGAGGGCGGCAGTGTCGCGAAGGGATGGCTACTACGATGATTGAGGGCCTGTACCCGCTGCTGCCCTTCGTCGTGGGCGCCATCCTCTGTTCGATCTTGAGCGGGATTCCGCGCAAGATCATCGCTCTGGCGACCCCAGTCGTCGGTTTGCTCGGGTTGCTCGGCCTGCCCGACGGCGCCTCCTTCACGATTTCTTTCTTCGGCTTCGATCTGATCCTCGCCCAGGTCGACCGGCTCTCCTTCCTCTTTGCACTGCTCTTTCACATCGCCGCACTGATCGGCGTCATCTACGCACTGCATGTGAAGAATCGCCTGGAGATCGGCTCGGCGCTGCTCTATGCCGGCAGTGCCATCGGCACGGTGCTGGCCGGCGATCTGGTGACACTGTTTGTCGGCTGGGAACTGCTGGCGCTGACCTCGGCGTTCATCGTCTGGTCGCGAAACGACGACCACTCGCTGGCGACCGGTTCGCGTTACTTCATCTTCCAGGTGTTGTCAGGACTGTCGCTGCTGATCGGCATCCTGATCCACCACCAGGCGGGTGGCTCGCTGACCATCGCCGAGTTGGGTGTGCTCGATCTCTCATCACCAGGCGTGCCGTGGATCCTGCTCGCCTTCGGTATCAAGGCGGGTTTCCCGCTGCTCCATACCTGGATCATCGATACCTATCCGGCAGCCAGCGCCACCGGCACCGTGTTCTTGTCGGCGTTCACCACCAAGACGGCGGTCTACGCGCTGGCGCGCTTCTTCCCCGGTACCGAGGAACTGATCCTCATCGGTGCGGCGATGACCATCTTTCCCATCTTCTACGCCGTCATCGAAAATGATCTGCGCAAGGTGCTCTCTTACAGCATGATCAACCAGATCGGTTTCATGGTGGTCGGCATCGGGATCGGTACCGAACTGGCGATCAATGGTGCGATCTCTCACGCCTTCAACGACGTGCTGTTCAAGGGACTGCTGTTCATGTCGATGGGGGCGGTGCTGCATGTCACCGGCACGACCCGAGGCACCGACCTCGGCGGCCTGTGGAAGAAGATGCCGATCACCACGGTGTTGTGCCTGGTCGGCGCGGCATCGATCTCGGCGGTGCCGCTGTTTAGCGGTTTCGTCAGCAAGTCGATGGTGATGGCTGCTGCCGTGCAGGAAGGGCACAGCTGGCTGTGGTTCCTGCTGCTGTTTGCTTCTGCTGGAGTACTCGAGCACGCCGGCATCAAGATCCCCTACTTTGCCTTCTTCGCTCACGATTCGAAGCTGGAGGCGAAGGAACCGCCGGTCAACATGCTGCTGGCGATGACCATCGGTGCGGCGCTGTGCATCTTCATCGGCTGCCGCCCCGATCTCCTCTACAACCTGCTGCCCTACACCGTCGACTACCTGCCCTACACCACCACTCATGTGCTGACGCAGCTGCAGTTGCTGCTGTTTGCCTCGCTGTCGGTGGTGGTGCTGATGAAGAGCGGCATCTACCCGCCAGAGTTGGTGCGAGAAAACCTCGACTTCGATGTCTTCTACCGCAAGGGCGGCCGCCTGCTCGGCTGGATCGTCCACAACCCCATCGCCCGCGGGGCCGGCGCCCTTTCACACACGGTCCTCGACAAGGCCCCGGCAAAGATCCTCAGCCTCGTGCAAAAGATCCCCGCCCACACGCCAGTACAGTGGCAGATGATCCTGCCAGGATTGTTGCTACTACTGGCGCTACTGGCGTTCCTCTGTGCCAATCTGTTTTCCGGCTAGCCGCCATCGATCTGCCGCCTTCCCCCTGACAGGGGGGATGGTCACTTCGAATCCCTGAACAACTGGATCACCAGCACGAAGGTGGTGATCAGGATCAGCGGCTGGGGTGGGCAGTAGAGTGCATAGGTTCAGAGGCCATGATCCGAACCGGCAGCGGCATCCAGGATGGCGCTCCACTTGACGTCGAAAATCAAATCGAGCAGGGGATCAGCCAGCCGAGTTTCTTTTGCTGGCGCATCGTCATCGGTGATCCGACCCTTCCGGATACCCCCCTTAGCAGGGCTCCACTCCATCAGAGCCGGCAGCCGCTTTCCTTTGCAGCGCTTCCGGGGCCATCTCGACGATGGCCTGCGCCCAGCGCGGATCGGCGTTGAGGCACGGGATCACCTCGAACTGTTTTCCGCCCGCTTTCATGAAGACCTCGCGCGCTGCCATGTCGATCTCCTCGATCGTCTCGAGGCAATCGGCGACGAAGGCGGGGCAGATGATCTTGAGGTTTTCGATGCCCTGCTGGGCGAGGCGCACGGCGGTCGGCTCGGTGGCCGGCTCGAGCCACGGGTCGTTGCCGAGGCGCGACTGGAACGCAACCGACCACTTCTCTTCGGGTAGGCCGAGATCCTCGGCGAGGTAACGGGCAGTGCGGCGGCAATGGGCGCGGTAGCACATCGGAGTCGCCGGATGATCGGTGAAGCAGCAGTCTTCGGTCTTCAGACAGTAACAACCACTCGGGTCGCGCTTCTCGATGTGACGCACCGGCACACCGTGGAAGGAAATCAGCAGGTGATCCCACTGCCCCTCCAGATGTGGCGCCGTCACCTCTGCCAGGACCTTGCGGTAAAGGGGGTGATCATAGAAAGGTGGCAGGAAGTGAACCCGGATCGGATCGGCCATCTTTGACAGTTCTTCGAGTACCTGGGCCACCACCGTCTCGTAGGAACTCATCGAGTAGTGGGGATAGAGTGGCACGACGATGGCCTGATCGACCCCCGCCTGACCGATCTCATCGAGGGCGCTGGCGATCGACGGGTTGCCGTAGCGCATTCCCAGCGCCACCGGCCCGCCCCACCGTTCGCCGACCTCCTCGGCCAGTTTCTGTGAGGTGACGATCAGCGGAGAGCCTTCATCGGTCCACACCTTGCGATACGCCTCGGTCGAATTCTTCGGCCGGGTGTTGAGGATGATGCCCCTCACCAGCAAGTTACGCAGCAGCGGATTCACATCGATGACTCGCTCATCCATCAGGAACTGATCGAGATACCTCCGCACCGCCGGCACGGTCGGTTCATCGGGAGAACCCAGGTTGATGAGCAACAAGGCCGGGGTACTGGTGGATGACATCCTGCTCCTCGTCGAATTCTAGTAGCTGTAGCCCAGTCCGACATGGACCGATTCGCTGAAGGTGCCATAACCGGCATCGATGACCCAGCCATCGCCGATCCGGATCAACGACCCAAAAGTCAGGTGCAGATCGGAAGAAGTCCCTGCGTCGTGGTGATAGTAACCGGTAGGACTCAGGAGCAGGTCTCCATCGAATCTTTCCTCCCAGCGCGACACACTGCCGACTCCGAGGCCGCCGTAGACGGCCAGGTGTTCGTTAAATTTCCAGGTCGGTCCCACCGCGATGGTCAGTCCGTGCTGCTCTCGCGCCGTGACCGGATCCCCGGCAGAAGAGACCGGAAGGCTCGGGTATTCGACCCCAGAGACCGCCCCGCTGAAGGCGGATTGCAACTGCAAGAAGACTCCCAGTTGCTGATCTCGAAACCAGTACCCCGAGAGCCCAATCCCGGTGTCCTCGACACGAGACTTCGGTTCGAAGACCTGAAAGACCGCCGCCTGCTCGCCACCCGGAACCGGAAGTACCATGCAACCCGACAGTCCGACGCCGGCGATCAGCAGGAAATACACCCAGCAGAGGCCCAAGGGTGTCGATTTCCTCGCTGCCATGACGACTCTCCTTCGGGAACGTGCCCATCTAGAATGAACTCTTGGCCAGGATCGTGCCCCGACTGGAGCAGGGTCGCAAGAGCCGTATCCCGGTTCCTCTTCCTCACTCGACCTGGGAAGGCCCCGTGGTCGTCGGTCTCCCGTTCCAACCTCCCTTTCCTCGGGTATCCTCTTTCGCTGGAGGCGTGAGATGTCGATTCTCGATACCGATGTCGGACAGTGCTGGAATCGAGGGCGGCAACGACTCGGCCTTCCCGAGAGCGCCACTCCCTTACTCGATCAACTCCACCTCCCCTTTGTCGAATCACTACAGCAGTGGCACCAGCGTAAATCCGCTCCGGTGGTGGTCGGCCTGCAAGGGTGTCAAGGAGCAGGCAAGAGCACCCTGTGCGAACTGGTGGTGCCGCTGGCTCAGGATCTATTCGATCTGAAGGTCGCCATCGTTGCGCTCGATGATGTTTACCTTCCGCTCCAGCAAAGACAGCAACTGGCGCAGCAAATTCACCCCCTGTGGATCACACGCGGAGTCCCGGGAACCCACGACACCGAACTCGCCTGCGAGATCATCGACGCACTGGCCGATCCCGCCGGAGCAACGGCCACCATTCCCCACTTCGACAAGGGAATCGATGACCGACTACCGACGACCCAGTCGAGCCGGGTCACCGGCCCTTACGATGTGGTGATTTTCGAGGGATGGTGTACCGGGCTCGGTGCCTGCGCCGAGTTCGACTGGGAAACCCCCATCAATGATCTCGAAAAAGATGAAGATGCCGACATGGTGTGGAGGAAGCGGATCCGCGAGCAGCTGGCAGGCCCCTACCAGCAGTTGTTTGGTCGCTTCGACCACCTGGCGAGCCTCAAGGTCCCCTCCTGGGAAACGGTTTCCCTCTGGCGCGGCCAGCAGGAGGCTCACCTGAGAGCGGACCGCGGCCACGACGCCAGCCGCTCGATGGATGCTGCTGCACTAAAAAGATTCCTCGATCACTACGAAAGATTGACCCGTTGGACCATCGAGACCCTGCCTGCGGTGGCGGATTTCGTGGCCGACATCGCTGAGGATCGATCGATCGTATCGATCCAGACCAACCAGCAAACTCCTGGATGGAACCTTTGATTCCATCGCTGAAAAGAGCAGAGCCGATGAATGAGAAGCGCACCCGTGATCCGATCGATGCCGTGAAATCGTGTCCCATCTCGTTTCCCTTCTCGTTGCGTGGCCTGCTGTGGCTGGCGATTTCGTGGTCGATCACGACCGGAACATCGGCCCAGGAACTGGCATGGACCGAGTTGTTTGATGGCCACAGCCTGGCGGGCTGGAGTGGCGACTCGAAGTTGTGGCAGGTCGAAGAGGGAGTGATCGTCGGCGAGGGCCCGGCAGGAGGTCCAGTGCCCCGCAGCGACTACCTGTGGCACGAGACGAGCTGGAATGACTTCGTACTGGAGGCTCATTTCCGCCTCCAGGGCGGCAATAGCGGCATCCAGTATCGCAGCCGGCGCGCTGCGGATGGTGAGGCGATCGGATACCAGGCAGACCTCGATGCGGCCAATCGATACTCGGGGATGCTCTACGAATCCCGCGGACGAGGAATTGCAGTGCCGCGCGGTGAAGTGGCCACCCTGGCGGCCGATGGTTCTCGCGATGTGCTCGGTTTCCACCCCGATGCCGAGAGCGCCATCGCACGCCTCTCCGATGGGGACTGGCACCAGATGCGGATCATCGCGCACGGCTCATCGATTCGACATGAGATCGATGGCACCCCGGTCTGTGCCTTCACCGATGGTTCCACCGATGCGGTAACCGGCGGCCAGATCGGACTGCAGATCCATGCCGGCGGACCGATGAAGGTCGAATGGAAATCGATTCGGGCCCGGCAATGGCAGCCGCTGGACGGCGACCCGGTACTCGATTGTGCGCGAATCACCCAACCGGTGGAGGATCATCCGCCCCGCTGGATCTGGGCCGAGGGCCAAAGGGACAACGATGCACAGGTCGACCTGGTCCGCAGTTTTGTCGTCGAGCAACCGGTCGAGGCGTCGCTGACGATGAGTGGCGACAACCACTTCGTCGCATTCCTCGATGGGGAGCAGATCCTGAAGGGCGATGACTGGTCGAAGCCTGCTCGCGCCATCATCGAGAAGTTGTCCACGGGAACTCACCAGCTGCGGATCCGCTGCACCAATGATGGAGGTCCTGCGGCACTGGCGGGAGTGCTCGCCTGGACCAGAGATGATGGAACCGTGGTCTCCATCGTCACCGACTCGCAGTGGCGTCACCTCGAGGATGAAACCGAAAAGCCGGTGCGGGTCCTGGGAGATGTTGGCGCCGGAACCGCTCCCTGGGGAGATATCGGCCTCACTCCCGGCGGATCGGTCACTCGCTGGAGCCTTCCCGAGGGGTTTCAAGCAGAGATTCTCCACCATGTCGACCAGGCCGATGGCTCCTGGGTGTGTATCGCCAGCGAAGGTCCCGGGAAGTTCATCACATCGCCGCAACGGGGAGTGTTGAAGCGCGTGGTCATCGACGAAGCGGGAGTGACCGTCAGCGATTGTGCCGCCTTTGGCGATGCCCAGGGCCTGTTGCTAGTCGATGGAGATCTGTGGGTTCATGTCGCCGGTCACCGCAAGGATCGGGGTGGATTGTGGATCCTCTCCGATCCCGATGGAGACGGTTTCTTCGATCAGGAGAAGCGCCTGTCGGCGATGGGACCCGGTGGCGAGCATGGAGTTCACGCGCTGGTGCGCGGTCCCGATGGAGATGTCTGGACGGTGGTCGGCAATCACATCGATGTACCGGAGTCGCTGTTGACCCGCGATCGCTATCGTCACTGGCAAGAGGATCTGATCCTGCCACGACTGTGGGATCCCAATGGTCATGCAGTCGGGCATCTCGCCCCTGCCGGACAGGTGCTTCGCATCGATCCAAAGAGCCTCGAGTGGGAGCGAGTCGCGGGAGGCTTTCGCAACTCCTATGACCTGGCGTTCCACCACGATGGATCGCTCTTCACCTACGATGCCGACATGGAATGGGACATCGGCACACCCTGGTACCGTTCTCCGAGAGTGGTCGAGGTGGTCTCCGGGGGCGAGGCGGGATGGCGCGGCGGCGACGGCAAGTGGCCCGATGGCATTCCCGACGCGGTGATGCCATCGGTCGAGACCGACCTCTCCTCCCCGACCGGAGTCTCCTCCGGACTCGAAGGGAACTTTCCCGGCCGCTGGCGCCATGCGATCTACATCGCAGACTGGGCCTACGGTCGCATCCTGGCCTACTTCCCACAGGAGCACGGCGCCGGCTGGCGAGGTCGAGCAGAACCGTTTGCCGCTGCGGCCGCGTTCAATGTCGCAGACATGGTGTTCGGTGACGACGGCGCCCTCTACGGGGTCACCGGTGGTCGCGGGACCGCCAGCACCCTCTTTCGCATCCGGGCGGAGGGAGACCACCGTGATCCGATGGCGCCCCCCACTACCGAGCAGGGCCGCCACGCCAGGGCACTCAAGAAACAACTGGAAGCGGGGCATCTGCAACCGGACGAGGATCTGTTGTCGCTCTGCTGGAGTCACCTGTCGCATCGAGACCAGGCGATCGGATATGCCGCACGAGTGGCCATCGAACAGTTCCCCCCCTCTCGCTGGAGAGAGTGGGCTCTCGACCCCGCATCCAAGGCGGGATCGATCGGCCTGTTGACGCTGGCACGAGTCGGGGAAGAGGTCGACCGAGACCCGCTGCTCGAACGATTGTGCGACCTCCCTCCGGCGAATGACCGACGCCAACTACTCGAAGAACTGCGCGTCGCCACCGTCGCCATCGCCCGCCTGGGGGAGCCTGCAGGAGCGACCCGTCAGCGACTCCTGGCGCGCTTTGATACCGATTTCCCGGGTCCAGATCTGGCCGAAAATCGACTCCGAGGAGATCTGCTGGTGCGCCTCTCCGCGCCCGATTTGACCGCGCGGATCCTCGACTGGATGACCGCTGAAGCCGCGACCGAGGAGGGACTGGCAGCTCTTCGGTTGATGAGATTCATGAAGCCGGACGAAGCCCAGAAACTGCGCATCGCAGCGGCGTTGAAGGTGATCCGCGGCCGCAGCGGAGGCCACAGTTTGCGCGGCTTTGCCGATCAGATGGTACGGCAGCTCGATGATGGTTCTGGAGTGCTGGCACCCCCCGAACTGGAAGCACCGGTACTTCCCGATCCGGTGACCCACTGGACCGAAAGCACGCTGCTCGCGGCAGTGCGCCAGCCGGGTGGTGATGCCAAGCGCGGTCAGCTCGCCTTCGAGAAGGCCCTCTGTAGCCGCTGCCATCGTTTTCAACAGTTGGGCGGGGGTGCCGGCCCCGACCTGACCGGGATCCGCGCTCGCTTCTCCGACCTCGACCTGATCCGGTCGATTCTTACCCCATCCCGCGATATCTCCGACCAGTACCATTGGAGTATCGTCACCACCGAGGACGATCTGGCAGTGGGCCGCATCCTGCGACGAGATGCTGAGACTCTGGTCCTCAATACCGATCCGTTCGGATACCAGCCGCTGACCCTGAGCGCAAAGGTGATCTCGATCGAGGCGTCTCCCGACTCGCCGATGCCCAACGGATTGATCGACACCCTCGATGAGGGTCAGGTACGAGATCTTTGGCTGTATCTCGGCAACTCCTCCCGACCCGGATCAGGGAATAGCCACTTGCGGGAAAATGGTCAGCAAGGACAATAGAAGTGGCTTTAAAATCCGTAAATACAGGTGACGCACCTCCTGAACTCCGCCGATCGAATCGAAATCCGCAAGGTGGATCCGGAGTTCCTGCGGTGTAGTTCCATCCAATTTCAATCTCCCGCTGTCCGATGGGCACCCGGGAGGTGGACGAGTCGGGTCGTGATGACCATGGCCGATTCGACCCAAAAACATGTCCTGAGGAGGACCATGATGTTAGTCCGATCGCTGACCACTATTGCTTTGGTTCTGTCCCTTCTATTGCTCGGATCCACCTTGGCCAGTGCTGACATCTCGTTGAAGGATGTGCCAGTCGTCGAGGTCCCAGCCCTGGACATCGAGGCGCTGACTCTGGAAGACATCGAGCGCGACCGAGCCGGGATGGCTCCTCGTTATGCCGTTCCTCAGTCGGTCGACATCCGTCCTTCGACCCACGGACAGTGGAGCAAGTTGGATGACCAGACTGCAGTGTGGCGTCTTCGCACCCGTTGCAAGAATGCCATCAGCATGAACTTCGGATTCAGCCGCTGGCTCGTACCGGTAGAGGGCCAGATGAATCTCTACAACATCGATCGGACCCACCGAATTCGTCCCTTCACCGTCGACGACCTCCAGGACTCCGGCGTGCTCTGGACTCCCGCCGTCGCAGGCAATGATGTGGTCATCGAAATCACCTGCGCTCTCGAGGATCGCTGGTTGATCGACCAGGAGGTGGAACTGGCTTCCATCAACCCCGGGTATCGCGGATTTCATCAGAACTTTGGCGTGCCCTCCTCGACCAACACGGGCCCGTCGATGTCCGGATCCTGTAATGTCGATGTGGTGTGCCCACAATCGGCGAGTTGGGAGAACGAAATCGACTGCGTCGGTGTCATCTCCAGCGGAGGGTCGCTCTTCTGCACCGGGTTCATGGTCAATAATACCGCCCAGGACGGAACTCCTTTCTTCATGACTGCCGATCACTGCGGAGTCACCGGCGGTAATGCTGGATCAATGGTGGTGTACTGGAATTACGAGAACACGACCTGTCGTCCGCCCGGATCCGCCTCCAGCGGAGGACCCGGCAATGGCGTCTTGAACCAGTTCAGTAGTGGTGCCATCTACCGTTCCGGTTCCAGCACCTCCGACTACACTCTGGTCGAGTTGACCAGCCCACCCAATCCCACCTACGGTGTCTCCTTCTGCGGCTGGAATGCCTCGACCTCGCAACCCACCAGTGCCGTCGGCATTCACCACCCCAATGTCGAGGAAAAGAGAATCTCCTTCGAGAATCAGGCCCCTTCCCTCTCGACCAATTTCGTCACGGTCAACGACTGGGATCTGGGAACCACCGAGCCGGGATCGTCCGGCTCACCTCTGTTCGATCAAAACCACCGCGTCATCGGTCAGTTGTGCTGTGGCGGTGCGGCTTGCGGCAACAACTTCTCCGACGACTACGGGCGATTTTCTCGTTCCTGGGGTCTGGGGCTAGGCGCCTGGCTCGACTCCGCCGGCACCGGTCAATTGACCATCGACACACTTCCGGCTGGCGGAGGCGGCAACGTTGAACTCTGTTCCAACGGAGTCGACGATGACAGCGACGGACTGGTCGATTGCGATGACCCCGACTGCGTCAACAGCCCCGCCTGCCTTCCCGCAGGTGCCGGTGATGAATGCAGTACCGCCATCGCCGTGGTTGAAGGGGCCAATGCGGTCGACAACACGACGATGACCACCGGGACAGACCCGGTCAGCGAGGCCCAGTGCACCGGTACTTTCCTCGGCATCTTCAGCCAAGATGCCTGGTATTCCTTCACCCCCACCTCCAGTGGATCGATGGATGTGAGTACCTGTGACGCCATCAGTTTCGATTCCGATCTTGCGGTCTACGTCGGCGCTTGTGGCGCCCTCGACCAGATCGCCTGCAACGGCGACGGAAGCACCTGCGGCGGATTCACTTCGCTGATCAGCGGGGTTCCCGTCACTGCTGGAGTCGAATACTTGGTCCGCATGGGCGGCTGGGACGGCACCCAATCGGGAACCGGCACCTTGACCATCACCGTCGGTGGCGGCGGTCCCGCGACCGAGAACTGCACCAACGGAACCGATGATGACGGCGACGGACTGGTCGATTGCGCCGACCCCGACTGCAGTGCCAATCCCGTATGCGGCGGTGGTGGCGGATCCGGCGATGAATGTGCCGATCCCCTCATTGCAGTGGAAGGGGCCAATCCGGTCGATACCACCGCGATGACCACCGGAGCAGACCCCTACAACGACGCTCAGTGCGTCGGTACGGCACTCGGCGACATGGGTTCGGATGCCTGGTACCTGTTCACCGCAAACACTTCCGGAACCACTACCATTTCGACCTGTGACACCATCGATTTCGACAGCGACGTCGTCGTCTACGAGGGCACTTGCGGTGCACTGACCCAGATCGCCTGCAACGGCGATGGAGCAGTCTGCGGCGGATTCACCTCGACCCTCGATGTCAACATGACGGCGGGTAACAGTTACTACATCCGTGTTGGAAGCTGGCTCGCTGGCGACTCCGGAATCGGTACCCTCAACATCACCGCCGGCGGCGGTGGCGGCGGCGGTGGCGGTGGAGATGAATGTGCAGACCCGCTGACCGTGGTGGAGGGTGCCAACCCGATCAACACCACTGCGATGACCACCAGTGCTGATCCCTACGATGATGGCCAGTGTGTCGGCACCTTCCTCGGCGTCATGGACTCGGATGCGTGGTATCAGTTCACAGCAACCACCACCGGTCTCACCACGGTCTCGACCTGTGATTCCATCACTTTCGACAGCGACGTGGTCATCTACGAGGGCACCTGTGGAGCACTGACCCAGATCGCCTGCAACGGCGATGGACCCGCCTGTACCGCATACACATCCTCTCTCGATGTGGGCATGACCGCTGGTAACACCTACTGGATCCGGCTGGGTGGCTGGGCGATCGGAGAGTCCGGAACCGGAACCCTCACCATCAGTGTCGGCGGCGGCGGACCGGTGACTGAAAACTGTACCAACGGAACCGACGATGACGGCGATGGGCTGGTCGATTGCGCAGATCCCGATTGTACGGGCAACCCCGCCTGTGGCGGTAGCGTCGGAATCGGTGACGAGTGCGCCGATCCTCTGGTGGCGGTCGTCGGATCGAATGCGGTCGACACCACGGTGATGACCGCCAGTGCTGATCCTTATAACGATGCACAGTGTGTGGGTAGCGCACTCGGCGACATGGGATCGGATGCGTGGTACCAGTTCACCGCTCCCACCTCGGGGACCGCAACCATCTCGACCTGCGACAGCATCACCTTCGACAGCGACGTGGTGATCTACGAGGGTACCTGTGGTGCCCTGACACAGATCGCCTGCAACGGCGATGGCGTCGGCTGCGGCGGATTCACCTCGATCCTCGATGTCAGCATGACTGCTGGATCGAACTACTGGATTCGAGTCGGTAGTTGGGCCGCAGGAGATTCCGGAACCGGAACCCTCGACATCACCCTCGCTGGTGCCCCGACCCCGGAGAACTGCACCAATGGAGTGGATGACGACGGTGACGGTCTGATCGATTGCGAAGATACCGATTGTGACCTCGATCCGGCCTGTGCCGGTCCTCCGCCGGAAAACTGCACCAATGGAACCGATGACGACGGCGATGGCCTGGCCGACTGCGACGATCCGGACTGCTCGGGCGCACCGTCATGTCAGGTGCCGCTCGATGGATTCACCTTCATCGCTTCCGATGTGCTGGCCAGTTACTCTCCTGGAACAGGAAATGGCAGTTTCTCGGCGACCCTGTCGATCGAAGAAGATGCCACCGCCCCCGGGTTCCCCAACCAGACCCAGGGCTTCTCTTTCGGCCTCGCCAACAACCCGAGTTTGATCACGGCCACCACCTGGAATGCTGCTGCGTCGCTCGACGGTCTCAACAGCAATAGCGGGCCCGACTTCATCGATATCAACTTCTACGTCGATGGTCTCACTGTGGGCTGTGTCTACAGCTTCTCCAACACCTCCTTCCTGCTCTTCTCCAGCAGTACTTCGGTGGGAAGCGTCGATTACGACACGGTTCCCTCTGGACTCATCGGCAACAGTGCCGGAACCACCACCCCACTGAGTTGGAGCAGTTCGCTCGGTTCTCCCTCGGTGGTCAACATCGTCGTGGTCGATGGACAGGCGAATCCCGCCGCTCTGACCAACGGTACCGTCACCCTTCAGCCCTCGACCGGTGGTTTCATGCGCGGCGACACCAACGGCGACGGTGCGATCAACATCGCCGATGCCGTTTCGCTACTGGCGGGTCTCTTCACCGGTGGCGCTCTCAACTGCGAAGATGCAGCAGACTGTAACGATGACGGCTTGGTCAACATCGCCGATGCGGTGTACGAGTTGTCGACTCTGTTCTCGGGTGGGCCCAACATGCCCGCCCCGACCGCTCCCGTGTGCGGTGCAGATCCGACCACGGATGCTCTCGACTGTGTGACTTACGACGCCTGCCTCTGATCTTTCATCGGGCGGTAATCGCAGTTCGCAGTTCGCAGTTCGCAATTCCAGGGGCCGAGAAGGAAACTCCTTCTCGGCCCCTCTTCTTTTCCATCCCTCTTCCTGCCGGGGCATCCGGCCCACCAGACCTCATCCGTAATAGCCTCTTGGATGGCGAACAGATGTTCGCTATCCTGCGATCGCTCCGTTTCCACCGATCCGAGGTTTACCGTGCCTGCTGACTCTCCATTGCTTCTCTCACTGCTTCTCTCACTGCGCTCCTGGGGCTCCCTGCTCAAGGGGCTGGAGCCGATCTCCTCTCTCATCGAGGAAGCGGCCCGGCTCGGTTGGCGCAGTGCTGTGGTCGCCGAAGATGGCGACCTCGGGACCATCGTCGAGGCGACTCGGGCGGCTCGAACGGTCGATCTGAAACTGCTGGCCGCCGCCGAGGTCGATGGGAGTTGCGGTCGATCGGTGGTCGCCATCGCCAGGGACCCGGCAAGCCGTAAGCAGTTGCACTCACTGGTCAGCGGTCGGCGTCTCTCGGAACCGATCGGAACCGATCGGGTAGTGGCTCCCTTTGACCTGGTCGATGAAGTTTGCAATGCCCCTTCCCTGATGATCCTGGTGCGCGACCTGTCGCTGGCACGGCAACTGGTCGACCAACTCGGTCCGCCGGCACGACAGCGGGTGCTGATCGAGATCGACCGTCTGCGCGATCCCCTCGCACGGGAACATCGTGCCCTCGATGCGGCGGATCAACTGGGGCTCGGGGTGATCGCCTCATCGCGGATCGGCATGCAACAACCAGTGACACAACCGAGGCTTGATCTGCTCGAAGCAGTACGTCGTGTCTCGACCATCGACCGGGTCGCTCGTGATCGCAAAGATCAGCGCGATCCGGAAATCTCTCCCCTGCTCGCGCCGATTCCCACTCCAGCCCGGTGGCAACAGTTGTACCGTGACCTGCCCGCCGCCCTCGAATCCGCCGCACGCATCGAAGAGCAGGCCTCCAGGACCGATCCCACCGCGACTCCGACCATCTTCCCACCCTTTCCGATCGCTCCGGGGCAAACCCCTTTCGGGCTCCTCTACGAACAGTGCCATCGAGGTCTGGTGAGACGCTACGGCAGCATCACCCGAGCCGCCCTGGAACGCCTCACCACCGAACTACATGTCATCGACTCGATGGGATTCGTTCCCTACTTCCTGGTGGTCGGCGACATCGTTTCGGAGGCGCATCGGCTCGGGATTGAATGTGCAGGACGCGGTTCGGGAGCCGCTTCCATCGTCTCCTATGCCCTGGGAATCACCCAGGTCGACCCCCTCTCCCACGGTCTTCGCTTCGAACGGTTCCTCCATCCAGACCGCAAGGACCTCCCCGACATCGATATCGACCTGTGCTGGCAGGGAAGAGATCGCATCATCGATCATGTCTACCAGCGTTACGGTAAGGACCGAACGGCGATGATCTGTACCCGGACCACGCTACAGCCTCGCTCTGCCGTGCGAGAAGCAGCCCGGGCTCACGGTCTCTCCCCGGCCGATGTCGATGGTATCTCTCGGCGACTGCCCCATCGCCTCGATGGATCCAGTGGCGAATCCAGTGGCGGATCCAATGGCCCCCCAACGATCCCGGAATTCCTCCGCAACGATCCCGTCGTCGCAGCGATCGGGATCTCTGCAACGACTCGCCGGGAACTGCTTGAAGATGCTCAGTGGTTACTGGGGCGACCGCACCATCGGTCGGTACATCCGGGTGGAATCTGCATCGCCGATCGCCCCATCCAGCAGATCGCATCGGTCGAGAGAGCGGCACGGGGAATCATCATCACCCAGCTCGACATGTACTCCATCGAGGAGACGGGATTGATCAAGATCGACCTGCTCGGCAACCGTTGTGTCTCGGAGATCGGAACGGTTCGCGATCTGATCGAGCAACGCAGCGGCAAACGCCCCGACATCGCGGCCATCCCGGAACGATGCGAACGAACCGCGCGATTGTTGCAAAGTGGTGACACCCTCGGTTGCTTCCAACTGGAGAGTCCTGCGATGCGATCGCTGTTGATCCAGATGAAGGCGGGCAATGCACAGGAGACGATCCAGGCGATCGCCCTCATCCGTCCGGGCCCCTCCGCCGGCGGTTTGAAGGACGCTTTCTGCCGCCGAGCGAGGGGACTGGAAGCCCCTGATCCACCGCATCCGGCGCTCGCTTCACTACTGGAACAGCAACGTGGTCTGCTCCTCTACGAGGAGAACCTGATGGAACTGGTCGCCCTCATCACCGGCGGGAGCCTCGCCGCCGGTGACCTGCTGCGAAGAGCGCTGGCCCGCGCAACACGCAGCGATTCCCAGGCCCAATTGCAACGACTCGAAGACCAGTTCATCGCCGACGCCATCGGCAACGGTTTCGGAGCCGGGGAAGCGCGCCAGTTATGGCAACAGTTGCAGCGCTTCGGCCGCTACTCTTTCAACAAGGCCCACGCCGCCTCCTACGGATTGCTCGCCTGGCGCAGTGCCTGGCTCAAGGCCCACTACCCCGCTGAGTTCCTGTGTGCGCTGTTTCGACATCACGCGGGTATGTATCCCTTTGCCGCCTTCGTCGCCGAAGCGAGAAGACGAGGTGTACCATTGCGGCTGCCCTGCGTCGAACATTCCGCCGACACCTTCATACTGGAGTCGGATGGAGCGATTCGCATGCCGTTGACGATGATCCTCGGCTCACGCCAGACCAGCATCGAGTCGGTCTTTGCCGGTCGCCCCTTCGATTCTCCCGAGGATCTGATGCGTCGAACACGGATCGGGATGTCGGAACTGGAGGAGTGGATCCTGGTCGGTGCACTCGACCACTTCAAGATTCCCCGCACCCGACTGCTGTGGCGTACTCGAACCCGCCATCGTCAACTGGTCGCAACCAGAGACCAGGCCACCACCGGAGACCTCGCAGGCATCGTCGACGAGGGACCTCCCCTCGTGGAACTGTCGCCGCAAAAGCTTCTCGAACACGAGATCCGGTTGCTGGGAGCAGGAGTCAGTGCTCATCCGATGCAGTTTCACCGTGACCTCCGACGGCGTCTCGGTTGCATCTCGTTGAGCGAGGTCCCGAGAAAAGCCGGGGACAGGGTCCGGATCAGCGGGATCCGCATCGCCTCTCGACATCACCCCAGTGCCCGCGGTGCGATGGGTTTCATCACCCTCGAAGATGAACACGGCACCTGTGAGGTGACCTGCTTCAGTTCAATATGGCCCTCGGTACGGCGCACCCTGCTCGATGGAAGTGGTCCTCTACTGGTCGAGGGAAAGGTCGAGGAACGACTGGGAGCGGTCTCGGTGATCGCCCACAAGGTCACGCGACTGGCGCCACAACAACAGACATCCTGAGGTGGGAACTGGTCAGTAGAGCAAGATCTCCTGGCGCAGGGCCAAAAACTGGAGGCGCTCTTCCTCTCGTGCCTCGATCAGGTCGCGCGGCGAGCCCCCCTGCTCCAGACCCAGACGCAGATCGGAGCCACCCCACAGCAAGTCGATGGCGATCGGATCCTCGATGAACTCGTAAGTCTCGGTGCGCCAGCGAAACCGCTCGGGGTCCTGAGCACGAGCCTGCTCCAGGACAGTCACTCCCAACAACAGTGCATCGACTGCCGAAGGATCGATCACCTCGATCTCGATTCCATGACACTGTTGAGCGGCAAACTTCTGAAATTGTGGAACGAAGTGTACCGGCGAAAAATTCACCCCTTGCAGTTCCATCTGTCTCGACCGAGCTTCGATGGCATCGGCGAGACGATCAGCATCGAGCCATGGGGCTCCCACTCTGTGGAAGGGACGCCGGGTACCGCGTCCCTCGGACAAGTCGGTGCCCTCGACCAGGCAGAGGCCAGGATAGATGAGGGCCGTATCCGGTGTCGGCATGTTCGGTGAAGGGGCTACCCAGGGAAACGCACTGTCTTGCGGCAACATCTCTCGCGACCATCCCTGGCAGGGGATCACCGTCAGGTCCGCAGCGATTCCCAGCGGCCCGACCAGCAGTTGTGCGATCTCCCCCATCGTCAGACCGTGGCGGATACTGATGGGCGAGGCTCCGACAAAACTCTCGAATCCCGGATGGATGGTGCCCCCCTCGACGGCAACCCCGCCGATCGGATTGGGGCGATCGAGCACCATCACCCGGGTGCCGGTGAGCGCTGCCCCCTCCAGGATGTATCTCAGGGTCGCGGCGAAGGTGTAGTAGCGACTGCCGATGTCCTGGATATCAAAGAGCAGCAGATCGAGATCCTCCAGGGCATTCGGATCGGGTCGAAGGGAAGCCTCGTCAGCGCCGTAGAGGCTGATCACCTCGGGTCGATTCGAGACCACCGTCTCCATGTCCTGGGCTGTCGCCTCGATACCGTGTTCCGGTTCAAACCAGCGCACCACATCGATGGCTGTATCGAGGAGCAGGTGTTCCAGACCAGTTCCGTGACCATCGATGGCGGATCGGTTGCAGCAGACCCCGATACGGCAGCCACGAAGTGACTCAAAGCTCTCATCTCGCAAACGATCCAGACCACATTGAATCACTGAAGCCAGCATCAGGTGATCCTCTCGTCGAGCCCCTGATTCGGCTCACTCAAGATCATCGTCCACCCCGTACCTGCGATGATCAGGGTGAACACACCGCCAGCGATGGTGAGGGTCGCCAGCCAGACCCAGTCGTATTTTTTTTTCCACGATCGATCGGTGGGATCAGCGGGGACATGAAAGATTATGCGGGTCGGCATCGAGAGCGTGCTCGGATGCGGCTGCGGTGAAAAGATGCGCATATAGTTGTTCGACGTATCCCGCCCGATCAGGAACACGATCACACCCATCCCCAGCGCCAGCAACATCAGCGCAATCCCTACGATCTTGACCATCTCTCACCTCTCCAGTGGCTGGCGTGTGATTCCATCCTCTTCGCCGATTCCTTCGAGGTGGCCTGAAATAGCAGCCGCACTTTGACCGGCAGAGCCTCCACAGACTCCTCAGTTCCTTGATCGTTCCGCTGCGAGATCGCGCCACAAAAGGGACATTCCGTAACCACCGATGATGAGGGCCAGCAGGCAGCATCCTACGAGAGCGTACTGAACCCGAGTAGCGGCCACCTGCGGTGCCGAAGCAGAGGTCGGAATCGTCTTCACGACGAGATGAAGCCACTGCTCGGTAAACATCGAGAGATCGTCCTCGGAAACAGGACCCGGTGCAGCGACCATCGAGTTCAGTTCGATGAATGCCTGACCCGACAGGATGAGCATCCATAGAGCCAGCAGCAGCAATCCCGCCCCGACGGTGCGGGTGCCCATCTACATCTCCCCCGCAGTCTCGAATCGATCCTCCAGTTGCTGGACGATCTCTCTCGTGCAGGCCTCGATCCCCTCCTTCGCGGTGAGTAAGGCTCCCCCCATCAACATCATCGTATCGCGGCCAAAGTCTTCGATCATCTCCGGCAGTCGCTCGGGACTCATCCCCCCCGCAGGTACTGCCCACGCTGGCTTCAGATTCGCCAACGGCTGACGAAGAGCGGCTGCGATGCTCCTACCATCAGACCTGGTCACAGGAAAGCGGCCACCGCTGTTGACGAACACCGAGCCATCGAGTCCCGCCAGCCGTGCCAGGGTGCCGTGAACGATCGGCCCTGCGATACCGGAGCCTCCGGTGAGGGCGCCACTCATCGAAGGATGTCCAAGGTATACGCCAGGCCACCTGCCTGTCAGTTCCCTCACGCGATCGAGCCCGATCACCCATGGTGCCAGCAATGCTCCATCGGCTCCCGCCTCGAGGGCGATCTCCATCCGTGCATCCAGTTGTTCGGAGGGCGCCAGCAGATTGACCAGGTAGAGACGGTGTCGATCTCCCTGCTGCTGCCGAATGGCTTCGGTGCAACGCTGGACTCGATCGCGAAACTGGTCCAGATCATCATCGATTAAATTGTGATCATCCTTGATCAGATCGCCACCACCGCGGATGAACTCTCTACAGATCTGCACCAGGTCTGAAACCGGGGCACCTCTTGGCTTCAGAGCGGTCGCTACCAGTGGCCTACCAGGCACCTCGACCAGTTCTCGAACTCCATCGATGCCGCAGTGGGGTCCCTGAAATCGATCGAGGACTTCATCGGACAGGACCAATCGGGTGAGTTGGATCGATGGCAGCATCGAACAGTTTCCCAGCACCAGGTTCAGCAGTTGATTCAAATCGGATCGAGCGAGATCTCCGTTCAACCCCAGGGTCACCTGCTGAACCCCGGCTTCCAGTTCCTCGACCTGGCGCACTTCGGCGACGATTTCCGAAGCGATTCTCGGGTATCTATCGATCAACGACTGAGGAACCTCGACCGTCAACTCGACCGCCATCGCCCTGGCCAGTTCGGCGGAGTGTGCTCGATCACCCTCGACCCTGTAGGTCGCCACGATGCTGTTCAAAGAGACCTCGCTGTTCAAAGAGACCTCGCTGTTCAAAGAGACCTCGCTGTTCAAAGAGACCTCGAGTCCTATTTTTCGAGTGGATGGCCAGAGGGTTGCCCATCGGATACTGGCGGATCCCTCGACCTTTTTCTTGTTGACGCTATTCTGTATGGGGATCGTAACTACCGCTACCCGGAACCCACAGGTGCCTGCGACCAAGCGGGAACTACTGGGATTCAGGATGTCCGGACAGGAGTTTCTCGATGAGCGTTCGAATTGGATTGATGGGTTTCGGTCGAATCGGTCGAAATGTGTTCAGGGCAGTCTATGGCCGTGAGGACATCGAAATCGTGGCGATCAACGAACTGGCGGAAACCCATGCGATGGAATACCTGCTCCGATTTGATTCCTTGCGTGGCCCCTTCGAGGAGCCGATCCGGATCCTCGATGACTCGATCTACGCCGGTGGCAAGCAGATCCAGGTCTTGCACCATCGAGAGCCCGGCGAGATTCCCTGGTATGACCATGGCGTCGATGTGGTGGTAGAAGCCACCGGCAAGTATCGAGCCCGCCACGAACTCCAGCAACATCTAGATCAAGGGGCGGATCGAGTGATCCTTTCCACCCCACCGACCGACGATATCGACCACCTTCACATCCAGGGTGTGACGCCCTCGAATGTCGATCGATCGAACCGGATCATCTCGTGCGGATCATCGACGGCCAATGCCACCGCACTGATGGTCAAGGTTCTCGAAGATGCATTCGGAGTCGAGGAGGGATCCTTCACCTCGGTCCATGCGTACACCTCCGATCAGAGCCTTACCGATGTTCCTGCTCGGGGAGATCTACGAAGTTCCCGCGCAGCGATGCAGAATATCGTCCCTCAGACCACCTGGACCGACGAGGCCATCGAACAGTTATTCCCCCACCTACGGGGAAAATTCAAGGGGCTCAAGTTGAACGTGCCGGTTCCCGGCGTCTCCTGCACCGACCTGACCTTGCAGATGAAAAGACCCGTGGTAGCAGCAGAGGTGAACGAGGTGTTCCGCAGCGCTGCCGCCAGTATTCACAAGGGGTATCTCTCCTACACCGACCAACCGATCGTCTCCAGCGACATCGGAGGGAACTCTGCCTCCTGTGTCTTTGATAGCCTCGCAACTCTGGTCACCGATGGGGTTCTTCTCAAGGTCCTTGGCTGGTACGAGCAGGGCGGCGGAATCTCCCACAGGATTGTCGAGCTTGCCGCTCGCATCGGATCGAGAAGTCCCGCCGCAGGAGAGAGGAGAGAATCATGAAAATCGCCATCAATGGATTTGGTCGCATCGGAAGAAGTGTTTTCAGAATCGCATCGAGCCGCGAAGACATCGATGTCGTTGCCATCAATGACATCTCTGATCCCGACTCCCTGACCTACTTGCTACGGTACGATTCGGTGATGGGGCCCTATCCTGAAACGGTGACGCTGGATTCTGGAATCCTCTCGGCCGGACGCCAGCGCTGCCAATTGCTGGCGCAGAAGGACCCGACTCAACTGCCCTGGAAAGACCTCGGGGTCGATGTGGTCGTCGAATCCACCGGACGCTTCCGCACCCGTAAAGAGTGCCAGATGCACATCGATGCAGGTGCAAAAAAGGTGATCCTCACCGTCCCTCCCAAGGACGCCATCGATGCATTACTGGTTCTCGGAGTCAACGACGAGATTCTCAAACCTGAACATCAAATCATCTCGAATGCCTCCTGTACAACCAACTGCTTGGCACCGATCGCCAAGATTCTGGATGATACTTTTGGCCTGATCCGTGGAGTGATGACCACGGTCCACGCCTATACCAATGATCAGAGTCTGGCGGACTGGTATCACCAGGATCTTCGGCGAAGTCGTGCTGCCGGTGAGAACATCATTCCCACCTCGACAGGAGCGGCCCGTGCCGTGGGGAAAGTACTTCCTCAGCTGGAGGGAAAGCTCGACGGTATGGCGATGCGAGTTCCCGTAATCGATGGTTCAGTGGTGGACCTCGTGGCCACCTTCGAGAACCCGGTGTCGGTCGAGGCGATCAACTCTGCGATGCAAACAGCTGCCGAGGGCCCGATGAAAGGGATACTCCAGTATTGCACCGACGCGGTGGTCTCCTCGGACATCATCGGAAACCCACATTCTTCCATCTTCGATTCAAGGCTGACGGCCACCATAGGAACTCACTCCGCCAAGATCCTTTCCTGGTACGACAATGAATGGGGATATTCGAGCCGCGTGGTGGACCTGATCGACCGCGTTCGTCCCTGATACTCTCCTCCAGATCATCCCATCATGAGAGCAGCCCCGCAGGTCGTGACCTGCGGGGCTGCTTTCAATGTTGAGATCGGAAGAGGGTACTAGAGGTACTTCTTGATCTCCTGGAGGCGAATTTCCGCTTCCTTCTGGGCTGCCGATCCTGCGTATTTCTTGCTCTTGGCCAGAGTCGCATAGATCTTGGCTGCTTTTTGGTACTTGCCTCGTTTGACCAGGTCCTTGGCATCATCGAGCAACTTGCTTCCGGCCATCTCCGCCTGAATCGACTTGTCCTTCTTCCACGCCTTCAGTTCCTTTTCGAACTCCTTGGCGATTGCCATCCCTTTGAAGGAGACGGCACCACGCTGTAGCGCCTGCAAGCCCGCCGAGTACTTCTGCTCCTTCTTGAACTGAGCCACCCGGGCAAAATCGACCGATGCGAATTCGGCGATCTTTTTCATCGCATCTCGAGCGGCCAGTTCCACGACTGGATCCTTGGCCCGGCCCGCCTGCTTCTCCAGATCATTGTAGGCCTTACCAAACTGGCCCGCCTTGAGATACTTCTCACTCTTCACCAATTGCGGAGGAAGAGTGATCTTCGGCCCCATGCGGGCACCCTCGATGTGTTTCTCGATGATGGACGCATTGAGACCTCCGGGATGGCCCTTCCAGACGATCTTTCCGCCCGGACCCACTAACCAGGAGTGGGGAATCCCACGGGTCTTGTATTCATTCGCACCACCACCGAAAGCTACCGGGTACTGCATCTTGTTACGGTCGATGTAGGGCTTCGCCTTGGCTTCAGGTTCATCGGTGACCCCGATGACAACCAGTCCGCGATCCTTGAATTCCTTATGGAATTGATTCAAGTGCGGAATCTGGCCCTTGCAAGGTCCTCACCAAGTGGCCCATTTTTCGATCAGGATCAATTTCCCCTGGAGGGAATCCCAGGAGGTGTTGGTATCGATATTAATCCAACCTCCTGCGTTCAGTGGAGGAGCGACATCCCCCACCTCGGAACCGGCATCCGCAGGAATACTCGAGAGCAAGAGGATGGCGATCGCCAACGCACTGCCTCGAGTCATGACTCTCTTTAACATTGGTCTCCTTTCGAGCCCATCAGTGCTCTGCCTATCAAAGTAGCGTCAAATGGACTTCAAAGCAACTTCCTCCGCAACGGTCCTCGGCTGCCATTCGTTCCAGAATCCTTGAATTCGAAGTGGGGTTGCCAATTCAACTTTGCAGTCCTAGCATCGAAGTCCACTCGTAATGGCCCGCACTTCGAGTTGAATCAGGAGTATTCAAGACCATGACTACCAGCGCCGCCAATTTTCGTCCAGTCCCGCAGATCCATGCTTGCTGGAGCTCGAATCCAGACTCCAACCTCCAGAAATCGAATTCTTCATCGTGGTGGTGGAACGCTGTGCTGCTACTGCTGCTTCTTCTGCGGATGCCGGTCACCCCGATTGCAGCTCAAGAACCACAACCGCCAGCCCCGCTGCCGATCGGCCCCGCGCCGGTGATTCACCTCGGCGAGACGGAACACGACTGGGGCACAGTGCTCCAGGGGACCCTGGTCAAGCACTCCTTCGAGGTCGAGAATCATGGCAAGGCACCGCTGAGAATTCTCGAGGTGACTTCCACCTGTGGCTGCACCTCTACGCGCTTCGATAAACTGATCGAGGTCGGTGCGGTCGGCATCATCGAACTGCAAGTCGACACCACCGATTTCAGCGGCGGTCGTCCTCGCAAGAATGCACGGGTCCAGACCAGTGATCCGGAGTCTCCGCAGATCCAGTTGTGGATGACCGGACTGGTCGATCCATTGCTCCAGTTCGAGAAAAAGGTCCTGAAACTGGAGGGGCTCTCCTTCGAATCGAAGCGCTTGACCACCACGATTCTGCCGGCCACCGAACTTCCTCTGGAGGTGACCGGTGCACGCTCCAAGAACGGCTCCTTTTCGGTGGTCTCGATCGACCCCCTCGAGGATGGCAAGAAGGGCTGGAGTCTGATGCTGGAAGCGGGACCTTCCGAGACGATGGGAAGCCTCAGAGATGATCTGGAACTGTCGCTGCTGCTGGAGGATCAGAAAGAGCTGAAGATTCCATTGCCGGTGGTGGTCGTGCACCAGGATCGGGTCCAGATGATCCCCAATGGCAATGTCGTGTTCTATCGCAGACATACCGCACCGCTCGATGGACCGGTACGGCGTGAGGTGAAGCAAGAGGTGCAGATCCGCTCGGTTCGCGACGACCTCCCCTTCGAGACCTTCTCGGCGGAGATCATCGATGCCCCCGAGGGGCTCTTTGGCCTCATCATCACCGAGATCTTGCCCGGACATCACTACAAGTTGCGCATCGATGTGCTGAAGGTCCACCCTCTCTCCCAGGCCAGAGGCACACTTCGGATTCGCATCGGTGAGGGAGAAGATCAGGTGAGGGAAAAGCCGATCATCGCTCAGTTTCGGCTCAGAAAGCCCGATTCGCCCTGATCCGGACTCCCTGACCACTTGACCACAAGCGCCTTCTCCCGTTATCTTTAAGGGTGATCGTCCACTGTTGCCTGACGGCGGGGTCCGGGTCGACCACGGTCCTCCAGTGCAGGAAATCGGATCCAGTTGGCGATCCATCAAATGAGAGGCAGATTTTCGGTGAAAAATGCAATCCTGGGAGTTCTCCTGACCATCGCAGCAGGCTTGCCCCTTTCAGCCTTCCAACTGAGCGATGATGATCTCGGTCCTCCAGCTCCGCCGGCGGAGGTGGGTCCACGCATCTCCTTCGACCAACTGACCCATGACTGGGGCACCGTGCTCCAAGGCACCAAGGTGGAACACACCTACCGCTTCAGTAATACCGGATCCTCGGTACTGCGCATCACCAATGTGAAGCCTGGCTGAGGCTGCAGTCGCGGGACCTTCACCCGCGAAGTCCTCCCCGGTGGGGAAGGCGAAATCACCCTCAGCGTCGACACCTCCAAGTTGCGCACCGAAACGGTACGGAAATACGCTACCGTCAGTTGTAACGATCCTCGGCAGCCCACTGTTCGCCTCAACATCCATGGCATCCTGCGCCAGGTGATCAAGTCCACTCCCAATGCGCTGATCCTCAAGGGTCCGGTGGGAGAGACTCTCTCCGGTATGTTCGAGGTGTCCAGGGGTACCGAACTGGGAATCACGGTCACCGAGGTGACCGTCAACAAGAACCAGGCCGATCTCTATCAGATCGTCGAGGTCGTGGAGGGTGAGAAGTACCAGATCCACCTCACCGCACCGCCGGCGCTGGTCGCCGGAATGACCCGGGATATCGTCAATGTAGAGGTGGTTTGTAGTGACGGAGAAATCCGTACCACCACCGTCCCCTTGACCCTCGATCACCAGTCTCCCGTCACCATCATTCCTCGCGGCAACATCGTGTTCCAGCGCAAGGAGACCGAGCGACTCTCGGTACCCGGTGCCGCAGTGGTCAAGAAAGACATCCAGGTCTTCGCCACCACCCCCGGAACCCGCTTCAATATCAAGAGTATCTCCATCGATGATGTGCCCGAGGGCGTGTTCGGTGTCACTCAACGGATGATTCGAGAATCCGAGCGTTACGTGATCTCGGTCGAGGTGCTGGAGAGCCGCCCAGAGCGATCGATTCGAGGCACCCTGAGGATCCAGACCGATCTCGAGGGAATGCCTGAGATCACCGCACGTCTGTATGCACAGTTTGCTCCCCCTCCGACTCGTGGTGGCGGCGC
>Ga0302119_10000152_pt1 | contig 28327 bp, 24 predicted proteins | sample AG5_Tmax_MG_FD_203114 | JGI IMG/M metagenome (GOLD analysis project Ga0302119, IMG submission 203114) | Marine microbial communities from Western Arctic Ocean, Canada - AG5_Tmax | ecosystem: Environmental > Aquatic > Marine > Oceanic | place: Canada: Western Arctic Ocean | collected 2017-10-01 | reverse complement strand
CGTCTTCGCCGGCCAAGATGTCGAAGCGGTAGAACGGGCTCGCCACCACTGCAGCCAAGTGCCACCCAGTAGCCCATCGATGGCGCTGTTCGAAAGTGGAAAACTGGTCTGGTTCCTACCCAGACACATGATCGAAGGTCGAGATCCTCAGACCATCGCCCTCGACATCGTCAATGCTTTCGAGGAGCACTGCGCCCCCTCGGACGCTTGAAGGTCGAGGAGATCGAAGCGATGGGAACCTTCCACGATCACATGGGAGAACTCCACGGCATCACCGTGGTGGTCTCAAAGCATGACGGTTCTACCTGGATCGGTCGCTGCCATAGCGAAGATGCGATCGAGGTAATCCTCCACGATGCCGATCTTCATGATCCGGCACTCAGTGACGAGGACACCGAGCAGTGGCTGCAGAAGGCCAAACAATTTGGCCATTGGCCAAAAGTCTCCACCATCCGCATCGCCAGACCCGAGGTCTCGAATCTGGTCCGCCTGGCGGAGAGCACTCCCGGCCATGGCGGACCAGATTCGGCCTGATCAATTTTCGCCGGGGATCGGAATCTTATCTCCAACCAACAGTCGGGTCATCCTTGACAGATCGAGCAGCATCGGAACGGCAGGATCTTCACTGTTGAGGGTCACCTCCGGAATATGAAGATTCTCCACCGCTTCCAGTGCCAACAAGATCCGTCCACCCACCGAGTCGAGGGCTTCATTGCGCAGCAGATCGCGCAGAGCACCGGCCTTTTCGATGGCCAGGTTGCCCCTCGCAATCGAAATATCTCGTTCTGCTTCCCCTTCCGCGATAGTCGTCCGCGAGTACAGAAGGGCTTCGGCATTGATCTGAGCGATTTGCACCTGATAGTCCGATCGCTTCTCCTGGATCTTTCGGTCCCAGTTCTTTTCCGCTGCAAGAGCCTCCGCCGCGATCCTACGCGTCTGGGTCTTGACCGTCTGCTCCACCTTGGCCTGTTCGGTCAGTGCAGACTCCAGCTGGGATTCTTGCCGAAGCAACTGCTTCTCCTGCAATTTGACCTCGTACTGGGTAGGGAACTTGACCTTTCGAATGAACAAGTTTTCAGGCACGACATGGTATTCCGACAGTTCCTGGGTCAAGAGATCGAGAGTATCGCCAGCTCTCTTCAAGCGCAGTTCGGTGATCTGAAGATCCTCGGAGGTCAACTCGGCCAACTCTTCACGAAGGGTGCTGATCACCCTCGCCCTGACCCTCTCACGATAGCCATCCTTCAGACCATCCTTGATGATCATGTAGGCTTCACCCTCCTTGATCTTGTAGGTCACAGTGACGTCAAGATCGATGGTATTGCCATCCTTGGTTCTCAAGGTGACCGCTGGCTGCCAGTCTTCGATACCGCGAGCCAGCCTCGATTCACGCCACCCCTTCGACTCGGTGAAGTGGAGAAAGTGTGTTTGACGCGGAAGCAAATGCCAGCGGTGGTATCCGCTGATCCCCAGGACCAGACCGGTGTAATGGTCCTCCTCGACAATCCCCTTGGATGTGCCGAGCACCACCTGCTTCACACCGATCCGCGCGGGAGGAATCTTCTCCGTGATGAAGCCGATCACAAAGATCGTCAGTACCAGGAATAGAATCAGTCCAATATAGATTTTCATCGGGGCGACCCTCCTGTCTCTCGCACCGGTTGCGCGGGAGGTAAAGGTCCCCCACTTCCCAGGTGTTCAATTCGAATCGGTGCAGGATCCCGGCGGTAAGGAACGATGTTGAAACGGATCCCTGCGTACTTCTGGGCCAGCTTTTCTCGTACCAGGATCTCTCCCCTTTTCTCAAGCGCAGCCACTCTGGCCGAAAGGCCCTCTGCGTCCTTACGAGCCTTCTCCTCGAGGGCTCTCGCCCCCTGCAAGTTGGCTTGCTCGGTCGCTGCTCCCTGGTTGGCATCTTTGATCTTCTGGGCATCGGCGTTCTTGACCGTACGAATCCGGTCCTTCTCAGCGGTGATCCGATCCGCTTCGAGGATTCCGAGGACTTCCTCGTACTCCTCCGCCTTATCCCTCTCCACATGGGCCAACGTACGTTCTCGTACATTGGTCAGTTTTTCGATCTCGATCCCCAGTCTTTGAACTTCCTGATTGGCATTCTTGCGCCTCTCGATGGCATCCTCGACCACCTTGTCGAACTTGGGTCGAGGAATAATCACCTGAGTGACATCGATTCCATGACCTTCGAGAACGGAATCGAGCCGAAGAGTGGCGGCTGCCACTGCCAACTCATAACTGGTGGGATCTGCGATCTCTTCACTACTGTACTTGCCGAACTCATCTCGCAAGATCGATCGGGCAGAAGCACGGATCCAGTTGCGCTTGAACGCATCTGCATCTCCTGAATCGTTGAGGACTTTTGCAGTTCTCGAAGGAATCAACTGATACTGAATGGTCAGGGTGTCAAAGCGAAAACTGGATCCGTCCTTGGCCCTCACTGTCAACTCCCGGACATGATTGAAGCTGATATCTTTCGACCCCTCCATCACGAACTCGTTGGGAGATTTATCAAACAGATAGGCTTGCTGCAACCAAGGAATGAAAATCACCAGTCCCGGGGTGGTGATCAGTTCCTCTCCCCCGGTAAAGTAATTGATGAGTACAGCCACCTCGGTGTCCGCCACATCGATGATCCCACCTTCGCCAGTGAAGAATGCCACTCCGACGATTAGCACCAGTACCAGTAACAGAGACGGCCACAGCAACTTCTTCGGATCAAAGGGGAGCCCTCCTCCTCGACCTCGAGATCGTCCCTTACCGCCAGGTGGCGGTGGCCACCCCTCGGGAACACTGTCATTTCCTGCTGCAACCATCTCTAGACTCCTTCCTCAACCAAATAAAAATCACCTGCGCCGTGAATCGATCCCAGATTCGGGATCCAGGATTCAGGACAGGATCGACTGACCCAGGGCGCTGGTGATGATTCCCACCGCGACCTCAGCTGTTCTGTTTCCTTCGTCCAGGACCGGATTCACTTCGACCATCTCGAAGGAACGGACCTCCTCTGTCTTTGCCACCATTTCCATCGCCATGTGTGCTTCTCGATAAGTCAACCCGCCAGGCCTTGCGGTTCCTGTCCCCGGAGCAAATCGCGGATCGATGACATCGATATCAAAACTGACATGGAGGTGATCACAATCCTCGAGCACCGTCGCAAGCGCCTCCTCCACCACATCCGATAGACCTCGTCGATCGATATCTTCCATCGTGTAGGCGGAGATGTCGGAAGCGAGGATGCGCCTCTTTTCGTCGGGATCCAGTTCGCGAAGTCCGATCTGGGCGACCCTGTGGGGGGCGATCTTCGCACCCTGGTAGCCGATTCCGACCAGCGACTCTGGCCCCTTGCCGAGCAAACAGGCCAGCGGCATGCCGTGGATATTGCCGGTAGGAGACGTATCAGGAGTATTGAGATCTGCGTGGGCATCGAACCACAGAATTCCCACCTTCGGGGGAGTCGTGGATCCCTCCTCATGAAGATGAGCGGAGATTCCCGAGATGGTTCCGATGGCGATCGAATGGTCCCCCCCGAGAACCAGCGGAAACCGGCCTGCAGCCAGGGTCGACGAGACTCGATCACACAGGCGAGAACAGGCGGTTTCGATCACCTCGAGGTATCGTTGTGAGGGATCACCTGGCTCACGGGTTTCCGGGATGGGGATCTCGATGTCCCCACCGTCGTGCGATGGGATCTCTGCTCGCTCCAGTGCCGCTTCGAGCCCAGCGATACGGATCGCCGTCGGTCCCATCGACACTCCCCTGCGACCGGCACCGTGGTCCAGCGGCATTCCGATCACCTCGACTGAAGATTCCTTGGCACTCATCGTCGTCCTCCGTCTGGCTGCCTGGCCGCTGGATCTTTCTCAAGACTCTCCTTCAACTGTCCGAGCCGCACGCTCATCCGGTCGATCCGGCTCTTCAACTCGGGCCGGGAGCCAAACGCCTTGCGGTAGGTCTCGTGAGCCTTTCGCGCCAGCTGGAGATCACGTTGGGTCAACGCGCCCTCGAATACCAGTCTCCAGTAATCAGAAAAGATCCCGACACGTGGATCCTTGAGTTCGAGTCCCTGGCGATGGAGTTCGAGCATTTTCCCCGCTGCGATCTGGAACTCTCGTCCTCGACCCGCGCTATCCGATTTGGGGATGGTACGGACGATAGCGACATAGTCCTGCAACACCTTGGAAATCGGTTTGACCCCACGCCAGCGCTGATAACGCTGACGTAAGTTGTCGGAGATTCCAGGTTGCTCGATCAGTTGATCGAGTTGCGGGAGAGGGGTCGATTGAACCTCAAGGATCGCCTCAACTATTTTCAGTGCGCCGAGAGATGACTGGTCGCCCGGGTCCTTTTTGACCGCTTGACGCAGATCGATCAGTTCCTGAACCACTTGCAGGGATCCCCGCAATCTCGTCTCGGTCGTAGGGCGAAAGGCACCGCCAGTATCGTTTCTGAGGATGACCTTACCTTGCGAATCCATGATGACACAGGTCGGGAAGGATCGAGCCCCGATGGCGCGCAACAGCCCCTGGTCTGGCTTGTCGCTCAGTTGGGCACTGATGTTGACATAGGGGACAAATTTCGTCGCTGCTTTTTTCCACCATTGGGACTGGAGAGGACCCCCCTCCAGTGCTTTACAAGGCGGTCAGGGTGAGTAGGAGCGAGTGAAATAAGCCACGATCGGCAGCGAGTCTCGGCTCGATCGGGCCTTTGCCGCCTCCAGGGTTCTTTCCCAGGGCACCGCTTTGAGGAATGGAGCGGCCTGTTTCTTGTTCCAACGGCCCTCCAGATCTGAAGCATTCCCCTGCGCCGTTGCCAGCGAGGGACTCAGCAGCCACAGCAGCAGGACAATCCAACTCGAATTCAGGCGCACTTCCATCTCCTTCCGCAGAGATACCGGGATCGGGGATGTGTTGGTTTGGTCGATCCCCGGGCACAGGATAGCATACCTTTACACCCCCTCCCCAGCAGGTTCGAGAGGAGATCCAGGATGCAAGATCGGTCCCAAAAGCCCCCAGCGGATCCGGGGGTTCGTCGCCAGAGACGTCCCGCTTTCACCGTCAGGGCAGCGATCGAGAGGGACCAACAGATCCTCTTCATGAGAGCCCGAGACGAGAGTTCCTCGCGTCCCGACGGCTGCTGGTACTTCCTTCCCGGGGGCCATGTCAACCATCGAGAAACCCTCGAACAGGCTCTTCGAAGGGAGATTCGAGAGGAGATTGGCATCGAACTGGATCACCTTCGTCCGGCTTTCCTGAGAGAATTCATCGCTCCGCTCCACCAGCGCCTCTCGCCCGAAATGCCGCCGGATCACCATGTCATCGCTCTGATTTATCGGTGCCGACCGGCGCAGGGTGCCACTCCACGACTCGAGCAGGGGGTCGACGGAACCAGCGTGGTCGACGATCTGCTGTGGATCGACCGAGATCAGTTGGAACTACTCGACATCCGACCACCTCACCTTCGCCAGGGCCTGTCCACTCCAGAGTCCGATTCGCAACCCTTGACGTTATGGCCGGAACAGTAGGATCGAGTCGCAGAAGCAGATAAGATCACCGCGCCGCAGAATCTAGAGTCCCCGATGGATGAGGAGAGAGGTTGCCCCGCAAGAAGCCAAAGGCCTCCCGTACCCAGGCCTCCAGCAAGCCCACCGCCAAAAAGAAGTCCGCCAAAAAGAAGACCGCCAAGAAAACCGCCAAGAAAACCGCCAAGAAAACCGGGTCAGCGGCCTCTCGTCGTCAGGGAGGACTGTTCGACTCGGAGTCGGCCGCAAACCCGGTTCGGCCGAAGAAGAAGATCAAGAAGAAGACCGCCACCAAAACCGCCACCCAGAAGACCGCTCGGAAGAGTGCGTCTACTGACCAGGGCGATATGGCCATCGCCGAAAAGATGGCCAACAAGCAGAAGGACATCTCGGTCAGCGAGTTCTTCGCCAAGAATCGTCACCTGCTCGGTTTTGACAGCCCGGCGCGAGCACTGCTGACCACCGTCCGAGAGGCGGTCGACAACTCACTCGATGCCTGTGAAGAGGCATCGGTGTTGCCCGAACTCTTCATCGACGTCAGGGCGACCGAATCGACCCAGCACGTGGTCACCATCCGAGATAACGGCCCTGGAATCGTCCGGGAGCAACTGCCCCGCATCTTTGCCCGGTTGCTCTATGGATCGAAGTTTCACTCACGCAAGCAAACCCGTGGTCAGCAAGGGATCGGGATCAGCGCAGCAGGGATGTACGGCACTCTCACCACCGGAAAACCGATGCGAGTGGTCAGCCGCACCTCTCGAAGAAAACCCGCCATCGAATTGGTGCTGGCCATCGACATGGCGAAGAACCTACCAGTGGTCAAGAAGGAATCGGAAGTTGAAGTCGAATGGGCTCACGGAACCGAGGTTCAGATCGAGTTGGAAGGAACCTACAAGAAGGGCAAGCACTCGATCGATTCATTCCTGGATCAGGTTTCCCTGGCGAACCCCCACGTCAAGATTATCTACAGCAATCCGATCGACGAAGAGCCCATCATCTGGGAACGCGTGTCCAAGGTACTACCGGATCCTCCCAACGAAATCCTGCCGCACCCACACGGCGTCGAACTGGGAATCCTGATGCAGATGATGAAGGAAACCAGTTCTCGCACAGTCAGTGGATTCCTCTGTACTGAGTTCTGTCGTGTGACACCCAATGTCGTGAAGAAGATCAGTGACGAGACAGAAGGTCTGGGCAAAAGGATCGACACCGATCGCCACCCGAAGAGACTCTCCAATACGGATGTGAAGGTTCTTCACAAGGGTATCGAGGCGACGCGGATGATGGCCCCCCCCACCAACTGCCTTTCCCCCATCGGTGAGGTACTGATGGCGAAGACCTTGGGGCGAAACTTCGATCCGGAACTGGTCATCACCGTGACCCGCCAGCCCAGTGTCTACCGTGGCAATCCCTTCCAGGTCGAGGCGGGGATCGCCTGGGGTGGTGAACTCCCGGGTGACGATCTCGCATCGATCTACCGCTTTGCCAACCGGGTGCCACTGCAATACGAACAGGGCGCCTGTGCCATCACCCAATCGATCGTCGGCACCCCGTGGAAGAACTACGAGATCCAGCAAGCCCGAGGAGCTCTACCTACTGGCCCACTGGCGATCCTGGTGCACATCGCAAGCGTCTGGGTTCCCTTCACCTCCGAGAGCAAGAAGGCGGTGGCCAGTTACGACGAGATTCTCAAGGAGATGCGACTGGCCATCATGGAAGCGGGAAGAAAACTCGCCATTCACCTGAGGAAGAAACGTAGACTGGCCGATGCGGAACGGAAGAAGGACTACATCAAGACCTACATCCCCCAGATCGGGATCGCACTTCAAGACATCCTGACTTTGAGTGATACGCAGAGAACCAAGGCCGAGGGGAACCTCTCAGAAGTCCTCGAACGAAGCCGGAAGATGTGAGGTAGGACGACATGGCCAAGAAGATCGCAAAATCATACATCGATCGTGTCAAGCGAGAGAACGCCAAGCGCGACAAGAAGACCATCACCAGCATCGAAAACGCTGCGGATGAGATCTACAAGAAGATCCTGCGCAAGGGCAAGCCGATGCTTCGCTTCCCCGTGCGAAGCCTTTCCAACGTCTCCTACGACAAGAGGAAAGGGTACCTCGAAATCGGCAAAGCCCGAAAAGAACGCACCCTGACCGTCAATACCGTCAAGGGTTTCGCCCAGACGTTGAGAATGATGGGACTGTCGAGAGAACTGGTCCAGACCAACGACTTCGCGACCAAGCGAGATGTTTACTACCAGTCCAAGAACTGGGCGGAAGCCAAGTTCTCCGAGCAGTCGGAATCCGACACGGTGATGGATGACATCGAAGCACTCTTCTCGGTCGATGACGTGAGTCGAGAGCAGTTGAGGTTTGTGCCGGATGAGCACGGTGGTGCAGTGGCGGGAGAGTTGGTCGTCCTCGACCCTGACCTGGATACCGGGGAAGTCGAGCGGATCGACTGCACTCGATTTGGCAGCGGTGCCTACTCGATACCATCCTCGGTCGAACATCTCAGTTTCGAGACCAATGCCAAGTTTGTCCTCGCCATCGAGACCGGTGGAATCTTCCAGAGGCTACAGAGTCACAAGTTCTGGAAGACTGCCGACTGCATCCTGGTCAGCATGGCTGGCGTCCCGACTCGGTCGACACGCCGTTTCATTCGACGCCTCAGTGATCAGATCAAGATTCCCGTCTACGCCTTCGTCGATTGTGATCCATACGGGATTTCCAACATCTATCGGACCCTCAAGGTGGGCTCAGGCAACGCTGCCCACATCAACCGCTTCTTTTGTGTCCCCAGCGCTTCTTACCTGGGGGTCACCCCCCAGGACATCATCGATTACGACCTTCCCACTCACCCGCTCAAGGATGTGGATATCAAGCGCGCCAAGGATGCCCTCAAGAACGACCCCTTCTTTCAGAGCAAGAAGCAGTGGCGAGATGCTCTCGAACAGTTACTCAAGATGGGGGTACGAGCGGAACAGCAGTCCTTGGCGATGTGGGGCCTGAATTATGTGATCGAGACCTATCTCCCCGCAAAACTGGCAAACTCAAAAAAGTTCCTCCCCTGATCGGGTTCTTCTTGAGTAACATACAGGGCATCTGAAAGAGGAGATCCACATGAAGTGTACATGGACACTACCACTCTTGCTCTTGCTCTTACTGCTACAGCCAGTGTTGATGCTGGCCCAGGTCCCGGAGAGTAGCACCACGGCCACCCTTCAAGCCGAACCGAGTCCCTGGCTTCAGGACCTGATGCCGACCCCGATGCGATCGGAAATTCTCGGGCTGGAACGCTGGCAGTGGCTCGCCATCGTTTCGCTGCTGATCGTCTCCTGGATTTTCCAGAAGATCGTTTCCCACCTCTCCTCGTCACTACTTCGTACGATGATGAGTCGACTCAACGATAGCGATCAAACCAGCAAGGTAGTTCAATCGATCGGTCGCTCGATCGGCTGGTTTGCTTCGGCAGGAATGGTCTACCTCACCGGCCCCTGGTTGGTCCTCAAAGAACCCGGTGACTCGATCCTGTCGATCATCGCACGTGCGCTGGCGACCATCGGCGGCTTGCTGCTGGCCTATCGCTTTGCGGATCTGGTCGGCGCACGCCTGATCGATTCCTCATCGAAGACCGAGAGCAAACTCGATGACCAGCTGGCGCCGATGATTCGCAAAAGTCTCAAGGCGCTGGTCACTGTCGCAGCGGTGCTGTTCTTGATCCAGAGTACAGGTAGTGACATCATGCCGCTGGTCACAGGACTCAGCGTCCTCGGCATCGGAGTCAGTTTTGCCGCCAAGGACACCTTTGCGAACCTCTTCGGATCACTCACCGTCTTTGCCGATCGACCCTTTCAACTGGGCGATTGGGTCAAGGTGGGTGGAGTCGAGGGAACTGTCGAGGAGATCGGCTTTCGCTGCACCCGGATCCGGACCTTCGAGAGTTCTCTGGTCAGCGTCCCCAATCAGGAACTGGTCAGTGGCATCATCGACAACATGGGTCAGCGAAGTTTCCGCAGATTCAAGACCACCATCGGCATTCGCTACGAGACTCCAGCGGACACCATCGAGGGGTTCTGTGCCGGGATTCTGGGAATCGTCGAGTCCAATCCTCACATCGAATACGAGTCCGCCAAGGCCAACCTGGTCAACTTCGGAGCCTCGAGTCTCGACATCCTGGTCAATATTCGCTTGATAGTCGCGAACTACCTGGAGGAATTGCAAGTCAAGCAAGCGTTCCTCCTGGAAGTGATCCGCCTCGCCGAAGAGATGGAAGTCGGATTCGCCTTCCCCTCCACCAGTCTCTATCTGGAGTCCACTCCAGAGAAACCGTTCTTGGCCGAGAAATCCTCCATATCGCAGTTGAAAGCACAGATCGAGAAGTTCGGTCCCGGTGGCTCGCAGACTCGAACCGGAGGCAATGGCGAGTTCCCCGATTCTCGCTGAGATCAGGACCGCAGCCGACTTCCGATGAACTGGAGAAGCGGCTCGGCGGCATCGACATGAAGCCAGTGGCCGGCAGTTTCGATCACCTCCAACGAATATCGAGAAGGTTCACTTCGTTGCAGATCCTCCATCCGCTGCCGCGAAAGTGGTGACACCACCTTCGACCGTCCCCCCACGCACATCGAAACTTGGAGGGTTCCGGGGGACTCGATCAGTTTCCAACCATCGATCCTGTGGTGGTCTGAGAGCATCTCCTCGATGCGATCGATCTCGCTGGTGAGTTCTAGTTGCCCATCCGGTCTTCTTCGTAGATTCTTCCCGACCCAACCAGCCACCGCTGCACCGAACCCGCCATTGGCTAGCATCTCTTCAAATTGATCGCGATTGCCATAGGTCTCCGGAGCTTCTCTCAGTAGATCGAGCAATCGAAGTACCGGAACTTCATCACGAGCGACTCCATCCAGATGTAACGGACCAGGGTCCGCATCCAGAATCATCACCTGCTCGATCGAGTCGAGCCTGGAAGTGAGGCTGAGAGCGATCTTCGAACCGAAAGAATGGCCGATCACCGTCTCGGGCTCGATCCCGACCGAACTGGACCAGCCGAGCAGATCCTCTACGCACGCCTCTACGCTGTCGGGAGGAGACCCTTTTCCGGACCGTCCATGGTGCCTCAGGTCCACCGCTACCACCGAACGATCGGGATGACGATCGACCAATTCCCTGGCAAACCCGGCCCAGTTCGCCCCAGAACCGAGGATTCCGTGAAGAATCAAGATCCACCGATCGGAAGGTGAGGACGGAGAAGTCCGTACCAAGTGATGCAATTGGGCGGACACAGACAGGCCTCGATTCTTCCGGAACAGTTCATTCTCTTCTCACACTACCATCCACCACTATTTCCCCTTTTTACCCCGCTCCTTCATCTTGCGAAGTGGCGGAAAAACTCCATGATGGCTGCCATGCCGGAGAGGGAATCAGCGATGCCCGACCATAGCGGTCCAGAAACCCCTGACCCAGGAACGCGCCGGATTCCAGGGGCCAAGCGACGTAAGCCGATTACTCCGGCACTGCGCCCCTGGCTATTGGTGGTGCTGGGCCTCTTCTCGATTCTCGGACTCAACTCCTTCTACCTCGGATCGATCACCATCGCAGAGTCGTGGAGTGGTCAATTACTGCAGGATTCTTTCTACCAATGGATGTTTCTCGTCCACTTGATCCTGGGCTTGCTCTTCATCGTCCCGATGGTGGTCTTCGGCATCTGGCACCTGCGAAACTCCTGGTGGCATCCCAATCGCAGAGCTGTTCGAGCCGGGATGGCTCTCTTCATCGTGAGCCTCGTCTTGTTGATCTCGGGAGTCTTGCTCACTCGCATCGAGGGAATCATGGAGGTGCGGTCTTCGATGTGGAGGTCCGCCCTCTACATCTCCCACGTGGCGACCCCGGTGATGGCAAGCTGGCTCTTCGTACTCCACCGACTTGCCGGGCCAAAGATCCGCTGGAAGACCGGCATCCAGTTGTCGCTGGTCGGCGTCGTGATGGTGGTCGGGATGCTTTTCTGGCACCAGCAAGTGGGCCAGGATGGCATCACACCCGCTTCCGGTGACCGCTATTTCCAACCCTCGCTGGCGCGCACCGATGACGGCAAGTTCATCGCCAAGGAACGGCTGATGCGAGATGAATCCTGTCGCGAATGCCACTCTCAAACCCATGCCCGCTGGCACGACTCCGCTCACCACTTCAGTTCCTTCAACAATCCGGCATACCTCGCCAGCGTTCGCCAGACCAGAGAAGTGTTGCTCGATCGAGATGGGGATGTACACGCCTCCAGGTTCTGCGCCGGTTGTCATGATCCGGTCCCCTTCTTCAGCGGTGCATTCGACGATCCGAATTACGACGATGTCAATGATCCAACAGCAGATGCTGGAATCACCTGCACCGTCTGCCATGCCATCGAGTCGATTCCGGGGAATCGAGGCAATGCGGAGTTTGTCATCGCCCAGCCCGATCTGTATCCCTTCGCACTCTCCGACTCCCCATCGCTCACCTGGATCAATCGACAGTTGATCAAGGCGAAGCCTTCGTTTCACAAGAAAACCTACCTGAAACCGATTCATCAAACAGCGGAGTTTTGCGGCACCTGTCACAAAGTTCACATTCCCGAAGAGTTGAATCAGTACCGCTGGCTCAGAGGCCAGAATCATTACGACTCGTGGCTCCTGAGTGGAGTCAGCGGTCATGGAGTGGCCTCCTTCTACTATCCAGATCAAGCGCAGTCCAACTGCAACGGTTGCCACATGCCGCGGATGAATGGGGATGATTTCGGAGCCAAAGACCTGTCCGGTGATGGCCAACTTCAACTTCACGATCACCTGTTCCCCGGGGCCAACACGGCGCTGCACTCCCTCGTCGGCACCAGCCAGCAGTCGCTGGATGATCAAACACGGTTTCTTGAGGGGACCATCCGTGTCGACATCTTTGGTCTCCGCCGAGGAAAAGACGTCGATGCCCCACTGGAAGCACCGATCGGCCCGACCATCCCGGTGCTTCAGCCTGGAGAAACGGTGTTGCTGGAGACTGTTCTGAGAACACTGCGCATGGGACACCACTTCACCCAAGGAACCGCCGACTCCAACGAGGTGTGGATTCAGGTCGATGTGCAACAGCACGGCAAGACCATCGCAAGAAGCGGATTTATTGACCCGTCAGGTGAAGTCGATCGATGGTCACATTTCCTCAACTCCTTCGTCCTCGATCGAGAGGGCAAGAAGATCAACCGACGCAATGTCGAGGACATCTTCGTGCCGCTCTACAACCACCAGATACCACCAGGAGCAGCCGATACTCTGCACTACCTGCTCCACGTGCCCGAGGATGCGAGCGGCGAACTGACCGTGAAGGTCAAGGCGCTGTACCGCAAGTTTGACCAGCATTTCATGGAAATCGTAGGTGGTCCAGACGTGAACACCTTACCGATCACGGTACTCGGCGAGGACGAAGTTACATTTGCCATCGGTTCCGGCGAAGGTCGCCATACAGCTGAATCTGCACCTCTGTGGATGCGCTGGAATGACTACGGAATTGGCCTGTTTCGAAAAGGTGGCTCCGGCGCAGTGCGAGGAGAACTGGTCTCGGCGATTCACGCCTTCGAGCAAGTTGCCCTACTGGACCGCGCGGATGGCCACGTCAACAGGGCACGAGCCTTGATTCGCGCCGGTCGTCTCGACGATGCTGCCAATGCATTGTCGAGTGCGGAAAATCACGATCCTCCGGCCCAACCCTGGACTCTCGACTGGTTTGGAGCCCTGGTGAATCGGGAAAATGGCCACTATGAAGCGGCCTACGAGGCCCTGATCCGACTGGTGGAATCTCGTTACCCCGATGCCCGCAGTCGAGGTTTCGACTTCTCCCGGGACGTGAGACTTCTCAATGAACTCGGAACCATCGTGTTTGCCCAGGCTCGTAGAGAAAATGAGGGTACGCGCGAAGAAGGCCTGGTCGAGGCTAGAGATTGGTTCGAGAAGTCGCTGGCAGTCGATTCGGAGAATGTGAATTCTCACTGGAATCTGGCACAGATTCACGCCCTGCTGGGAGAGATGGAGAAGTCCACCCAACATCGAAACTTGCATCGAAAGTACAAGAAAGACGATTCAGCACGCGATGAGGCGATCTCGAAGATTCGTGCCTCCGATGAAGCGGCTGACCACGCCGCAGCAGCGATCGTCATCTACGATCTACAAAGGAACCCAAGCACTGATCCACCGGGGGGCAAGTGAGCGATCTTCCAGATGGGAAGCCACCGGAGGAGGAGGAATCCCTCGAGCAGGACGATGAAATCATCGGCCGTGCATTTCGTGGAAGTCTGCTCTTTCTTCTGATCACAGCATTACTGAGTGTTCTTATCTGGTGGATCTCTCGCCCGGATGACCAGTCTGAAAAGATACCCGATGTGAATCAGATTCCGGTCCAGATACGAGATGCGGGTGGATCGGCTCCTCCACTTCCCTTCACTGACATCACGATGGAGTCGGGAATCGATTTCATCCACGACAGCGGTGCCCGCGGTGAAAAACTGCTGCCCGAAACGATGGGCAGCGGAGCGGCGTTCTGCGACATCGACCAGGACGGAGATGCGGACCTGATCCTCGCCAGTGGACGCCCATGGCCATGGACCGGAGAAGAACCAAAAGAATCGACGATTCGATTGTGGCTCAACGATGGAACCGGTTCCTTCGACGAGGCCACCGAGCAGTGGCAGTTGGACACCGACTGCTACAGCACCGGAATCGCTGTGGGTGACATCGATGGAGACCAGGATCTTGATCTGTTCATCGCCGCAGTCGGAAGCAACAGACTGCTCATCAATGATGGCTCTACATTTCGGAGAATCGCCGTCGGATCAGCCATCGAGGGAGCAGAGGATTCCTGGTCATCTAGCGCAGGGTTTTTCGATGCCGACAATGATGATGACCTTGACCTGTTCATCTGCGAATACGTGCAGTGGTCTCGGAAGAAGGACATCGAAGTGGACTACCGCCTGACCGGTGTGGGAAGAGCGTATGGTCCACCCACCAACTTCGCCGGTACACACTGCCGCTTACTGATCAATGACGGCGCTGGGAATTTCACTGACGTCTCCGGCGACGCTGGCCTCAGAATCGAAGATTCAGGCATCGCTGTGGCCAAGTCCCTGGCATTGTTACCGGTGGATGTGGATCAGGATGGAAATGTCGATGTGATGGTGGCCAACGACACGACCCGGAACTTCCTGTTCAAGAATCTCGGCAATGGCACCTTCGAGGAAATGGGCGAGAAGATGGGACTCGCTTATGACGGTAACGGTTCGACCACGGGAGCGATGGGACTCGATGTCACCGACTATCGTAATGATGGCAGCATCGGAATCGTGGTTGCGAACTTTTCCGCAGAGATGACCGGGCTCTACCGATACTGGGACAAGTGGGACGTCTTCATGGATGAATCGATCAACGAGGGCATCGGTCCGCCATCGAGAAAGGCTCTCTCCTTCGGCATTCTGTTCCTCGATGTCGATCTCGATGGACGACAGGATCTGATCCAGGCCAATGGGCACCTTGAGGAAGAGATCTCGACGGTGCAACCGGGACAGGAATACCGCCAGGGAGCCCAGTTGTTCTGGAATCGTGGGGATGGAGGAAACGGCTGCTTCGAGGAGATCCCTCAGCAACAGACCAAGGATCTGGGGACTCCTTCGGTGGGAAGAGGTCTGGCCTTTGCGGATATCGATGGCGACGGCGATGTGGATCTCTTGATGACTCAGACAGGAGCTGCTGCACGCCTGCTTCGCAATGACCAAAGTAGCGGCCATCACTGGATCCGTATCGATCCCGGAGATCTACCCGCAGGAACCTGGATCGAATGCCGGCAGAAGAACCGCTCCCAGCGGAGAGTCATCGGACGAACTCGATCCTATCTCTCTCAATCGGAGAGATGGATCACCTTTGGTCTCGGATCCGATGACAGTGCTCCGGAAATCATCGTTCACACTTCCGATGGCGAGACTTTCTCGCAGATCTCACCCGGAGTGGATCGAAGGATCGAAGCTCCCAGGCGCAGATGAGCCACTCGGTCGGTTCCTATTGCTGTAGTGACCTCAGAGGAACCGCAGCGCCCTCTTCGCAACGCCCTCCTCCCACCAGCTGACCGGCGGTGGGCATTTGACCCGATCCCCTCTCGACCTGTACCATTCCCGCCACCGTACAATCGAAGCTCAGTTGATAGAGGGTCTCCTCATCCAACTCTGGATCCACTTCTGGCATGAAGGGATCGACCCCGTATCGGGCTGTCGATGAGATTCTCACTCCATCGATCTTGCCGATCAGCGTATCGATCCCGCGGCCATTTCGATCGGGGTCTCCACCGACGATCAGTGGGAGTTTGTTGAGGGTGCGTTGTCCCGCAGCGGCTTTCTTCCCCACCAGGATGCCATCGAGATAGATGCGGATCTCGGATCCATCGAACTGCCCCGCCACATGATGCCAACGATCTGGTTGGAGCGCCGCATCCTTACTTTCGATCACGTGGTACTGGCCATCGAGGTGAAGCCAGAAACTAGCGACACCATCGGTGAGAAAGAGGCCGTATTCCGATTGTTCCGTCTTGGCAACGAAGGGCCTTCGTCCACTGAAGTCTGAGGATTGAACCCACCCCTCCACGGTGAAGGCTCCCTGAGCCAGTGGCACCCTGGACGAGTCCACCTTCACAAACTCTCCACCACTCAGGACCAGATGGCCGCCCGCTGCTCGCCGAGCCAGCCAGTGATCATGGTCAAAGGGGATCGAGATCCTTCTGGCGGGAACATCCACCGGGCGTGAAGATTCATCATCGAACTGAAGAGAAACATCGAGAGCGGGCCCGGCCACCACTCCGCTCAGGACCAGGCTGTCGAGCTGGACGCTGACCGTCTGCGACTTGCGTGCCCCGGGAGCCAGTACCACCTCTGGAGAGGGGAATGAAATCCGGCCATCGAGGCTACTCAGATGGAATCTCAATAGTCGATCGACTGGATTCTTCAATTCCAGCATCACCTCGACATCCTCGACCGGTTGCGAGGGAATTGGCACACTGGAGGTGAATCGCACCAGATCATTTTTGAGGAGTCTATCGGTCAGAGCACGACGCTCAGGAGTAAATTGCCGCGGATCGAGAAGAGAGCCGACGGGTACCACCGCGATCTCGATCCCCGATGGTCGGACCGTCACCAGGTTCCAGTGATGAATCCACCCTGCGCCTTGAAAGTCTCTGGACCGATGCCCACCGGTGGTTGCCAGGGCGTGGTATTCGATCCCATCTCTATTTCCGCCGTAATGCAATCGGTGGATATGCCCGCCGAACACCGACGAGACATTTCCAGATTTCACCAACTTCTGGTGAACGACATCCCAGTGGCCACCCTTGTAGTTGGTCGAAATCCACCGTGGATGATGGACGAAGACGAAAACACTTTGCAGCGCACTGGTTTTCTCGAGCACTCCATCTAGCCAGTTCAATTGCTCGGTGGAGAACTTCTGGCACGCCGGATCCCCGAAACTCTTCTTGCCAGTCACAGGATGACCCTCATCCGTATACAGAATGATGAATCCGCAACCCTTGTGTTCGAACCAGTACCACAATGGACCGAAGTGTTGTTCGTAGTCTGATTCATGCTCTCCAGCGGGAGGAGCGGAACCTCTCCAGTAGATGTCATGATTCCCCGCCACTGGATACCAGGAAGAGGTGAGTTGATTCATCGTCCGGTGAAACTGGTCCGCCTGGATCAACCACTGGGTCCTGCCGTTGTATCCTTCGATCAAATCACCCACCGTCAAGGTCAGATCAGGATCGACCAGATTCACCTCCTCGACAGCTTGCGCCAGGATCTCGATCCCTTCCGCTGGCCCTCCGGTGCGATCACCCATGATGGCAAACTGCCACATCGTTTCTTCTACGGGAGATTCCAGTGCCTTGGTTCCCTTGCGATCAGTTTGTACCGGGTCACCAGCGTGTGCGAACGGCAAGAAACCTGCCACCAACACCAGTAGCGACAAGACCGTCAGCCAGGAAAAGGGGCGATTCTTCACTCGCGGATCAATGCTCTGCATCGTATGCATCCCACAACCTCCGTTTCATCCGGATGCTAACCGAGCAAATCGGCTTGTCACGACCTGAACTACCGTAGATGATCCCGGTATTCACCCCGTCGAAACACCATTCAGCACCTCTCTTCTTCGATGAACCTCGATGAAAGGCGCCATTGAATCAGCCTCGCTACAATCCCGGGGCTCCGATTCCAGAGACTCCCTATCACCCGGGGATCACCCAACGAGACCCCTCCTTCCAGATCGACCACCAGCCACCTTCCAGCGACTGGAAGGTCGATGCTTGTTACCTTCATGGAGTCGACCTGTTCAATCATGGTTGCTACTGGGAAGCTCATGAAGCGTGGGAGCATCGCTGGTTACCGCTGGCTGAAGAGGACCCCGCTCGCACCTTTCTCCAGGGACTGATCCAGGCCGGGGCGGCGCTGCTCAAGATTCGCCTACAGGATCCCGACTCCGCCAGGACCATCTGGCAACGAGGCCGCAATCGCCTGCTCCTGATCGATCAGGACAGTCGATCCGGAACCTATCAAGGAATCGAGATGGCCCCACTGATCGCCTCGGTCGATCAGATCGTCACCGCGCAAGATCAGTCCTTCGAGGCACCTTCCATCCAGTTGTTGGGATGGCCCTGATGGAGCCTCAAATTCGACACCTCGATGAGAAGATCGCAGTGGTGACCAAACCTTCCGGCATGTTTGTCCATCCATCGGATGAAGATCGACGGAGGGAAAGAACCATCCTGACTTGGTTACGGGATCGGCTCGATCGAAGGGTCTATCCTGTCCACCGACTCGACCGTGCGTGCTCCGGGCTGGTCAGCCTGGCCCTGGATTCCAATAGTGCACGGGAACTCCAGCAAGCTCTCCAGTCTCCCGCAGCTTCCAAGCAATACCTACTCCTCGCTCGTGGAGAAACGGACTCCGAGTTCGAATGTGATATCCCTCTCAAGTGTGGACCAGAAAGGGTACTTCGCGCGTCGCATTCGCGATTTCAAAAAATACAATCCCATGGTGGGTTTACTCTGCTGAAAGCTCAGATCTTCAGCGGTCGCAGGCACCAGATTCGTCGCCATCTCGCTCACATGGGACACCAGATCGTCGGCGACACCACTTACGGGAAGGGTGGCATCAATCGCTGGCTCCGAGATCAGTTCGGACTGCCTCGCCTGTTCCTTCATTCCTGGAAACTGACGATTCCAGCCCCGGTGATGGAGTCACCACTTCACCTCACGGAACCACTTCCTGCCGACCTTCTGGTGTTCCTGCGCAGTTTCTTCGGTGACCCAAAGATGTGGACTGGCGGGCACCCTGCCGCAGATGAGACCGAGGTGAGGTGTTGAAGTACCTTCGACACCCCCATGCCGCTGCGATACTGGTACCTGCCATCCTGGTACTGCTGGCCCGGATCCTGTTTCAGGGTTTTATCTTTCCCACCGAGTTGAGTGGAGACGAAGCTCAGTACTGGGATTGGTCGCGCAATCTTCAACTCTCTTACTACACCAAGGGTCCGGGAGTGACGCTGATCATCGCTTTCTTCACCAGCCTTCTCGGTGACGTTGAATTCGGAGTGCGGCTCGGATCATACCTTGCACATGCGCTGACCGCTGTGGTGATCGGCATCCTCGGATCACAGTTTTCCGGGAGTTCCACAAGAGTGGTTTGGCTCACCTCCATCGGTTTCCAGTGCGTCCTCGGCTACCAGATCGGTGGATCCCTGATGACGGTGGACATGCCGATGGTTCTGGGCTGGAGTCTTGCGACCGTCTGCGCGATAAGAGCCGTTCAACTCGCTCGCGAGAAACAGTCGGTCTGTGGGTCATTGGTACTGATGGGTGCCGCTCTGGGGTTCAGCTTCCTTGCCAAGTACACCGCACTCCTTGCTGTTGCGGGGTTCATCATAGGAATGTGGCCCTGGCGGAAAGTGCTACTCGCAGCTCCAGGGGCGAAGCTGGGTGGATGGCTCGGATCTTTGTTGTTGATGGCGGGAATCGCTCCGGTGGTGATCTGGAATGCCCAGCGTGGCTGGCCTACGGTTCAGCACCTGCTGGGTCACATTGCAATCCCAGGAGGAGACAGTGGCACGATTTCCTGGACCGAGTTCCAGATCGACTGGCCGGTGAATTATCTGCTGCAAGTGATGGCACTCCCGGGACCCTTGCTGGCAGTGACGATGGGATTGGGAATCCTTGCGTGGAAGCGCGGGAAACTGGACCGACCCTGGCCAGAACTGAGGGTGGCCCTCTGCAGTGCCCTCCCGCTGCTGCTCTTTTACCTGCTGGTGTCCTTCAAGGGGAAGACGGAAGGAAACTGGACCGCAGGAGCAGCCGCTCCTCTGTTACCTTTCGCTGCACTCTGGATCGATAGCCAGTACCAGAAACGTTCGATGATCTGGCTGCAAGGTGCGATTCTAATTCGATCCACTCTCACTCTCCTGTTGCTACTCACCCTTCCATGGTCGGGCCCCCCGATCTCGAATGCGTTGACGACCATCGGGAGTCGCACAAAGATCCCGCTTTATCGCGTCCAGGGCCATCGTGAGTTCGCCTCAGAGGTCCGTAAAATGGCGGCGGAGGCTCTGGGAGAAGTGGGAGCATCCGCGCCAATCATCTGTGATTACTACGACCGAACTGCACTGCTGGCCTTTTCTCTGCCGGATCAACCGGTGGTACACTGCGCTTCAGTTCAACTCGGTGCGCGAAGATCGGCCTATGATGATCTTCCTGCAACACGATTCACCGTGGAGGCTTTCAGTGATCGGGACTTGATCCTGGTCGGAGCCGATGAGCAGCGCTGGCGAAAGGCGTTACATCCTTCTCACCTGATCGAATTGGGAACAGCATTGCAGAGGGAACGACCCAGAAAAATATTCCATGCCCGTATTTCTTCCCAGCAGATGGAAAATGAGCACTAGATTGAAATCGGATCTCGCGGATTCTACCGGGGCAAAGATAGTAGCGCCTGTCCATCCGATTCCCCTGTGGGCTTTTCTCACATCGGCAGGATTACTGATCGCGTCGATTTATCTCGACAATGCCATCTCCACTCGAATGCCCCCGGAAGGCACTCGCTTTGGAGACCTCCATCATCTCCTTCGAAGTCTCGGCTATTTACCCAGCTGGTTCTTTATTGGAATCTTGCTGGTCACATCTGCACCGCCGAACCTGCGAAAGACACGGTGGTCCGCAGCAATCTTCATCAATCTCACGGCAATGGTCACCGGTATCGTTGCAGAATTGCTGAAGATCCTGGTTCGCCGTCCGGATCCCATGATGGGGATGGAAGGCTCATGGAAACGGGTGCCGTGGAGTGAGGAATGGTGGGATGGCTCCGATCTCTGTTTCCCCAGTGGACATGCTGCAGTCGCCTGGGCTGCAGCCATCGCCATCTCCAGGAGGTGGCCCGGTACCACTCCCTGGATGATGCTACTGGCCGCTGGTTGTGCCGCTGGAAGAGTGCAAGCGAGAGGCCACAATCCCAGCGATGTGATCGCCAGTTTACTGCTGGCGCTCTTGATCAGCAGGTGGATCGACAAATCGACTCACAAGGCCCGCTTGGCTCCAGAGATGGCGGCCCCTGCAGTTCAAAAGCCCAACCACTAACTCTCAAATCAGTCGTTCCTGTGCGATCTCACTCGAAGAATTGTCATCGACCTGACTCAAGTTACCAGACTCAAGATCCTTGATTCCAGAATAATAGGATTATGGATATCATTACCGAATGAACGAATCACAACTCAAATCCCTACTGACTACGGAGCAATTGAGGATTGCCAGTGATTGCCTGAGAACCCTCTCGCATCCAGTACGTCTCAGGATGATCCAATTATTGATCAGAGACCAGTACAGCGTCGGAGAACTCGCGAATCATTGCTCGGTTCAACATCACATGGCATCCGAACACCTGAGATTGATGCAGCGCTCCGGGCTCCTCATCAGCCAGCGAGCAGGCCGGAAAATTTACTATTCCATCGCCATGCCCACATTGATCCAGTTGATGCAAAGCATCGAAAAGTCGATGGAAGAAAAAGAGAGCCCGACCAATATCGACCAGGATCGGTGCTAGAGTTCAGAACCGAAATCCCAGTTGGACTGCCGCTCCCACCTCGTTCTGATTCCCTGCCAGGGCAACATCGACATGAAGCCCGAAGGGTGACACTCCAATTCCCACCGACGCAACATTGCGGTCGCGATCGTCCAGGTTCAATCGGTAGCCTCCACGGAGTTGCCCCCACCCTGCCAGATCCACCTCGACTCCGGTGGAGAGATACTGCTCTCCGGGTAGTTGCGGAAGGACTCCATCCTGGGCGATCAGATCCAGATCGACCGCCACCGTCCACCACTCTTCCTGGCGTGCCGCTCCGAGATGAACTGTCGGTGTCAGATCCAGTGAATTTCCAGTGGGAGTCATGACTCCGCTCATCAGGCGATGACCAGCGTATTCGTGCGCGATGAGATTGCGTGCGGCCAGGCCAAGAGTCCAGCCGTTCTCCAACCGATGCGCGATGCCAATATCAAAATTAAAGTCCTCGTAATAGGAGGTGAAATCTTCTGGAATGTAGTCACTCTCACTGCCTGTTTCGCTGGATGCGCTGTAATCCAGCAGTTCAATCTTTGTAAATTTGGGAGTTATCCCCACGGCAAGATCGCCGATTCGCGTGGAGATCGCCACTCCCACCTCTTGCTTGTCTGCTCTGACTAATTCCAGGGAGGACTGGAGCGAATCGGGATAAATAAAATCGACATCGTCCACCCCACCTACACCATCGGGGGTGTAGGTGATGTAACTCGCCAACGCATCCAACTGAGCCGGGGTGTTATTGGCCGGGTTGTCGAAATCGACCTGGCCCCATGCATCGAGAAAGCTGGAGAGGTACTCTTCATCTCTATAGGATATCCTTCCCCCCGCGCGGCCTCCTGCGAAGATCGCGTAGGCTTGCCAGCGAAACTGGGATGTAGATTCCTGCCCCGAATATCCAAAGCTCCCCGCTCCCATCAGTTCAAAACCGATGGCACTGCCGCCAAGATCAGCGAGCGCGGAATTCAGGTCGGCTAGTTGGGTAATGATATCGCTGCTGCTGACCGACGGGTCGTTGGAATTGAACTTGTCGATGTTATGTCCAAGGGTGCCGAAGAGGTCTTGTGATTGATAGGAATTGAGTTTGCTGTACAGATCGTCAGGATCAGAGTGACGGAAGCCGATGATGGGATACTCCACTGAATAACGTCGCTGTTCCTCTATCGAGAGCACTGCCGGATTGAAAAAGGCAGCCGTAGCAGGGTTGGCGACCGCGACTCCGGTGCCTCCCATCGCCATCGACCGGGGGTCGAGTCCGGCCTGTCCCGAAAGTTGCGGCGAAATCACCAGCAGTAAACAGATCCAACGGAGCACTCTGGAGACTCCAACCAGCGCTGGCAACTGTTGTGACATCTGAAAGATCCATTCCATTTGGTGCTGGCGAGGTGAGGTTGAAAATCGAACACTCCGGCTGGACAGGCTAGCATGACGCCACGGCATCGATAACGGGTCCAGACTCCGAGAGATCTGGCGGGCCCGCTGGCTTCTACCTCATCCGCGGTAGCCTCAGCCCATCCGGGTTAAACTCAACTCACCTGCATCCCGGCAGCCCCAGCATTATCTGGAACATGGAACCAAACTCACGACCTCGACTGCACTTGCGTGACTCGGATAAATTATCTTCCGAGTACACGGCTCTGGCCCCTACCTTGCAGTATGACCCGCAGGACCAAGAAAGCGGCCCGACTACAGGGAAGGAATCGCCATGAAATTGTTCTCCACCTCACTGACGGCACTGATGCTCGCTCTCCTGATGGGGTGCGTCACGGTGCTGCTCGACAGCAAACCCCCGATCGCCGACTCCACCGGTGGGACCACCGGCGCAGATTCCACCACGGGAGATCCCACCACGGTGGGCGTGGCGCACATCGTCGCGCCAAAGGAGGCGCTGGCCCCCTTCATCGATGATGCGCTCAACTGGCTAGCGAAGGCACAGCATGACAGTGGTGGTTGGGGTGCCGGTTCCCATTCATCCCAGCAGATTCGCGATCCCCACAAGGTCCAGACCGATCCTGCCACGACAGCCTTCACGGCGATGGCACTGCTTCGAGTCGGTGGCGATCCCACATCGGGGAAGTACAAGGACCACCTGCGCAAGGCCAGCGAGTATCTGGTACGCGTCGTCAACGAGTCTGATGCCAATGGCCCGACCATCACGACACTTCAAAGTACCCAGCCTCAATCCAAGCTGGGTCAATTCATCGACACATCGATGACGCTACAATTCTTGTCGCGGATCCTCCGCAAACTCCCAGACTCTGACCCCCTGCATACACCGGTCGACAAGGCACTCGACAAGTGCCTCGTCAAGTTACAGAACTCGCAGAAAGAAGACGGCAGCTGGGGAGGTGGTTCCTGGGCAGGAGTGCTTCAGTCATCGGTGGGCTGTTCTGCACTCGAATGGGCTGTTGCTGCCGGTAAAGAGGTCGATATGGATGCGCTCGACCGCGCCAGGGGGCATCAGAAGGGTAACTTCAATGCAGAAACCGGTAGAGCCTCGGCAGAAGACTCCGCGGGTATCGAACTGTACGCCTTCGCCGGATCCCAACGCGCTGCTGCCAGCGAAGCAGGGGCGGCTCGGCAAATCATCGAGGCTGCGAAAAGAGAGGGGTTACTGGAGGCCGATGCCGAATGCAACGAACAAAACTTGAGATTGGTCGGAATCGAAGCACCGAAGGCCGCCATGCTCGCCGATTCCTTTGCACAGAGCAGGGCTCAGCTGGCATTGCTCGACAATGAACAGATGTTGAGTGGATTCGGCAATAACGGCGGGGAGGAGTTCCTCAGTTACATGCTCACCAGCGAGTCCCTGGTGCTCCAGGGGGGCGACGCGTGGCCAAAGTGGAAGCACAAGATGCACACACGGATGGCCAAGATCCAGATCTCCAATGGCAGTTGGACCGGACACCACTGCATCACCAGCCCGGTCTTCTGCACCGCGGCGGTCGTACAGTGCCTGACCGCCGACCGCGACGAGGAGTTGCTCCGCGTGCTCAATGATCGCGATGCCCAGAGCAAGCCTGAAGAGGTGTAGACGATGGGTTGGAGCGGCTTCAGCAGGTGCTTGAGTCTCGTCATGATGATTTCTCTGGGGGGATGTTCAACTTCGAATCCCATCCCCGAAGTGGTATCCCCCCAGCAACTACTCGAGCGTGCCTGCAACTATCTCTGGGCGCAGCAAGCAGAGGATGGGGGCTGGCATTCCGAGACCCATGGCCTGCTACGCTCCGGCCAAGCATTGACCCCATTTGTGCTCTTCACACTGCTCAAGATGGCTCCGGATGTTGCCCAGCAACATGCAGACGATGTGGTGCGCGCCATCGCATTCATCCGTAACAGCGTCAATGACGAGGGGATCGTCGGACTGAGCGATCCAGATGTGGCTGAATATCCCAACTATTCCAGTGCCTTCGCTGTGCGATGTCTGGTCGCCGCAGGCGAACGGGGAGACCGTCCCCTGATCGACCGGATCTGTCGATACCTGCAGTCTCAACAGTTTTCTCAGGAACGCGGATTTGGTCGCGAGCATCCGGTTCACGGAGCCTGGGGATTCGGCGGCTCACTGCCACTGGGTGGATCGCCTGGCCATGTGGACATTTCCTACACTCGCCATGTTCTGGAAGCTCTTCGTGATGCGGACGCCATCGATTCTGGTATCGCATCCAGGGCCCAGTTGTTTCTCAAACGGATGCAACGAGATGGTGGCTTCTATTTCTCGTCCGTGGTGGAAGCCGCAAACAAGGGCGAGAGCATCCCTGCGCCAGATGGCGAGGGGACCATCTATCTGCCCTATGCCACCGCCACCAGCGAGGGACTCCTTGCACTGCTGGCTGCAGGTGTGAAGCCCGATGACCCCAGGGTGCTCAGCGCCATCGACTGGCTCGATTCTCACCCCGACCTGGACCACCCCGGCGGCATCCCGCATGACCACCCCGATCGATGGGGACAGGTGCTCTTCTTCTATCACCTCTCCATCCGCGGAGAGGTCGCCATCGCTTCCGCAGATGCCGCTCGATTGTTGGAGCCGATGACGAATTTACTCTCGGATCGACAACGAAATGATGGGAGCTTCGTCAATCCTCTTGGCACCCTGATGAAAGAGGATGATCCGATCCTCGCCACAGCACTGGCTGTCACTGCAATCGGAGCCGCGCTCACTCCTTGAGTCACCAGCGGCGCTGATGGGGAGTTCGCTCAAGTCCAGCACATCACTCGTGGCGGAGTGCCGAGATGGGATCAAGACCAGCCGCACGTCGAGCCGGATAAATACCCGAGACGATGCCGACTGCCATCGAGATGGAGAGCGAAAGCACCACACTGGAAATGGTAATGGCAGCACTCCAGCCGGTGAAGAAGGTCAGTACCTGTACCAGGCCAATCCCGACCAGGACGCCAACTCCGCCGCCAATCGTCGATATCGTGGTCGTCTCGATGAGAAATTGCGAGATGATGTGATGTCTACGTGCACCCAATGCCCGACGAATACCAATCTCCTTTGTTCTTTCGGTAACCGTTGCCAGCATGATATTGGCAATCCCGATTCCACCGACCAACAACGAAATCGAGGCGATCGCGACCAGGGCGATGTTGAACACCTGCTGGGTCTTCTGTCTCTGTGAAAGCACTTCCAGTGGAACCACGAGTTCGTAGTCCTTCTCGGGGTGATTGCGCTCCAGAAGGCTCCCGAGCATTCTTGCCGTGACCAGAACCTGGTCCAGATCTGTTACGGAGATGACGACCTGATTCAATTCGACATCCGTCGCCTCCGTGGATCCATTACGGCGACTGATGGATCGTGTTCCATGACGCCTCAGCACACTGCTATACGGCACATAAATCTCGGAACTCTTGGCATCGACAGACAGTGCCTTTCTTGCATATCCTAGAAACGAATCCTCTTTGAGCACTCCTACGATGTAGAAGGTCTCATTATCGATGTTGAGGGGGAAACCAATCGGATCCTGGTAAATGCCCAGTTCCTTGAGGATCCCTGACCGAACCACACAAACCCGAGACAACTTCTCATCATCGAGACGAGTCAGATTTCTTCCGATGGATGTATTGAGTTGAAACATCTCCAGATGCTCAGGGGTCACCGCGTAAAGTGTTCCTTCTGCTCTTTTGCTACCCTTCCACACCGTTTTCTTGCTGACATGAACAGGAAGCGCCTTTTCGAGACCCGGAATCGTATCCAAAATCTGACGATGATCTCTGAATGTGATCCCATAACTATTGATCCAATTGCCTCGCTGAGAAGAGTTCGCTTGTTCTTCTGGCTTGATCGAATTGATGATGATGTTCTGGATCCCAAGACGACCGATTTCCTCGAGTAATTCCCGTTCAGCGCCAGCACCGAGGGCGAGCATGGCGATCACCGATCCCACACCAAATACGACTCCAAGCATCGTCAAGATGGTACGCATCGGATAGCCCACAAGATTGCGTAATCCCATCCGAACCAGCTCCAGTTGCTTCTGTGGAATCATGTCGTTCCCGCCTCGACCATCACTCCATCTCGAAGATCAACCCTACGCTGAGATCGGTCCGCCACATCTGGGTCGTGTGTAATCATAACGATGGATCGGCCCTGCTGATGTAGGTCATCGATCAGGCCAAGGACTTCCTCACCCGTTGTGCTATCCAGGTTTCCGGTGGGCTCATCCGCGAGCAATAGCACCGGATCATTGATGAGAGCTCGAGCGATGGCGACACGCTGGCATTCCCCCCCTGATAACTGGGTAGGTCGATGTTCGCTGCGATCACTCAGGCCGACAGATTCAATCACCTGATGACATCGATCAGTAGTGGCCGCAATCGAGCGGGTGCCATAGAGAATAGGTACCTGCACATTCTCGAATACCGTCAACTGCGGAATCAGATTGAAACTCTGAAATATGAAACCGATGTCCTTGTTTCTAATTTTTGACAACTCGTCATCGGAATATGAGGACACATCTCTTCCATTGAGCAGATATGCCCCCTCGCTGGTGTTATCGAGACACCCGATCAAATTGAGCATGGTCGATTTTCCCGATCCGGAGGTACCCGTGATGGAAACATACTCCCCCTCTGCAACATCCAGATCTATCCCCTTGAGTACGTGGAGTCGGGGCTCGTGATCACCGTAATACTTGTGAACTCCCTGCAAGGAGATGATGGGAGCCTTCATGGGGAGGAAGGCCCGCGTCGTCGGCCACCGGGGTTACCATTACCAGATCCACCACGTGGTCTTGACTCCCGCTCGACAGGGCTCTTGGCTGAGGGAATATCTTCACTATTAGAGACTGATACCGACTCTGGCTTGTAGAGCAAGACATGCTGGCCTTCTTCGAGTCCTTCGGTGATCTCCAGAAAACTGTCGTTGGATCGCCCCACTGTCACTTCGGTTTTCTCACTGCCCCTGGAGCTATGGAGAAAGCAGTAGTAACGCCCCGCCTCGGCATGGATGGCTTGAAGGGGCACGTACAGAACATCATCCAGGTCTGCAGTATGAATCTCTACCTCGGCCGAAGTTCCTGGCTTCAACTCAAGATCGTTGCCCTGCAAACTGACCTCAACTTTGAAACGCCGAATCTGATCTCCCCAGCGCCGATTCCCGGCGTTGGCAACAGCATCGATCTTGATGACCTCGCCATGAAAAACACGATCCTTTTG
>Ga0302119_10000151_pt1 | contig 28376 bp, 18 predicted proteins | sample AG5_Tmax_MG_FD_203114 | JGI IMG/M metagenome (GOLD analysis project Ga0302119, IMG submission 203114) | Marine microbial communities from Western Arctic Ocean, Canada - AG5_Tmax | ecosystem: Environmental > Aquatic > Marine > Oceanic | place: Canada: Western Arctic Ocean | collected 2017-10-01 | reverse complement strand
TTCCCTGCCGGTGTGTCCGTACGGTTCGCTGATTCCGGGCAAGGTGGACTTCTGCGACGCCTTCCGTCTGTCGACTTTCGAGGACGATGGCTCAGACAATGGGCTAATCGTCCCGATGACGGAGATCCTGGACGGCACTCCCTAGGGGACTATCTGAGCGTGTGACGTTGGCCCCCGGCCCCCGGCTTCATGCTGGATCGGCCGGGGGTCCGTCGCGTACGGACCACGTCTGGCGTGTTGGTGATCTCGGAAGCGGCCGACGGGCTGCCCTCACGACCTGTGGCTGTACTCCGGGAGGGGATCGGACATCCGCCAGGCGAAGGGGGATCCGTGGCCACCGATCCATCCTCTGTCAAGATAATGGATATTATCATGCATTGAATAGGGATCCCTGGAGGACCGTGGCCTACAGAACGCTGCCCACAGCTGATGAGATGCCTCCCGTGTACCACGAGTGGCTGCACTGGCTACCGCTCTACGAGGACAAGCCGGTACACACCGTGCGTGCCTACGGCCAGGGAGTCCGACGGGTGGTGTCCTACATGGACGTCGGACCGGGAGGCTTCGGACCTGACAGCCTCGACCAGGCGGGACTCACGGACACAGTCAGGTCCATGCGATCCGATCCGGAGATCTCCCGGGCCACGTTGAACCAGACCCTTGCGGCGCTCAAGTCATTCTTCGACTTCTGCATAGCGGACCGCCTCGTGAACCAGGTACCGGACATCGCCCGGATCCGGAAGGTGGCACGCCTGGAGGTCCCACAGGTCGATCCCGAGTACTACCGGCCCGACGAGATCCGGGATCTCTACGCAGAGGCATCCAGTCGAGATAACGGCCAGGGACGGGTGCGTTGGGCCAGCAGGGATCTGGCCATGTGTTCGTACCTTGCCGTCCTGGGCCTGAGGGCCGCAGAGTTGGCAACAGTCGACCGGGGCTGGTTGACCAGGGAACGCCTGCTGCACGCAGACGACAGGGCCAACTGGATGCTCCACGTGGTCGGCAAGGGCCGTCGAATCCGTCGCCTTCCCCTCTCCGACGAGCTGGTGGAGGCCACACAGCGCTGGCAGGAGGAACGAACCGACAGGTTCGGCCCAAGTGACGCCGGGGACCCCATGTTCGTCACCAATGACGGAGACCGGTTCAACTACGGACGTCTCCGTTACTGGCTACGCCTACTGAACCGGGAGGCGGGCCTGCGCGACCGGTCACTGCATTCCCTCCGCCACACGGCAGGCGTGCAGTTGGCCGCCGACGCCGTGCCGATGAACGTGATCCAGAGCCTCCTGGGTCATGCCACGATCAAGACCACCGGCATCTACACGGAGCTGGCCGGCGGAGAGCTCGTGGGAGTGCTGAACCGGTCGGGAGCCAACACGCTGCTGGGCGAGGCCCTCGAGGGGGCCGAAGGATGACATCCACTAGGGCACGGCTGCTTGTGGCCACTCCCGAACTGCTGGATCCCAACTTCCACCGGTCCGTCGTGCTGGTCCTGGAGCACAACGACGACGGGGCCCTTGGCGTGGTCCTGAACCGACCACGCCTGGTGGGAGGTGCCGAAGCGGTCCCCCAGTGGGCTGATCGTCTGGCCTATCCGTCGATGCTCCACAGTGGCGGTCCGGTATCGGAGGACTCGGTCATAGGGCTGGCGCTCGGACCGGCTGGTGGAATCGACGGCCTCAGCCCCCTCGTGGCACAGCTCGGCGTGGTCGATCTGCATCGCAGCCCCGACGAACTTCCGGGAGTCGATCCGGTCAGGTTGTTCGCCGGATATTCGGGCTGGTCAGCCGGCCAGCTCGACGCCGAGCTGGCGGCAGGGGGCTGGATTGTGGTCGATGCGCTCCCGGAGGATGCCCTGACGACCTCCCCGGAGGACCTCTGGCAGGTCGTACTCGCCCGTCAGCCGGGCTTGCTCGGCCACCTTGCGGGCTACCCGGACGACCCGTCGGTGAACTGACAGGGCCAATCAGGCACGGACCTCCACCGGAGTGCCCAGCGGCAGGAGAGCGAGTCGCGCCACGACGTCCTCGTGTACCCGTATGCATCCGAGCGATACCCGGGTACCCAGGACTGAAGGATCGTTGGTGCCGTGGATCGCCACGGCTGGATCGCCGCCTTCCACCTCCTCGAGTACCTCCGAGAAGCCGGAGGTGCCGAGGATCCAGGATCCGAAGAGGGTGTCGGGATCATCCTGGGCCTGGATCTCGTTCAGGAAGTAGCGCCCGGGCGGAGTCGGCGTCTCGTCGGTTCCCAGGGCGATTGCACCTTCGGCTACCAGCACCCCGTCCTCCCATGCCCAGAGCCTCATCTCCGAGAGGTCGACCAGGATGCGCGCATCATGGGTTGAGAGCGTCACGTAGGAGCGATGCACCCATGCCGTGGTGCCATTGGGTCGCACCGGTATGTCCACCAGGAGCCAGTCGTCCTGCTGGTCCAGCACCAGAACCACCCTGTCGCCTTCGTAGGGGCCCGGATTTGACAGCGACCACCAGACCTCGGTGTCCACCGGAGAACGGTATGTGTCCAACCACCCGCCGACCGCCCTGGCGACCGTGAAGGCATGCTCCGGTGGCGCTGCCGTGGACGCCACCGTTGAATCGTCCATCCCGGCAGGGGCCGTCGTTGAAGGATCCGCCACCGGGACGGTCGTGGCGGCGGCGTCCCCGCCGGTCGATTCGTCTGTGCTGGCGGTGGACGGTGCAGCGGTGGCAGCGGTGGTGGTGGCGGCGGCGGGCGCAGCCGTACCGATGCGAACCATGCCGACCTGGTCCTTGGGTTCTGCGGGCTCGGGCGGGGTGCAGGCGGAACCGGCCAGCAGGAGGAGCAACAGCAGCGTCGCGGCTGGCCGGGTGCACGCCCTGCGAACCATTCAGCCCACCTGAGCGGGCCGCAACGCCACCTGGCCCGAAGGCCTCGGTGTCAACAGCGGTGGCCAGAAGGCGGGCAGAGGGGACGGGAGTTCTCCCCCGCGCTCAAGAAGGGCGACCAGGACGCTGGCCAGTGCCCTGGTGTCGTCGAGTGCCTGATGTGCATCGACCAGTGGAACCCCCAACGCCTCGGCCAGGCGACCGAGTTTCCCTGGGTAACCGAGTTGGCGGGCCATACGGAGGGTGTCGACGGCAACGAGGTCCAGAACCCCCAGACCGGCACGGTCCCATTCAGCACGAAGGAACCCGACGTCGAATCCGGCGTTGTGGGCCACCGGCACGCAACCGGAGAGTTCATGGGCCAGGTCGCCGGCAATGGTGGCGAACGCCGGAGAGGTCTCCAGCCAGGTGCGCCGGATGCCATGGATGTCCGTTCTGCCCAGGTCGGCCACCCCGGCATTGACCAGCGTGCTCCACTCCCCCACCACGGTTCCGTCGTCGTGGATCCGGACGACGGCGACCTCTATGACCCGACCGCCCTTCGAATCCAGAGCGGTCGTCTCGACGTCGAAGCAGGCGAATATGGGCACATGCCGACGGTACTCGCCGGGTGCGTCCGTCGGGATCCCCCGGCCGTACGCTCCGGCGGTGGAGCACACGCCGCTAACGGCCATGGATGCCGGGGAGCGCGAGGAGCTCCAGCGGCGGACGCTACGAACCCTCATGGGGGGCCTCATCCCAGCGGGAGCGGGCATGAGCGGCGCCTACAGCGCTTCGGCCATCCTCGGCGAGGAGCTCTCCGGCAGCGAGACCCTGGGAGGCCTGGCGGCGGCCGGGATGACCATCGGCTCCGCGCTTGCCGCCATTCCACTGGCCAGGCTGATGGCCGCCAGGGGACGCCGCCCTGGTATGGCCGTCGGATACCTGCTGGGCATGGCTGGTGCGACGGCCTGCGTAGTGGCCGCCATCGGCGGCTGGTACCTGCTCCTGGTGCCTGGGATGGCCGGCATCGGAATCGGACAGGCGGCCAACCTGGCGGCCCGGTTCGCCGCAGCCGACATGGCTCCGGAGGCAGGCCGCGCCATAGGAACACTCGTATGGGCCTCCACCGTCGGTGCCGTTCTCGGGCCGATGCTCGGCTTCGGACCGGCCAAGTCAGCGGCCCGTTTCATCGGTCTCCAGGAACTGGCTGGGCCCTACCTCCTCTCGGTCCTCCTGTTCGGCGTGGCTGCCTTCGTGGTGCTGAGGTACCTGCGACCCGATCCGCTGGTGATGTCCGGTGGTGTCGGAAATGCCGCCGAGCGTCCGCTCCTGCGGTCCTTCATCCGCCCGCTGGCAACGACGCCCGGCGGACCACTTGCCGTGGGGTCCATGGTGGCCGGGCATGTCGTCATGGTCGGCATCATGACGATGACCCCACTGCACCTCCGGAGCGGTGGCCACGCCCTGGAGGTCGTCGGCTTCGTCATCTCACTGCACATCATCGGCATGTACGCCCTCTCACCGCTGGTGGGCGGGGCTGCGGACCGATTCGGCGCCCGGACCGTCATCGCCGCCGGAGGAGTCCTCCTGGCATTGGGGGCTGCTTTTGCGTCGGGCGCTGAGGCCAGCGACTCCCGGGGTGTCTACCTGGGCCTCTTCCTCATCGGCCTGGGCTGGAGCTGCGGCCTCGTAGCCGGTTCGGCCCTGCTGGTCCGAACCTTCGATGGCCCCAACCGTGTCGGGATCCAGGGCCTGGCCGACCTCTGCATGACCGCCTCCGGGGGCCTGGCTGGCGTGGGATCGGGCTTCATGGTCGCCGTGGCCGGCTTCCAGAACCTCGCCCGAATCGGCGTGGTGGTGGGCCTGGTCCCGACGGTTGTGGTCGCCATCATGCTGGTAACCGAGCGCCGTGAGGGCCGGTCCCAGCCCGCCTGAGGGCACCTGCACCTTCGCCCGCAGGCCCACCGGGACTACGATCGCCGTCTCGGACTCGAGGGGGAACCATGCCGGGACCGCTCCACGGATACCGGATAGTCGACCTTTCCCAGATCGTCAGCGGGCCCATGGCCACCATGCTGCTCTCCGACCAGGGCGCCGATGTCGTGAAGGTCGAGCCGGTGGACGGCCAGGACGTCCTGCGGCGACCGACCTTCGCCAGGGGAGGATTCTCGGCCTTCTTCCTCAACAACAACCGTGGTAAGCGTTCCCTCGCCGTCGATCTGCACCGGCCGGAGGGGCGACAGGTCATCCTCGATCTCGCAGCCACCGCCGACGTCTTCGTCCAGAACTTCCGTCCCGGCGTCTGCGACAGGATGGGGATCGGCTACGAGGACCTGCGGGCGGTCAACCCGGACCTGGTCTACGTGTCGATCAGTGGCTTCGGCCCGACCGGCCCGTATGCCGACAGGCCGATCCTGGACCCGGTCATCCAGGGCCTCACCGGGATGGTCGCCTATCAGGTGAACCCCGAGATCCCGTTCCCCGACCTCGTACGAAACATCGTCTCGGACAAGAGCACGGCACTCACCGTTGCCCAGGCGGTTACCGCTGCCCTGCTGGCGCGCGAACGTGGTGCAGGCGGTCAGCACGTGGAGGTTCCGATGATCGACGCCACCCTCTTCTTCTTCTGGTCCGATGCCATGGTCGACCTGACGATGGTCGGCGATGGTGTCACCCCCGGATTGACGCTGGCCGAGGTGTACCGACTCACGGAGTGCCTCGACGGCAAGCTCGTGTACTTCGCCGCATCAACGGCCCACATCCACGGCGTGAGCACCGCCGTGGGCCATCCGGAGTGGTGCGAGGACCCCCGCTGGTGCCTGGAGGGCTTCGCCGAGGATCCCCAGAACCTTCTGGACTATGGACAGATGACGGCTGACGCATTCGCCTCGATGTCCGTGGCGGACGCCCTGGCCGGGCTGGCCGATGGCGACGTGCCCAGCGGGCCGATCCTCGAAAAGGCGGAGGTCCTCGACGACCCTCAGGTCAGGCACAACGAATCCATCGTCACCTGGGAACACCCGGAAGCCGGCACGATCCGCCAGGCCCGACCGGGAGCGAGGTTTTCCGGGACACCGGCCGAGATGCGCCTGCATGCGTCAGCCAAGGGTTTCGACACCGACGAGATCCTCGCCGGCATAGGCCGCAACGCCGAGGAGGTCCGGGCGCTGCGTGCCGACGGCACCGTGGCCTGATCCGCTGATTAGCGTCACTCCATGACCCTGATTCCCGAGACCCACCTGGACCTTTTCGACCTGCCCGCCATCTGGCACGTGGCCACCATCGGACCCTCGGGTGAGCCCCAGGTCTCCCCGGTGTGGGCCGACTTCGACGGCACCCACATCCGGTTCCCCCACCTGGAGGGCAGGCAGAAGTGGCGCAACCTGTGTGCAGACGACCGTGTCGCCATGTCGGCCACCGACCCGTCCGACAACGAGCGTTACCTCGAGGTGCGGGGTCGCGTCGTCGCATTCGAACACGACGGGGCACTTGAGGTGCTGGACGCGCAGGCCCGCAAGTACCGGGGCGAGGAGTCCTTCCCCCGCGACGATGCCGAACCGCTGGACAAGCGGATCAGCGTCGTGGTCCAACCGTTGCACTGCACGACAATGGGGTGAAGAGAGTGAGTCCACTGGCCCACTACTCGGATTCCTCGTGTACGCCTACCGCTGATCGGAACCGGCAGTTCGGGCGAGAACCGCTTCGGCGCCGAGCCCCCGCCGTCTCGGCCTAGAAGGCCCCCTGTCTAGAAGGCGAAGTAGATGAACGGGGCCACACCGTCGGGCCCCAGGGCATCGAACAACAGGATGGCCAGGGTGATGGCTGCAGCCTGTACCACCACCGGTAGGTGTCCGGCCCGGTCCCAGAGGCTGTCGAGGCGGCCGGGGGTGACCACCTGGGTCACGAGACCCACGAGCAGTAGCAGGACGACCGCGGCGGACATGCCGGGAGCCGATGTCCACGATCCCCCCAGTGCTGCGAACACCTCCATGGCGCGTTCCACGTCCACCGAACGGAAGAACACCCAGGCGGCACACACCAGGTGGAACGTCACCAGAGAACGAAACAGGCGAGCCACCCTTCCCGGTGCATCTGAGAGCCACCGCTGAGTGATCCAGCGTTCGATTACCAGCCCGACACCGTGGATCGCTCCCCAGAGGATGAACGTCCAACCGGCGCCGTGCCAGAGCCCGCCAAGGAGCATGGTGGCCAGCAGGTTGCGTGCCGTACGGGCCCTCCCCCGCCGGTTGCCACCGAGCCCGATGTACAGGTAGTCGCGCAACCAGGAGGAGAGGCTGATGTGCCAGCGCCTCCAGAAGTCGCTGAGGCTGAGCGCCCGGTAGGGCTGGTCGAAGTTCACCGGGAATCGGAATCCCAGGAGCAGGGCGATCCCGATGGCGATGTCGCTGTAGCCGCTGAAGTCAGCGTAGATCTGGAGTGCGTATCCATAGACGGCCAGGAGCGTCTCGAGGCCCGTGGACCCACCGGGATCGGCGAAGACACCGTCCACGAGGCTGGTCGCCAGGATGTCGGCCAGGACCATCTTCTTGAAGAGGCCACCCAGGATGAGGCGTATGGCGCGGGTTGTGTCGATCGGTGAGCGGTCGTTGGAGGACAGTTGCAGGAGGAAGTCCCTGGCTCTCACGATCGGACCAGCCACCAACTGCGGGAAGAAGCCCACGAACAGGGCGAAGTCCAGGAGGCTGTCCGTCGGCTCCAGGACGCGCCTGTGCACGTCGATTGAGTAGGACATCGTCTGGAACGTGTAGAAGCTGATTCCGACCGGGAGGATTATCCCCAGCGGCCCGGCGGACACCTCGAGACCGAGGTCGCCGAGCATTCCGACGAATGAATCAACGAAGAAGCCCGCGTACTTGAAGAACCCCAGCATCGAGAGGTTCGTGCCGAGGCTGATCCACAGGTAGAGGCGGCGGCGCCCGGGGTCCGAGGAGGAGTGGATGGCGCGACCCGCGAGGAAGTCCACGATCGTCGAGATCCAGATCAGTGACAGGAAGCGCCAGTCCCACCACCCGTAGAAGGCGTAGCTGGCCACCAGCATCGTCGCCTTCCATGCAGTCGGCCGGTGCAGTAGCACCGTGTGCACCGCTAGCACGAGGGTCATGAAGACAGCGAAGGTGATGGTGGGAAACAACATGGGCGCCGATGAGTCTGCCACCGACGGCCTCCCGGCCCGGGCTGCAGCGGGTCGGCCGATACGATTTGGCCGCCATGTCCGATGACCGGCGCCGCCCGGCGAACCAACCCGTCCTACCCCCAGGGGACCTGCAGGAGCTGATCTCCACCTCGGGCATCGGGCGGGTCCACGTCCTGGCATGGAGGGACCTCGACGACACGGAGGCCGGCGGTTCCGAGCTCCACGCCCACGAGGTGCTGAAGCGCTGGTCCGCAGCCGGCCTGGACGTCATGTTGCGTACCTCTGCGGTGCCGGGCCGACCTGCACGGGTGGTCCGCGACGGTTACCAGGTCGTCAGGAGTTCCGGTAGGTACAACGTCTTTCCCGTGAGTGCGATCGACGAGTTGTTCCACCGGCACGGCCGACGAGATGCCCTCGTCGAGATCTGGAACGGAGTCCCCTTCCTCACCCCGATCTGGGGACGGGGTCCGCGCATGGTGATCCAGCATCACGACCACACCGCCATGTGGCCCCTCGTCCTCTCCCCTACCCCGGCCCGGCTGGGATCCCTGCTGGAGCGACGCCTGGCCCCGCCGTTCTACCGCTCGACGCCGATCGTGACGCTCTCGTCCTCATCGGCCGATGGCCTGGTGTCTGGGCTGGGCCATAGGCGCAGTCAGGTCCACGTCGTGGAGCCTGGAATCGACCGTCGCTACGAACCGCTTGGCACCCCTGAGCAGCCCCCGCTGGTGCTCAGCGTCGGACGCCTCATGCCCTCCAAACGTGTCGACGTGCTCATCAGGGCATTCGCAGAAGCGCTCCGATCCGTCCACGGGCTCCGCCTCGAGGTCATTGGCGAGGGCCCGGAGGAGGATTCGCTACGAAATCTCACTACCGAGTTGGACATCGCCCAAGCTGTGTCGTTCCGCGGCCGGATAACCGACGAGGCCCTCCTGGACGCGTACCGCCGGGCGACGCTCATTGCCAGCGCCTCGATCAGCGAGGGCTGGGGCATGACCATCACCGAGGCTGCAGCGTGCGCAACACCATCGGTGGTCAGCGACATCGCCGGACACAGGGACGCCGTTGTCCACGGCCAATCTGGCCTGCTGACATCCGGACAGTCGGACCTGTCGGCCGGCCTGGTGGAGGTTGCCGGCAACAGGGACCGCCGGGCGGAACTCTCCGCCGGCGCCAGATCATTCGCTGAACGCTTCGACTGGGACCGAACCGCCGTTGAGGCCTTCCGGGTGTTGGCCTCCACGGTGAAGTACCGATGAGCACACGGAGCGGGCTGCTCGGGCGCAACAGGGTTCAGACATTCATACTGGCGGCGGTGGCGTACCTGCCCCTGCTGGCAAACGACGTGGGCAGGGTGGCCGCCGACACGAAGGCCTACCTGTACCTGGATCCGGGGCGTCTCCTGGCACGTGCCCCCTACATGTGGCAGCCCGAGGTGGCGATGGGAACCGTCACCCATCAGAACATCGGCTACCTGTGGCCGGTAGGCCCGTTCTTCTGGCTGGGAGAAACCGTTGGCCTGCCCGACTGGATCACGCAGCGCCTCTGGATGGGGTCGGTGCTCCTGGCTGCCGGCCTGGGTATGCGTTGGTTCCTGCGGACCCTCGGCTGGCGGGGCGCCGCCATGCTCGTCTCCTCGTTGGCGTACATGCTCAGCCCGTATCTCCTCAACTACATGGACCGCCATTCGGTGATCCTGCTTCCATGGGCCGGTCTGCCGTGGCTCATGGGACTCACCGTGAGGGCCCTTCGGACGCAGGGTTGGCGCCATGCTGCGATCTTCGGACTGGTCGCCCTGACGATCGGAGGCGTGAACGCCAGCTCGCTGCTACTCGTCGGCATAGGGCCCGTGGCGTGGCTGGCGTGGTGCGCCCTGGAGGGGTCCGCCCCCTGGCGGCGCGTCATCGGTACCGCTGCACGCATCGGGGTGGCGTTCGCTGCCACCGCCACATGGTGGATCGTCGGCCTGGCCATCCAGTCCCGGCACGGCCTTCCGACCCTGCACCTCACCGAGAATTACAAAGTGGTGTCCGACGCCGCCACGGCGCCGGAGCTCTTCCGGGGGCTCGGCTACTGGTACTTCTACGGACAGGGCCGCCTCGGAGCATGGATCGAACCAGCCACCTCCTACACGCGTTGGGCCCTGCCACTCTCCTTCGCCCTGCCCCTCCTGGCGTTGCTGATCGCCGCAGTGGTCCGCTTCCGCCATCGCGGGCATGCCCTGATGCTGATCGTGCTCGGGCTACTGGTCGGCATAGGAGCCCACCCCTACGACAGCCCATCACCCCTGGGTCGGATCTTCCGTGAACTCACCCTGACGGATGCAGGCCTGGCTCTGCGAAGTACCCCCAGGGCGCTCCCGCTCTCCATCCTCGGCACCTCGATGCTCCTCGGAGCAGGTGTTGCCGCTCTCGCTCGCTGGCGTCCCCGCTGGGAACAGGCGGTAGCAGCGTTGCTGTGCGTCCTGGTGGTGGCGAACCTCTCGCCTCTATGGCAGGGGGAGATGCTTGGCAGCCTCGTCCAGCGACCCGAGGAGATCCCCGGCTACTGGCACGAGGCCGCCGCACATCTGGAAGCCAGCGGCCCGGGCACACGTGTCCTTGAGTTGCCCGGGTCCGACTTCGCCGCCTACCGGTGGGGAAACTCGGGCGACCCGGTGCTGCCCGGACTCATGGACCGCCCCTACGCGGCACGGGAACTCATCCCACAGGGTTCGCCAGCCTCGGCAGCCCTGCTGGTGGCCCTGGACACAGAGGTCCAGGAAGGCAGGTTGGATTCGGATGGCCTGGCCCCACTGGCCCGACTGATGGGTGTGGGCGATGTCGTCCTGAGGTCCGACCTGCAGTTTGAGCGTTTCCGCACGCCCCGCCCTGACGACCTCTGGGCTGAACTGCGTGACGCCCCCGGCTTCGGGCCGGCAATCCCGTTCGGAACCCCTTCACCCAACGTGGCGGGCCCGGAAAGGCCGCTACTGGACCAGCACACGCTGTCGCGGCCGGTCGGTTCTCAGCATCCGGCACCCGCCATTGTCCTGCCGGTACTGGAAGCCCAGCCGATCCTGCGCCTTGCCGACCCATCCCGGAGCATTGTCATCTCCGGAGATGCCGACGGCATCGTGGCCGCAGCCGGCGAGGGACTTCTCGAGCCTGGCAGGCCCGTCCTCTTCAGCGCATCGATCTCGCACGATCCGGGCCTTGTGGCGTCGTCATCGGGTAGCGGTTCCCTGCTGATCCTCACGGATACGAACCGGCTGCAGGGACGGCGTTGGGGAACCATCAGGGAGACCACCGGCTACACCGAGCGCTGGGACGAGGAGGCCTACGGCGTCGACCTCTCGGACCAGCGCCTCGACGTGCTGCCTGTACGACCGGGGACGCTCAGCGTGGCACGCCAGACAGGCATACGCGTCGACGCCTCGGGCTACGGCAACCCGGTGACCTTCACACCCGGAGACAAGCCGTTCCACGCCGTCGACGGCCACCTGGACACGGCATGGACCGTCGGGGCCTTCAACGACGTCGTCGGCGAACACCTCACCCTGACGCTCGACGAACCCTCGCCGGTCCAGAACCTGACCTTCGTGCAGGCCAGGTCGCAGGGACAGAACAGGTGGATCACCGACCTTCGGATCCACCTCGACGACCGCGTCATGGACGTGGTCCTGGGTGCCACATCCCGAGCCGCACCCGGACAGGTAGTCGACCTTCCCGGAACCGACGTGCGGGTCCTGGTCCTGGAGATCCGAGGCACCGACGTCGGTCGGCTGGACCACTACGCCGGGGTGACAGGCGTCGGGTTCGCCGAGGTGGTCGTTGCCGGCGTGGTCGCCGATGAGACGATCCTGCTTCCCGACGACCTCACGAAGGTCCTCGGTAGCGACACCGGTGCCGACCTGGTGGTGGTCCTCACCAGGCAACGCTCGGATCCACGGGATCCCATTCGCCCAGAACCCGAACGATCCATCGACCGGACGCTTCACCTGCCATGGGCCCGCACCTTCGAATTGCGCGGAGAAGCCCGCTGGTCCGCCCACGCAGACGACTCCCTCCTGGATATCGCCGACACGCCGACGGTCCGAGCCACGGCCTTCCTCGCAGGCGACCTGGTCTCGCGCGGCCGGGCCGCTTTCGATGATGACCCCGCCACCGCCTGGCAGCCGCCCATCGGGCCACAGAATGGACAGGCGGTCACGATCACGCACACGGAGCCACGCACCTTCTCGAACCTGGCGTTCACCTACCGCGCTGATGGACTGCACTCGGCGCCGAGTGTGATCACGGTCCTTGTCGACGGGGTGGCAGTCGGCCGATCCACCCTCCCGGGAGTGCTTCGGGTGCCCGGGGACCTCGTGGATATCGATCTCGACATCGCCGACACAACCGGACTCTCCCTGACGCTGCGCATCGACGAGGTTGTCGAGCGTCGAACCATGAACTGGTACTCCGGCCTCCCCGATGTCCTGCCCGTGGCCATCGTGGAGGTATCCGACGGATTCGACTTCCCGGAGCGACCCCGGCGGATCGATACCGGTTGTCGTGAGGACCTCGTCCGGGTGGACGGCCGACCTGTCTCCGTTCGCATCTCCGGGTCTACCGCCGATGGATTCTCAAGGAGGTCCCTGACCCTGGCACCGTGTGGTCCCGCCCTGGAGTTGGCCGAAGGCGAGCACAGGATCGTGGCCGCTGCAGGTGCCGACACGTTGCTCGACCTGGATCGTCTGGTCCTCACATCGGCTTCCCTCGAGGTCGCGGGCACCAGCACCGACACCCCGGTCCTGAGCGTCGAGAAGATGGACCGGACCGAGATCCTCCTCACCGTCGAGGGCGCCACGGGCCCCTACTGGCTGGTGCTGGGCCAGAGCCTCAGCGCCGGCTGGCACCTCCAGAATGACAACGGCCTGGATCATGGTCCGCCAAGGCTCGTGGACGGCTTCGCCAACGGTTGGATGGTGACACCGCCTGACGCCGGACGGACCTCCCTGCGCCTCGTCTGGGCACCACAGTCAACGGTCTGGCTCGGCCTGTGGGCTTCGTTCGTGGCGGCCCTGGCATGCCTTCTGGTTGCGGCCAGAGGTCGAAGCGACACCGGACCACCGGCACCGGAGTCACCCGTGTTCGAAGATCCCCGCAGGAGGGGGCGCGTTGTATCCGACGGCCGGGCCGTTGCCGTGGGCGCACTGGCCGCAGTCTTCTCAGCGGTGAACCTCCCGTCGTGGCACCTCGCTGCCGTAGTGGTCGGGCTCGCCACGACGCTGGCCCTCCGCGGTTCGATCTACCGTCGGACCATGCCGCTCCTGGCCGCCGTGGCAATGGGGTCCGCCGCTGTGCTTATCGCCATCGAGCAGATCCGCTTCCGCCATCCCCGGGACTTCGTCTGGCCGCTCTTCTTCGAGGGCTACCACGTACTGGGCGTCGTGGCCATCGTGTGCCTCGCCGCCGGCGCACTCCAGGCCCTGGTCGAACACCGTTCCGCCTGAGGGCCCGGCTCAACCCAACTCCGTGTTGGCTCCTGTCCACAACCAGGTCACCAGCGAGGCGCCCACGGCCACCAGCGGGACCCCGACCACCCCAACGAGGGCGAAACGGCGGCCAAGACGTCGTGCCGGCCAGATCAGGGCACGTGGTGACCATGCGATGAAGGACAGCACTGCGAGGGGCACCGAGTACCGGGCCATCTGGAAGCCGATGTGGTCGTAGTCCGGCTGGTCCGTGAAGTAGACGAAACTGGCTGCGTACATGGCGATCACCAGGCCGGCCACTCCCATGGCGACGATGGTGCGGCGCACTCCCGAGAGGCGTTCCATGTCGTCGCCGTCCAGGATCAGGAGCGACACGGCCAGAATGACCACGAAGGCCCATGGCACAACCGATGCCATGTCGGCCTCCCAGAATCCCAGCTGCCGAAACCATCCCTGCACGTAGACCCGGTACTCCGTGATCCAGGTGTCCGCGGTGGCCCACAGGAAGCCCGGAACGTCACCCGTGAGATGGTCCATCTGGAGGTCAGGGTTGTAGTCGATCCTTCGGAGCATCGTGGTGGTGACGGGCTGGTAGTTGTCGCCTGAGTTGATCAGGGTCGTCGCTAGGCCGACCACGAGGCCTGCGCCGGCAACGCAGGCGGCTCGGATGCGACCGGCCGTGCGCTCGAGGAGAGCAGAGGCCACGAACAGGCCGAGTACAAGGAAATAGGGCGGCTTGGCCAACGCCAGCAACCCGCTGGACGCGATCAGTGCCGGGAGTGCAACGTCGCCTCCCCCCTCCACCCGGGTCCACATGGCCACCGCCAACAGCACGGCGGCGATGGTCAACCCATCCGGGGAGACCGATGCCGCAAGCGCCAGGTTCAGCGGGATGGTCGCCGCAATGGCAATCGACCAGCGAAAGGCGGCCGCTGTGCGCACGGCCCATGCGGCCAGGAGCAGGTAGGCGGCCAGGGACGCCAGACGGCCGGCCCAGAGCACTACGACACCGGGTGCGCCGACCGCCACCGGCACCAGTGCCCCCAGCGTTGCAGGTAGGTAGCCGAGTGGGCTTGACGCGGTGGTCGGGCGGGTATCCACGAACACGGTGCTGCCATCAGGTCGGTAACCGAGCAGGGCCCTGACGGAGGTTGGCGTCCAGGGCGGGCGCCCTGCCTGATGGTCGAGGATGATCTCGTCGGTGGCCTCCCGGTAGGCCGACGGGATCACCGATCCGACTCCTTCCGGCGTCCGGGCCGGTTCGAGGTTTCCCTGCGCCATGTCGACCACACGGGCGAAGTGGGTGAACTCGTCGTAGGCCGTCCACGCCGGCGACAGCAGGGCTATCAGAAGCCCCAGGGGCAACCCGACCATGATGAGAAGGCGCTGTGGCGTCACCGGTCAAGATTATCGAGGGCTTCGCCTGAGTCGCCGCGTCCGACGGGGCACCTCCCAGTCCTGTGGCCGGAGCCGGTACGGGAACCGGCGTCGGGTTATGTTCCCCGGATGGCTGGTCCCGACGTCCTGATGGTCCACGGTTTCGGGACCTCGCACGCTGCCACCTGGCTGGGCAACGGCTGGGTGGACCTCCTCGCCGATGCGGGCAGGACTGTCATCGGGGTGGACCTCCTCGGCCACGGCGAGGCTCCCAGGCCGTCGGACCCGGAGGCCTACCGCGACCTCGAGGACCACATCCTGGACAGGCTTCCGGACGAACCGGTCGACGCCATTGGCTTCTCCGCCGGGGCCATGGCCATCCTCTGGCTGGCAGCACACCATCCCGGAAGGTTCCGGCGCATCGTGGTCGCCGGCGTGGGCAGGAACCTCTTCGAGTCGGATCCGGAGCGCTCTGCCGCTGTTGTCGAGGCGGTACGCAGCGGAGAGGCGTCCAACCCTGAACTCCGCTACTTCGCCGACCTACCGGATGCCGCCGGCGCTGATCGCCAGGCACTCACGGCCTTCATGTCGCGCCCGGACCGTCGGGTCTTCTCGGAGGACCTGCTGGCCGGCGTGACGGTTCCGGTGCAGGTGGTCCTGGGCGACAGGGACTTTGCCGCTCCGGCTGACCGACTCGTCGAGGCGTTACCCGATGCCACCCATGTGACGCTGCGCGGCGTCGATCACTTCGCCACGCCTCGGGACTTCGGCTTCATCGATGCCGCCTTGGGCTTCATCGATGCGCAGCCCTTCTGAACCGGTCCAAGCCAGCCGACCTCTTCCAGCGGCGTGAACCCTGCAGCGCCCTGACGTCGGATCCCGACTACTGCGGTCAGGGAGGCCCGAATCGACCGGTTATGGCGTGTAGCACTGCCCGGAACCGGGACCTGCCGGTGTGGTACGGGCTTCGAACCTCAGGTCGCCACCAGCCGACCACCGACTCCACGAGGACCACTCCAGCCCGGAAGGCGGCGTTCCTGATACCGAAATGTGTTCGCAGCAACAGCAGCGTGTTGCGAAGCATGAGGTAGTCAATGGTTGCTGCCTCAGAGCCACTCTCAGGATTCTCGACCATGGCGCCACGCACGAGGCCGACCTGCCAACCGGAACGCGTGGCACGGATGCCGAGGTCCGCCTCCTCGCAGTATGCGAAGTACCGCTCATCGAACAGGCCGACGTCGAGCACGCAGCCGCGTCGCAGCGCCATGAGGGTCCCGTGGGGGTAGTCGGAGTCCTCCCAGCCAACGTCTCGACCCGCCGGCTCGCCAATGGGTCCCAGGAACGGTTGGATCCTCGGCACCTCGCCGTCGCCGACGTCCGCACTTGCCAGGCCAGCCGCCGGATGGTCCCGCATCTCCTCCAGGAGTTTCAGGACCGTTCCATCAAGTGGGCGTGCATCGTGGGGCGCCAGAAGACACAGATCGTGCAGCCCGGCCAACCAGCGTTCCAGACCGACGTTGGCTCCCGGCCCGAAACCGAGGTTCGAGCCGGTCTCCACGACCTCCACGTCCGCAGAGAGGCCATCTCTCAGTTCTGCCAGCTGGTCGGGCTCCGAACCGTTGTCCACAACGGTGACCGTGAGCTCCGCCTGGGCCACGAAGCACTCCACGGTCCGTCGACAGAGAGCTCCACGATTGCGGTGGACGATCACGAGGTGGGCGACCGGTGCCACCGCCGGACTCAGCGCAGCGGAACCGAGGTCGGTGTGACCGGAGAGTGAAGCTGCGTGCTACCGCTGAGCAGTCGGTCCACCGCAGCGGCACACGACCGGCCCTCCGCAATCGCCCAGACAATGAGGGACTGGCCCCGACCCATGTCGCCACAGACGAATACGTCCTCAACCGTCGTGCGGAACTCCTCGTTGCGCTTCACGTTGCCGCGCTGGTCCAACTCCACGCCAAGGCCGTCGAGCAGCTCGTTGCGCTCCGGACCGGTGAAACCCATGGCGAGGAATACGAGATCGGCGGGGAAGTCCTCAACCGAGTCTTCAACCGGGTCGAACGACATGCGTCCGTCCACGAACACCTGCTCCACCCTGTGGGTCCGAAGCGCCGTGACCTTCCCACCTTCACCTGTGAACTCAGAGGTCTCGATGGCGAAGACCCGCTCGCCACCCTCCTCATGCGCCGACGAGACCCTGTACACCAACGGCCAGGTGGGCCAGGGATTACCTGATCCGCGATCCTCCGGAGGCCGGGGCATGATCTCGAACTGGTGCACAGAGCGCGCACCCTGCCTGAGTGCGGTTCCGAGACAGTCGGCACCGGTGTCACCACCACCGATGATGATGACGTCGCAGCCTTCTGCATCGATGGGAGCCTTGAGGTCATCGCCCTCCTGGACCCGGTTCGAGCCCGGCAGGTAGTCCATTGCCTGGTGCACACCGGCAAGTTCGCGTCCTGGAATGGGAAGGTCACGTGACTGGGTGGCTCCGCAGGCCAGGACGACGGCGTCGTAATCGGCCTGCAGCTGCTCCACCGAAAGGTCCACCCCCACTGTCGTGTTGGTTCGAAACTCCGTGCCCTCGGCCTCCATCTGAGCCAACCGCCGGTCCAGGTGGCGCTTTTCCATCTTGAACTCGGGAATCCCGTACCGCAGCAGGCCCCCGATCCGGTCGGTGCGCTCGAATACCACCACGCCGTGTCCAGCCCGGGTGAGCTGCTGTGCCGCTGCCAGGCCTGCCGGTCCGGAGCCCACCACGGCTACACGCCGGCCGGTGTTCTCGGTCGGTACCAGAGGGGTGATCCAGCCTTCGGCCCATGCCCTGTCGACGATGCTCACCTCGACCTGCTTGATGGTCACCGGGGGCTCGTTGATGCCGAGCACACAGGACCCCTCACACGGTGCCGGACAGAGCCGGCCGGTGAATTCCGGGAAGTTGTTCGTGGCGTGGAGTCGATCGCTGGCATCGCGCCAGTGATCACGGTAGATCAGGTCGTTCCAGTCGGGAATGAGGTTCCCCAGGGGGCAGCCCTCGTTACAGAACGGTATGCCGCAGTCCATGCACCGGCCGGCCTGGTGCCGGAGGGTCTCTTCCGGAAACGGCTCGTAGACCTCCCGCCAGTCGCGCAGACGGACCGGTACCGAACGCCGGTCCGGCAGTTGCCGGTCGTGCTTCAGGAATCCCCGTGCATCACCCATGTCGACTTCCTAGGTCCGGGAGGAGGCCATGACCGCCTCCACCTCGTCACGTCCGGAGTCCCGCGCCGCCGCTGCCGCCTCCATCACCCGCTTGTAGTCGGTCGGCATCACCTTGGCGAACCGCTCCGATTCGATCGACCAGTCGGCCAGCAACCTCTCGGCGACTGCTGAACCGGTCTCGACACGGTGAAGCTCCACGACGTCTCGCAGCCATTCGCGGTCGTCGTCGTCAAGAACCTCGACCAGGACCATCTCCGGGTTCACCCGGGTGGCGAAGGAGCCGTCCGGGTCGTGGACGAAGGCGATACCGCCGGACATGCCGGCTGCAAAGTTTCGACCGGTCGGGCCCAGAATCACGGCCCTGCCACCCGTCATGTACTCGCATCCGTGGTCTCCGATCCCCTCGACCACAGCGGTCGCTCCAGAATTGCGAACGCAGAAGCGTTCACCCACCCGACCACGGAAGAACGCCTCGCCCGAGGTCGCGCCGTACAGCAGGACGTTGCCGGCGATGATCTGCTCCTCGGCCACGAACGGTGAATCAACAGGTGGCCAGATCGCTATCCGACCGCCGGAAAGCCCCTTTCCGACGTAGTCGTTGGCGTCGCCGGAGAGCCTGAGCGTGATTCCCCGGGGCATGAAGGCACCAAAGCTGTTGCCGGCTGAACCCACCATGTCCACCTCGATGGTGTCGTCGGGGAGCCCGACCCCGCCGTACCTGCGGGTCAGCTCGTAGCCGAGCATGGTTCCCACGGAGCGGTCCACGTTCGTGACCGGGGTGGCGAACCTGACCGGTTCGGCATGCTCCAGAGCGGGTTCGCACACCTCGATCAGGTGCCGATCCAGGATGTCCTCCAGGCCATGGTCCTGGCCTTTCGTGTTCCTCCGGTCGGCATCGCCGATGTCAGGCACGTGCAGGATCGGCGACAGGTCCAGTCCGCTGGCCTTCCAGTGGTCCACCGCGTCCCGCACGTTGAGAACCTCGGTCTGGCCAATGGCCTCAGCGATGCTCCGGAAGCCGAGGACTGCGAGTAGTTCGCGTACCTCCTCGGCGATGTACTCGAAGAAGTTGACGACGAACTCAGGCCGGCCCGTGAACTTCTTGCGGAGTTCCGGGTTCTGTGTCGCAACCCCGACCGGACAGGTGTCCAGATGGCAGACCCGCATCATCACGCAGCCTGAGACCACCAGCGGAGCCGTGGCGAAGCCGAACTCGTCGCCACCCAGGAGGGCGGCCACGACCACGTCACGGCCGGTCTTTAGCTGGCCGTCCACCTGTACCACGATCCGATCCCGTAGGTCGTTGAGGAGCAGGGTCTGCTGTGTCTCGGCCAGGCCGAGCTCCCATGGGGTTCCGGCGTGCTTGATCGAGGTGAGCGGCGAGGCGCCGGTGCCGCCGTCGTGACCGGAGATAAGGACGACGTCGGCATGTGCCTTCGAGACTCCCGCTGCGACGGTTCCCACCCCCATCTCAGAAACCAGCTTCACGTGGATCCGGCTGACCGGATTGGAGTTCTTGAGGTCGTAGATGAGCTGGGCCAGATCCTCGATGGAGTAGATGTCGTGGTGCGGCGGTGGCGATATCAGGCCGACGCCCGGCGTGGAATGGCGGGTCCTGGCAATCCACGGGTACACCTTGTGGCCGGGCAGCTGTCCACCCTCGCCGGGCTTGGCTCCCTGGGCCATCTTGATCTGGAGGTCGTCGCTGTTCACCAGGTACTCGCTGGTCACGCCGAACCGTCCTGAGGCCACCTGTTTGATTGCGGACCGCCGGAGGTCACCGTTCTCGTCAGGCGTGAACCTGTCCGGGTCCTCGCCTCCCTCTCCGGTGTTGGACCTGCCGCCGATCCGGTTCATGGCAATGGCGAGGGTCTCGTGGGCCTCGGCGCTGATCGACCCGTAGGACATGGCGCCCGTGGAGAATCGGCTGATTATCGAGGCGATCGGCTCCACCTCCTCGATCGGCACAGGTGGCCGCATGTCGTCGCGGAACTCGAAGAGGCCACGCAGGGTGGCCAGGTTCCTGGACTGGTCGTCGATGAGCCTGGTGTATTCCTTGAAGACGTCGTAGCGCCCTTCGCGCGTGGCGTGCTGCAGCTTGAAGACGGTCTCCGGGTTGAAGAGGTGGTATTCGCCGTCACGGCGCCACCGGTACTCCCCACCCTCCTCCAGGGTGCGGTGTGCCCGCTCCTCAGGGTTCTCCGGGAAGGCCAGAGCGTGGTTGGCGGCCACCTCAGCAGCAAGCACGTCGAGCCCCACACCACCCAGCCGGCTGACGGTTCCGACGAAGCAGGCGTCCACCACCTCGTCGCCGAGCCCGATCGCCTCGAAAATCTGGGCACCGGTGTAGGAGGCGACCGTCGAGATGCCCATCTTGGACATGATCTTGAGGAGGCCCTGGTCGAACGCCTTCACGAGGTTCAGGCGTGCCTTCTCCGGTGTCATCGTCGGGGCCAGGCCATGGTGGCCATCCGCCACCATGGCGTCCACCGAAGCGAAGGCAACGTACGGGCAGACTGCCGACGCCCCGTATCCGAGTAGCAGCGCCACGTGGTGCACCTCGCGGGCATCCCCGCTCTCGACCAGCAGCCCGACACGGGTACGGGTCTTCTCCCGAATGAGGTGGTGATGGACGGCACCGGTAGCCAGGAGCGACGGGATGTGGGCCAGGGTCGGAGTGGGGCTGCGGTCGCTGATGACCAGGATGTCGGCCCCGTCGGCCACGGCGGCCGAAGCGTCTGCACGGAGTCTTGCTAGCGCCTCGGCCAGGCCGTCACCACCTAGCGCTACCTCGTAGCGGGCATCCAGGACACGGGTGGTGAACCCCCCCGGCGAGCCCGCTCCCTCCAGGGCGACAATCGATGCGAGCTGCACCTCGGTGATGACCGGATGGGGCAGGTGGATCTGGCGACAACTGGCCGGTTCGGGTCCGAGAAGGTTTCCCTCTGGCCCCACGGTGGTGCAGACAGCGGTGATGAGCTCCTCGCGCATGGCATCCAGCGGGGGGTTCGTGACCTGGGCGAAGAGCTGCTGGAAGTAGTCGTAGACCGGGCGGTTCAGTCGCGAGAGGACAGCCACCGGAGTGTCGGTCCCCATTGATCCGATGGCCCCCTTGGCGTCGCGGGCCATGGGGGCCAGAAGCACCTTGAGCGCCTCATGGGTGTAGCCGAATGCCTGCTGGCGCTGGACCAGGGTGCCCGCGTCGGCCACGGGAGCCTCGCCGGGCGCCAGGTCCGAGAGTTGCACCAGGTTTTCGTCCAACCACTGTCGGTACGGGCGGGCCGAGGCGAGGCCGGCCTTGATCTCATCGTCGCGGATGATCCGTCCCTCGCTGGTGTCGATGAGGAACATGCGGCCCGGCTGCAGGCGTCCCTTTTCCACGACCTGGCTGCTGGGAACCTCCACCACGCCGACTTCACTCGCCATGATGACCAGGTCGTCGGCGGTCACCCAGTAACGGCTGGGCCGCAGGCCGTTGCGGTCCAGGACGGCACCGATGACCGTGCCGTCGGTGAAGGCAATCGAGGCCGGACCGTCCCAGGGCTCCATGAGGGATGCGTGGTACTGGTAGAAGGCCCGACGCTCGTCGGACATGTCCGCGTGGTTCTCCCACGGCTCGGGGATCATCATCAGAACAGCTTCGGAGAGTGGATAACCGCCGAGGGTGAGCAGCTCGAGGGCCTCGTCGAAGCTCGCCGTGTCGCTGGCCCCCGGCGTGCAGATCGGGAAGAGCCTGTGGAGGTCCCCGGGGAGGAGATCCGTCTCCATCAGGGCCTCGCGGGCCCGCATCCAGTTCCGGTTTCCCTGGACCGTGTTGATCTCGCCGTTGTGGGCGACCATCCGGTACGGGTGGGCGAGCGGCCAGGACGGAAAGGTGTTCGTCGAAAACCTGGAATGCACCAGCACCAGGGCGCTCTCGAGGCGCTGGTCGGTCAGGTCGACGAAGAACTCAGCCAACTGGACGTTGGTGAGCATCCCCTTGTAGACGATCGTCCGGGCCGAGAGCGATGGGAAGTAGACGTCGGGAACTGTGGAGGCGGAACCTTCGACGCCCGACCGGAGCTCGTGTTCGACCCGCTTGCGAACCACATAGGCCAACCGGTCCAGATCGATCCCGGAGGGTCGCCCATCGGGGCCGGGACTGCCGGCGAGGAACACCTGGCGGAAGGTCGGTTCCGCTGCCCGTGCCGCGTTACCGATCGTCGAATCGTCGATCGGGAGGTCCCTCCAGCCGAGGACCTCCATGCCCTCCTGAAGGGCGATCTCGTCGACCATCGCAGCGGCCCGATCAGCCATCTCGGGCTGGCCGGGCAGGAAGGCGATTCCCGTGGCGTAGGCACCTGCCTCCGGCAGCTCGAATGCCAGGACCTGCCGGTAGAAGGCGTCGGGGATCTGGAGCAGGATTCCCGCTCCGTCGCCGGTGTCCTCCTCGGCTCCGAGGGCGCCCCTGTGCTGCATCCGGCAGAGGGCTCCGAGCCCCAACTCGACTATCCGGTGACTGGCCTCGCCCTTCAGGTGGCAGACGAAGTTCACGCCGCAGGAGTCGTGTTCGAAACGCGGCTGGTACAGGCCCTGGGCCGGGGGCATGTCGGTGGTGGCGCGCACGGCACGTGTTCCACTGGAACGCCGTGGGTTCTGCTCGGGTTCGGCTGACATTTCGGTTGGGTCGTCTCCCGGAATCGAGGACCCTGGTGGGTCCGCAGTCTGGAGATCGCCCGGAACGTCGTCGGTCGGAGCGAAGGCCCGGAATGGGCGCCATATGTCTGCTGGCGTCTCAAGTGGGCCGTGGAGAGACCAATATAGGGCAATGCCCGTCACCGACACCTCTTCGGCACTGGATCTGTGCCGTTTCATCGATTCCTCACCGAGCCCGTACCACGCCGTTGAGGAGGCTGCGTTACGCCTCGCAGCTGCCGGATTCACCGAGTTGGGCATGGACGACCCCCCACCAGTGCCAGGCCGCCACTTCCTCAGGTCCGGCGGCGCCCTCGTTGCGTGGGCTGACGAGGGACGCTCCGCCGAGGCACCCCTCAGGATCGTCGGGGCGCACACCGACAGCCCCAACCTGCGTCTGAAGCCGAACCCCGACCGATCATCCGTCGGATACCGCCAGGTCGGCGTGGAGGTCTACGGCGGTGCCCTCTTGAATTCATGGCTGGACCGTGATCTCGGGTTCTCGGGTCGTCTGGTTGTACGAGGCGGAGCGGGCACACGGGTGGTGCTGGTGCGCGACGACCGTCCAGTGGCCAGGATCCCGCAGCTGGCGGTCCACCTGGACCGTGGGGTGAACGACAAGGGACTGGTCCTGAACCCCCAGGTGCACCTCTCCCCCGTCCTGGGGACCGGAGATGCCAGCGACGGGGACTTCGCAGCCATGGCGGCGGCCTCGGCAGGGGTGGATCCCGGCGATGTCCTGGCCTTCGACGTGATGTTCCACGATCTGACGCCGTCGCGCCTCGTTGGCATCCGGGAGGACATGGTCAGCGCCCCGAGGATTGACAACCTGCTTTCCTGTCACGCCGGTACCGATGCATTGATCGCCGCGGCCGAGGGTCACGGCCCGGTGCCGATTCTGGCACTGTTCGACCATGAGGAGGTCGGAAGCGTCTCGTCCACCGGAGCCGCCGGCCCCCTCCTGGAACGGACCCTCCGGCGGTTTGTCGGCCTGGATGCCCGCCCGATCGGCGACTCGATCGTCTTCTCCGTGGACGGTGCCCACGCCACCCATCCGAACTATCCGGAGCGGCACGATCCCGAGCACCGGATCCTCCTCGACGGTGGGCCCGTCCTGAAGTTCAACGCTCGGGAGCGGTACGCGACCGACGCAGTCGGCGCCGGGATCGTCAGGTTGGCCGCCGAACGGGCGGGGGTCGAGATCCAGTCCTTCGTGAGTCGTTCCGACATGGTCTGTGGCTCGACGATAGGACCCGCCACAGCCGCCGTACTCGGCATGCGCACCGTGGACCTCGGGGTGGCCCAACTGGCGATGCACAGCGCACGTGAACTCTGCGGTAGCGCCGATCCGGCCCGACTCCGCGACCTGCTGGTTGAGCTATTTAACACCTGACCTTCGCCGTCAATCAGCTCCGGCCCCGCCTACCGGCCCCGCGCAGGGATCGGTAGGGCGCCACAAGCATGAGCAGCATCGGGAATATCTCCAGGCGGCCCACCAGCATCAGGACCGCCAGGACAAGGCGGGCCGGCGTCGAGAAGCCGTCAACAAAGGAGGCCGTGGGGCCAGCGTCTCCCAGAACGGGTCCCATGTTGCCCAGGGATCCGATCACCCCACTGACCGCCGTAACCAGGTCCGTGCCCAGAGCGGCCACTACTACTGTTCCCCCGACCACCAATATGCCGTAGACGACCATGAAGCCGGCGACGCGGGCGACGATGGTGTCGGGAACCGTGGAGTCTCCCTGTCGGACCGGCAACAGGGCTCGTGGATGTCGGAATCCCCGCAGCGTCCTGTAGGCGTGGGCCATGCCGACCCGGAGGCGCAGGACCTTCACCCCGCCGGCGGTGGACCCGGTACACCCCCCAAAGACAAGGAGGAACAGGAGCACCATCTGCGGGCCGGCCGCCCAGCGGACCCAGTCGCCGTCGCTGCCCGCCCCGGTGGCATTGCCGAAGCCACCGCTGGTACCCAGGGTGACCACGTTGAATAGTCCGATGCGCAAGGCACGTCCGGGAGCCATGCCGTCGAGGGTCAAGAGTGTTGACACGACAAGAGTGCAGATGGCCAGGATGCTCAGGAATCCGCGAAACTCGTGGTCCCCGAAGTGGGTGATCCGCTTCCGGCTCCATGAGCGGCTGTGGAGCGTGAAATTGGCCGCTGCGAGGATCAGGGCCACGATTAGGACAGATTCCACGGCCACGCTGTTCCAGTACCCAATCGATGCGTCCTGGGTCGAAAAGCCCCCGGTCGAGGCGGTGGTGAGGGCGTGGGCCACCGCATCGAACGGGCCCATGCCGGCCAGCAGGAAGCCGACGGCGATGAGCACGGTGAGTCCCAGATAAAGACGCCAGAAGCGAATTGCTGTGTCCCGCACCCGCGGGGCCAGCCGGTCCACTCCCATGCCGGGAGCCTCGGCGTCGATCAGGCCGAGGCCGCTGGCTCGCAGGGACGGCAGCACGGTTACCACAAGGACCACGATGCCCATGCCCCCGGCCCACTGCGTGAGCTGTCGGTAGAGGAGGATCCCGGAGCCCTGGTCGACGATCCGGTTGTGCCCACCGAACACCGTCGCGCCGGTAGCCGTATAGCCGGAGATCGACTCGAACAAGGCGTCGGCGACCACAACTGTCCACGGTCGGCCGGCGACAGCGAACGTTCCGGCCAGAAGATAGGGAAGCGCTCCGACCATCGAGGCGACCACCCAGGTGCCCCCCACCGCGGTGAAGATCGATGCGTGGTCAAGTGCGCCGGGCCGAGTCGTCCACCAGAGGGCCATACCACCGACGGCCGTGGCAAGGGTCGCTAGCAGTAGGGCGTTTCCGGCCGTCCCATCAAGATATTCGACGATCGCTGAAAGCAGCATTCCCGCAGAGATAAACAGCAGAGCGAGGCCGGATACATGGGCCGTGGTGCTGTAGAAGCGGCCCTTGATCGGGTTCACCCTCTCTCCTTCCACGGCTCCTACGTTCCTCATCCCGTTCGCCTCCGGAATGCACGGATCCGACGCCCCAGCCTGGCCCGATGGCGTACGACAGAGATCGCGCTGGTGGCAGCCACAATCGCCGGGTAGATCGACAGCCGGCCGATCACCATGGCCGGGAGGATCGCCAGGCGGACCGGCGCAGACCAGTCCGTCGGGTCCAGCAGCGAGCCATCCAAGGCCCGTACCGGTCCCCCGGTTGAGATCGCGTGGACGGCGACACCTAGCGCCGTCGCCAGGTCGAGGCCCAGGGAGGCCACCACGGTGGCGGTGGCGAACAGCACGCTAACCACCAGAAACTGGATGACAACGATCCGGGCGAGGGTCGACTCAGATACTACCCGACCCCCCAGCCGCACCTTGGAGACCACCCGCGGGTGAAGTTGGCGGACCATCTCCCTGAGAGCGATCTGGAGCAGGGCCCTGTGCCTCAGGATCTGGAGGCCACCGCCTGTCGAAGCAGTCATCGGACCGATCGACACGAGGCCCAGGAGGAGCACGGGTGCCGCTGCCGCCCAGGTACCAGCCGGCGCCGACGGGAAGCCGGTGGTCGTGACCGCTGCCGTCACCGTGAACGCGGCCCGGCGGACACCGTCTGGTCCGGAGCCGTCTGTCCATAGGAGGAAAAGGCCGGTTCCTACGACCAGCAGGCCCAGATAGAGGCGGAGTTCGGTCGAGCGGAAGAGTCCCCGGGAGCGTCCGACGACTAGGCGCCATAGAACCACCAGGCTTGTTCCGGTGACCGCCATTCCGACGACCGCCACCCACTGCACGGCGGGGTCCGTGAACGGGTCTCCGTCCACCATCCCACCGGTGGACGCCGTCGCCATGGCCACGAGGAGAGCATCGAATACGCCAAGCCCGGCCAGGGTGTAACCGGCCCAGGTTCCGAGCGAGACACCGCCGTGTACGTAAAGGATGTTACGTACCGCCGTGCGTTGGTTCGGCGCCATGGGTTGGCGTCCGTGGAGCCGGGACCGATCCGCGAACTCGCGCTCCGCTCCGAAGAACGGCAGTACGGCAACGGCGACCATGAGGGCTCCCAGGCCGCCGATCCACTGGCTGCCTGCCCGGAGGAAGCGTCCTCCGTGGTCGGCCAAGTCGGGTGTCACGGCCCCGAGGGCAGTGGTCGTGAGTCCAGCGGTGGCGTCGGTGAGCGCGTCCACCACCGAGCCTGTCGTGCCGATCAGGAGGTGCAGGGCGCCGACCATCAACACCAGGAGCAGGAGGCAGAGCGTGACACCGCCCAGGACGTCCGCATCGCGGATCCGCTGGGCTGATCGGACCCTCGTGAAGCCGATGCTGGAGGCAAGGCCGGCCAGACCGCCGAGCGTCACGAGCAGGACCGTGTCGTCGCCGTTGCCGAGCAGGTCGACGAGCCCCGAGGCGGTCGCCAGGACGGAGAACATACCGGCGGCGCCGACCGCTGCCAGGGCGCCAGCGGTCGCTTTTGACGACAATCGGAAGCCTGGGACCGTCGCAGGCCGGAGTCCGGCCAGGACGGTGCGGATCATCTGGCCGACCGGGTCACTCGAAGAGCGACGAGAGAAGAGGAGCCGATTCTGGTCGGGTCACAGCTATCACGTGATCGCGTGCCCGCAGGGTGCTGCGGCCACGGCCGATCTGAGGCTTTCCATCACGGACGATGGCAGCGATGATGACGTCCTCCTGGAGGCCCAGGTCGGCGATCATGCGCCCGTCGCAGCGGCAGCCTTCGGCTACGGCGAACTCCAGCACCTCGGCATCACCGTGCAGGAAGGTGGCCACGGCGGCGACCGTCTCCCCTTCTCCCCGGACGAAGCGCAGGACGCTGTTGGCTGTGGCGGTGCGTGGGCTGAGGGTGGCATCCACCTCGTGCGTCTCCAGGAGGTCCAGGAGTTGCAGCCTGTGGACCACGGCGATGGTCTCGGGCCCGGAGGCCTCCCCGGACCGCCTGTGGCGCTTGCCCGCCGCCTTGGCATACAGGCAGGCCAGGACGTTCGCGTCGTCGGCTCCGGTGAGGGCTATGACAACGTCCTGGCTGGCGACACCGGCCTCCTCCAGTATCGTCGCATCCGTTATGTCGCCTCGGTAGACAAGCGCCCGTCCCAGCAGTTCGCTGAGCTCGTCGGCCCTCTCCTGCTTCTTCTCGATGATGGCCACGTCAAGGCCACGCTGGATCAATGACTCCGCCAGCATCTGGCCTGTACGGCCCCCGCCGAGCAGCAGGGCCCGGTTTGGCATGTCGTGAGCGAGGCCCATTCTGGCTGTGACGTCATGGAGGGCGCGGCGCTTGCAGATGACCGTCAGGAGGTCTCCCTCCCGCAGGATCCAGTCGCCCCGCGGGATGATTGTGACCTCCTCGGCGGCATCCCCCTCCCGGCGGGTGATCGAACCGACAATGAAGTCCCAGTCTGGCTCCAACTCGGCTCCCAGTGCCTTAAGGGAGACGCCGACGAGCGGAGCGTGGCCGGGTAGGCGGGCGGTCAGGACCTCCACCTCTCCGCCTGCCATCTGGTTGACCTCCATGGCGCCCGGGTACTCCATCAGCCTGAGGACGGCATGGGCTACCTCTTCATCCGGGTCGATGACCAGGTGGTCGTCCGCTCCGTCGAAGAGTGCGTCGACGTCAGCGTGACGGAGCCCCCGCGACTCCACGCGCACGACCGTCTTGGAGACGCCCGACCCCCGGGCCAGCAGGG
>Ga0302119_10000150_pt1 | contig 28443 bp, 17 predicted proteins | sample AG5_Tmax_MG_FD_203114 | JGI IMG/M metagenome (GOLD analysis project Ga0302119, IMG submission 203114) | Marine microbial communities from Western Arctic Ocean, Canada - AG5_Tmax | ecosystem: Environmental > Aquatic > Marine > Oceanic | place: Canada: Western Arctic Ocean | collected 2017-10-01 | reverse complement strand
AATTTTTCACTTTATTCAGAAGTTTATTTCCTATAAATAGACTGAGATTACAAAGATGAAGAGGTGCGTCTAATGCTGTATCGAGCTTGAAAACAGGTGGATAACCAGAACACCGATAATGATTAATGCCATGCCGACAATGGCCGCTAAATCAGGGACTTGCTTGTAATAAATAGCCGCTACCGCAGCCACCAAAACAATACCAAGGCCAGACCAAATAGCGTACACCACACCAACAGCCATCTCTCTAAGAGTGAGGGTTAATAACCAAAACGAAAGCAGGTAGCAAACGACAACAATAACGCTAGGAACAACCTTAGTAAATTCTTCGGTCGACTTTAATAGACTGGTTCCAATCACTTCAGTGACAATGGCCAAAGCCAAATATACATAAGTCATTGCTCTTTCTCCAACGGTTATAAAGTTGCGTTTTCCGTGATTATAGCAACAAAACAAAACGCGCTCTAAAATAAGTGAAGTTGATCTATAAGCCGGGTTCTGTCTGACCGAAGTCAGGATAGTCATTCATCTACGGTACTTGTTACCAAGCACCTTGAGCACTCTACCCGAAGACAACGCGAGCCACGCCAGTGCCTTCCTATTTGAGCTTGCTCCAAGTGGGGTTTACCCTGCCACACTTGTCACCAAGTGCGCGGTGCGCTCTTACCGCACCATTTCACCCTTACCTACAAGTAGGCGGTTTCTTTTCTGCTGCACTTTCCGTCGCATCACTGCGCCTAGCCGTTAGCTAGCACTTTGCTCTATGGAGCCCGGACTTTCCTCTGATGGCAAACGCCACCAGCGACTACCCGATCAACTTCAGCGCGAATTATACGCTAGGATTAAGTGTTTTAATCTGAGTACTGATACTCTCTTAAAACTTCAGTTACTTGCACTTCATAAGACTCGTACCACTCTTGCTTGCCTTTTGCTTGCGCCTGAAGATGCTCGGTATGCTGCTTCCAATTTTTTATGTCTTCCAAAGAATACCAATAAGAAGTACTTATCTCTATATCTCCCTCGGTGCACGAAGTAAACTTGATGCAATTGTACTGATCAAAAGCCGCCTCTTTAAGTTTGCTGGCCGTCTCATAGTAGTATTCGTCAAGCTGTTTTAATTTAGCGGTAAAAATGACAACATACATTATTTAATTTCCGTAATCGGTATTTGACTGAAAATTTTATGAATGTTATTACCTTGCGTATCAACAGCAACAGCAACCGGCATGTCTTCAACCTCAAATTCATAAATGGCTTCCATGCCCATTTCTTCGAAAGCCAAAACTTTGGCTTTTTTGATGGACTTTGAAATAAGATAGGCCGCACCACCGACTGCAATTAAATAACTTGCCTGATGTTTTTTAATGCTTTCAGCCGCTTTCGGGCCGCGTTCCGCTTTACCAATCATGCCAAGAATGCCAGTATTTTCCAACATCATATCGGTAAACTTGTCCATTCGAGTTGCGGTTGTTGGACCGGCAGGACCGATCACCTCATCACCAACAGCATCGACTGGGCCAACGTAATAAATAAACTTATTATCAAAATCAACACTTTCTGGCAATCCTTCGCCAGACTCAACCATGTCGTTCAATCTTTTATGAGCCGCGTCTCGTCCGGTAATAATGGTGCCGCTTAATAGCAATGTATCACCAATATTCCAATCTTGCATTTGCTCGCGCGTCAGCGTATTTAAATCAACTGTAATGTATTTTGAATAGTCCATCTCCAAGTCAGGATAAAGATCGAAATCAACTTCGGGTAATTGTGCTACGCCTGAACCGTCAAGAGTGAAGTGAACGTGTCTAGTTGCTGCACAGTTTGGAATAATCGCAACTGGCTGAGAAGCGGCATGAGTTGGGTAATCTTGAATCTTAACATCAAGCACGGTTGTTAAGCCGCCCAAACCTTGTGCACCAATACCTAGATTGTTTACTTTTTCAAACAAATCAAGTCGCAACTTTTCAATCTCAGATGGATTGTCTTTGGCTCTGACTTCATTAATATCGATCGGGTCCATTAATGACGCTTTAGCCATTAACATCGCTTTTTCAGGTGTGCCACCAACACCAATTCCCAGTATGCCTGGTGGACACCAGCCCGCACCCATAGTAGGAATTGTTTTTAAAATCCAATCGCTTAAATTCTCACTAGGATTAAGTACGGTAAATTTAGCTTTATTTTCAGAGCCACAACCCTTTGCCGCAACAATCACATCCAGCTTATCGCCTTTCACCATTTTGGTATGGATGACTGCCGGGGTGTTATCTTTAGTATTTACTCTGCTAAAAATCGGATCACTCACAACGGAAGCTCTAAGCGGATTGTCTGGGTGGGTATAAGCTTTTCGAACGCCTTCGTTAATCATGTCGTCAACAGAAAGTTCTGCGTCCCACTGCACGTCCATACCCACTTCCAAAAAGATATTGACAATACCTGTATCTTGACAAAGCGGTCGCTTACCAAAAGCGCACATCTTTGAATTAATGAGAATTTGGCCGATAGCATTTTTAGCGCCCACATTACTCTCTTTTTCATAGGCCTCAACCATCGCTCGAATAAAATCTGGCGAGTGATAATACGAGATGTACTGGAGTGCAGAAAAAATGCTATCTATCAAGTGTTTTTGCTTTATTTTCATATTTATTTGACCTTCGCTATTGTCTATTTAGACCCAGCAGGTTATATTATTCCTTCTGAGCGTTTTATCTATATCTAGCTGAGCATTTTATCAATATCTAGCAGGGAATTTCACTATGTTTAACTTCTTCAAAGGCCAAAATCTTTCTATCGATCTAGGCACTGCAAATACGCTTATCTATATGGATGGAAAAATCGTCTTAAATGAGCCTTCAGTTGTTGCCCTTCGACACGAAAGAGGCGCAATGGAATCGACTGTTATTGCCGTCGGCCAAGACGCAAAAAACATGTTGGGCAGAACCCCTGGTGCTATCGAAGCCATTCGACCTATGAAAGACGGCGTGATTGCTGATTTCAAAGTAACAGAAAAAATGCTGCAATACTTTATGCGTAAAGTATTAAGATCGGGCTTTTTCTCACCCAGCCCAAAAGTACTCATTTGCGTCCCATGTGGCGCTACTCAAGTAGAGCGCCGCGCTATTAAAGAAAGTGCTGTTGGCGCTGGTGCACGCGATGTTTACCTCATTGAAGAGCCAATGGCAGCCGCTCTTGGTGCTGGCATGGCGATTGATATGCCTTCAGGCGCAATGGTTATTGATGTGGGTGGCGGCACAACCGAAATCGCAATTATGTCTTTGAACGGTATTGTTTATTCAGACTCAATCAGAATTGGCGGCGACGTCTTTGACGACACCATTGTTAAATTCGTTAGACGCGCGCACGGCATTATTATTGGCGAAGCCACAGCTGAGCAAATCAAAGAAGAAGTTGGCTCCGCCTTTCCATCAAAAGTTGTGAAAAAAATTGAATTTCGCGGTCGTGACGTTGCCAAAGGTATTCCGGTCAGTTTTGAAATAACAAACGCTGAAATATTAGGAGCACTCGCTGAGCCACTAGGAATGATTATTAACTCAGTCAGGACTGCTTTAGAGCAGACACCACCGGAGCTGTCTTCGGATATTGCTCAAAACGGTTTGGTTATCACTGGCGGTGGCGCCCTATTGGAAGGTCTTGACAAGCTGATTAACAGCCAAACCAACCTACCGGTCAGTATCGCTGACGACCCGCTAACTTGTGTGGCTCGTGGCGGTGGCATTGCCCTCGACATGATCAACAAGCACAACATGGGATTCTTAGCCGCAGAGTAGTCGAAACGACTTATTATGCGACTTTTAAAGCCACTTCTTCCAGCCTTAATTGCAATTATTTTAATTGTACTGGATGCGCGTTTTTCCTATTTAGACAATCTAAAGCGCAATAGCACTGCGCTATTGTCGCCGATTTACTTTGTAGTTGACCTGCCCGGTCAAATGATGAATTGGGTAAGCGACAAAGGAAGTGATACCGAACAGCTTATTAGCGAGAATGAACAGCTCACCAATGAATTGTTCGAGCTCAAGGCAAAGTTGCAAATCTACAACAATCTTGTTTTGGAAAATCAGAAAATTAGCCGCCTCATTGATGCTAGTTACACATTGCCAGCGAACACTGTCAAATTGGCTCGAATCAAGTCTATTGCTCAATCCAGATTAAAAAGGCAATTGGTGATCAACAAGGGCAGTAATGATAATATTCTAGCATCGCAAATTGTGCTCGGTGCAAACGGTGTTGTTGGTCAAATTATCCAATCAACGCCCTTTTACGCCACAGTCCAATTAACGACAGACCCAACTCAGCACATTCCGGTGAAGAATGTCCGCAATGGCACCAGAGGTATCACCAAAGGTCTAGCAGCAAATAAGAGCGGCATAAAGGTAGAATTTATGCCGTCCGATGCCGATGTTAAATTAGGTGATATTTTTGTTACCAGTGGTATTGGCCAATCGTATCCAGCGGGCTATCCTGTCGGCGAAGTTGTTGAGGTGAGCACACCACACGATGAAGCCTTCTTGCTGATAAAGCTGCAACCACTTGAAGATATGAATGAATTAGAGTTTGTACTCGTAGTCTCGGAGCCTTTATGATCAGACAACGCCCACAAATATTACTCTTTAAACTCACCTTAATCTCTGCCTTGTTGAGCGCCGTTTCTTTGCCAGACATGGTTCAGAGCGCTGCACCATTCTGGATATTGATATTTTTTACTTATTGGCTAATCTATGCCGAAACTAAAGCGGTTTACACCTTTGCTTTGTTGTTAGGCTTGTTACTTGATTTATTGCACGGCAATGTATTTGGTCAAAATGCCTTGGCACTCATTGGCAGTACTGTTTTTATCCTTAATGTAAAAAAATCATTTTACGTATCCAACCTTAGCACTCAACAAGTCTATGTTTTTGTCGCCTCGATCATTTATTTATGCATCACAATTTGCGTGCACTGGACTCTTCAGGGCTTTGACTTTAGTTATTTGATCTTCCTCGCACCGCTAACCGGTGCAATTCTCTGGCCAATCGTGCATTTTCTACTGGCCAAGCTCAAACGCTAAAAACTATGGATAAAATTGCCAATACAAGACGAGAAATAAGAGTGCTCCAGTCTCGCGTTGTCGTTGCTGGGCTGTTTATTTTTGCGCTGAGCTTGGTGTTGATAGCGCGTATTTACAGCCTGCAAATTATTGATTACGACTACTATTCTGAAGAGGCTCTAGGCAATCAATTACAACAACTGCCAATCACCCCTGCAAGAGGAGACATTCTTGATCGTAATGGCAAAATACTAGCCACCAATACCCTCGCTTATAAGCTCACAATCACACCTGAGAAAGTTAAGGATATGGACACCACAATGGTTGAACTTAAGCGCTTTAATCTAATCAACGATAATGATATCGAGCAATTTTATAAAACCAAAAAACGCTATAGAAAATTTCACAATATCCCAATAAAACATAATGTCTCAGAGCAATCGGCAGCTATTTTCCTCACCAAGGCGAGACTGCCGGGTGTGGAAATAGAGCCCTACTTTCATCGTGTTTATCCTAATGGTGCTAGCAGTTCGCATTTAATTGGTTACGTCTCTTCAATGAGCCAAAACGATAAAGATAACTACGATAAAGATAACTACACTGGCACGACTTTCGTTGGCAAAACTGGTATTGAAAAACAATACGAAAACCTGTTGCATGGCAACTCTGGCAGGAGGCAAATTGAGCGAAACGTCTCCGGTCGAGTAGTGGACTCGCAAATACTTATTCCAGCTGAATCGGGCCAAAATTTATATTTAAGCATTGACTTGGATTTACAATTAAAAGCCGAAGAGCTGATGGATGGCAAGCGCGGCGCATTGGTAATGATTGATGTCAGTGACGGTTCGATTCTGGCGCTCGTTAGTATGCCAACATTTAACCCAAATTGGTTTGTCGGGGGCATCTCTAGCAAGCAATACCAAACGTTACAAAAAGATAAAAATCTACCGCTATTTGATCGCAGTATTAAAGGGCTTTACCCACCGGGATCAACCATTAAGCCTATGGTTGCCCTTGGCGGGCTCGAGCAAAAAGATATTACTGTCACCAGTAAAGTCTTTTGTCCCGGTTATTACAAAATTTCAAATTACTCACGAAAATTTAACGACTGGAAGCGCACGGGCCATGGCCATGTTGATGTCAAGGGCGCCATCGCCCAGTCTTGCGATGTGTTCTTTTATGATCTAGCCTTTAACATGGGTATCGACAAACTTCATGATAATTTAGCATATTTCGAATTTGGCGAAAAAACGGGCATTGATTTACCGGGAGAATTTGCAGGGATCTTACCTTCTAGAGCGTGGAAAAAAACTAATAAAGATGAGCCTTGGTATCAAGGGGAAACTCTAAATACTGGCATTGGTCAAGGCTTTATGACCGCCAGCCCATTACGTCTAGCCGTTGCAACCGCAGCAATCGCCAATAAAGGTCAGCTACCAATACCGCAAATTCTAATGCACTCGCAAACGAGTACGGGGGATGTTGAAGTGAGTGAAAACCTTGGGGCGACTCAAATTCCGATAAAAGATATCAAAAATTGGGAGGCCATTATTACTGGCATGGAGCAAACCGTCTACGGCTCAAGCGGTACCGCGAGACGCCTAAATCACAACCTTAGTTACACACTTGCCGGAAAAACAGGCACCGCACAAGTATTCGGTCTCGACCCTGAAGAGACCTATATCGCCGAAAATTACGAAGAAAAACTCAGAGACCACGCGCTATTCACCGGCTTTGCTCCAGTGGAAAATCCACAAGTGGCCATTGCAATCATTGTTGAGAATGCCGGCAGTGGTAGCTCAAAAGCCGCACCCATCGCCAAAGCTGTATTGGACGTGTACTTTGCTAAAAATCCAGCAACACTTCTAACAACAGTTGAATAGCTAATCGCTTGAAGCTTGTTGAGCGTGAAATTCCGCTCTGAAATTTTCAAACCTGTCGCCTTTAATCGCTTCTCGTATCGACTCCATCAAAGATTGATAATAATGCAAGTTATGCAAGGTATTGAGGCGTGAGCCCAATATTTCGTTGGTTTTTTGTAAGTGATGTAAATACGCTCTAGAATAATTCTGACAAGTCGAACAATCGCAATTGGCATCCAACGGCCCAGTGTCCATTTTGTGTTTGGCGTTACGAAGCTTAACAATGCCCGTTGAAGTGAACAAATAACCGTTTCTGGCATTACGCGTAGGCATGACACAATCAAACATATCAATACCCCTAGCGACCGCTTCCACCAAGTCTGATGGTGTGCCCACTCCCATCAAATAACGGGGCTTGTCCGCCGGCATTGCGTCTGGTAAATACTCCAACACTTTAATCATTTCTTCTTTGGGTTCGCCCACAGAAAGTCCGCCAATTGCGTAGCCGTCAAAGCCAATATCGACTAAAGCTTCAACCGATTGACGCCTAAGATCTTCATGCATCCCGCCCTGAACGATACCGAACAGTGCATTGTCGTTATTCAGCCTCAGGTGTTCGTCTTTAGAGCGCCTTGCCCAACGCAAAGAGAGTTGCATTGATTGATCAACTTCAGATTTCTCACTTGGATAAGCAATACACTCATCAAAAATCATAACAATATCAGCGCCGAGTTTTTGCTGAATTTGCATTGACTCTTCTGGCCCCATAAATATTTTAGCGCCGTCTTTTGGCGAGCGAAAAGCCACGCCTCTTTCATTAATTTTGCGAATATGGCCCAAGCTAAAAACTTGAAAACCACCGGAATCAGTGAGGATTGGCCCTTGCCAATTCATGAAATCGTGCAAATCACCATGCGCCTCAATAACATCGGTGCCCGGCGTGATGGACAGGTGGAATGTGTTACCAAGAATGATCTCAGCGCCAAGCTCTTTGACCTCTTCCACCGTCATTGCCTTGACTGTGCCGTAAGTGCCGACAGGCATGAAAGTTGGAGTGTTGACCTCGCCTCGAGCAAAAGTCATTTTCCCTAAACGGGCCTTATTATCGGTCTTTGCTAATTCAAATTTCATAGGGGCAATTATAGAATGCTCACTCAACTTTTCAGCGCCACTTTTCGCTTAATTTGTCAGCGTTATGTTTGCGTTTGCTTATTGACTTGTATCCGCCAGAGACGGGCATATTGGCCATCAAGGTCAAGCAACTGTTGATGCGTTCCCTGTTCAGCAATGGTGCCATTGCCAAGCACAATGATTTGATCGGCATCGACAATGGTTGAGAGGCGGTGAGCAATCACCAAAGTGGTGTGTTTATGCGCCAAACTAGCGAGTGCTTTTTGTACCATCTTTTCAGAATAGGAATCAAGCGCTGAAGTGGCTTCGTCAAAAATCAGTATCGGTGGATTTTTTAACAACACTCGTGCAATAGCCAGGCGCTGCTTTTCACCGCCTGAAAGTTTAAGACCTCTCTCACCAACCAACGTATCATAACCTTGCGGCAAGGAGTCGATAAAGCTATCAATAAAGCTGAGTTTAGCCGCTTGCCTAACCTCGGCTTTAGTTGCGCTCGCACGACCGTAAGCAATATTGTAATAAATACTTTCATTAAACATCACCGGATCTTGTGGCACAACACCCATTGCTGTACGTACTGAATCTTGAGTAAAACGCTTAATATCTTGTTGATCAATACGTATCTCACCACCGGAAATGTCGTAAAAACGAAAGAGTAATTTAGCAAGCGTTGACTTTCCTGCTCCCGAAGGACCGACAATCGCTACTTTTTGCCCCGGTTTAAGAGTGAAGCTAATATTACTCAGTACTTCTTTTTTGCCGGCGTAAGCAAAAGAGACGTTGTTAAATTCAACCTCACCTTGGGTGACTTTGAGCTCTGGCGCACCGGCAACATCGGTGACCTTAGAGGAGCGATCCAATAGGTCGAACATGTTGTTCATATCGATGAAGTTATGCTTGATTTGACGATAAATAATACCCAAACCACCGAGTGGAATAAAGAGCTGTAAGAGCAGAGCTTGAATCATAATAAGGTCGCCCAAGCTAAGGCTATCATCAACCACGCCTTGTGCTGCCATGACAAGGACAATCGTAACACCAATGGCAATCACCGCGCCTTGGACAAAGTTAAGCGCCGTCATGGAGGTAAAGCTTTTAGTGGCCACATCTTCCCAGCGCTGCATCGTGTCACCGTAGCGATCAACTTCAAATTTTTCTTGGTTAAAGTATTTGACGGTCTCGTAATTAATCAAACTGTCTACCGCATTGGTATTAGCTTCGGATTGCATATCGTTCATTTGGTAGCGATATTTCATCCGCCAAGTGGTAATGGCCAATGTCAGTGCAATATAAAAGAACACCGTTAATAAAGAAACGCCGGCAAAAAGGAGGTCGTAGTTCAACCACAAAATGCCAATAACAAGGCATATTTCAAATAACGAGGGAAGAATATTAAAGACAAAAATGGAGAGCAAAGTGGAGACACTTTGGGTGCCACGGTCAATATCTCGGGTAATACCACCAATGCGACGATCCAAATGAAAGGATAAGTCTAAAGTGTGTAAATGCCTAAAGACGCCGAGTGCAATCAAATTCATGGCATGGTAACGAACTTTGGCAAAAATAGCATCGCGAAGCTCATTAAAGAGGGAGCTGGCCAGTCGTAAAAGACCATAAGCCAGCAACATGCCGAGTGGCAACACCAAGACTAAATTAGCCTGGTCAAGGCTATCAACGATTTCTTTTAGTGCAAGGGGTACCGTAACATTAGCAAGCTTTGCCAACATTAAAAAACTAACGGCCCAAATAACACGAGAGCGCATTTTGAGTAAATAAGGCAGTAACTTTTTTAAAACCTTAATATCTCTGGTTTTAAAATCGTAAGCCGTTGTTTGGCCATTATTGTTGTGCATTCAGTAGGTAATTATGATGAAAAAGCTTGGTTGATTTGGTCAAAGTCAAAACCTCGAGACTGCAGAAAACGCTTTTGTTTGGCGATTTCTTTATAGTCAGATGGCAAGTCATCACCATATTTTGTCACTCTAATCTTTTGCGCTAACGCAAACCAATCAAAAACGGATAAATCAAAATATTCAATACCGCGTTGCTTGAGTTCACCGGAAATCTTAATAGGACCTTTACCTTGATTAAAGCGCATGATGATAAAGTCTTCAGCGAAACGCTCGTCACTTTGATAATTCTGCTCAATCAACAAGTTTATTGCGCTAGCAATAAGAGCGCTATCAAAGTCTTTAAATTGGAGTTTTTGCCTTAGCTCTAATTGCGAATGCTCACGTCTAACAAGCATTCGCATTGCAGCAGCATAACACTCACTGCCTTTATTCTGGGGAGTCTCCATCATCACCGACCATCAATTTTTCACGGATTTGCGCTTCAAGAGATTGCGCAAGTTCAGGGTTGGCTTTTAGGTAATCTCTTGCCTTGTCTTTTCCTTGGCCAATACGTTCACCGCCAGCACTATACCAAGCACCTGCTTTTTCAACAAAACCCAGTTCGACGCCTAAATCAATGACTTCACTCTCTCTAGAAATACCTTGATTGTACAAAATTTGAAATTCTGCTTTTTTAAACGGAGGCGCTACTTTGTTTTTCAGCACTTTAACACGAGTCTCGTTACCCAAAATCTCATCGCCTTTCTTAACCGCGCCAATGCGACGAATATCCAAACGAACCGATGCGTAAAATTTAAGCGCATTACCGCCAGTTGTAGTCTCAGGATTGCCAAACATCACGCCAATCTTCATTCGAAGTTGGTTAATAAAAATCACCATGGTGTTGGTTTTCTTAATATTAGAGGTCAGTTTTCTAAGTGCTTGTGACATAAGTCTGGCTTGCAAACCCATATGTGAAGCGCCCATTTCACCTTCAATTTCAGCTTTTGGGGTCAATGCCGCAACGGAATCAATTACGATAATATCAACACTGCCAGAGCGTACTAACATGTCGGTAATTTCCAAAGCTTGCTCGCCTGTATCGGGCTGTGAAATCAACAGCTCATCGGTATTCACACCAAGGCGTTTAGCGTATTGAGGGTCTAGCGCATGCTCAGCATCAATAAAGGCTGCCGTGCCACCAAGCTTTTGCATTTCTGCAATGACGTGTAGAGTTAATGTTGTCTTTCCGGAAGATTCAGGGCCGTAAATTTCAATCACACGACCTCTTGGCAAGCCACCAATACCTAGAGCAATATCAAGGCTCAAACTGCCTGTTGATACCGCTTCAATATCGGCCCTGGCCTCATCATCACCCAAAAACATCACCGAGCCCTTACCAAACTGCTTATCAATCTGAGCAAGTGCTGCTTTTAGTGCTTGTTTTTTCTGTTCATCCACGCGTTTCTCCCGAGTAAAATATTGATTAAATAAAACGATTAATTATAATGGCTTTCATCCAACTAGACACACAATGTATGGCGCTTGCACTGCAACTTGCTAGCAAAGGTCGACACACTGTTCACGCCAACCCAATGGTTGGTTGTGTTATTGCGCGCGAGGGTGAAATACTCGCTCAAGACTATCACCGAGAATTTGGCAAAGGCCACGCTGAAGCCAACGCCTTGGCGCAAATGAATAATCAAGCAAATGGTGCTACAATGTATGTCACACTTGAGCCGTGCTCACATCATGGTAAAACGCCTCCTTGTGCTGAAGCTGTGATTAACTCACGCGTAAGCAAGGTAGTTATTGCTACACTAGATCCTAATCCACTGGTGGCTGGAACAGGTGCTCAAATGCTAAAAGATGCAGGCATTGAAGTTGAAATTGGCTTGCTAGAAAATGAAGCCAAAAACCTTAATCGTGGCTTCATCAAAAGAATGCAAACTGGCATGCCGTTTGTCACCAGTAAAATTGCAATGAGTCTAGACGGAAAAACAGCGATGGCAAGTGGTGAGAGCAAATGGATTACTTCTGAAGCTTCTCGCATGGATGTGCACAAACTGCGCCGAGACAACCAAGCTATTCTCACAGGCTCAGGTACCGTGTTAAAAGACAACCCAAGCTTGACCGCTAGATTGCCAGAGAATTCTATCACGCCACTCAGGGTGATTATTGACAGCAATAATCAAATCACCGACAAAAAACTTAATGTATTTTCCGACGATGCGCAGACGCTGGTGATTAATAGTGATAATTGTGAATCCGCAGCGAATAGCAAGATTGATCTAAAAGCCGCCCTACTTAAGCTTGGCGAAATGGGCATTAACACCGTACTGGTGGAGGCGGGTTCCGGCCTCAACGGCGCATTACAACAAGCCAGTCTAATCGACGAATTAGTAATCTACACAGCACCCGTATTGCTAGGAAACGAAGCCACTTCAATGATGCAATTACCAATAACTGAAATAAGAGACAAAGTTTCGCTAGTAATTAATGATTGTCGACAAGTCGGTGTGGATATGAAAATAACAGCAAGTTTCGAATGAAGACCCTAACAAACAAAAATATTGTATTAGGCGTGAGTGGCTCAATCGCTGCTTATAAATCTCCTGATATTGTTAGGCGTTTGCAAGATTTAGGCGCTGAAGTGCGCGTGGTGCTTACAGACGGTGGCGCTGAATTTGTTAGTGAAAGATCCCTGCAAACCGTTTCAAAAAATAAAGTGCACAACAACCTTTGGGATAAAGAGGCGGAACTGTCGATGGGCCACATTGAACTAGCTAAATGGGCTGATGCAATTGTTATAGCGCCCGCTTCCGCCAACACCATAGCTAAACTTTGTCATGGCAAAGCGGACGACCTATTAACAACTCTGGTTCTAGCAACAACGGCCAAAGTCCTTATTGCGCCCGCAATGAACCAACAGATGTACGGCTCATTGGCAACCCAGGACAACTTAACGCTACTTGAAAGTCGAGACATGGTAATTGCAAAGCCGGAGTTTGGCGAACAGGCTTGTGGTGATATTGGCGAAGGACGTTTAGCCGAACCAACCTCTATTGCAATGCAAACAGCCGGTTTATTTCAAAACACTAAGCTTGCCGACAAGAGTGTCATGATTACGCTAGGCGCCACTATTGAGGCGATTGACCCAGTACGCTTCATCTCAAATCATAGCAGTGGCAAAATGGGAATGGCTCTCGCTTCTGCATGTATCGAAGCGGGTGCCACAGTTACGCTGATTATTGGTGCAATTTCAGTAGCGGTTGAGTCTCGGGCAACTAGTGTTTTTGTAACAAGTGCACAAGACATGCTTGACGCGGTTATGAATACTATTGACAAGCAAGATATATTTATCTCCTGTGCAGCCGTTGCGGATTATAAGCCGGCAGATGTTGCAAAAAATAAAATCAAAAAAAATCGTGAAACACTATCGATTAATCTTATTCGCAACCCCGATATTTTGGCCAATGTATGCCAAATGAAAAACAAACCCATTTGTGTTGGATTTGCTGCCGAGACTGAAAATTTTCTAGAAAATGCCAAAAATAAGCTCAAAAACAAGGGCTGTGATGCCATCATCCTTAATGATGTCTCAAATTCAAAAATTGGCCTTAAATCCGACCAAAACGAAGTCTTTTTCATCACCAATAAAGTGTGTGAAAAAATTAAAATAAATAGCAAAATTATTATTGCGCAAAAACTGGTTAGAAAAATTTCTGAAACCTTGATTTAAACAACACAAAATGCCGTTAAATCAAGGTTTAATAGACTTACTCACAAAACTGTGGATAACTCTGTTAACAACTCCTATTTTCGATAAATAAACAGCACCAGAATAGGCTTTATTACGGTTTTGATTAAAAAAGTATCACAAGTTTTTTTACTATATAAATCAATAACTTATATTTTTTTTACGTATTATATTCCGATCACAATAACCCAGTAATTTAATAAGTTTAATAATGGCGGATAACTTTTGATGTTTCTCGCGTTAAATCAAGTGTTTCACGGATATAAAGGTTAAATTTGATCTGTAACTTTTTTCCACATTACAAAACAAATAATAGCGAAAAATCTAATGTTATTTAATGCCCTATTCTTCTTGGTTGGACTTGTTATTTTTTCAACAAAAAATACACTTGAATTAAGTTCAGTTGAGATAACACTAGTATTGGCACTTTTCATCGCATTTTTAGCGACTGTTAGGCGCAAATACAGCATTTCAATCAAATTTCTTTTTACTCTTGCTGGTTTTGTATGGATGGGTGCTTTTTCGCACATTCTTATGAATCAAGACATTGATGAGAAATTTCTTAACCAGCCGATTGAGGTTCAGGGTTTTATTGTTTCACTACCCGCCTCAAACGCTCAAAAATCGATCTTTCTCTATGAGGTGGTCAAGCCATTTGCGGCCAAAGTTCGACTCTCTTGGTATGGCGTTGACCGACCAAATCTCATTGCCGGTGATGAATGGGCGCTTACGATTAAATTAAAGCATAACAATGGCCTTAGAAATCAGGGTGGCTTTGATTATGAAAAATGGCTTTTTGCCAATAAAATCAGTGCCACTGGTTATGTCCGAGAAAGTGAGTCTAACATTACCCTGTCCTCATCCAATTCTGCAATCATTCACCGACTTAGACAGTCCATTAGAACAACGCTGTCGCCCTATTTGCATGAATTAGATTTTGCTGGGGTTATTAATGCGTTGGTTCTTGGTGATAGATCTCTTATTAAGAATAAGCATTGGTTGTTGTTTCAGAAAACCAACACAACGCATCTGAGTGTTATTTCTGGCCTCCATATTGGCCTTATTTCCACCCTGTTGTTTTTTATTGCCTCCTTTCTCTGGCGCCTCTCTAGACGTCTAGTAATCATCATTCCCGCACAAGTTGTTGGTGCTTTTTTTGGCATTATTGGAGCGCTAAGCTACGCTTTTATTGCCGGCTTCTCTGTTCCCACGCAGCGTGCTTTCATTATGGCATCTGTGGCTTTTTTAAGCATCATTTTGCGAACTCAGTACAGTGTCTGGGCGTTATACGGGCTTGCCATGCTTGTTGTCCTTATACTCAATCCTCTATCGGTTTATGATGTTGGGTTTTGGCTTTCTTTTTATGCTGTCGGGGTTATTTTGTATGGCGTATCACTGTTTAATGGCAAATCGGCATTGTTAAAACTAATTTATTTACAACTGCTGATTTGCATAGCGATGCTACCCATTACTCTGTGGTTTTTTCAATCAAGCTCTTCACTTTCCGGTTTGGCCAACCTTGTTGCCATTCCAGCATTTAGCTTTGTTGTCACTCCGATTTCTTTACTGGGCGCGCTATTTAGCATCGCTGAAATCACAACACTTGCTCAACTTTGCTTTGATATAGTCGACAAAACTCTGTCTTTACTCGCTATCTTTCTACAGCAAATTAGCAGCTTGTCATTCAACCGGCTGCACTTTATGCCAGCAAGTGCTCTCGACTTATTCCTCTTGGTACTTGGTGCTTGTTTATTAATACTACCAAGAGGCTTAAAACTTCGAAGGGCAGCACTATTATTAATTGCCATACCAATACTTACTTCGCATACCAACATCCCTGCAAAAACAGCCTTGATTGATGTACTTGACGTTGGTCAAGGCCTATCGGTTATCGTGCGTACCGAAAATCACACCCTGGTGTATGACACTGGTAGCCAATCCCCTTCAGGTTTTAATATGGGTGATGCCGCCCTTATTCCATTCCTAATCGCTAACCAAGTCAATAATATCAATACGATTATTATCAGTCACGGTGACAACGACCATATCGGTGGACTGCAAGCTATCATGAGTAATTTTACTATTGGCAGAATATTAAGCTCTGTGCCTAATAAAATACCCGGCACCGCCGAACACTGTTACTCTGGACAATCTTGGGCCTGGGATGGTGTGCAATTTGAGATCTTAAGCCCCTCAAGTGACACCACTTTTAAAGGCAACAATGCCTCGTGCGTGTTGAAAATATCCACTGCAAATGTCAGTTTATTGCTCACTGGCGACATCGAGAAAAAAGCAGAAAAAGCCCTATTGCAAAATAATGCGATTAATCTCAATGCAGAGGTGATGCTTATGCCTCATCACGGCAGTAAAACCTCCTCTACTGAGGCTTTTATTAGGGCAATTTCGCCCGCTATTGCCATTAGCTCGGCAGGGTATAAAAATCCATACAAACATCCAGCCATGGTTATTGTGGAGCGTTACAGGGACAACGACGTTGTCGTATTTGACACAAGCTGTTCAGGACAACTGAGTTTTGTTCTCAGTGATAAGATAGTAATGAATGAATACAGAAAAGTTCAGCGCTCTTTTTATCATCGACAATGCGATGAGAACTAATAAAGGACTTTAAAAAGTGCTTGCAATATGGGGCTTAAGGGAGGGGTAATAATTCCTAAGATTTATAAGTCGTTGGTTTTGCCACCATTCTCCAACTTAAAAAATGTAACAACCTCTAATACTGAACCTTAAACCCGCCTTGACCAATAAGCTGCTCCAAAGACTCCAACAGTTGCGCAGTAGGGGCAACGGAATACTCTGGCTTAAGTGGTAGGCGACCGTAGGCCGACTCTGTTTTGTACTCCACAATTACGGGGCATTTACCACTATGCTCTCTTAATAATTGAGAAAGTTTGTGATACTTGCTTTGCTGTTTAGCGTTTAGACCAATATGCAAATATTTAACGTATTTCATCTGCACTTGCTCCACGGCTTCGACCTTATCCACCACCACTTGCCACTGATCTCTAAAATCTTTATTAACCTTACCCGTAATAACCACCACTTCGTCGACGTGCAATTGCTCAGAGTTCTCACCCAAGGTTTTAGTGAACAAAACCGCATTCAATTGCTTCACTCCGTCTTCAACAATAACACTAGCCATTTGGCCTTTTTGCGTATTACGGTAGCGAATTTCGGAAATCAACGCCAAAATTCTCACTTCTCGATTATTTCGAAAAACAATGTTTTTAGGCAAAGTACAGACGATTGACTGTAAGTCGGACTTAAAGGCATCGGTTGGATGTCGATGCAGGTAATAACCCATTACACTCTTTTCAAGCATCAACATTTTTTTGAAAGACAGACCATTGGCTGAGACGTATTTTTTCTCATAATCAATATGGCTTTCAACCGCTGTAAAAAGACCGGTTTGACCATTGGTGTGGTCATTTTGTCTTTGTTCGGCTTGCTTGGTGGCGCTTGGATAAGTGGCAATAAGTGTTGCTCGATCAATACCGAGAGAATCAAAAGCGCCACTATAAATCAAGGCCTCAATAGCGCGACGATTTAAAAACTTTTTCTCAATACGTAGGCAAAAATCAAAGATATCCTGGTACTCGCCGCTCTCAACCCTCTCGGTAACGACAGCTTGCACTAGTGCTTCGCCCACACCTTTAATGGCGCCTAAGCCATAGGTGATGGTGTTATTATCTAAAATACTAAATTGGTATTCGGATTGATTAATATTGGGTGCGTGAATGACAAGATTAATCTTCTTGGCTTCACTGACGGTGAAAGCAATTCGGTCGGTATCGTCCATCACACCAGAAAGCACCGAAGCCATAAAAGGTGCTGGATAATGCGATTTTAGCCAAGCCGTTTGATATGAAATATAAGCGTAAGCAACCGAGTGAGATTTGTTAAAACCGTAGCCTGAAAACTTATCAATTAGATCAAATATTTCATTGGCTTTTTCTTCCTTGATGTCATTTTCGGCTGCACCAGAAACAAACACCTGGCGCTGCTGGGCCATTTCTTCAACTTTTTTCTTGCCCATCGCTCGGCGTAACAAGTCGGCACCGCCCAAAGAATAGCCCGCCATCACCTGTGCTGACTTCATCACCTGCTCTTGATACAGAAACACACCATTAGTCGGTTTTAATATTTCTTCCAGCATAGGATGCGGATACTTCACCTTGGCACCGTGCTTAACATTAATGTAGTCATCTACCATTCCGGCGTCCAATGGGCCGGGGCGATAGAGTGCCAGCATAGCAACAATATCTTCAAAATTGTCGGCTTGAAGTTTTTTTAAATAGCCACGCATACCGTCGGATTCCAGCTGAAAAATGCCAGTCGTGTCACAGCGTTGCAGTAACTCATAAACCGCAGGATCATCTAAAGAAAGAGTGTCAATATCGATTAACTCATCCGTCAAACCCTTGTTAAAAATCATCTTAACAGCTTTATCAATAACGGTTAAATTCGACAAACCTAGAAAGTCAAACTTTACTAAACCAACCGCTTCGACGTCGTCTTTGTCAAACTGAGAAACCACCACATCACTCTCACCCGAGCCTTTGTAAATTGGGCAAAAATCGCTGATTTTACTTGGCGCAATGACTACACCACCCGCATGAGTGCCGACATTCCTTACCAAGCCTTCAAGTTCTTGAGAAAGATCGATCAAAGTGGTGACACTTTCTTCTGAGATATAGCGTGATTTAAGATCTGGCGAATCTTGCAATGCCTTGTCTAGAGTCATTTTAAGTTCGTTGGGAATAAGCTTTGAAATCGTGTCACTAAAGCCATAAGGATGGCCCAACACCCTACCTACATCGCGAACCACACCTTTGGCAGCCATCGTACCGTAAGTGATAATTTGAGATACCTTTTCTTGACCATACTTACGAGAAACGTACTCAATCACTTCGTCTCGGCGGTCTGTGCAGAAATCAATATCAAAATCGGGCATCGACACACGCTCTGGATTCAAAAAGCGCTCAAAAAGCAGTTCGTGATCAATGGGGTCGACATTGGTAATTGACAGCGCCCAAGCCACCAAAGAGCCTGCACCTGAGCCCCTACCAGGACCAACAGGAATGCCATTTTCTTTTGCCCAGCGAATAAAGTCGGAAACAATCAAAAAATAGCCTGGAAAATCCATTTCTAAGATAACTGAAAGCTCAAACTTTAAACGCTCAGCATAAACCTTTTCATCAACTCCTTTGCCCTTGAGTCGTTCAGCCAACCCCTGCTTAGACTCTTGCTCAAAAAACTCGGCAATAGACATACCTTTAGGCGTCGGAAAAAGAGGTAGGTAATTTTTCTTAAATAATTCAAAATGAAGATTACAGCGCTTAGCCACTTCAACCGTGTTGGACAACAACTGTGGAAAATCAGAAAATAATGCCGCCATTTCATCAGCACTTTTTAAATACTGGGCGTCGTTAAAACGCTTGACTCGTCTAGCATCATCTAATAGGCCACCCTGGGAAATACAAATTCTCGCTTCGTGGGCTTCGTAATCACTTTGAAGTAAAAATTGTACATCGTTGGTGGCAACAACAGGAATACCCAACTCAACACCTAAATCTATCGCCAGGCAAAGATGCTGTTCATCGGTTGCCCTGCGCGTTCTTTGCACCGCAAAATAATAACGATCGCCAAAAATATTTTGCCAATGTTGGGCTTTTTCTCTGGCAAGCACTGCCTGATTCGTAAGTAATAATTGCGCAACATCAGAGCTTACTGGAGTGGCAACCAAAAGCAAGCCAGTGTGGTGAGCTTCCAGTTGCGCTTCAGTAACACTTGGGCCTTCGATACCCTGCTGGTTGAGGTAAGCCTTTGAAATAAGCTCAGACAGATTAAGATAGCCCTCGTGATTTTGACAAAGCAGCAAAACATTGTAACGACCCTCATCAGAGCTCAGTGACATTTTTGCGCCAAATAGTGGCTTAACACCAGCAGATCGGGCTTTTTGATAAAATTTAACTGCAGAAAAAAGACTGATATCGTCGGTCAACGCAACAGCATTCATCCCGGATTGCTTAATACTCTCAATCAATTTTGGCACTCGAATCAAGCTATTCTTGACAGAATATTCGCTCTGGCATTGCAGATGAACAAAAGCAGAATCTTGCATTTAGAGTGTTATTTTTTTGACCAATAAGAGTCCGTATTTTACAAACAAAGGACCCTCTAACTGAGCGCTTTTTTAGTAAAAAAAGAATTGTTTTTGTTTGTTTTCGTTAATACCGAATAACAAGGTCCTAGATTTTTTCGGCAGCCCTAATGAGCGCTTGCGCTTTATCCATTGTTTCTTGCCATTCGGATTCAGGCACTGAGTCGTAAACAATTCCGGCACCAGCTTGCACATAAAGCATTTCATCTTTGATCACTGCTGTTCTAATGGCGATCGCCAAATCCATACCACCATGCCATGATAGATTACCAATAGCGCCCGAATAGATATTGCGTTTAAATGGCTCAACATCGTTAATAATCTGCATTGCTCGAACCTTCGGGGCACCGCTTAAAGTGCCGGCAGGGAAGGTAGCCCTCAGCACATCAATCGCGCTCATGTCATCTTGCAATTCACATTCAACATTGGAGACGATATGCATCACATGAGAATAACGCTCAATAAACATTTTATCGGTTAGAGTCACTGTGCCTGTTTTAGCAATTTTTCCCAAGTCGTTCCTGCCCAAATCAATCAACATTAAATGCTCTGCGATTTCCTTATGATCGGACAATAAATCTACTTCCAGTGCCAAATCTTCTTCTTTTGTTTTTCCCCGTGATCGTGTGCCGGCTATCGGCCTTACCGTAGCAATATTTTTATTGTCGACGCGCGTTAGAATTTCTGGTGAGGAGCCAACAATGCTAACATCATCCAAATTCAAAAAATACATGTAAGGCGATGGATTGAGTATTCTTAGCTGGCGATAAAGATCAATCGGTTTAGCCTTAAATTCACAACTCAGGCGCTGCGAAGGCACAACTTGCATAACGTCGCCGGCAACAATGTATTTCTGAATATCCTCGACAGAACGCATAAAATTCTCTCGCCCAAAACTGGAAACGAAATCCTCTGCTTTAATATTAGCTGGCTCACTTTCTTGCTCAACCAGCGGTTCTTTTATTTGCGCCTCAATTTCATCCAGATGGGTAATTGCGTCCTCATAACAAGTCTCATGCGGATTAATATGGGTGATGATATGTGCGGTACTGGACAAGTTGTCAACAACCAATAGGTCATTAGAAAGCATCAGTAAAATATCAGCGACATTCAACTCATCTGGCTTATCCAAATGCGCCAATTTTGGCTCAATATAGCGAATGATTTCATATCCAAAATACCCCACCAAGCCACCATTAAAATCCGGCAAATTATCTAATTTTGGTACTTTGAATTGCGCTTGATACTCTTCAATCCAAGAAAGTGGATCCTCAACTTCATGCGTTTCTACGGCTGCTCCGTTTTTCTCAATCGTAACTTGGTAATCAAAGACCTTAATAACTGTCTGCGCACAAAGCCCAATAAAAGAGTAACGGCCCCATTTTTCACCGCCTTGAACGGATTCTAAAAAATAACTGTAAGGGGTGTTGGCAACCTTTAGATACAGCGCCAAAGCAGTATCGGTATCAACGACTAACTCGCGAGAAACGGGTATGTGATTAAAGCCTTGATCGACAAGTTCGTTAAAGTGTGATTTTTCCATGGAAACATTTTAACTTACCCAGAAAAACTTTGGTTTGCTTTAACGACAGGGTGTCAATGATTGCAGGGCTGTATTTTTGAGCGCACAATAAAAAACCCCACTAAGCATGATACTCAGAGGGGTTTTTAAGATGAATCTTAAGACTCTTCGCTTTATTCAGCCCCAACTTCACTGAGTTGTGCCGCTAATGCCTCTTCAGCATCAGTAACAAGCATTGTCTCTTCTGCCTTACGACGCTTCTTCTCTTGATGGTAAGTAAAGCCTGTTCCCGCAGGAATTAGACGACCAACAATAACGTTTTCTTTAAGACCTCTAAGTCCATCCATACGGCCCGTAATTGAAGCCTCAGTCAATACTCGAGTTGTCTCTTGGAATGATGCAGCAGAGATAAACGACTCTGTTGATAATGAAGCCTTAGTAATACCCATTAACAATCTTTGGTACTTAACTAAATCTTTGCCTTGCGCTTTCAATTGCTTGTTCTTCTCAATAACTCTCACGTATTCGGCTGTTTCACCGTTGACGTAGTTCGAATCACCTTGATCAAGAACTTCAACCTTTCTCAGCATTTGCTTCACAATCACTTCGATGTGCTTATCAGAAATCTTCACGCCTTGTAGGCGATAAACCGCTTGCACTTCTTTGACAACGTAATCCGCCAAAGGCTCAACGCCTAGTAGGCGAAGAATATCATGCGGATTCGACGGACCATCGGATACCATATCACCTTTTTCAACGGTTTCACCGTCGAATACATTGATTTGACGCCATTGATGAATCATCATTTCTGTCGCTTCACCCGCTTCATTCGTAATTAATAATCGTATTTTTGACTTCGTAGGACTGCCAAAGCTAATCACACCTGTCGTTTCAGCTAGGATTGCATGATCTTTCGCTTTACGTGCTTCGAATAAATCAGCAACACGCGGTAGACCACCAGTAATATCACTTGTTTTAGAAACCGCTTTCGGAATCTTCGCAAGAATTTCACCAGCAGCAATTGCCTGACCGTCAACCAAGTTCAGCTTAACGCCTGATGGTAAATAGTGCGTTGATAAGATTAGATCGTGATCTTTCTCATCAACCAATTTAATCATTGGCTTTAAGTCTTTCGCCGCAGCTGATCTTTCGCCTTCATCAATCATTTCAAAGAAATTTAGGCCTGTTAAAGGATCTGAACTCTTATTAACGGTGACACCTTCAGTGAAGTCGACAAAAATAACCTTGCCTGAGTATTCAGCAATAATTGGGTGGGTGTGTGGATCCCAGTCAGCAATTTTATCTTTTGCTTTAACTTTACTACCGTCTTTATAATGAACCAAGGCACCATACGGCAACTTGTAGCGTTCTTTTTCTTGACCTAACTCATTACGAACTGAAGCCTCTGCAGAGCGTGAAATCACAACCAAATCGCCCCTCACGTTTTGAATAGACTTCATGTTGTCAAAGTAAACAACACCGTCAGTATTAATATTAATACTGTTCACCGCAGTTGATGAACTCGCGGCACCACCAATATGGAAGGTCCGCATCGTTAACTGTGTGCCTGGCTCACCAATTGACTGAGCAGCGATAACACCAATGGCTTCACCGACACCAATCTTGTGGCCACGTGCCATGTCATTACCATAGCAAGATGAACATACGCCGTAAGATGTTTCACAAGTAATCGGAGAGCGAGATTTGATGGACTCAATACCCAATTCATTAATCTTGTCAGAATCATTTAAGCCAATCAAATGACCTTTTGCCAAGAACAAATCGGTTGTGTTTGGATAAGCAATATCTTCGGCAGTAACACGACCAAGCACTGCTGCGCCCAAAGTTTGAGAAACATTACCACCGTCAATCACAGCTTTCATGATTAGACCGTTTTCAGTACCACAATTCTCTTCGGTGATCACCAAATCTTGACCAACATCAACTAAACGACGCGTTAAGTAACCCGAGTTTGCAGTTTTAAGTGCTGTATCCGCTAAACCTTTACGAGCACCGTGAGTTGAAATAAAGTACTGCATATTATTCAAACCTTCACGGAAGTTTGAAGTAATTGGCGTTTCAATAATAGAGCCGTCTGGCTTTGCCATTAGACCACGCATACCAGCCAACTGTCTGATCTGTGCCGGAGAACCCCTTGCACCAGAATCGGCCATCATGTAAATCGAGTTAAACGACGGTTTCTTTTCAGTTTTACCATTGGCATCGGTAATGTCTTCAAAGCCAACTCTATCCATCATCGCTTTTGCTACTTCCTCAGAAGTGCGCGACCAGATATCAATCACTTTGTTATAACGCTCACCGTTGGTCACAATACCCGAAGAAAACTGTTGTTGTACATCTTTAACCTGTGCGTTAGCAGTCTCAATCATTGTTGCTTTTTCTTCAGGAATGATCATGTCATTCGAGCAGAATGAGATACCCGACTTAGTCGAATACTCAAAACCCATGTACATCATTTGGTCAGCAAAAATGACCACTTTTTTAAGTTCTTGCGTACGGTAACAAACGTGAATTAAGTTTGATACAACTTTCTTGGTTAAAGCTTCGTTGATTAAATCAAAGTTTAGGCCGTTTGGCATAATTCTAGAGAAGATTGCACGACCAACTGTCGTCTCAACCACGCGCTTTGAGGTTGGCTCAAAACCGTTGTCGGTCTTCTCGTAATCTTGCACACGAAGTTTAATCACGGCGTGTAGAGACACCGCCTCTTGTTGGTAGGCGTTTAATGCTTCACCAGCGTTGGCAAAAATCATGCCCTCGCCTTTTTGGTTTACCATCTCACGAGTCATATAGTAAAGACCCAAAATAACGTCTTGTGAAGGAATAATGATCGGATCACCACTGGCCAAGTGAAGAATGTTATTAGAGGCAAGCATTAATGTTCTGGCCTCCAATTGAGCTTCTTCAGATAGAGGTACGTGTACCGCCATTTGGTCACCGTCGAAGTCGGCGTTAAATGCCGTACAAACGAGTGGGTGTAATTGAATCGCCTTGCCTTCAATCAATAATGGCTCAAACGCTTGAATACCTAAACGGTGCAACGTTGGTGCACGGTTAAGTAATACTGGATGCTGATGCACAACTTTCTCAAGGATATCCCAAACTTCAGGGATTTCACTTTCCACCATTTTCTTTGCCGCTTTAATCGTAGAAGCTAAGCCAGTTGATATTAGACGGTTATAAATAAACGGTTTGAACAATTCCAACGCCATCTTCTTCGGAAGACCGCATTGGTGTAATTTAAGATACGGTCCACAAACAATAACCGAACGACCAGAGTAATCCACTCGCTTACCCAATAGATTCTGACGGAAACGACCTTGCTTACCTTTGATCATGTCAGCAATTGACTTCAAAGGACGACGGTTGTTGCCCATTACCGCACGACCACGACGCCCGTTATCGATCAATGAGTCAACAGCCTCTTGCAACATACGTTTTTCGTTACGCACAATGATTTCAGGTGCGTCGAGCTCTAATAAGCGAGCAAGACGGTTGTTACGGTTAATAACACGACGGTATAAGTCGTTAAGATCAGAAGTCGCAAAACGACCACCATCAAGTGGTACCAATGGACGTAAATCAGGCGGAAGAATCGGCAAGACTTTAAGCACCATCCACTCCGGCCTGTTGCCAGACTGGATTAATGAGTCAACCAACTTAAGGCGCTTGTTGATTTTCTTTAATTTTGTTTGAGATTTAGTGCTAAGCGCATCTTCACGAAGATTTGCCGCTTCTTTTACAAGCTGCATTTCCGCAAGAACGTCTTGGATTGCTTCCGCACCCATTTTAGCAACAAACTCATCATCACCATATTCGTCAAGAGCATCGTAATACATTTCTTCTGTTAGAAGTTGTTTTTTAATTAGTGGCGTGTTACCACCATCAGTAACCAAAAAGGCTTCAAAGTAAAGTACGCGCTCAATGTCTTTCAACGTCATGTCCAACAAAAGACCAAGACGTGAAGGCAGAGATTTAAGGTACCAAATATGGGCAACAGGTGCGGCCAATTCGATATGACCCATACGCTCACGACGAACCTTGGAAAGTGTTACTTCAACACCACATTTCTCACAAACAACGTTGCGGAATTTCATGCGCTTGTATTTACCACATAAGCATTCAAAGTCTTTCATTGGGCCAAACACTTTGGCACAGAAAAGACCTTCACGCTCGGGCTTGAAAGTACGGTAGTTAATGGTTTCAGGCTTTTTAACCTCACCAAAAGACCATGAGCGAATTTTCTCTGGAGATGCTAGACCAACTCTAATCGAGTCAAAATCTTGTTCTTTATTTTGCTGCTTTAAAATTTGTAATAAATCTTTCAAGTTATTCTCCTAATTTAATTTTGCTCAAGCTCAATATCAATACCCAACGAACGAATTTCTTTAATCAGAACGTTAAACGACTCCGGCATTACCGACTCGGTACGATTTTCACCATCAACAATATTTTTATACATCTTCGCTCGACCAGCAACGTCATCCGACTTCACTGTTAACATTTCACGAAGTGTGTAAGCGGCACCGTAAGCTTCAAGCGCCCAAACTTCCATCTCACCAAATCTCTGACCACCAAATTGCGCTTTACCACTCAACGGCTGTTGCGTAACAAGTGAGTAAGGACCAGTAGAGCGAGCATGCATCTTATCGTCTACTAAGTGATTTAGCTTCAGCATGTGCATATAGCCAACCGTTACATGACGATCAAAAGCATCACCTGTGCGGCCATCATATAACTGAATTTGACCCGACTCAGGAAGACCTGCCATCGTTAGTAATGACTTAATATCTGCTTCCGCGATACCGTCAAAAACTGGCGTTGCCATTGGCACACCGGCACGAAGATTGTGCGCCAATTCTAGGATTTCATCGTCCGAGAATGAATCAAGATCTTCTTTTTTACCGTAACTGTTATATATCTTATCAAGTAGGTCACGAACTTCTTTAACGGTGTCTTTTTGATGCTGATCAAGCATTGCGCCAATCTTGTGGCCAAGGCCTTTTGCAGCCCAACCCAAGTGAACTTCAAGCACTTGTCCAACGTTCATACGCGATGGCACACCTAACGGGTTAAGTACCACGTCTACTGGTGTACCGTCTTCTAGATGAGGCATGTCTTCAACTGGCGATACGCGTGAAATAACACCTTTGTTACCGTGACGACCCGCCATCTTATCACCAACTTGAAGTGTTTTACGTGTTGCCACATAAACCTTAACCATCTTCAAAACGCCCGGTGGTAATTCAGCGCCTTCTAAAATTTTAGCGTGTTCTACTTTTAAGAACTCATCAAACTCTTCTTGTTTTGCTTTCGCCTGCTTAACCAATGTTGCTACTTCTTTGTTCACATCAGCGTCTTCAACCTTCAGTTTTGCAACTTCTACGTTGTCAAGCGTTTTAAGTGACTTGGCCGATAATTTATCGCCCAATTTAACATCGCCTGCACCTTTAGTAACGATATTGCCAGAAAGCTTAGCGCGAGCTCGACGGAAAATATCGCCGTCAATAATGCCAAACTCATCATCAATATCTTTTTTAATTTTTTCTAAACGATTTTCGTCAATCTCGATGGCGCGAGCGTCTTTTTCAACACGATCACGGGTAAAGATTTGTACGTCAATCACCACACCAGATTTAGAAGCGCCAACACGAAGTGAGGTGTCTTTAACATTATTGGCTTTTTCACCAAAGATAGCGCGTAGTAATTTTTCTTCCGGAGATAGGGCTGTTTCGCTCTTAGGCGTTACCTTGCCAACCAAAATGTCGCCGCCTTTAACGCGTGCACCTACATAGACAATACCAACTTCATCAAGTTTAGCCAAAGCAGATTCGCTAACATTCGGAATGTCCGCAGTAATTTCCTCTGAACCCAACTTGGTGTCACGAGCATAGGCTGTTAATTCTTCAATGTGAATTGAGGTATAACGATCTTCTTGAACAACGCGCTCTGAAATCAGAATCGAGTCCTCAAAGTTGTAACCGTTCCACGGCATAAAGGCAATCATCATGTTTTGACCAAGAGCTAATTCACCTAAGTCTGTTGATGGGCCATCCGCCAAAACGTCACCAGCAACAATCTTATCGCCGGGCTGCACCAATGGTTTTTGGTTAATGCATGTGTTTTGGTTAGAGCGAGCGTATTTTGTTAAACTGTAAATATCAACACCCAACTCACCTGCTTTTGCTTGTTTAGCATCAACACGAATAACGATTCTTGAAGCGTCTACCGCCTCAACAACACCGCTGTGCTCAGCCGTTACGCAAACTCTAGAGTCCGTTGCAACAACACGCTCAATACCTGTACCCACTAACGGCTTTTCAGCGCGAAGCACTGGCACTGCTTGACGTTGCATGTTTGAACCCATCAAAGCACGGTTAGCATCGTCATGCTCCAAGAACGGAATAAGTGATGCTGCAACCGAGGCAATTTGCTTAGAGTCGATGTCAATCAGTGTGATTTCATTTTTTTCAACCAAAACAAATTCGTTTTTGTGACGAGCTGGAACCAAGTCATCCTCAAGATGGCCTTTGGCATCCACTGCTGCATTTGCCTGTGCAATTGTGTGACTGATTTCATCAATCGCCGATACATAAATAATTTCTTCCGTCACCAAGCCACTTTTAACAACTTGGTAAGGCGTCTCTAAGAATCCGTATTCGTTGGTTTTCGCGTATACGGCAAGCGTATTAATCAAACCAATGTTTGGACCTTCTGGTGTCTCAATTGGACATAGACGACCGTAGTGTGAAGGGTGAACGTCACGCACTTCAAAACCAGCGCGCTCACGAGTCAAACCACCCGGACCTAATGCAGAAATACGACGCTTATGAGTCACGCCCGACAATGGATTCACTTGGTCCATGAACTGGGATAACTGCGAAGAGCCAAAGAACTCTCTAACTGCTGCAGATACCGGCTTAGAGTTAATCAAATCTTGCGGTGTCAATTCGTCCGTTTCAGCTAGGTTCAAACCCTCTTTAACGGCTTTTTCAACACGAATAAGACCAATTCTAAACTGGTTTTCAATCATTTCACCAATTGCTCTTACACGTCTGTTTGCCAACGTATCAACATCGTCAACCAC
>Ga0302119_10000149_pt1 | contig 28538 bp, 18 predicted proteins | sample AG5_Tmax_MG_FD_203114 | JGI IMG/M metagenome (GOLD analysis project Ga0302119, IMG submission 203114) | Marine microbial communities from Western Arctic Ocean, Canada - AG5_Tmax | ecosystem: Environmental > Aquatic > Marine > Oceanic | place: Canada: Western Arctic Ocean | collected 2017-10-01 | reverse complement strand
GAAGACCGGGCTTCCGCGGCTGAAGCGCGGGCCGATTGAGTTGGTCACCGCTTGTAAGGGCATTTCTCCCTTCGGTGTAACCCCAGCCAAACTGCTGAGGATTTTGAAATACTGTTTGTCACCGGTGTCGGGCTGGAGATATGATAATTTATTGTCGTAGATGGTCAGAGAAACGCTGTCGCGCCGCTTGAGAAAGAAATTGGCGATGCTTGCGGCGGCGACAGTTCCCATCTCGAGGGGATTCTTCAGCACCGTGCCGATGCGAGAGATGTCGCGACTGTCGAGAATGATGTAGACGTCGGTGACCGCATCACGGCACTTCTCGTTAATCATCAACTCACCCGTGCGGGCAAAAGCCTTCCAGTTGATGTTCTTGAACGGGTCTCCGGGAACATATTCACGCAGGCTGTAGAATTCAGTGCCCGGGCCTGGTGTGGGTAAGGTCGTGGCCCCAGTGTACATCTTTGGGGTACGAGAGCGGATGAATGCCTCCTCAACATCCTTAATCTGCGGGAAGATGATGATATCACTGCGGTGGTCAACATACATCTCATCGGTGAACAGGTTGAACGAATTGTGGAAGCGAAGACTGACTGGGCCCAGAGAGAAGTGACCGCGCAGAGGACAGCGCAGGACATAGCGAATGCGTGTGGTCTCGCCTGGACCGAGGTTGACTCGCATGCTGTTAAGGCCGCTACGTAATTTCATCTCGTGCGGGATGTTATCGAAAATCTCCAATTGCTGAGTGCGGCGTAGCGCTTTGTTGGTAATCTCCAATTCGACGTAGAGGTCATCGCCCTTATACAGATTGTCAGCCGATAGCATTCGCTTGACCTCGACATCGCCATGCCCAGAGAGCCAAGAGTTGATGGCGATGAAACCCATGAAACACAAACCTAGAATCATCAGTTGATGATTCGAAATCATCATCCCAATTAGCAGCAGGGCGATTCCACCGGTGAAGGTGAAGGATGCTTTACGAGTCCACATCAGGACATCCCTCCAAGCGGATTCTTCGCCGTCCCCCAAGCCTTGATGCGCTTGACGATTGTGACCATCTGTTCAAGAGAATATTGCCTCTTCTCAAAGACGAACTTCTCTAGTACCGGGTCTTTGATGAGCGATTGCAGTTCACGCGCTGCCATCGCATCGAACTCACTTCGACTCAAGCCGGAGGCATTACGTATCTTTGACAGGAACACCTGGCGAATCTTGTTTGGCTTGGCGTAGTAGCCATAGCGATGGGCATCGCCGAATCCATAATAGATGATACTGAAGACATGACGCCAAGGCTCCGGATCAAGTTTCTTGATTAACACTGCTTCAAAGGTGACGAATAGCGCCAAGAAGAGAATCAGCATAGCCATCGCTTCACTGGTGAAGTAAACCAAAAGAAAGTAGACCAAATTGTATGATTCAGCCATCACTGCATTCTGGGGGTGTCGGCTCTCGTCAAAGAGAATCTGGCCCTCCCCGGTGATTGAATCATTGTCCAGAAGAGACATAGCCAATACATCCAGCGCCCACTTGCGATTATCGTTGGCTGGAATATCCTTGCTAGAGTCACCATATTCGCCGCGATTAAAACCCGAATAATCGTACAGCGCGTTGGAAAGCAGACTACCATCGGCGACGAAGATGATACGGCCTTCCTTTCCGGCCTCACACTTGGTAGTCTCACAGACCTCGACATAGAGGGGGAAATTTTGATTAGCCAAGTCTGGTGTCTCCTCAGTCTGCTCATTGCCAGCCCAAATCTCGCCATCGCCATTGACGTCGATAGACGCTTCACGGCTGCTGTTGGATTGAACCTTCGGAGTAGCTAGAGTCGACCTCTTGCCAATCTCAATCTCGAGTGCGGTAGGGCCGTTCATCAGTAGGCGATAAGTGCCGTTATACTCGATGCGGCTGGTATCGGGGTTCCAATGATGGGCGCACAACCCGGCGGCGGCGTAGGTGAAGACCGGTGCGGTCCACTCGGAACAGGGGTGGGCGCTCTTGGCATTCTCCAGTGCCCATGTCGGGTGGGTACCAAATGACTCGGGATCCAGTGTTGAGTTATCCATGCCGCAGGGATTGGCCTGAATACAGGCCCAGACGTAATTATAATCCAGGCTATGGGCATAGACCGTGTCATAAAGTGGGTAGCCGGTATACTTGACGCCAAGGGTCTCACCGAGACCGCCGGCAAAGCCGAAATCATCTAGCACTATTACCGTGCCATTGGCCTTGACGAAGGAAATAATCGCATCGATCTCGGAATCAGAATAGCCATCGGCATCGGAAAAGGATATGAATCCGTCATCATCGAAATGAGGGAAGGAAAGGGTGTCACGCTCGACCCCGGAGATTACGAATAATGTGTGTGAAGGGTCTTCAATCTCAGCGAGTAGCAAAGGGGAAGAGACGACACTGTTGGTCACAACGCCATCCAATGCCTCTGCCTCGTCGTGAAACGCTGAAATATCGTTCCAACTATTATCGTATGCCGATAACTGTGATTCGTTATCGAGTTCGACATAGGATGATACCACAGTCAACAGGAGAATCAGTAACACTCCGTAGAATCCTACCAGCAGGGTAGTTCTACGGATTCTTCGGTTAGCGGCGGCCATGGAAATACCTCAACTGGAGCAGGATTCAGACGTTGAGAACATCCTTCCTGTTTAGAAGGTTGCCACCCCCTGCGGGGGTGATGAATCACCATTTAGAAGGCTACCGGGATTCACCTCAAGCACAGACTTCGGTTATGGGCGGAGGTGAATCTTGGTCGCGACCCGCTCAACTAGGTCGGCCGGAACTCGCATCAATCCATCAACCAACGACCAAGGAAGTTTAGCCGGGTCTAGATTATCCTCTAAATTCACCAGCAGATGGATGATTTGCCCGGTATTGATATCGACTTGCATATCCTTGAGATGCCCCAAAGTATCACCGAGTGAGTCGACGACTTCTCGGCCGATCAGTTCATGACCGAATCCCGTCGACGTCATAATTCACTCACATCGCTTCCATGCCAATGAAATCTCGCTTGTCGCGCTTGATATTGGATAAGCCACTAACGAGCAATGATTCCATCTTATTGTAGTATTCCATCATATCCGGGGTTACGGTTGCCCTGACCCGATTACAAGCTTCCTCGAAATTCTTCTTGCTGACCGATCTCTTGTTTTCACGCATGGCGATTAGCGCGGCTTCACGGCAAATTGCCTCGATATCGGCACCAGTATAGCCCTCAAGCCTCTTGAGAATGTCAGCCATCTTGAACTTGCCCAAAGGCATCGGTGCGGTGTGAATTTCGGCAATCTTTGCCCGCGCCGCGGCATCGGGGGGCGGAACGTGCAGGACCCTCTCAAAACGACCACTGCGCAACAGCGCAGGGTCAATCATCTCGGGACGGTTGGTGGCCGCCACGACGATGACTCCATCCATAGATTCAACACCGTCCATGCTGGCCAGCAGTTGATTGACTACCCGGTTCATCACATCGCTACCTTCACCGGATTGACCACCACTGCGAACGTGAGCAATGCTCTCAAATTCATCGAGGAAGATAATCGATGGTGCCGATTGCTTAGCCTTCTTGAAAATCTCCCGCACCGCCCGCTCGCTCTCGCCGACCCATTTACTGACCATTTCAGGGCCTTTTATCGAGATGAAGTTGGCCTTTGCCTCGGTCGCAATGGCTTTGGCCAGTAGGGTTTTTCCAGTACCTGGTGCACCGAAAAGAACGATTCCACGCGGTGGTTTGACGCCGAAGTGTTCAAACAATTCCGGCTTGGTCAGTGGCCATTCGACCGATTCCTTCAGACGCTCCTTGACCTCTTCCAATCCGCCGACCTCTTCCCATCCGACCTCGGGAACCTCGACATAGATTTCACGCAATGCACTGGGTTCGATTTCACGTATTGCAATCTTGAAGTCTCCCATCCTGACCTCCATCTTCTCCAGCACCTCGGGGGGGACGGTATCCTCCTCAAGGTCGATTTCCGGCAGATAACGACGCAGGGCCTTCATCGCTGACTCACGTACCAACGCCGAAATGTCGGCGCCGACGAAACCATATGAATTCTCCAACACCCAATCTATATCGAAGTCCTCGGAAATCGGCATACCTCGAGTGTGTACTTCGATGATTTCCTTACGGCCATTACGATCGGGAACTCCAATCTCAATCTCACGGTCAAAACGACCGGGGCGGCGCAGTGCCGGGTCAATGGCATCACGGCGGTTGGTGGCAGCGATTACGATTACGTTCTCCCGCCCTTTCATGCCGTCCATCAAGGTCAACATCTGGGCTACGACACGCCGCTCAACCTCGCCAGAAACGTCTTCACGCTTCGGGCAGATTGAATCAATTTCATCGATGAAAACGATGGCCGGAGCATTGTCGGCGGCGTCATCAAAAATCTCTCGTAGTTGTTTTTCCGATTCACCGTAATACTTGCTGATGATTTCGGGACCGTTGATGGAGTGGAAATATGCGTTGGTCTCATTGGCGACCGCCTTTGCAATCATCGTCTTACCGGTCCCCGGCGGGCCGTGCAGGAGAACTCCACTAGGGGGGTCAATGCCGAGCCGGCGGAATAACTCGGGGTGCTTGAGAGGAAGTTCAATCATCTCGCGGACCTTTTGCAGTTGCTGGCCAATACCGCCGATATCCTCGTAGGTGATACCGGTCGCCTCACCTACCTCATCGGCATCGATGGATTCGTCCTTGATGACTATTTCAGTCTCGTCGGTTACCCGAACTATTCCCTTCGGGGTGGTCTGCAGGATGGCGAAGGGCAAGGCTTCGGCGAACAGAGTCATTCCTGGAATAAAAATGCGGTCGCCAACCACCACCGGGCGGTTATTGAGGCCGCGGCGGGCAAAACCCTCGATGCCAGGCCCAAACTTGACCTTCTGCTTATTGGCCATAACCGGAGAGAGCATCAGTTTCTTGCAGATTTTCGCTTCGACCTTGCGTACGGTGACGCGGTCGCCAAGGCTGACGCCGGAATTCTTGCGGATTATTCCGTCGACACGGATGATATCCATACTATTGTCTTCAGGTCGGCTGCGCCAAAAAGTCGCGGCGGTGGTACGCTTTTCCGATTTGATTTCAACGATGTCACCCGGCTTCAGTCCCAACTCATTCTCCCCAGATATTCGGGCGCGACCGTGCCCGACGTCGCTGGGAATCGCTTTCGTCACACGCAAGGACAATGTCTCATCTTTACCGCCAGCCATTACAACACCTCTACAACACCCCCTCAACTATGAACCCCTAAGAACCCTTCAATACGTCCCACTTGAAGAACCGAGATTTCTTCTATCAATTAAATCGTCGAAAATCCACTTATTGGCGACAAATGGGTAGCGCAGGTTTCATGTCGGAAACTACTCTCGCAGTGATAATGACGCACGTGTTAGAGTCTGGTCTTGAACTCATGGAAAATGAGAACCCCGATGGATTACCCAAGGTTAGGGGGTACAATATAATCAATGGTCAATTGACGGGTTCAAGCGATGGTGGCACTTTTTCCAGTGCCAATCCTGCTCGCCTAACCGATTGTCTAGGGGAGTTCCCCCTCTCAACCAAAGATGACGTCTCGGCGGCGCTGGCCGCCGCCCGCTCCGCATTTGCCGGTTGGGCAGCTACACCAGCCCCGACCCGAGGTCAGATAATCGGCAACATGGGTCGACTCCTGATGCAACACAAGGACGACATCGTCGCCCTCGAGAGTCGGGAGATTGGCAAGACCTTGAAGGAGAGCGCCGGCTCGGTGCAAGAAGCCATTGACACCTGCTTGTTCTTCCAGAGCGAGGGTCGACGCCTGTATGGTCAAACAGTAAACAGTGAATTACCCGACAAGGAATTGTTCACCTATCGCCGACCACTTGGGGTCTGTGGTATCATCAATGCCTGCAATTTCCCGGCCGCGGTGCCATTTTGGAAGATGATTCCAGCCATAATGTGCGGTAATACCTGTGTATGGAAAAGCCCACAGGATGCTCCTCTTCTCTCATTTGCCCTAGCCCGTATCATGCATCAGGCCGGCCTGCCGGATGGAGTCATCAATCTTGTTCATGGCAAGGGTAGTGGCGCCGGTCAGCACCTTGTCGATTCAGTCGATGAGGGCAAGGTCAACAAGATCAGTTTCACCGGCAGCACTGCTGTCGGCAAGATGATCGGTGAGGTCTGCGGTCGTAATCTGGTCAGTGCCAGTCTCGAGTTGGGGGGTAAGAATCCGCTGGTGGTGATGCCCAGCGCCGACCTCGACAATGCCGTCACCGGCGCCTATTGGTCCGGTTTTGGTACAGCCGGTCAGCGCTGTACTAGTCTAGGAAATCTCATCATTCACTCCGACATATACGATGATTTCATGGCCAAATTCATGGCCAAGGTCGAAAGCACCAGTATCGGCGACTCGATTCGCCATGACGGTGTCCTCTACGGGCCGATGCTGTCGGAGAAATACGCGAATGATTTCTTGGTCGCGGTGCAGACATGTGAAGCCGACGGTGCGACCAAGTTATTCGGTAAAGGCCGAATCTCCAACGACAACAAGCCAAACGGGTTCCTAGGTGACGCCAGTGAAGGAGTATACATGTGGCCGCATGTCTATGCTGATGTTACAGAAGACATGAGTTGCTTCCATGAAGAGTTGTTTGGCCCCGCCGTGACCATTGTCAAGGCCGATGATTTCGACCATGCTCTATACTTGGCCAATGCCAGCCCATACGGGCTGTCTAGTGCAATTTACACCAACGACCGACTTGAAGCCTACCGCTTCAAAACCGGTATCAAGGCGGGAATGACCAGCATCAACAACTCGACATCTGGGGCGGAAGCACACTTACCATTCGGTGGCGTCAAGGGTAGTGGTAATGGCACCAGAGAATCTGGTATTTGGGTTATCGAAGCCTACTCATATTGGCATGCCGTAAACGATGAATTGAGCGGCAAACTGCAATTGGCTCAGATGGATGTCGACGAAATCGAGATGGTCGAAGCCGAGGTTGATTGGGGCGCTTTGTCGCAAGGCTGACCATGCGGCTCGAGGCATATCATCAAATGCTGGCCCAATAAGCGACCCATAGGGTCGAATTATGGTGGATGCACAACAACTCCCGATGGCCCGAGGGTTCGGAAAGACCGAACGTATCGATGCATGGTGGAAGTCGCCGCTGGCGATGGCCTGCTATCTAGGCGCGGCGGTAATCTATGCGACTTGGCGCGGTTTCATGGAAGCAGACTTTTGGATTTTCAGCGACTTCGGAAATTCGGCCTGTGGAGCGGCCAGCGGGGTCATCACCGAATGTCAGACATTGGCTATCGAGTCCAATGGCAATCATGTCCTGTCGCCACTCTATTCCCCTCTAATCATCCCCGGAGCAGACGGATTGGGTTCGGTGGTTCCCACGTTTCTGTGGTGGATGAGCCCGGCGATGTTCATACTCATCATCCCGGCCGGATTCAGAGGCACCTGCTACTATTATCGTAAGGCCTACTATCGCTCGCTTTTGGCCAATCCAGTAGCCTGCTCAGTCTCGACTCCGTTCGGCGATTACAATGGCGAGCGCAGGTTATTCCTGTTCCAGAATCTGCACCGATACTTCATGTATCTGGCCGTCGCCTACCTCTTCGTCCTATCTTACGACGTCTACATGTCACTGCAATTCCACGCTGACGGTGGGACTGGGGCCTTGAAGTGGGGGCTCTCGATAGGGACTCTGATTCTTCTCATCAACGTGATTCTTCTAGGTGGCTATACCTTTGGATGCCATTCCTTCCGACATATGGTCGGGGGTATCCGCAACCGCTTCAGCAGTGGGGGTGGCCAAATTGCCGAGGCCTGTTGGAAGGGTTGTACTAAACTGAACAAGAAGCATAACATGTGGGCAATAACCTCACTGTTCTGGGTGATGTTCACGGACTTCTACATCTATGCCTGCACCGAGGGATGGTGGACTGATATTGTCCTCGCGGGGGGTTTGTGATGACCGATTACCAAACCCATGAATTCGATGTTATCGTTATCGGCGCCGGTGGCGCTGGCCTGCGCGCCGCCATCGAAGCGAGTCGCCAAGGTGCCAAGACCGCAATCATCTGCAAATCTCTGCTCGGCAAGGCCCACACCGTGATGGCAGAGGGTGGCGCCGCCGCGGCGCTGGCCAATGCCGACGACCGCGATGATTGGCAGACCCACTTCAAGGACACCATGAAGGGTGGGAAATACCTCAATAATTGGCGCATGGCAAAGATCCATGCACAGGAATCCCCGGACCGAATCCGTGAATTGGAGCAGTGGGGGGCAGTCTTTGACCGAACTCCTAAGGGTCTTATCAATCAACGAAATTTCGGTGGTCACACCTACCCGCGACTAGCTCATGTCGGCGATGCGACCGGTTTGGAGATTATCCGCACCCTGCAGGAGAAGGGCATTCACAGCGGCGTCGATGTCTTCATGGAATATACCGTGCGCGACCTGCTTCAAGATGAGGCCGGTACTTGCACCGGATGCGTCGCCTACGACCGCGTCGACGGAGCGATGCACGCCTTCAGTGCCAAGTCCGTAATCCTGGCCACCGGCGGCATCACCCGCTGTTGGTCGGTTTGCAGTGGCTCATGGGAATATACCGGTGATGGTCATGCCCTCGCCCTGTGGGCCGGAGCGGAACTTATCGACATGGAATTCGTGCAATTCCACCCGACCGGAATGGTATGGCCGCCCAGCGTTCGAGGAATCCTAGTCACCGAGGGAGTGAGGGGTGAGGGAGGAGTGCTGAAAAATTCCGAAGGTGTTCGTTTCATGTTCGATAATGTCCCTGAGATGTTCAAAGGTGACCATGCCGAGACTGAGGAAGAGGCCAATGAATGGGTGCGCCAAGTCGTAGCCGGACAAAAAGCAAGCGTACGCCGGCCACCCGAATTACTAACCCGAGATGTGGTCGCTAAGGCCATCAACAAGGAGGTTGCGGAGGGGCGAGGCTCAATCCATGGCGGTGCTTACCTCGATATCGCCAGTCAGCGCAGTGCCGAGGAGATAATCGCAAAGTTGCCGAGCATGCACCACCAATTCCGGGAATTGGCTGGAGTTGACATCACCAAGGAGCCGATGGAGGTCGGCCCAACTGCCCACTACGTGATGGGCGGGGTGCGAGTCAATTTCGAGACCCAAGAGTCTACGGTCAATGGACTGTATGCCGCAGGCGAGGTCGCCAGCGGCCTACACGGGGCGAATCGCCTCGGCGGCAACAGCCTGTCCGACCTCATCGTCTTCGGTAAGCGTGCAGGTGAATTCGCCGCCCTTCGTGCCAGCCAAACCGCTCAGCCGCCACTCGATGTGGCGCAAGTCGAATCAGCGGTCGCCGCGGCAATGGCACCACTGGGACGAGAGGGAGGAGAGAATCCCGGCAAGATTTACGATGACCTACGCGATATGATGCAGGCCAAGGTCGGTATCATCCGCAGTAATGATGACCTTGAGTCGGCGCTACTCGACCTGAAGGACTTCCACAAGCGTGTCAATAATGCCAACCCTGGAAATGCCTTGCTATACAATTCCGGTTGGCACCAAGCGCTTGACCTATCCAATATGGTCGACATCTCAACCGCCTGTGCCCTAGCCGCATTGACTCGCACCGAAAGTCGAGGTGGACACACCAGAGGTGACTTCCCTGATCCCGATACTGGCAAGTGGTCTCACACCACCAATGTAGTTTGGATGGAAGACGGTGAGGTCAAGATTCGTCAGGAAGAACTCGACCAACCTCCTGAAGAATTGGAAAAATTACTAGACCGGTCAAAGAAGAAGGAGGCTTGAAGATGGATAAAATCACCATGCGGCTATTCCGCGGCCAAGAAGGCAAAGGCGAACTTGTCGACTATCAGGTCGAACTCGATGAAGGGATGGTTCTGCTCGATTGTGTTCACCGAATCCAACATGAACAGGATCCTGAGATTGCCTGCCGCTGGAATTGCAAGGCTGGGAAGTGTGGCTCGTGCAGTGCTGAAATCAACGGCAAGTCAAAACTGATGTGCATGACTAGAATGAGCGACCTCATCGAGGAGACTCCAGAGGATGAGGTCATCACCGTTCGTCCGATGCAAACTTTCCCCCACATCAAAGACCTGGTCACCGATGTCTCATGGAATTATGAGATGGCCAAGGCGGTAGCGCCCATCAAAGGCCCAGAGGAACCCAATTGGGAATTCAGTCAGTTCGAGGCTGAGCGAGCACAGGAATTCAGGATGTGTATTGAGTGTTTCATCTGCCAGGACACCTGTCACGTTCTGCGCGAATATCGCAAGTTCGACGAGTTCGGTGGGCCTCGCACCCTAGTTAGGCTGGCTAATTTCGAGATGCATCCGATGGACCAAGAGGACCGGATTCCCGAGGTCAAGGACGAGTTTGGAATCGGCTATTGTAACATCACCAAGTGCTGTACTGACGTATGTCCGGCCGGCATCAATATCACCGACAATGCGATTATCCCGCTAAAGGAAAGGGTGGTCGACCGCTACTACGACCCACTGAAAATGATTTGGCGAAAAATCACTGGCAAGAAACTGCGTTCGTAATGCCACCGAAGGGAATGGCTGACCGGCGAATTGATGTTTTGCAACGGCTACAGGGAACCATGTCGCTTCATTATCCAGTTCCCGGGAGGGTGTCAGCCGGCACATCAAATATCTGCCCTACAATGGCTGACTATCACCGCATCCACGCCGAATCAATGGCCGACCCCGATACTTTTTGGCTTGATGTAACCAAGGACTTGGTAGCCTGGGAGACTACCCCCACTATCGGTTTGGAAGGTGACTATGCTGGGATTGCCGACGAGCAATTCACCTGGTATGCTGATGGTCGACTGAATGCGACGATTTCCTGTCTCGACCGCCATCTTGAGAGCCGTGGAGACAAGACTGCAATCCTGTGGGAGGGTGATGAGCCAGGAGATGTTCGAGAGATTTCCTATTCTCAACTGCAAGCTGATGTATGTCGTTTCTCCAACGCATTGGAGAACCGCGGCATCGGCTCGGGCGACCGTGTCATCATCTACATGGGAATGGTACCCGAGGCCGCGGTGGCGATGCTTGCCTGTGCTCGCATCGGTGCCATCCACTCGGTGGTCTTCGGCGGGTTTTCGGCAGACTCATTGGCGAATCGAGTGCTCGATTCGGGCTCCCGCTGTATAATCACCATGGACGAAGGGCTACGGGCTGGCAAAGCGATTCCGCTGAAGGCGACCACCGACGAAGCGGTGGCAATAGTCGAGGCCGACCTTGATGCTCAGAATAATATTGGTGTCGATACCGTGGTGGTACTGAAGCGCACCGGCGGGAAAATCAACTGGACTGAGGGGCGCGACATCTGGTGGTCAGACGCCATTGAAGGCCAATCGGATGTCCATCAAGCCCACATCGTATCAGCTGAGCATCCCTTGTTCATCCTCTACACCAGCGGCTCGACCGGTACCCCGAAGGGTCAGGTGCACAGTCATGGCGGCTACATTACCTACACAGCCTTCACCCATCGCACGGTTTTCGACCTGCGTGAGGATGATGTCTTTGCCTGCGTTGCCGACGTCGGCTGGATAACCGGGCACTCCTACATCGTCTATGGGCCTCTAGCCAATGGGGCGACCACTTTCATGTTCGAATCCACCCCACTCTACCCCGATGCCGGGAGATATTGGGATATGGTCGAGCGCCACAAGTTCACGATTTTCTATACTGCTCCGACCGCGATTCGGGCACTAGCGGCGCATGGAGATGAGTTCGTTTCCAAGTATGACCGCTCAAGCCTGAGGGTCCTAGGTACTGTGGGAGAACCGATAAATCCCGAGGCTTGGGAATGGTATTGGCACACGGTGGGTGAAGGGAGATGCACCATTGTTGACACCTGGTGGCAGACCGAGACCGGGGGGATATGCATCAGCCCAGTGGCTCCGGCAACTCCGGTGGTCGGGGGTTCTGCGACCTTGCCATTGCCGGGAATCCAACCTAGGCTATTCTCGGCCGAAGGTGAAATGCTCGAAGGAGAGGCTGAGGGACTGCTGTGCATCGAGCACCCGTGGCCGGGACAGACCCGCACTATATGGGGCGACCATCATCGCTATGTGGAGACCTATTTCTCAACCATCGACGGTTACTACTTCACCGGCGATGGATGTCGGCGTGATGAGCACGGCTACTACTGGATAACCGGTAGGGTCGACGACGTCATCAATGTCAGTGGTCATCGCATGGGAACGGCAGAATTTGAGTCGGTCTTGGTCGAACATCCCGCTCTGGCCGAGGCCGGAGTGGTAGGATTCCCACACGACATCAAGGGTCAAGGGGTGCACGCCTTCCTCATCTTGGCTACGTCCGGTTCGCCCGGCGAGGATGGTTCGGCCGATGGCTACTCGGATGAATTGGGTCAAGCGCTGAACCAACTATGCCGCCAGCGAATCGGCGCCCACGCCAGAATAGACCGATTCTGTGTAATCCCTGGCCTGCCCAAGACCCGCTCGGGCAAGGTGATGCGTAGGATTCTGCGCAAAGTCGCCGAGGGCGACCCCAGTAATCTCGGTGACATCTCGACCTTGGCAGAGCCGGCGGTGGTCGAGGCAATCGTCAATGCTGAGATTCACGGTTGAACTTTACCCAGCCATGGATTTAGAGGCTCGCGGAGCCGCAGGTATTCACAGCAGGGACTGGCTTTCTTCGGCTGGAGTATGTGATTCAGTATCACGCTTGTAGAGTATTCCCATCACCGTCAGATATCCAGCCCAGGTGAAGAATTCCAACATTGTCGGGTCGCCATTCCATCCCAGCACTGCCCGCAGGGTTCCGCCGACTATTCCCTTGTCGTGTAGAATCGGAGCATCTCCAGTGCCATCCCACTGTGGATTCACATTCCAGAATTCGTCATCATAGACCGGTATCAGTCCAACTTCGTCCTCCTGTAGTTCATGGACTCCATGTGCGGCTAGGCCAGCACCGACGAAGATGAGCAATACAGTGGTGGTGGTGAACAAACGCTTGATATCAACTTGGACCCCTTTAGAAAGCATCAGCCAGCCGAGCATCACCGCCGCGGAAATGCCGATTACCAAGCCGAGAATCGCCCAAGAAGTCTCGGTTCCTGCTGACATGAAGACCACGGTTTCCGAACCTTCACGCCACACCGATAAAAAGGCAATGACCGAGAGTGCCTTTGCACCCTTTTCCTGATCCGAGATTGCACCCTCGGCAATTCTTTCCAACTCTTCCTTAGAATGATGCTTAATCAAGTGGAAGACCACCACTGCAATCAGTGCTGCAGAAGCGAGCATCAACACTCCTTCAAACCAAGCCTCATTATCTTCAAAACTACCGATTACCAATTGGAACAATATCGCAGTGATGATGCTGGCGACGACCCCAGCACCAACTCCCTTCCAGATGTTTTTCATCATTTCCGGGCGTCCGGATTTTTTGAGAATCAATATGAAAACCACAACGATGAGTGTCGCTTCCATCGCCTCTCTGAAGCCAATCAATCCACCTGCCCACACATCTGCCAGCATAAGGCCGGCGGGGCCGATTTCCCATATAATGTTTAGGTTCCCCTAAACTCTTAGTAAGTGCAGTATTGCGGGGTGATAATGGTTAATTTGGGAAAAATATTCAGTTATTTTTAGGGCGCCCGAAAACTTGAGGTTACTGATGTTTTTCAACACGCAGCCGACATTGGTTCCAACCTCGAATCATCGTCGAGCGAACTGGTGCAGGGGGCAGGATTCGAACCTGCGAAGTCCTTGACAGCGGATCTTGAGCCCGCCCCCTTTGACCGCTCGGGAACCCCTGCGTAAGTGGGCGTCTCCCCCCGTGATGTTTGATATTTACTCTTGTTCAAAATCCTCGAAGTCATCAAACAGTTTATCCTCATCATATTCCTCAAGCACTGAATTACGTCCACGCACAATAATGATGATGGCTGCGAAGACGAACAACATCGCCAGCCCGGATCCTGCCATAGATGCGGCGGCGAAGGAGTCGTTTATCGGCGCTAATGCCACCACTTCTAAGGTGAAATTCTCACTCTGACCGGTTTCATTCAGCACTATCTTGACTTGATGTTGACCGAGGACTTCTGTGCCGTATTCCAAACTGAATCCAGCCACGCCACCGGGTAGCAATTCTACCGTGGTCGCATCGACAAACACCCCATTGATGAACAGGGCAATAGTAGCATTTCCACGGCCATCACCCTGATTCACAAGTGTTGATTCAACCACTATTGAGTGACCGATTTCGACATCATCTTCAGGATTTGACAAGAGTTCTAGGAAAGGGGTGAAAGTGGGAGCGATGAAGGCAGGGAAAGTCGGCGATTCATTAGTTCCACTGCCCTTCAAGAGATTACCAGCATAGTCAGCACCTTCGACCCACAGGCGAATAGTATCAGTATTGAGCAGGGTATTGCCCATACCGTCGCCATCCCCGAGTTGTGAGGATGGTGTGAGATTCAAGGTGGCATGATAATTCCAATCTGCGCCGCTCTTTGAAGCCAGTTCAGCGAGAGCAGAGCCCGAATATCTGGTTTGATTATCGGCACTGATGAAGGAGTAGTGAACAATCACAGATTCGGGATCCATCTGATTAGGTTCAGATATATCGAAGTTCACCGGGAGATAATCCATCCTGTCGATATGAACACTGTGTAGATTCGGCAGTGTAATCAGACGCGGAGCGTAATTGTCGAAGATGACCGAATATGATTCGCCAGTGGTGTGGAAAATTTCCCCGGAGTTGTTTTCCAGTGCCAGCGGCTCGACGTGCAGGGTTGCCTGTAAATTAGGAAAATCATCGTATCGCAGTTCCATCGCCGCATAGGCTAACTCGCCATCACCAGCATACCACCCGGCTGCAGTCGACTGGTTTATCCCGCCTGCAACGCGAATCTGGAAGCCATAACCGAGGTCAAGTGGGATGTCGGTTCCGGCGTGTACAACCAAGACGCCGACACTGACCAAATCATCGCTGCTGATGTAAAATATATCATCGACCAGTTGCCCGAAAGGCGCGGTCAGGTCATTCATTTCAGCGACAACGATTTCGGCATCGCCATTGTACTGCCAAGCAAATGGTGTCATCGTCTGATAGCCCAAACCTAGGTCTTGACCGAGGTCGTAAGCCGCAAAGGATGGGATTAAGGCAGACTGGCCGAAAGTACTGCTGTTGAGCCAAGGCAGAATGAAACTGATTTCAATCTGCCATCGGTCCGCAGAAAGCTCAACATTCTCAATGCTGACACTTTCATCGACGAAACACTCACGCGGATAATCACTCTCATCCGACCATGGATACCAAGTGATTGCGCAGTCTTCCCCATCTACTTCACCGGTGATATCAAGAACCAATCTGTCGAGACTGTCAAGGCCTTCCTGTTCTTCAAGAATAACACTGAAAGTATGCTTGTGGCCGGCGAGCAGTTGCCCGTTGACGAGGTCGAAAGAGGCCGAGCCACTCTCGATTTCCGCCAGAGAATCTCGGGTTATCCTCACCGTCGCCAAATCTCCAACTCCAACTCCACTCCCCGTACCGGAGTCACTTCCCAACCCTGGAGCACCGCCGGTGGTGAGAGGATTGCCAGCGAGGTCATCTCCACTGAGCCACAGGCTGACTTCTCCCCAAGACCTGCCCTCGGGAATTGCCGTCGATACATCGATTAAGGGAAAATCGACAATCTGGTTGAGTGAGTTGAGTGATAACTGTTCACTGAGCATTCGATATTCCTCGCCCTGAGCAAAGCCGTCGGAGTTGGTATCATCGGCCGCTTCGACCCAATAGTGCAGATTGAGCGCCTCACCTTGGCGAACATCATCGCTGATCTCGATTGAGAGTGCCAACAGATTGTCCTCATACCAAACATGACCATCGGCAGGCTGGCGTATTCCCGGGGGAATGGTGTATAGAACCCCCAAAGTTGGCTCCTGTGAGTCGAAGATGAAATGGGGATAATTGGCCACTAAAGTCTCATCACCGACTCCATAGGATGATTCATCCGACGAAAACTCAAGAAAAGGAACTACTCTCATCTCATCTCCACTTGAGATATCCCCTCCACCGGGTATCGTGATATTGGTCGACCAATTCCCCTCTGCGGTGGTAACTTCAGTATAGGTTACAACCTCACCCAAACTACCGGAACCTGCTTGCTCATCCTGCAGTGAAAGGTTGAGGGTGAACATCTCTGCGGGAGCGGCTATATCAGGTGAGCCTTGGAAGCGAACAAAGCCGCTGACTGAAATATTGCTATCGTCCTGCACTGACCACGGGTATAGTGAATCTGATTCATCGGCGATATCGTTGCCAAACTGGTTGACTACGACTATATCGGTCACTTCGAGGTCAACCTCGAGCGCCGGTCCTGTCGAACCACCGGTACTGAACACGGTCGGCCCTAGCGGAGAGGACTCATCATTGGATGACTCCAACATCCACCACAACTGAGCCTGGTCACCCCATGCTCGCGTTGGGGTGATATTCCAATTTATTCGACGAATGTTTTCAGTGAATCCGGCATCCCAATCTGTGGTATCTATCGACATTAATTCAACCCCGCGTACAACTTCCAAAGTTGCCTGAGGGGTTGAGGTGTTAGTCGCCACAAATACCACTTCGGCAGAATCGAGGTCGCGCGTTGTACCGATGGACAAGCGGACGGTGTCGATAACACCCTCAAAATTATGTAGACTATAGGTCTCTATCGTAAATGAATTGCCATCAGGATAGATGGTTGCGGGAGGAGGGGTTTCGAAAACATCGGTGAATAGTCGCTGCCATTCTATCATCCCGCCAACTACGAAACCACCGCTCTCGGTCGTCAAGTTAACCGGTACGATGAACTCGCCGGTACTTTGGTTGACTAACAGGCCAGAGGAGATATTTGTGAGGAAATCTGCCGCCAACGGTATCGTGAAAAGATGATTGAAGGGTACCGCCTTGTCGTATAGAGTGATGCTGGCATCGGCACTTACCGTGAACTCAAGGATAGTAGACTGGCCAGGGATGATGTCGATTAATGGAACGACCACGTTGTAGTTTGAGCCGGTTACCTGCGTACTCCACCCGGCGCGGGAAATCGTGGTGACGGTTGATAAATCGGCAATAATTCCCAAGCGGGCAATACCATCGAACACTTGCGAGTAATTATGACTGCCAAGATTCTTAGAATATGTTACCCCATTCACTGCATAGAATTGATGGTCGTTGGTGCCGTTCACATCGGTGGCGATGCCAAAGGGCCCTGAATGAGACCATTCGTTACTGCCATCTCCCTTCAGGTCAACTGCAGGATTGACGGCAATATCACTGTATTCGACCTCGACACGGAGGTTTTTCACCCAGCCATTCTGCAGGATATCGACGGTAATCTTCAGGTCTTGGATATCACGTAGGTACAGGCCGTTCAACAAGCTGCTTGTCGGTTGTTGGATCTGGGTCGCCAGATAGGCGGTGCTGGGATTGGCCTCAGGATTGAGGGAGAGGTATACACTTTCACAATCACACCAGATGCTGATACTGCGAGCCGGGCGGTGAATAGAAAAAATTGCAGTCATTTTCCCACTCGAATTCTCACCAACATATGCGTCGGAGGCGGAATCCCAGAGTACTGGCAAGGTTGCCGAAGATTCCCAGCCGGATGAGCCCATCACCGGGGTGGTCAAATAGAGATTCGACCCGACGTGGAGATTCTGCAATATCGGGGTGCGCAGAGCAGAGTCGCTCGCCAGATCCAGGCGGATGTGAATGGTCGAGTGAAGGTCGGGGCGAATCCCTTGCAGATCGAGCGGTAGTTCGCGTTCTTCGTATCCCAGAATCGGAGTTCCGGAAGAATCGATTACCGTTGCACTGACCGAGGTTTCAGGGGGGATTTCACCGCCGATTACCGCACTACCATAACCACTCGGACCGGCCTTTATTGGTGGCGATACCCATTTCCCCGCAGCCTCAAACCAATCGACCTCAACCCCAACATTATCGATATACCATCCGGCGCCTTCCAAGTATGTATCAGAGAAGAATGTGAAGCGGAAGCGGACGCTTTCCCCAGCCCACGCCGATAGGTTTCCTCGCTTGGTCACCCACGGTTGAACATTACAACCTGCCGAGATGCTCGAGCCGTCAAAAATCATCAGGTTGTACAGTGGTGAGAAAGGATTGACTGTTGATCGGGTATCATAGAAACCGGGCTCCTGTTGAGCGAATGGCGCCCACGAAAGACCGGCATCATCGGAGATGAAAATCGTCCCCCCATCCCAATTGGCTTCGGTACAGACCCAGTTATCGAAAACCAATCGTGCACTGGCATTGTCGGGTATCGACCAATCCTTAGTCTCAAGATGTGTTAGGGTATTTGCCGCATATTCGCCGTCCAGCGCCAGACCTGCACCGTTACCGTTGTCGGGAAACCCGCCAGGGCCCCAGCCACTGACATTATTTGTCACTCCAATATCCCAACGGCTTCCCCTCTCATGGTTGAGGTGCCAGCCGCGGGCGAGGTCAATGGTCGACTCAAAACCGAAGGTGGTGGTACTGTAGCCATTATGGCCGCGGTCAGTCAAGTATTGCCATTGTTCATTGGCACCGGGTGCAACACCGATCGCGACGCTGTCGTTGGTCGAGAAATTATCGAGTAGAATTTCGACCTTACCAGCACTTGAATTCGCATGCAGTATCACATCATCGACCATCACTCCTTCCCAGCCGTTGATACTGGCGCCATAGCCTAGAGAATAGTCGGTCTCGACACGGAAGCGTAACAACACATTCGACCTATTCTGGAAAATTGACTGCAGGGGCATGGTGATGTCGACCCATCCCCCGGCCTCATCGGCATAAGCGAAGCCGTTGACAATAAGGCCAACTCCTGGAATTCCCGGCGGCAGGGAAATCTCGTACCAAGTCTGGTTATCGTTACTGGCTTCGACGATGAGGTTGTCGTTCCAACCTCCCTCCAGGTCCCAATCCAACGACGCTGTAATCTCCATCGGCACGGTGAGGTTGGAGGTTGAGAAATTGAAAACTATCCATGCATCAGCATCATTGGCATATGCACCATTCAGATTTCCGTGAAACCAACAGGCAAGAGGTTCACCTTCATTCTCCAAGGTCAGGTTGTCGATGAACCAACCCGGCCCGGTCGAGGTTGCATTGGCGTCGGTCCAGATGACGAAGCGAAAACGGATGTGATCGGCGCTGTGAATGCCATTCAAACCATCCAAGGTGATGGTGGAATTCTTCCAACCACTGGCGCTGGAATTTGCAAAGCCGGTGAGTTGTGGTGAAGCGCTTGGTAGATTATCTGGATACCCACCGTCAGGGCTGAGGACCTTCCACACTCCCCCATCCAAGGAATATTCAACCCATCCACCACCGCCACCAAGGTGTATCCAGTGGTCGAATTGCGCACTGTAATTGCGGATAACGTTGGGTAGTCTTACCTGTGGCCCCTCAAGCCAAGCATGAGCGCCAGCCGGGACCCGACTCGGGGGGAGTCCGAGGGTTGAGACCACCATGTTTCCCTCAGTCGAGGAAGCAGGAATCGTCCCCCCCCAAGATGAGTTGAATAAGCCGGTATCATTGCCGACTGTGACATTAGTTCCAGATAAATTGAGGTCACTGGGTGACCACAGAAGTGCATCTGGCCCGGCCGGTAACCACTCAAGGAAGGTTGTCTCCAAGGTGGTGAAATCCTCGTAGGTGCCGACAGATTGGTCTTGAGCCAGAGAAAGCGCACCTTCAAATCGGTGTGATGTAGTCAATGTTTCCTGTCCAGAACTGAAATTAGTTTCACTTCCAGATGACCAACCGCTGCCATTGCCGCCTGGTTGGTCCCAATCGGTCGAAAGGTTGAGCCAGCCATCGGTAATCGTGCCATTGGCAGGCAGGGTAAATCCTGTCGTAGTAATCTCAGCCGCCCCACCCGGGGTTGAAGGGCGAGGATGGGTCTGTCCTTCCCAAGGGGCGAATTCAGCGCCGACAAGCGCTGAGACCGGCATCAATATCATCAGCAGAGCGAGAACTGCCGCAAGACATTTTTTTCGCACCATCGCCTCTTCCCTCAACTGTTCAGTGGTGGCGCACGATATTAACAACCCGCTGTGCGGTCCATTACGAAGGTCATGCTTGGTATGAAACATATTGGCCTTCGTTGAAGAGAGAATAGGTGAGCATTCATAGAGCCCCGGAGCCGCAGTGCCCCCGGGCGAGATGACGGAGCGGGATGAGATACCTGAGATGGGCGACGAACGCGCCCGAAAGGTCGAAGACCTACTCTATTCACTTCAGCGTCAACAGTTGGAGAGGAACCATCCCATACCTATGCCCAAACCCGATTTTTGGCAAGAGGTCAACGGTCTGCTCAATCATATCGAGACAAATCTCAATGAAATCGTCCGCGGCGAAGGGCATTCTTCGGCAGCTATCGCCGCCAGTCGGCGACAATCGAATGTGCGCCGGGTGATGGCCGACCTCGCCCGTAAGCGACTAGTGACACTTTTGCATCACGCGGTCACCGCCGAACTGCGCAGTAGCATCAACGGGGACGGTGGCCGGCCACTCGCACCTTTGGATTGGTCGCGCTACGACCCCCTGGAGCGAGAATTCTATGATGGGCTTGGACATCTGCTAAGCAAATTCAAGCGCAATATCGGATGGGAAGACATGATTCAAGGGGTAGGAGAGATTTCCAACATCCCAACCCTTGCCATGGGTGCAAAGCAATTGGACGATTTCGTTGAACAGGCCGGTGGTCTGACAGGACAAGGGGCACCACCGGTAGAGTTGGAGGAGTTGTATGAGAAAGAATACCAAGAACCCGAATTCGATGAGGAGGAAATGATTGCCCAAATCGAGGCCTTTCCCGAAATGATGGAGCAGGCTAACCAACCGATTCCAGAGACCATGGCGATACCGGGAGTCGAGGAGACATCTGTCTGGGACTTAGCCCCTGCCGACAGCAAACCTACCATCGTGATAGACAATCTCGCCAATACGGGCTCCCAGGAGACTGTACGTTCCGCTGAGGACGTAGTCGAGTCTGCAACTACCGAGCCATTAGAGCCCGAATCACCCGAACAATCTGTACCTCCCACTCCAAATGTACTCACTCGAATAAGAATCATCGTCAGTCAAGAAGATGAAATCATGACCGAGGACGGAGATGAATTGAAACTCACAGAAGGCGATGTCCACATGTTGGATTCAGACATGGCAACCTATCTTGTCGATGCCGGCGTCGCCGAAGTCGCCTCATTGTAAGGTGAAGAAAATCTCCTTCACCGCTGCAACTTGACAAACGCGTTACGAGCGTAGCAAAATTATTCGTCGCCAATAGCGACAATATGTAGCGAGGGCACGTTACGGCTTTTAGTTGACAGTCCGCATGCTGAGTTCTATACTGACGGTATCTGGAATCGAAATCTTCGCAATACTTCGCAAAGCAGTCTGGTCTTTAGCAGTACCAATCTTCATCTCCAGCAGACGCTTGTGAATGCGCATCTCCCAGTGGTCGTAAGTCTCGTTACCTTCACCGGATGGTGCTTTGCGACACGGCACTATAAGGCGTCGCGTAGGTAGTGGTATCGGGCCACGCAGGACAACTCCTCCGGTATCGCATATCGCCTTGATTTGATCGCTGACGAAATCAATATCGCGGTGGTTCTCACCAGTCAATTTGATGACGGTGATGCCAGCCATTGATTCACGTTCCCCTTTCCTTTCTTAGAGATAATATTCTCGGGGACTCACTTCTTGTCAATCTTGATGCAAACACCTGCTGCTACGGTCTTGCCCATGTCACGGATAGCGAAGCGGGACAGTTCAGGGAACTTATCCATCTGCTCTATTGCCAACGGCTTGGTCGGTTGGAAACGAATCAAACCAGCATCGCCAGTCTTCATGAAACTAGGGCTGGCCTCCTTACCGGCCTTGTTCTGCTTCTCCAATAGTTCGATGAAGCGGCAAGCAACTTGAGCGGTGTGGCAATGGAATACCGGAGTGTATCCAACTGAAATCGCCTTTGGTATGTCCATTAGTTGGATTTGTCCGACGAAGGACTCATCGTGGCGAACAAAACTTGGCTCGTTGTCGGTATATCCGGCAACGTCACCACGGCGGATGTCGGTGGCGGAGAGGCCGCGGACATTGAAACCAACGTTGTCACCAGGCTCGGCCTTGGGTACAGAGGTGTGATGCATCTCAATACTCTTGACTTCTGCACTCTGCTGACTTGGATTGAAGACAATTGTCTTTCCAGCATGTAGAACTCCAGTCTCAATCTTTCCTACCGGCACGGTACCGATTCCGCCAATCTTGTATACATCTTGAATCGGCATTCGAAGCGGTTTGTCGATAGGCTTTGGTGGCATCTGGATTTGGTCTATAGCCTCAAACAGGGTTGGACCACTGTACCACGGTGTATTATCCGACTTGTCGAAAAGATTGTCTCCTTCAAGAGCTGAAGCGGGAATCATCGGTACGTCATCGGGTTTGAATCCAGCCATCTTCAGCAATTCACTGACCTGACTCTTGGTTTCCTTGTATTTGTCCTCAGACCAACTGACACCGGAGATATCCATCTTGTTTACTAGAACGATGAGTTGCTTAACACCGAGAACACGTGCTAGGAAAGCGTGCTCCTTGGTTTGGGCACTGACACCATCATTAGCCGCACATAGTAGAACTGCAGCATCTGCTTGGCTGGTACCGGTGATCATGTTCTTGACGAAATCCCGGTGGCCAGGGGCATCGATAACAGTCCAGTAATAATTAGGGGTGAAAAATTCCTTATGAGCAACGTCGATGGTGATTCCACGCTCGCGCTCCTCCTTCAGTCCATCCATAACGTAAGCGAAACCGAAACCGGCCTTGCCGCGCTCAGCCGCTTCCTTCTCTAACTTCTCGATAACGTGCTCTTCGATATGACCACTATCCAACATCAATCGGCCAACTGTGGTCGATTTTCCATGGTCAACGTGACCGATGAAAACTATATTCAAGTGCGGTTTACTCTTGTCTTCCCATTGTGAACTCATGGTATTTTCTCCAATTATCGACCCGCCGACAGCCATCCCCTATTTCAACGCGCCGGTATTATTACGCATCGTGGCGAATACCATGGATGAGGAGAGGTGCGCCGTTTCTCTAGTCGGGGAAATAGGTTCTATTTCATTACCAATTAGATATTGAACTTGCCTTGAAATCGAAAAGAAGAAGTATGGCGGTGCAGACTACACACCATGCCGACAGGGGGTAAAATCACTAGAATCGCCGGCGCGGGCGGCTTTTGGGGCGACCAAGTTATGGCTCCAATCACCCTAATGGAAGGAGCGGATGTCGATTATCTGACGATGGATTATCTCTCCGAAGTTACAATGTCGATAATGCACAAACAGAAGGCGCGAGATAATACCTCGGGATGGGCCACCGACCTGTTCGATTGGCTTGAGGCGGGGGGATTGAAATTACTTAGGGAAAAGAGCACCAAATTGGTCACCAATGCAGGGGGCGCTAATCCTGGTGCTTGCGCCGAAGCGGTGCTCGGGCTGGCCTGTGCACTAGGCTGGGTCGATTGCCAGATAGCGATGGTCGTCGGGGATGATATCCACCCTCGCATCGAACATCTGAATGCCGATGGGATTCTCACTGATTTATCCGGTAAAGAGATAGATGAATCTTTAGCGGGCAGATTGATCTCCGCCAATGCCTATATCGGCGCCGGCCCGATTGCCAGAGCGCTTGAACAGGGTGCAGATATTGTGCTCTGTGGGAGGGTGGCTGATGCCAGCCTGATAGTCGGTTCAATGTTGCATTCAGAAGGTTGGGCAAAGAATGCCGTTGCGGCAGAGGCTCCAATCTGTAGCCCGATTGAATCTTGGGCGCCAATGGAAGTTCTCCATCCCCTGGATATTGTCGCTGGCTGGACTCTCGCCGGGCATCTTATCGAATGTGGTGCTCAAGTCACCGGCGGAAATGCCGACTCTTGGGCCGATATCTCTGACTTGGTGAATCTCGGCTATCCTATAGCTGAAATCGCCGCCGACGGCTCGTCGGTAATTACCAAACCAGAAGGTAGTGGTGGCGCCGTGACCCGCGCCAATGTAGCCGAGCAGATGTTGTATGAAATCGGCGACCCTGCTTCATATTTCACCCCCGATGTGATTCTCGATATCACCGCGGTATCCCTAGACGAAATCGGCCATGACCGGGTCGCAGTGACAGGGGCGCGCGGGAGGCCTCGAACCGATACTCTCAAGGTTTCATCTTGCTATTCAGACGGTTGGTTCGCATCAGCATCTCTACTGGTGCCAGGCCCACAAGCCATCGCCAAGGCCAAAGCGACCGATTATATCCTCCATCGTCGCTTGGCTGGACTTGAGGAATTGGTTATTCATACCGAGTTCCCCGGCACTGGAATCACTATGCCCAAAGGGGGGATTGAACTCCAGGAAGATCTTCCGGAAGTGATGATTCGCTGGTCGGTGAAATCCCCAAACCGCACCGATGTGGAGATTTTTAGCAAGTCTGTGGCGCCGCTAGTGCTGACCGGCCCCGCCGGAGTGAGTGGGTATTCAGCCCGGCCGCGCCCCCGTTCACAACTACGCTTCGTACCGCTCTTGGTAAATCGCGAGACCGTCGAAGCTAGAGTTGATATTCCTATGCTGAGGACCCTGCGTAAGGCTTTGACCGAGCGCCGCCCGAATTTGGAGGCTCAGGTATTCAACCGCTTGCAAAGAATTTCGGAAAATGAGAATCGGATAATCACCAAGCGAATAGCCGGCCGGGTTCTCCGGGAACTTGAGCGGCCAATCGGTAGGGGGAAGGTCGATTGAGTACGGTTTGGCTACCATTGGATGTCCTCGCGCACGCCCGCTCTGGCGACAAGGGAGATATGGTCAATATCGGCATCATAGCGCGCCAAAGGCAATGGTATCCGGTGCTCAAGCAAGCGGTGACCAGTGGCTGGTTGGCCGAGGCTTGGGAAGAGCAGGTCGAAGGGCGCATCAAGGTCTACGAGGTGCCGGGAATCGGGGCGCTGAATTGTATAATGGAGAAGGCCCTGCAAGGTGGGGGAACGGTATCCCTGCGCACCGACGCCCAAGGCAAGTCGATGGGGCAGGCGACTTTGACGGTCAGGGTCGAGGTCGACCGAGCACTGGCCGAGCGGCTCGAAGTTCCACTCGACGAGGCTAGTCAAGACCGCATGGGCACCATCCCAATTCCCGTTTTAGCCCCAAGCTCCCTTTGAGCGGATATCGTGCCTAGAAACGAATCTTAGTGGCCTTCGCTATTTGTAAGTGAGTAGGATCCTGAACTCAACTACCTGCACATCGGTATAGCGATCATTGTGAATCTTCACCGTCCACTCACCATCGTTGAAACGGTCATCGCGCATCTGCGAGCGGGAAATCGAAGTCTGCAGGCAGTCATCATCCTCGGAACACTCACCGGCGGTTCTCTGTTCAGTAGCAGAGGTATTCCATACCTCATCATCGCTTTCATTGAAGATGTAAATATCTAATTTGTTGCGGTCTGAATCATTGACGGCCCAAACGTGATCTCCATCCCGTTGTGGGTAAGTCAACCAGAATTCAGCCCGGACAATCGTATTGCCAACTTCGTCATCGTAGACCACTGTGTATTCAAACCATGTCTCGCCGGGTTGTTCATTATTGTTTGTGGTCTGGCTTGCGGGCTGTTCGAAATCTTTCCAAATCCCCACATAGTTGACATAGACCTTGAATTTCATCGAATCATTGAACCCCTCGCTATTGTAGACCCGAAGCAATAATTCATACTCTCCCGGGGCGATTCCGGTCCATTGAAAGGTCTCGTCACTGGCATCATCATCGTTATCGGAAATACCGTCTTCGTCGCTATCGGTCATTGTGTCGAGGTCCCATGACCACTGGGTTAGATAGGCCTCACCTCCACCAGCGATGCTGGAACTTGAGTCGAGTAGGATATTTGTGGTGGCGTCAACCTCATTGTCAGTTTCGTCTTTGTCCTCGCAGATGTAGATGAGATAGCGGTCGTAACCATTGGATGGATTAGCACCGTCATCACCGTCGCAGTCATCCTCTGCCCAGTTCGTTCCCGGGTCGGCGGTCGGCACCGCGGCATCGGCACCCAGAACCATCAATTGCTTCGTTATCTGGTCATCTTTAATGCCATCTGTGACGGTGAGAATCACGTTGTAATTCCCCTCTATAGGATATGACCAAGAGGCAGTTCGACCGGTATCATCGACCGAGCCATCACCATTGAAATCCCAACGATAGGTCAAAGTCCCATCTTGGGGTAAAGAAACCGAAGCGTTGAATGAAACCGAATCACTTACCTTGATATTGGCACTTGGGTCATAAGAGAAATCGGCCAGCAGGGTTCCGCCACCATCGTCATCGTCAGCGAAACAACCGGCCAATGCACTGGTGATTGTGAATAAGGATATCAACAGGGTGGCTACGACACGTCGGGGCATCAGTTGTCGGCTTACCGTCCTTAACATCAAAGATTCCCTCGCGTGTCATCCTTATGTCTGTTCCGAAACCTTGTTTGTGGTGCGAAATGGGTATTTCCCCACTTTCCTTCAATAATCCTCATAGGTGAAATGTGTTGGGTCGAGGGTATGAGAGAATATTGCATCAAGTTACCAGACCGCCCCGGAGAGATGGCGAATCTTTGCGAAGTATTGGCTGAAAATAAAATCAACATCCTGACCGCGGCGGCGATGACTGCAACTGGTGCAGTATTGGCAATAGTCACCGAGGATTCCGAGGCTACCATTGCGGTATTGGATTCACTGGGTTATGAGTATCACGTCGAGGAAATTCTCTTGGTTACTCTACCGCACCAACCGGGTGCGCTGGCAGGTCTTTCTCGTACTTTGGCCAATGCCGGAATCAACATCAAGTCGATATACATCATGTCAAAGGATGAAAACCAAGGTGTTATCGCTTTCACAGTCGATGATGTTACTGCGGCCCGTGAAATGATCTGAAAAGGCATTACAATCCACATCCGGGTTGTGTGGGAACGTCGTCAGCACAGGTTGAGAGGTAATTCCGCGTCGACCGCATGTAGCCAACCGAACGGGTCGGACGCAATCTCGGTCTGGATGCCAATCAGGGCATTGTACAATTCACGGGTGATAGCACCGACTCCACCATCCCCGAAGACACTCTTGCTCTCACCTTGGGTTATCGAGCCGATGGGCGAGATGACGGCGGCGGTACCACAGCAGAAACTCTCGTCGGCGGCCATCGCGAATTCACTTGAGACCAGAGTCTCTACAACCTCAAAACCGCGATGTCGGGCGATTTCGATAATCGAATCGCGGGTAATCCCCGGCAAGATAGTACCAGTCAATTCCGGCGTGTATAGGACTCGGTCTTTGATGCAGAAGAAATTAGCCGCCCCGACCTCCTCGATATATTCGTGATGCACCGCATCGAGATAGATGACTTCAGCAAATCCGGATTTCTTGGCGTTCTTGCTCGGCATCATCCCAGGGGCATAGTTTCCTATTGCCTTGACTCCGCCGGAACCACCAGGTGCGGCACGGTGAAACTGGTCGGAAATAATCAGGTCGATACACGACAGCCCCCCGCGGAAGTAAGGCCCAACCGGGGTTACGAAAACACAGAAAGTGTAGGACGGTGAAGGTGCTACTCCCATTATCGGCCCAGTTCCCCATAATACTGGTCGGACATAGAGCGCTCCTCGGCCACTGGGCGGAATCCATGCTGAGTTCGCCGCAACCACTTGCTCGACTGCGTCGATAAACATCGATTCGGGTACCGGCGGCATCCCGAGACGCGCCGCACCGCGCTGGAAACGCCGAGCATTTTCCTCGGGACGGAACAAGGCGATACGTCCCTGTAGTGTTCGCTGAGCCTTCATTCCCTCGAAGATACCCTGTCCGTAGTTTAGTACCCCGGCTGCAGGGTCAATTTCCAACTTACCATAGGGTCTGATATCGCCGACTTCCCAAGCCTCGTCGAGATTGCATGTCGCCACATACATCAAGTCGGTCTGTGTCAACGAAAAGGTGAGGGAGTCCCAGTCGAAATCCTCTCCAGGGCCAGTCATCGAAATCTCCTCTGCGCGGTCGCACTTCAACGCATGTGTGTCGGGCTTTCAATGATTGCGTGACTTTTCATTGGCGTCAAACGTCATTGGTCAAGGTGAAGGTTATTGGCCGAGTGGCAACGATACAGTGGCGAGTCAGATGCGGGCGAGTATCGATTGTGCGGCCGTTAATGCCAGATATCACTCCTCGACCAAGGGTGATTCACCGGCCACGACCATCGAGTTGTGGGTGCGTACCCGCGATGGCCATTCAGCGGTGATTCTAGTTGATGGACTACGCCCGTGGATGGAAATTTCGGTACCTGGAATCTGTGAGGACCCCAATTCATTACCGGCAGACCTTGAACACCGACTGGAGCGGGTACTGGAGCATGATGAAGTCACCCGCCTGCACGAGCCCGAGTTGAAATGGACCGACCTC
>Ga0302119_10000147_pt1 | contig 28686 bp, 27 predicted proteins | sample AG5_Tmax_MG_FD_203114 | JGI IMG/M metagenome (GOLD analysis project Ga0302119, IMG submission 203114) | Marine microbial communities from Western Arctic Ocean, Canada - AG5_Tmax | ecosystem: Environmental > Aquatic > Marine > Oceanic | place: Canada: Western Arctic Ocean | collected 2017-10-01 | reverse complement strand
AAACACTGAAGACAGTTCATCCGATGAGGATGGATCTGCTGGGAGTCCAGGGTTCGGCCGGAAGTCAAAAGGGCCAAAACCTGATGCGAAGAAGAAGAAGGCCGGTCGGCGGTCACGAGGGAAGGCCGCTGACAAGCCGACGAAGATCGACAAGCGACCGCCAGCAGCTCGTGCAGGCGGGGGACGAACAACTCCCCCGGGTACTGCCGGAGCGCATGGCGCCAAGAAGAAAAGGAGGAAGTGAGGATGGAGTGGATAGAAACCACAGGCAGCTCACTCGATGAAGCCAAGGAGCGTGCATTGGATCGGCTCGGCGTAGCCGAAGACGAGCTGGAGGTGGAGGTTCTGTCGGAACCGACACGCTCCATGTTCGGCTTGAAGAAGTCTGAGGCACGCCTGCGTGCCCGGGTTAGGCCGACCAGTCCCCGACCGAAGGTCGAGCGACGCGATCGCAACCGCCGGAATGATCGAAAGGGCGGCAAGGGACGTTCGTCAAGCGGACGCCAGGACCAGCAGGGGGGTCGCGGATCCCGCGACACACACCAGGGTCCATCCGGCGAGGCTGACGAGGGTGACGGAAACAGGCGTCGTCGTGGCAATGATCGTCAGCCGGCCCGCCAGCAGGAACAGGTGGCTTCGTCGGCCGGGCGAGATGGCGACGATGGGCAGGGAACTGGAAAGCCGGACAGGCGCCGGGATAATGGGCGCCAGTCGGCGTCAAGGGAATCGTCAGCGAAGTCGACGAATGGCAGCGGTCGTGGAAGCGACCGGGAGAGGGCTGAGGCCGAGACAATGGATCTACAGACGCAGGCTGGAATCACCGAAGGATTCGTTCAGGGTCTACTCGACGCGATGGGCTTGGATGCCCGTGTGGAGAGCACGATCGAAGAGGACCGTCTGACGGTGGAGGCCCACGGCCTCAACCTGGGGCTGGCCATCGGCAACCGCGGGGAAACCGTTCGGGCCATTACGGAGCTCTCCCGGACCCTGGTCCAGCGGAGTTCAGATGGCCAGGCCGAGGGTTCGCTGGTTGTAGACATCGGTGGCTACCGCGAGCGGCGTCGGTCCTTCCTGGCAGATTTCGCCAGGTCCCAGGCAGAGGCGGTGCTCGATGATGGGCGGTCGCGAACCATGGAACCGATGGCTGCTGCGGACCGCAAGGTGATCCACGACACGATTGGGGAAATCGACGGCCTGGAAACCATCTCGGAGGGAAGTGGCACGGATCGACAGGTGGTCATCATGGTTGAGACCACCGGGTGACCACACCTGTCGAGGAGATCCTCGACGCAGCGGTCGCCGAGGGGTTTCTGACCCCCCTGGCGGCCGCCGAGGGGCCCGCGCACAGCGCGGGCTTCCTCCGTTTTGGAGGGCTGGGTGACCCTGGGGTGGTTTCCGGCCCTGATGTCGCCGCCGGCGTTCCGGTGGCCCTGGATTCCGGGACGATCGCAGTCGACCTTGGAACCGGCGGGGGTGTACCCGGGCTGGTCCTGGCCACCCTGACGTCGAACCGGTGGATTCTGGTGGATCGCGGTGATCGGCGGTGCACGTTCCTTCGGTGGGCAGTTCGTGAGCTGGGCATTGCCGATCGGGTCGAGGTCCACGCCATGGACGCCGTCTCGGTTGCCCGTGGCGAGCTCCGTGGTAGAGCAGACCTGGTGACCGCCCGGTCCTTCGCAGCACCGGGGCCGACCGCGGAGTGCGCGGCTCCCCTCCTGGCTCCGGATGGTGTTCTGGTCGTCAGCGAACCACCGGGTGATGACTCGGGGGCATGGAATCGTTGGGTACCGGAAGCGCTCGACCAGCTCGGTATCGCCGACATCGGTGGATGGCGACACGGTGGGGCCGGATACAGGGCAATGCGTTCCAGCGGTAGCTGCCCACAGCGGTTTCCCCGTCGTTTCAAGCGACAGTTGGCGGATCCTCTGTTCTGATCACCGCGGAACCTGCCTTGTCGTGTTCCACGTGGAACATTGGTACCTGTGTCGCTGACCGGCCTCGGAAGTGTTCCACGTGGAACATCCAAGGTATCGACGGACGAACGGTAGAGGATCCTTGCATTTGCCGGCTGTCACGAGCATGATGCTCCCGATGCTGAGCAGGAACCGTCGTGCCCGTGTTATCGCTGTTGCGAACCAGAAGGGCGGAGTGGGAAAGACCACCACTACGATCAACCTCGGTGCGGCGATGGCCGAATTGGACAAGCGGGTCCTCATAGTCGACCTGGACCCGCAGGCCAACGCCACGACCGGGTTGGGGATCTCCAGCAGGGGCCTCCAGTCCTCTGTCTACGAGGTGATGCTCCAGCAGACGACGCTCGGCGAGGTCGTCTGCGCCACCGAGGTGCCGAACCTGGAGGTGGTGCCGTCGAGCCTGGCCCTGGCGGGAGCTGAGATCGAGTTGGTGACGGCGTTCAGCCGGGAACACCGGCTCGACCGTGCCCTGGAGGCGGTGGCTGACGACTACGACATCATCCTGATCGACTGTCCACCGGCGCTCGGCCTCCTCACCATCAACGCCCTGGTTGCTGCCGCCGAGGTACTGGTACCGATTCAGTGCGAGTACTACGCGCTGGAGGGACTTGGCCAGCTGGTTGGCAACGTCGATCTCGTCAGGGAGAACCTGAACCCGGACCTCGAGGTGTCGACCATCGCACTGGTCATGTACGACGCCAGGACGAACCTGTCAGCACAGGTGGCGGAGGAGGTGCGGACCTTCTTCGGCGACAAGGTCTGCAGACAGGTGATTCCGAGGTCGGTAAGGCTCTCGGAAGCGCCATCCTTCGGACAGCCGATCACGGTGTTCGATCCGACATGCCGGGGAGCGATTGCCTATCGGCAACTAGCGAAGGAGGTTCTTGGATGAAGAAGAGTGGCCTTGGCAAGGGCCTGTCGGCCCTCATACCCACGGCGGGGGCGGACGACGCCGAGAGTGAATCCACGCGAGACGGAGTGTCGACAGCCACCACGGTGTCGAACTCTGATACCAGTTTCGAGTTGGTGTCGGTGGCCGACATTGAACCCAACCGTTTCCAGCCCCGTCGGGTCTTCGCTGACGAGAGCATGGCTGAATTGACCGCCTCCATCCAGGAGGTGGGGGTACTCCAGCCACTCCTGCTCCGGAAGGGCGATGGCGGCTACGAGATCGTGGCCGGGGAACGACGTTGGCGAGCCGCACGGCGGGCGGGGCTGACCGAGGTGCCCGCCATCGTGAGGCAGACAGAGGACCGTGGCTCGCTTGAGCAGGCGATCATCGAGAACCTGCATCGCGACGACCTCAACCCCATCGATGAGGCGGCCGCATTCCATCGCCTCATGGATGAGTTCGGCCTCACCCAGCACCAGGTGGCGGTGAGGGTGAGCCGTAGTCGGCCGGCCGTAGCCAACAGCCTCCGGCTCCTCCACCTACCCGATGACGTCCAGCAGATGATCATGGATGGTCGACTCAGTGCGGGCCACGCTCGGGCATTGGCCGGTCTGGGAGACCGACAACTCCTGGAGCAACTGGCCATGCGGGTGGTCGAGGAGGGAATGTCGGTGCGCCAGACCGAGGAAATGGTCCGGGCCCTGGGCGACGTTCCGGTTCCTGATCCCGATCGGATCGATGACCCGGTTGTGCAGCCCCGGGATGCGGCATCCCTTGAGGTCGAACAGATCCTGAGCGACCGGTTCGACACGACGGTTCGGGTTCACACCCGGGGCAGGAAGGGTCGAATCGTGGTCGAATTTGCCGACGGGGACGACCTCCAGCGACTCTTCAGGCTGCTGGGCGGCTGAACTGCGGCTGGGGTGGTGATCGCCGCCCCAACCTTCCTGCGGCTCAGTCCTCTACGGGCGGTGCCTGGTCCGGGTCGGCGGTGGGGTTTGCCACCCAACGGGTGATGGCTGTGGCGAGGGCGTCGGCGATCTCGGCAGTCGCCAGGACGACGGCAGATGGCGGTGCGAGGGTGCAGAGGACTGCGGGCATTCGTGTCTGCCGTAGTACAGGCACCTGCCTTCCGGCAGCCTCTGTCGGAGGAACGTCGGAGCTTCGCAGGGCATGGTCAAGGCCGGTCGCGCAGTGGTGGGCGAGCCTGTAGCCACCTTCGCTCAGGAATCCGGGGCTAGAGAAGTAGTTTGTCTGTGAATGGGAACTATTCTCAATTCTCAATCCAAGGTACATGACGGCATCGAAGTCGTTGGCCGTGGTCGCCTGTGCTGCCTCATCCGGATTGTCCAGGACGAGAACATGTGCTCCGCGGGCCCGCAGGATCCGCGAGAGCGCGGATATCAGAGCCCCTGAGCTTCCGAACTGGCCAACAGCCAGGCGCTGACCCCGGAGGTCGGGGTTGCCCTGGCGAAGGCGGTCCAACTCTCGCACCTGTGCGACCGGGGTCCGACCGGCCGACTGGCCCAGAAGTTGGCGGAAAGCCTGAACTGTCTCGGATCCGGCGATTCCGTCGACAGCCAGGCCGGTGTTCCGCTGGAAGTCGCCGAGTGCGCCAGCGGTGTCCGGGCCGAAGATTCCGTCGATTCGACCTGCGTCGAACCCGAGGCTGCCAAGACGCAGCTGGAGGTCGGCTACGTCGTCGCCACGGAACATGGGAGCGTGCAGGTAGAGGTGGCGGTCCCCCAGGCGGACCCCTGCCTCCACGAGGGCGGCCTGGGTGGTCTCGTCCACCGTGCCGTGCTCATCCAGGCCCCGTTCGGCCTGAAATGCCAGGAGCGCCCTGGTCGTATCCGGCCCGAAGTGGTCGGCGGACACCTCGACGGCATCCACCGGATGGCCGACGGCCAGGAGACGACGGTGGAGGTCCGTGACGGTTGTCCCGTGGTCGCCGGGTCGGATTGGTTCTGACATGCTGCGAGCCGTCGAGCGTCGAGGTCGCCCCGCTGGGGTCGTCTAGAGGTACTCGGCCAGTTCCTCGAGGAGTTGGGGCTTGCCCTTTGCGCCCACGATCCGCTTGGCGGGGACACCATCGTTGAACAGGATGAGGGTGGGGATGCTCATGACCTCGAATCGACGGGCCAGATCGGGTGCCTCATCCACGTTGACCTTGGCGATCCGAAGGGATCCGGCCTGTTCAGCGGCGATTTCCTCGAGTATCGGTGCGATCATCTTGCACGGACCGCACCATTCGGCCCAGAAGTCGACGAGCACCGGCTCCGATGATGCGCCGACCTCCTCGTCGAAGGTGGTCTCGGAAAGGTTAACTATGGCACCGGCCATGGGGGTCTCGTCTCTCGAGTGGACTGCAGTGGGCTCTTTTCTATCCGCTCGTGGGCATGAACGCGGCACGCACCGGCGGTCGAGCCCCAGCTCTCAGTCGCCGCGGCTCTCCAACCACCGTTCGGCGTCGATTGCCGCCATGCAACCGGAGCCGGCCGCGGTGACGGCCTGCCGGTAGGTGTGGTCCTGGACGTCGCCACAGGCGAAGACGCCCTCGATGTTCGTCGTGGACCGGTCGGACCCGGTGACCAGGTATCCGGCATCGTCCATGTCCAGCTGGCCGACGAACAGGTCGGTACTGGGGCTGTGGCCGATGGCGATGAAGACGCCGGTCACGGGAAGGCTCCGCTCCTCGCCGTTGACCGTGTCGCGCACCGCCAGTGCCTCGACCTTGGTGTCACCGATCACGTCCACCACCGCCGTGTTCCAGGCGAACTCGATCCTGGGATTCTCGAAGGCCCGATGCTGCATGATCTTGGAGGCCCTGAGGGCATCCCGTCGATGGACGATTGTCACCTTGGAGGCGAACTTCGTGAGGAACCCAGCCTCCTCCAGGGCTGAGTCACCGCCGCCCACCACCGCAATCTCCTGATCGCGGAAGAAGAAGCCGTCACAGGTGGCGCACGTGGAGAGCCCGTGGCCAATGAGGCGCTGCTCGGCCTCGAGGCCGAGCATCACAGACCGTGCACCCGTCGACACGATGACTGATTCCGCGGTGTACGTGGGCAGGGCCGCAGCCGGGTCGCCGATCCAGATGGCGAACGGGCTGGCTGACAAGTCCACCCTGGAGACCTTCAGGGTCACCAGGTCGGCGCCGAACCGGGTGGCCTGGGTTCGCATGTCGGCCATGAGTTGGGGTCCCATCACCCCGTCGGGAAAGCCGGGGTAGTTCTCGACGTCAGTGGTCAGCATGAGCTGTCCACCCGGCTGGTCACTGGTCGACGAGGGTTCGCCCTCGATCACCAGCGGGGCCAGGTCGGCGCGGGCCGTGTAGATCGCAGCGGTCAGGCCGGCAGGTCCGGATCCGATGATGACGACTTCGTGGTGGGTCATTCGCACTCCTCGGACGATCGACGTGATTTCACGGTTCAGGGTCAGGAACGAGGCGTGCGACGGGACCAGAACCAGGTACCGAGGGCCAAGAGGGTGGCTCCCATGACGAGGTGGGCGGACCAGCTCTCGCCCGGGAGGGCGACGTCCAGGAGTCGGAAGACGCCGATGCTTCCGAGGACCAGCGCGGCGACCAGGCAGAACGCGACGAAGGCGCCGTGGACGACTGCACGGATGACTGTGATCGCCGGCTGCGTGGTGACTGACCGGAAGCGCTCGACGACGTCCACGATCCGGTCGATCGAGGCCGTAGCCCAGTCGTTCCGCCCGTCAGGGCCTTCTTCCGGCGATGGGGTACCGGAGGAAGGTGCCGCCGGCGTTCTCATGGAGCGGATACTACCGACGGCCACCTCCGAGGGGCCCTTCCGGCCGTCGTGTACTCAGGCGCGGAGTGTGAAGCAGAGGCCGATGACCCCCGGCCCGCCGTGGCTCGCCACCACGGGACCGATCACGCCCACACGAATGGCCGAAGGATCGACGAGCGGCGCCAGCATCTCGGTCAGGTCGCCGATGTCGTCGGCCTGGGCGTGCATGACCGACAGGGTCTCGATGTCGTCCGCGTGCTCGGCCACCTTGTCCCGCAACCAGACCAGGGACTTCTTCCGGGTGCGCTGCCTGCCCGCCTCCTCCACCACACCGCTGCTGATGTCGATGAGCGGCTTGATCGACAGGAGGCTCCCCAGCAGGGCCTGGGCGTTCCCGATTCGACCACCCTTCTTGAGGTTCTCCAGGGTGTCGATGGCGCCGTAGACGTGGGTCCTCTCCCGCAGGGCCTCCACCAGGCCGACGATCTCGTCGGCCCCTGCGCCGCCGGCAGCGGCCTCCGCAGCAGCGACGACCATCACTCCGAGTCCAGCCGTGACCGATCGACTGTCGACGATCCGGACCTCGCCACTGGTCTCGCGGGCGGCCAGCTCGGCCGATTCCATGGTGGCCGACACCCCGCTGGACAGGCATATGCAGACGATGGAGTCCGCTCCCTCGGCCAGTCGGCGACGGAAGACCTCCTGGAAGGCCCCCGGCGCTGGTGCCGCGGTCTGGGGCAGGTCGTCGCTCTCAGCCATCCGTCGGTAGAACTCGTCGCTGCTGAGTTCCTCCCGGTCCAGGAACACGTCGTTCCCGAACCGGATGCTGAGTGGCACAACGTCGATGCCCAGACTCGTGGCCTCGTCGAGGTCCAGGTCGCTGGCGCTGTCGGTGACGATTCGAACGGTCATGTGGACTCCTCGGGTCGGTCGGAGCGTACCCGAGCAGCGCGGACCCACCAGATCGCGAGCACTGCGATCGCACCGACGAAGAGGAGTACTCCGACACCTGAGAGGCTCGTGGTCCGGACCATGAGGTGGGCTGAGCGGAGCTGGAGGAGCTGGGCGTCGTCGGGGGAGCGGACGGTCACCCGGAGTCGGGCGTCACCGGAGGTACGGGCCTGTACCGGTATTGCGATCCGGTTGTTGCCGGGCACCAGCACGACGGCCTGGACCGCGCCCTCGGGGAACTCGAGCCGTCCGTCGCTCTGCAGCACGAGGACCACCCGTGCATCGGTCGTCAGGCCGTTGTGCACGCTGAAGGGGATGTCAGCCGAACGCCCGGTGAGCCGGACGCTCTGGTCCGGTGGGGTCGTGAAGGCATCCAGCACCTCGCTGACGGAGGCGTAGACCGCTGTCAGGTATGCGTTCATGGTGTCGGTGTCCAGCTCGGCTGCGGCCGTCACCTCGAGGAGGTCGTTGAGCGCGGCGGCGTCCGGATGCGGACCGCCGAGTATGGCCGTGTAGGCGGCAACCGTCTTCTCGGCGAGGCTGCGGTCCGTTGCCCTACGAGACATCGACGTGATGGCATCCGGCCAGAGGTAATAGGTGACGGCGGCGGCCGCATCGGCTGCCAGGGCGGCGTCGAAGAGGTCCGGGAGCGGCCTGACCCTCAGGAACGGGGCCTTCTCCAGGACCCCCAGCACCAGGTCGAGGGTGAGAGCGTCGATGGGGAGGTCGTGGGGAGCGGTCAGGACGGCCATCCGCGTCACGGTCGGATCCGACCATGCCAGCAGCGCCAAGTCGGCCAGCAGGTACTGGGCCGCCGAGACCGCGCCCTGCGGGTCCGTGAGGTGCCTGGCCAGGTCGGGATCGGCCACCAGCGCCGGATAGGCGGTGCCGTCGTCGGCCAGCAGCCGGGCGGGGAGGGTGCTCTCGGCGGACGCCGCCGATGGCCTGGGTTCCAGGTGGTCGGCCGACACGATGAACCGCTCAGAGCCCAACTGGCCCAGCAGTTCGAGCGTGGCAGGAACCGCCGTGGCTGGAAGGACGGCTATCGAACGGTCCGGGACCACGCCCAACAGGTCGATGAGCACCCGGTCACCGTGGTCCAGGAGGTCACGGTGGACGTCGGAACGACCGGCCCGCCGCCAGGCCTCAGGGTCGGCGGTCACGAACGGCGAGGACTGGAGGCGGAAGTGGTCGCCGTCCGTCCGGACCAGGTCGGCGAGGAGGCGGGCGTGGTCCAGATCGTCGGACCGGGCCAGGCTGAGCACCGTGGCGGGCGGGAGCCTGACGTCCATCGGGATGTCGGGATGCCCCTGGGCTGCACGGATCACCGCCTCCATCTGGTGCAGCGTGGCCCGGTCGGGCCGGAGGCGACCATCGGGACGCAGCGGTGGCGGTCCGTCCACCGCGAGGGTGATCCCGACCAGGAGGGGGCGCTGTGCCGCCGCCTCGCCCTCGGGGACGACCGGTAGGTGGACCAGCGGCGTGATCAGGCTGTCCAGGGCTGAGCCATCGGCGTCCAGGAGCGTCACGGTGAGCGGATAGACACCGCCGGGTCGTGAACCGAGGCGACCCTCGGTACCCACCTGGAGCACCAGCGATGCGACGCCGGCCGAGTTCAGGACGTCGGCGACGGCCATGTCCACCGGCTCTCCCAGCGGATCGCCGAGGAGGCCGTCCCGGAGGGCCAGGAGTCCCCGGCGGTCGACGGTCCGGTGCAGTTGGAGTCGGAGCATCGTCTCGGTGGTGCCACCGGTGATCCTCAACTCGAGGGCCAGGTCGCCGTCGTCCGCGATCCAGGGAGACTGGGCGACGAGGGAGACGGTGGCCGATCCGGGATCGGCCGTTACGGGCACCGCGACAGCCAGCAGGCCGAAGGCCACCAGGATGGTGATGAGGATTTGCCGCCTCATCGGGCCGTTTCGTACCGGAGCACGGTGAGGCCCCCGGCCTTCTCCCTGAAGCCGTGCCGTCGGTAGAGGGCGCGGGCCCGGTCGTTGTCGGGCTGGGTGTTGACCCAGGCGTCCTGGACGCCTCCGAGGGCCAGCCAGGAGATGGCGTCCGCCAGTAGGGCTGATCCGATGCCCCTGCCTTCGTGGCCGGGTCGAACCGCCAGGCGCTGTACGAACCCGCTGGTCGAGGAGCGTCCGGTGATGGCGTAGGCGACGACCCGTCCGTCGTTGCGGACGCACCGCTGTCGGCTCAGGTCGGTCGCCTGGCAGGCCTCGGTGTAGGCGGCACCGTCGAACAGCCAGAACGGTGTGAAGGCGGAGAAGGCCTCGGCATCCGCGTCGAGGGCGTCGGCGAGTCGTAGACGGCCGATTCGGCGAAGACGATGGGTCGACCGGCTGGGTGGGGCCGGTCCGCCCGGATGGAGGGACCGGTGCATCAGGGCAAGGTGCTCAAGGGGTGCGAAGCCGGCGGCGGTGAAGGGGCGCTGGTCGTCGGGGGAGAGGGCTGCCGTCAGGATGGTGGTCACGCCACGGCCCCCGAGGAGCTGCAGCAGGTCCAGGACCATCGCCTCGTCCGGGACCGGGCCGCCGACAGTTACCACCTGGGCGGTGGATGCATCCCCACGCCAGGGGCTGATGCGGACGGTGGTACGGCTGCCGATACGCCGGAACTCCACCCTGGCGATCCCGGACCCGGGGACCGGTGCGCGCCGGAGCGCCAGTGGCCCCCTACGGGCTGACTGGGTGGGCGGCCTGACGTCGATGTCGAACAGGGTACGGCGCTGCCGCTGGGCGTCACGGGCCGCCTCCGGCCCGGTGGCGGCGGGTCACGGGGCCCGGAGCCGTCGGGACGCGGGGGATACGCTCGCCGGGTGTCCGTCTTGCTGGTGACCGATGAACGGTTCCTGGACCATGTGGCGGGTCGTCATCATCCTGAACGACCGGCCCGCCTGACAGCGGTGCTCGAGGGCATCGACGCCGCGGGCCTGGGCGATGCCCTGGTTCGGAGGGCACCGTTGCCGGTCGCCGACGTGGACCTCTTCAGGGTCCATCCGTTCGACCACGTGGAGTCTTTGGTCAATCTGGATGCGGCTGGCGGCGGTCGGTTGGATCCGGACACGGTGATGGGTCCGGGTTCGTGGAGGGCGGCCCGGTTGGCGGCCGGTGCCGGTCTGGTGGCCATAGACGGGCTGCGCAACGGTGACGCCGAGGTGGCGTTCTGCGCCGTGCGCCCACCCGGACACCATGCGACACCCACCCGGACCATGGGCTTCTGCCTGCTGAACAACGTGGCGGTTGCGGCGGCCTCACTGGCCGATGCCGGCGAGCGGGTGGCGATAGTCGACATCGACGCGCACCATGGCAACGGCACCCAGGAGGCGTTCGTGGCCGACGGACGTGTCCTGTTCGTGTCCTGCCACCAGTGGCCGTTGTATCCGGGCACCGGTGCCGCGGACGAGGTCGGGATCGGAGACGGTGCGGGCGCGACGATCAACGTGCCGCTTCCCGCAGGTGCTGCGGGCGATACGTACCGGTATGCGATGGACGTCCTGGTGGCACCCGCCGTAGAGCGGTTCGCCCCCGACTGGATCCTGGTCTCGGCCGGCTTCGACGCTCATCGGGCCGACCCGTTGACAGACCTTGGGTTGTCGGCCGGTGACTACGCCGACCTGATGGGCCGACTCACCGGGCTGGTTCCGACGGGCCGCCTGATCGCGTTCCTGGAGGGTGGATACGACCTCGGGGCGCTGGCCGACTCGGCGGGGGCCTTCGTGGCGGCGGCCCTGGGGGTCCGGTACTCGCCGGAGGCGACCACGGGTGACGGCCCGGGTCGCGATGTCGTGGACGCCCAGGTCGTACGGCACGGGCTGGTGTCGTGAGCGGGGTCGGAGAACCCATCCGGGAGGGGGCCTTCGACGACCTGCGTGACGCGGTCGTCCCTGTCTCCGAGCGGTTCGCGGCTGCCGGCCACCGCCTGTACCTGGTCGGCGGGCTGGTACGCGATTCGCTGATGGGCCTGACCCGAACCACCGATCACGACCTGACCACCGATGCCACGCCGGACCAGGTCCGAAGGCTCGTGGAGGGCGTCGCCGACGCCGTCTGGCTGCAGGGCGAGCGGTTCGGAACCGTGGGCATCAGGGTCGGCGACCTCATCATGGAGATCACGACCCACAGGGCCGAGTCCTACGTGGGCGACTCCCGGAAGCCCGTGGTGAGGTTCTCCACGGACCTCCATGAGGACCTGGGCCGACGGGACTTCACGGTGAATGCCATGGCCGTGGACGTGGTCGATGGGAAGCTGCATGATCCGTTCGACGGACGGGCCGACCTGGCTGCCGGGATCCTCCGTACCCCGCTCTCCCCGGAGGAGTCGTTCGGCGATGACCCGCTCCGGATACTGCGGGCCGCCCGGTTCCACGCCGGGTACGACCTCGCCCCGGTGGATGGCCTTGTCGAGGCGGCGCGGTCCCTGGCCGACCGGATCGGGATCGTCTCCGGGGAACGGATCCGAGGGGAGCTGTTCCGCCTCCTGGAGGTGGTGGATCCCACCCTTGGCTTCAGCTTCCTGGAGGATGTCGACCTGGCGTGGCGGGTGCTCCCGGAGCTGGCCCGCCTGGATGGCGATGCCAGGTCGTCGGCCCTGGCCCGCGTGGCGTCCACCACCGCCGACCCGGTACTGCGGCTGGCGGTCATCGCCTGGTCGACGGGCGGGCTGGCTGAGAGCACCGTGGCCCTGCGACTCTCCGGAGCCGATGCCGGCCGGATCGCCGGACTGGTGGACGGGGCCGATCGGATTCGGATAGGTGGGGCTGCCGGGGGATCCTGGTCGGATGAATCGGTGCGACGCCTGGCCGCGGCCAGCGGGCCGATCCTGGACCGGGTGGTGGACTTCGCCGGGTCGGTCGAGATCTCGGTCGGCGACCTTCCTGTGGCACTGGGTCGGCTTCGTGCAGCCGGTGAACTGGACGATCTGGGTCCGGCTCTGGGTGGCGACGAGGTGATGGCCCTGCTCGGGTTGGAGGCCGGTCGGGAGGTCGGTGAGGCGCTGGGTTGGTTGGCCGAGCTTCGCCTTGGCGAGGGGCGGATGGACCCGGGCGATGTGGCTGAGCGGTTGCTGGACTGGTGGTCCACCAGGGCCTCCGGCTGACCGGTCGGCTGGATCGCTCCGGGGCGGCTCCCGGTGGTCACCTATGGTTGCGGAGTGGCAAGTCGGCGAACCAGCGAGGCGAGACAGGTCCCTGAAGGCCTGCTGCCTGTCCGTAGGCCGGCAGATGTGGACTACAGGCTGGCTCGCCAGACGACCTTGAACGGCTGGCGCAGGGGCGACGTCGGACGGGAGATCCTCTGCGACGCCCAGCCCATGCTCCGACGAAATGCCGTGGAGTGTGGGACCCCGACCTCGGAGACCTGTCCGGTATGCGAGGACCACGAGATTGCCCACGTGACCTACGTGTTCGGGCCCCGGTTGCCGGCCCATGGTCGTTGCATCTCGACCCCCGGAGAGTTGGCCAGGCTGGATGCCCGCAGGGCTGACATGACCGGCTACGTGGTCGAGGTCTGTGCAGCCTGCGGGTGGAACCACCTGGTGCGGTTGACCTCACTGGGGTACCGCTGAGTCGACCCTTCCGAGGGCGTGGTGAAGTGTGTCACTTCCCCCTTCACGGCCGGGTGCCGTCTGTTACCGTTTCCGGGACCGCCGGCAGCCGTAGTGCGCTGGACGGGGAAGGAGGCCAGGAATGGCTCAGAAGTGCACGGTTCCCGCCGTTCGAGACCGGAAGGTGGCCCGTGGAGGCGACCCCCTGGTGATGCTCACCGCCTATGACGCCCCGGGTGCCCGGATGGTCGATCGGGCCGGTGCCGACATGATCCTCGTGGGGGATTCGGTGGCGATGGTCGTCCTCGGATACGACGACACCCTGCAGGTGACGGTGGAGGACATCGCCCACCACACCGCAGCCGTGGCCCGGACCCGTCCGTCGGCCCTGGTGATCGCCGACATGCCGTGGATGAGCTACCACGTCTCGACCGCGGACACGGTGAACAACGCCGCGATGCTGATTCGGGCCGGTGCACAGGCCGTCAAGTTGGAGGGCGGCCGCCGTCGCATTCCGATGGTCGAGGCCCTGGTAGCTGCCGAGATCCCGGTGATGGGCCACATCGGCCTGACGCCCCAGTCGATGCACGCCATGGGTGGCTACAGGGTCCAGGGGCGCGATGCAGAGGCCGCTCTCGACCTCGTGGATGCCGCCAAGGCCCTCGCCCACGCCGGCTGCTTCTCGATCGTCCTGGAGGGCGTGCCTGCCCCGGTGGCAGCCATGGTCACCGAGGCCGTGGAGGTATCGACGGTAGGCATCGGAGCCGGTCCGGACTGTGACGGCCAGGTGCTGGTCTTCCATGACGTGCTGGGCCTGGAACAGCGGATCCTGCCGAAGTTCGTTCGGCGATACGCCGACCTCTTCGACCTCGGCGTGGCAGCTCTCACGGAGTTCGCCGGAGACGTCAGGTCCGGAGAGTTCCCCGACATGGCCGAGAGCTACCGGCTGGACGACGGGGCGGCCGACGCCCTGGGTCTGCACGGAGCCGCCTGAGCGGCGCTGGGACCGACACGGGACCGTCCAGGGTCCCATGAGCGTCCCCCTCCGGGGCGACTGTCACACCCGGGGGTCATGCTGTCGTCATGGATGCGTGTCGGACCTCGGATTGGACGCCGGTAGCCTCTGGTTGCTTGCGTAGGCCCGGTCCGCCGGTCGCCCTACGGAACACGACAACCCATTACCCCTGCCCCGCTACGGGGCCCCGGGCACGCCAGAGGCGAGGTCCGAGACCAGAGGAGGTGAGTGCCTGCCATGCAGGTCTATGAGCTCATGATCATCTTCGGCGGCGACCTTGACGAGGACGCCATTGCGGCAAGCCTGTCGAAGGTCACCACCAACATCGAGTCCGAGGGTGGTCGTGTGGCCACCGTGCTGGACTCCGCGCCATGGGGCCGGAGGCGCTTCGCCTACCGGATCAACCTCAAGTGGGAGGGCGTCTACGTCGTCCTCGAGGTGGTGACCGATGCGGGCAACCTCGACACCACCGATCGCATCCTTCGACTCGCGGACCGCAGTGAGGTGGTCCGCCACAAAATCATGCGCCTTCCCGATGCAGAGGCCGCCAAGCGCGGCCTCCTAGGTGAGGTGGCGCCGGCCGAGGCCGGTTCAGGAACGGAGTAGCAACATGGCATTCAACAACACCGTCACCATTATCGGCAACATCACCCGGGACCCGGAACTGCGGTACATCCCGAGCGGGATCGCCGTTGCCAACTTCGGCCTGGCTTGGAATCTGAAAAAACAGAATGGCGATGAGGAAGCGATGTTCTTCAATGTCACCTGCTGGCGGAGCCTTGCCGAGAACGTCGCCGAGTCCCTCAGCAAGGGTGCCCGGGTGATCGTGACCGGTCGCCTCAACTACAACTCCTATGAGACCCAGGACGGGGACAAGCGGTCTGTGGTCGAGATCCAGGCCGAGGAAATCGGCCCGAGCCTCCAGTGGGCTACGGCTGAGGTGGAGAAGAACGCACGTAGCGATGGCGACGGCGCCACCTCGTCGGCGCCGACCGGCGGCGGTGGTAGGGCCGCCCAGACACCCCAGACCGATGAGGAGCCCTTCTGATGGCACGTCGTACACCCCCCCGCCGCAACAACAAGGGCAAGGACAGCAACCGCCGCGGCAAGAAGAAGATCAGCCCACTGACTATCGGCAAGATCGAGTTCGTCGACTACAAGGACAGCGACCTACTCAGGAAGTTCGTTTCCGAGCGGGCCAAGCTGAAGCCCCGTCGCATGACAGGCAACAGCGAGAAGCAGCAGCGAGATATCGCACGTGCGGTCAAGAACGCACGTGAGATGGCCCTCATCCCCTTCACCAACCGGGTGACGACACAGCGTCGCGAGCGTCGGTCGGATGACCGGGGCCCCCGCGCTGATGGCCCGCCGCCACGTCCGACCGCTCCGCCGCCGGGTTCCGGCGACGAGGCTTCGGCCGAGGAGATCGAGGCTGCCGAGGTGCAGGCCGACCTGACCGCAGTGGAGTCGGCCGAGGCCGCCGTCGTCGTTGAGGAAGGGGCCGGTTCATGAAGGTCCTGCTTCGTTCCGACGTCGATGGGCTCGGTCGTACCGGGGACATAGTCGAGGTCACCCGGGGCTATGCCCGGAACTTCCTGGTCCCGAGGGGCCTGGCCATCAAGGCTGCCGCGGGCGTGACGGCCCAGGCCGAGACGATGCGACGCAAGCGCGCCATGAAGGCTGCTGCCGATCGCAGCGATGCCGAGGTGGTTGCAGCCCAGATCGCCGGCGTGGTCCTCCATGTGACCGCCAAGGCCTCGGACGAGGGCCGACTCTTCGGTTCGGTCGGCATCGCCGAGGTCGTCGAGGTTCTCGCTTCCCAGGTGGGTCTCGTGGTGGATCGCAGGCAGGTGACCGGCGAGGTCGTCAAGGACGTCGGGTCGCATGAGTTCACGATCGAACTCCACGCAGAGGTGGCGGTTCCGGTGAGCGTCGAGGTGCAGGCCGAGGCCTGAGCCCGAACTCCACGGAGCCACCTGGAAGTTGAATCCCTGGTGGCTCCGATCGTGACTCCGGACCGGTGGGTGGACATTCCACAGATCGGGCCGTGTTATCCACTCCGCAGGTCGTCGGTTGGGGATGAACAGGAGGGTTTTTCCCTCTGGCACCCCACAGGGTCATACGTGCATGCTCTCTGCGTGGGCGGAACCGTGGATGGATTGTCGATATGAGCGCGTCACCACCCGATGGGGATTTTGACACGACTGGGGACGCCCCGGGACCGGCCGACATGGCCTTTCCGGAGTTTCCGATCCCGGATGACGCCCCGCTGCCTGAAGAGCCACCCCGGGGAGAGGACCAGGCCTCCGGAGCGCCGTTGCGGACGTCCGGGAGTGGTGGTCGATCGGCTGCACGTACTCCGGTCGGGCGTGTACCTCCCCACAACCTGGACGCCGAGGCCTCGCTGCTGGGGGCCATGCTGCTCTCCCGCGATGCAATCGCTGACGCCCTGGAGGTCGTCGTCGCCGAGCACTTCTACAAGCCCTCCCATGCCCACGTGTTCGAGGCGATCTGCGGCCTCTACTCCTCAGGTGAACCAGCCGATCCGGTGACGGTGGCCGAGGCCCTCACGCGGGCCGGGTTGCTCGACCAGATCGGTGGGCCAGGCCTCCTGCTCGAGCTCCAGGCGTTCACACCGGCCACCTCGAGCGCCGGAAAGTACGCCCGGATCATCCAGGAGCACGCAACTCTCCGAGGCCTCATCGGAGCGGCGAACGAGATCGCCGAGATCGGCTACGGCCACCCTGACGACGTTGTCAAGGCGGTGGACGAGGCCGAGAACCTCGTGTTCCAGATCGGGCAGGGGCGCGTCAAGGACACGATGGTCAAGATGAGTGACGTCCTGAACGTGAGCCTGGATCGCATGGAGGAGCTCTTCGAGCGGGGCGACAAGATCACGGGAACACCGAGCGGCTACGAGGACCTCGACCAGCTCCTCTCAGGCCTCCAGGACGAGTCCCTGATAGTCGTTGGTGCCCGGCCGGCCATGGGAAAGACCTCGTTCGCGCTGGGGATCGCCGCCCACGTCGGGATCAGAGGCGAGCTACCGACCGTGGTCTTCTCGCTGGAGATGAGCCAGATCGAGGTCTGCCAGCGGATCCTGTGTTCCGAGGCGCGTGTTGATGCCTCCAACATCCGGAACGGCCAACTGACACCCGACGACTGGACCCGCATCAACAAAGGGGTGGGAAAGCTCGGCGATGCCCACATTTGGATCGACGACAATCCGAACACCACCGTGATGGAGATCCGGGCCAAGGCTCGTCGCCTGAAGAGCCGCGTCGGCAATCTCGGGGTGGTGATCGTGGACTACCTGCAGCTCATGACCGGTAGGTCCAACGCCGAGAGCCGCCAGGTGGAGGTGTCGGAGATCAGTCGGGGCCTCAAGATCATGGCCCGCGAGCTGGGGTGTCCCGTGATCGGTGTCTCCCAGCTCTCCCGGGGCCTGGAGTCACGTCAGGACAAGAGGCCGATGCTGTCCGACCTGAGGGAGTCAGGTTCGATCGAGCAGGACGCCGACGTTGTGATCTTCCTCTACCGCGACGAGGTCTACAACCAGGACTCGCCGGACATCGGCATGGCCGAGGTCATCATCGCCAAGCACCGGAACGGACCAACCGGCACCATCCGACTGGCATGGCTGCCGCGCTACACGCGGTTCGCCGACATGTCGCGCGCCAGCTGAGGGCCGTCGGTGTTCCTGGGCGAGGACCTGCTCAGCTGGCTGCTCCTCGCGCTCGGTGCGGCAATGGCGGTGGGAAACGGCATGGCGCTCGTGCGACCTCCACAGCAGCTCGAGGACGGGGATCTGGCCCGACCACCTCTCTGGCGGAGCCTTCTCTACATCCTGCTGGGCACGGTCGCCGCGCTCTGGGCCGTCGCCTCGCTCATGGGCTGAGGCCTCCGACCTGTCAGGACCGTGGCGCGGGGTAGGACCGATGGTTGGGCTACCGTCCGACGCGGAGGTGACGTAGATGGCTGAAGTGGTGACCACACAACTGCTGGACCCGGGGCTGGTTGACGCATGCGGCCCCCAGCCCGGCCTCACCTGTGAGTGGATCTGGGAAGCCACTGGCAACGAGACATTGGCCGCCCTGGTCGAATGGCTGATCGAACGTCCGCTCAAGGTGGCGGTCATCCTGATCGGCGCCGTGGTCGTGAACCGCCTGGTGAAGAGGGCTATCGACCGTCTGGTCAGCCGCCTCGTGGAATCGAGGACCCGGGAGGAGGGCGAGGCTGAAGCCGAGTCATCGACCCGGCTGGCCCAGCTGGGGCGCCGGGCCCGGGGCAGGCTCCAGATGATTCACGATCAGGCCGAGCGCTCGCGACAGCGGTTTGTGACCCTGGGAACGGTGCTTCGCGGCCTGGCGGGAGTTGCCGTCTACGCCGTGGCTCTCATGGTGGCCCTCGGCGAGTTGGGGCTCAACCTCGGTCCACTGATCGCCGGTGCCGGAATAGTCGGCCTGGCGGTTGGCTTCGGAGCGCAGTCACTGGTCGCCGACTTCATCGCCGGGATTTTCATCATCATCGAAGACCAATACGGGGTGGGTGACTACGTGGACGTGGGTGCCGCTTCGGGCACGGTCGAGAAGGTGGGCCTGAGGACCACAACCTTGCGGGATGTCAACGGGACGATGTGGACGATCCCCAACGGTGAAATCCGCCGGGTGGGTAACTCCTCGCAGCTCTGGGCCCGCACGGTGCTGGACGTCGACGTTGCCTACGACACCGACATCGACCTGGCGGCCAGCGTCATCAAGGAGGTGGCCGACGAGGTCTGGCGGGAGAACTTGGACTCGACGACCATCATCGAGGAACCGGAGATCTGGGGCGTGCAGAGCTTCGGAGCCGACGCCATCTCCATCCGGCTGGCCGTGAAGACCGAACCCGGCGAACAGTGGGCGACCGGACGCCTCATCCGGGCCCGGCTGAAGAAGGCATTCGACGCGAACGGCATCGAGATCCCGTTCCCACAGCGGACGGTCTGGGTGAATCAGGTGGACGAGAACGCGCCCGCCGTGAAGCCCGTGACCACGATTCGTCAGGACCTGCTCGGGAAGCGGTCGGGCAGCGACGGCGAGGAGTAGCCGTACCTGACAGTTGGCTGCTGGCTCAGGAGTCGCTGCGGTCGATGGCCCGGGTGTCGGTACCCAGGTAACTGGCCACCACCCGGGGATCGTTTCGGACTTCGTCGGGCGGCCCCTCTGCGATCACCTGTCCGGCTTCCAGGCAGTAGACCCGGTCCGAGAGGGCCATGATCATCGGCATGTCGTGCTCGATGACGATCATCGTGGCATGCAGTTCCTGCTGGATCTGCTTCAACAGCGGCCCGAATGCCTCGGTCTCACGCTGGGCCACACCGGCGGTCGGTTCGTCCAGGCACAGGACCTGGGCGTCGAGGGCAAGGAGGCCGGCCAGCTCCACGATCCGACGGGTTCCCGTGGAGAGTTCGGCGACGAAGCCGTCCGCGTAGCGGCCCAGGCCCAGGAAATCGATCAGGTCCGAAGCGTCGGAGGCCATTGCCCGTTCTGAACGCGAGGCGGACGGAAGGAACAGGGCGGTCGACAGCAGGTGGGTGCGACCACGGGCCTCCAGGGCCACCTGGACGGTCTCGCGGACGGTCAACTCCGGGAAGAGCCGGGCGGCCTGGAAGGTTCGGCCCAACCCGACGCGCGCCCGGGCAGAGGCCGAGCGACCCGAGACGTCGTTGCCGAGTATCTCCACGATGCCTTCGGCTGGGGTGAAGCCGCCGATCGCATTCATGAGCGTCGACTTGCCGGCACCGTTCGCGCCGATCAGGCCGACGACCTCGCCGGGATGGGCCACGATCGACACCCGGTCCACGGCACGCAGACCCCCGAAGGTGACAGATACGTCCCTCACCGCCAGGGCAGGGCCTTGGTAGACGGGGCGGATCCGCCCCCCACCGAGGACGACGGCCGGTGGCGCGGTGGATGTCTTGGAGGGGGCATCCGGGAGCCGGGATTCGGCCCACCGGAGGAGGGCGTCCCTGGCCGAGTAGGTGATCTGGATCAGCCCGCCCGGGAAGTACAGCAGCAGGATGAGCAGGCCGATGCTCGAGGTGAACAGGGGGACCAGCTCGTTGTCGGGCCAGAAGGCCGGTAGGCCGACCACCCAGAGGGCGCCGACGACCGGTCCCATGAGGGTTCCCAGCCCTCCGATGACCACTATCGACACCAGCCGAAGCGAGTCGGTGATCTGGAACAGGCGCTCGGTGTAGGGAATGTTCTGGACGAGGCCGCCGAGGAGGGCTCCACCCAGTCCGGCGATTCCCCCCGCCAGCGAGAAGGCCAGGAGCTTCGTCCGGGTGGGGCTGACGGTGTAGGCGGCGGCCGTGTACTCGTTTTCCCTGACGCCGATTATCGAGCGGCCGATGCCGCTCCTACGAAGTCGTGCCACCACAACCAGGAGCACCACCAGAATTCCCAGGCAGAGGTAGTAGTAGGCCCGCTGGCTGGCCAGGTCCAGTGGCCCCAGGCTGCCGCGCCGGAAGGGGATGCTCTGGCTGTTGCCGCCGTTGAGCATCGGGCGTCGGTACAGGTACTGCTGTGCGGCCATGGCGAAGGCGAATGTCGTGACCGCCAGCAGCAGCCCCTTGACGCGGAGCGCGCCGAGGCCGATGAGGGCGGCTGTTGCAGCGGCCATCCCGGCGGCGAGCAGCATGGAGATCAGGTACGGCACCCGGGGGAGGGTGACGGAGAAGAGCTCCCACCTGTCGCCGATGCCCACTCCGAACGTGAACCCCCGGTTGAACCCGGCGGCGAACAGGGCGCCGATGCCGGCGAAGGCCATCTGGCCGAGGGAGAGCTGGCCCGCCCAGCCGGTCACGATGGTCATGGAGAGGGCGCATATGGCGAAGGCCAGGATGCTGGCGTACAGCAGGTGGCGGGACGGCCTGGTCACCAGGTAGGGCAGGACCAGGGCGATGGCCAGAAGCAGCCCGAGCGCAGTGGTCGACAGGCCCCTGACCCACCAGATCTCCCTGAGGCGCTCGGGGATCGGTCGACGTCGGGCCGAGAACGAGAACGATCCCACCTCGTCGGCCGAGCCGCGGCTCTGGAAGGCCACGGCGACAGCTACCACGACGAAAAGCAGGAAGTCGATGAGGCCGCCCTGGTTTATGAACACGAACTGAACGTGGGCCTGGACGACACCGATGGTCACCCCGGCGGCCAGCGCCCTCGGGAACGAGACCATGCCGGCGATCACCGCCGCGGCCAGGGCCCGGGCCATGGTGTTGGGACCGAGGTTCGAGAGGCCCCCGATGCTTCCCCGGTTCGCCGAGAGCAACAGCAGTGAGATGGTCGCCAGGAGACCGGCGACCGTCCACACGAAGAGCTGGACCATCTTCGGGTCGATGCCCGAGAGTCGGGCGAGGTCGGCGTTGGTGGCCGAGGCCTGGACCGTCTGGCCGAACACGGTGCGATTCAGGAACCAGGACAGGCCGACTGCCAGCAGTGGGACCAGCACAAGGATGGTGAGTTTCGGGCCGGTGATCCTGAGGCCCAGGACGTCATCCCAGATGAAGGTTAGGGGTGCCGGAAAGCGCTGGCCCCGGGTTCGTTCCAGGTCGGGGTAGGAGGCCAGGACAGCCTGCATCAGCTGGGCGATTCCGATGGTGGCTACCAGCACGATGACCCTCGGAGCCTCGAACAGGCGTCGGATGACGGCGCGTTCGATCATGGCGCCAACGGCGATGCCCACCACCAGGGCGATGGGCAGTGCCAGCCAGTAGGAAAAGTCGTAGTTGATCACCAGCAGGGCCATGAGGCCGGTGGCAGGAAGCCCCATGTTCCCCACGGCCAGGTTGATGACCCGGGTCGACCGGTAGACGAGGACGACTCCGAGGGCGAGCAGGCCCAGGACCATGCCGTTCACGACACCGTCGAACCAGAGTTGCCGGGTGGTCCAGACGGCCAGGACAGCGCTGCCCACCTCAGCCGCCGTCCCGTCCCAGGAACACCGCCCGGGCCAGGTCGTCGCGCTCGAGCAGCTCCTGCGCCGAGCCCGCGAACCTGACCTGGCCCTTTTCCAGGAAGATCGCCCTGTCGGCGATCGACAGGGCCACGTTCAGCGACTGCTCGACCAGGATGATCGTCTGGCCACGTTCCTGGAGTCGTTCGATGAGCTCGAGCAGGTCCTGGACGACGGTCGGGGCCAGCCCCAGCGAGAGTTCGTCGATCAGCAGGATCTCCGGCTCGTGGAGCAGGACACGGGCGAGGGCGAGCATCTGCTGTTGGCCGCCGGACATGGAACTGGCGCGCTGGCCCTGACGACGCTCCAGGTCGGGGAACAACTCGAGGACCGAGGCGATGCGCCGCTCTACATCGACGCTGTCGCGCCGGTGGATGTAGGAGCCCATCACCAGGTTCTGGCGGACGGTCATGTCCGGGAACACGCCCTTGCCGCCCGGCAGTTGCTGGATGCCGAGGCGGGACCGCAATTGCGGTGAGGTGTAGGTGACCGTTCGGCCGCCCAGGCGCACCACCCCGCGCTGGGGGATCCCCAGCCCGCTGATGACGCGCAGGATCGTGGACTTGCCGGCGCCGTTGGTGCCCAGCAGTGCCAGCGTCTCCCCCTTCCTCACCTCGAACGCCACGTCGAACAGGACCTGGACGGGGCCGTAGGAGAAGTCGATGTTGTTCAGCTGCAGCGCCGGAACCTCGCTGTCGCCGGAGGTCCGTCGCTGTTCGTCCTGTTCGTCGAAGAGTTCCTGGACGTTCAGGGAGAGGTCGTGTCGGACGTGCCGGGCGCCCCGGTACATGATCCAGCCGCCGAGTATGGCCGACGGGATCGTCAGCACCAGGGTGGTCACACGTGGGCCCCACGAGTCGGCGAACATGAACGAGATGAGGCCGCCGCCTGTACCACCGATGAAGAAGATGTAGAGGGTGATGAGGGCGGTGCCGCTGCCCCGCAGGCGGTAGGGAACTATTGCCTGCATGACCGGGCTGACCATGGCAAATGCCGTGTTCAGCATGACCAGCGTCGGGATCGAGAAGGCGATGAACAGCGGCACGGTCGGCATGGCCCATTGGATGGGTTTGAAGATCGCCGAGAAGCCGATGAGGGCACCGATCATCTGCAGGGTGCGTGTGGGGTTCTCTCGCCAGAGCCGGTCGAACTTGGGGCCGACGTAGACCAGCGACAGCACGGTGAAGAGGCCGGCGGCGGTGGCCCAGGCGCCCCGCTCGAACGATTCCAGGCCGAACCTGTCCTCCAGCCAGAGGTTCTCCAGCACCGGCGCGGTGAAGAGGCCGAATCCCAGGGCACTGAACCCGAGGACGACCGACTTGACGGTCTTGATCCGCATGAGTCGGGAGAAGGCGGCATCCATCGATACGGGTAGCGGGTCGTCCTCGGTGAACGACTCACCCAGCACGTCCTCCTTCTCCCACCGGCCCCGTTGGGGTTCCTTCAGGAAGAAGGCCGCGATGGCCGCGATGGCCACAGGGATGCCGAGTATGTAGTAGGCCCACCGCCAGCCGTCCACCTCGCCGGGACCGTTGGCGATCGCCGCGATTCCTCCCACCAGGATGGGGCTGATGACCGCGATGAGGCGGCCCGTGCCCTTGTCGATGGCACCGATCCGCCCACGGATCCCGATCGGGTAGGTGTCGGCGATCATCGATGAGTGGACCGGGATGGTGTTGGCCTTGGCTATGCCCACGCCGAACCGTGCCCAGAAGAAGCTGAAGGCGTTCACCGCCATGCCGGAGAGGGTCACCATGGCGGCGAAGATGATGCTGGCCCAGCCGATGATGGGGATCCGTCGCATGCGATCGGCGGCCCAGCCCATGGGTATGGCGCCGAGGACCACGAAGGCGCCCGACGAGCTGGCGATGAATGTGATGGTGCCGTCGCTGACGCCGAACGTGTCCCGGATGTCGGGGGCCAGCACGGCGATGGCGGCGGTCTGCAACTCGTCCAGGGAGTTGAGGATCATCAGGACCACGAACGTGGCGGCACCACCGCCCATGGCGAGGCCCTTCTTGAGGCTTATGCCTTCGCTCTTGACGCCCGGTAGCAGGTCATCGGCGAAGAGGACCTCGCTGGACTCCTGCTCGGCCTGCCGGGCGGCCTCCTCGTCCAGGACCGTGGCGGCCAGCGCCGCCATGTCGCCGGGTCCTGTTTCGGCCTGGACGGGTTCGAGGGGCGCGCCGTCGCCGGCCGTTACCGGTTCGTCGTTCTGGCGGCCGTCGTCTCCCATATGCCGGTTCCCCCCGTGCCCCCACTCAGGAGCGGGGGACATCCTTCCATGCCGTGTCCCGGTCGATCCCCGGTTCCCTGGGGAGGCCCAGGGACCGTTCGGCCAGGTTGTTCTTCTGGACCTCGGTGGTTCCACCACCGATCGAGATGCTGAACCGGTTGATCACCTCCGCCCTCACCCAGTTGCCGATGGGGTCGTTGCCCACGAGGGCGGCCGGGCCGGCCAGTTCGGCGGCCAGGTTCCCGGTCAGCACCCTGGTGCCGGCAGCCATGACCTTGGTGAGGGCAGGATCGAACGGCGGCTTGTGTCCGTTGCGTACGGCCGACTGGATGCGCTGGCCCATGAGGGCCTGCAATTTCTCCCGACTGATGACGGTGGCGAGGCGTTGACGGACGCGCGGGTCTTCCAGGCCACCGTGCAGGGCTGCCAGGTCGCGGAGGCGATCCGATGTCGGCGCACCACCACCACGTCCTATGAAAGCGGCTTCGTTGGAGAGCACGGTGCGGGCGGGACCCCAGCCTCCGTGGACCTCGCCCACCACCTGGTCTGCGGGAATCCGGACGCCGGACAGGAACACCTCGCTGAAGTGCGCTGAGCCGTTGGCCTGGATCAGCGGCCTGACCTCGATGCCCGGTGAGGTCATGTCGACCAGCAGGAATGTGATGCCCCGGTGCTTGGGGACGTCGGGGTCGGTACGGGCGAGCAGGAAGCCCCAGTCGGCGAACTGGGCACAGGAGTTCCAGACCTTCTGGCCGTCCACCACCCATTCATCGCCGTCCAGGACCGCACGGGTGGCGAGGCCGGCCAGGTCGGATCCGGCGCCCGGCTCGCTGAAGAGCTGGCACCAGGCCACCTCGCCGTTCAACAGCGACGGTAGGTGCCGGGCCTTCACCTCGTGGGTGGCGTGGGCGAGCAGGGTGGGTCCCAGCATGGCAATGGTGGCTCCGATGAACCCGGGTCCTGAGCCGTACGAGGCGGATTCCTCGGCGAAGATCCGCTCGGCCCATGCCGGGTGGCCCCCACCGCCGTACTCGGTGGGCCAGCAGAGTCCGGCCCAGCCATGGTCGGCGAGGGTCCGTTGCCAGGACCGACCGTGTTCGAAGTAGGCCCTGGCCTCGGCATCATCCGGAAATCCGGACACCTGCCAGGGATCCGTCTCGGTCCGGGGTTCGGCGTACTCCGACAGGAAGGCGCGCACCGATGTCCTGAAGGCCACCTGTTCCGGCGATTCGGTGGCGCCACCGGCCGGGATGAGGGAACGGTCAGGCACGAGGGCCAACGATAGTGGCATCGGGAATCTGACGGACCATCAGAAATCTGGTTTCTGTGGACGGGCCAGCGGTCTCGGGGGCCTTCCTGGGGCCCGCCGGGCCCGGGCCACGGGAAATTCCGTCCTGGTATCCCGTCAGGCGAGCGGGTCCACGTCGTCGACCTGCTCATGGACCCGTTTGACCTTGCCGACCTCGGTGCGTGGCATGGAACCCTGGGGGACCATCTCCAGGTCGGCCCGTATGCGGATCCGCTCAGCCAGGGCCCCGGCGACCCGATCGCGAACGATCGAAAGGCGGTCGGCGGCATCGGCAGTGGCTTCGGCCCGGATCCGCAGCTCGACCATGGGGCCACGTCGGTCAACGACGATGGCGTAGTTGGCCCCCACGTCGGGGTCGTCCATGAGGACGGCCTCGATCTCGCGGGGATACACGTTTATGCCCCGGATGATGAGCATGTCGTCGGCACGCCCGGTCAGGCGGGCGATGCGGGTCCAGTGTCTGCCGGCCACTCCGCCATCGGGAAGCATCCGGGTGATGTCACCGGTGCGGTAGCGCAGCACCGGCATGGCCTCCTTGGTGAGGGTGGTCAGCACCAGTTCGCCGTACTCGCCGTCAGCCACGGGAGCACCGGTCTCCGGATCCACGATCTCGGGCAGGAAGTGGTCGTCGAACACGTTCAGGGCGCCGAGGTCGTCCGGTGCCTCCATGGCCACGCCCGGGCCGATCACCTCGGACAGCCCGTAGATGTCCAGTGCCGTGAACCCGCCTCCCCAGGTGTCCTGGATCCGGGTGCGCATGCCCTCCGACCACGGCTCGGCGCCCAGGATGCCGATCTTGACGCCCAACTGGTCGCGGATGCCCTGGGCGTGGGCCCGTTCGGCCAGCACGAGGCAGTACGACGGGGTGGCCAGCATGACCCTGCTCCCCAGATCGGCGAGGAGTTGGAGCTGGAGGGCTGTGTTGCCTCCGGACACCGGAACGACCGTGCAGCCGAGGCGCTCACCCCCGTAGTGGAGGCCCAGGCCACCGGTGAACAGGCCGTAGCCGTAGCCGTTGTGGAGGATGTCCTCGGGGCGGGTACCGGCCAGTGCCAGGGCCCTGGCGTTCACCTCGGCCCAGATCGCCAGGTCGTTGGGGGTGTAGACGACGATGGTCGGCTTTCCGCTCGTCCCCGAACTGGCGTGGAGGCGGATCGTTTCCGCCATGGGCGTGGTGACCATGCCCAACGGGTACTGGTCGCGCAGGTCCTGCTTGACGGTGAAGGGCAGCGACGTCAGGTCGTCCACCGATGTGATCGAGGTCGGGTCGACGTCGGCCAGGCGTTCTGTCCAGAAGGGATTACCGCTGGCGGCGAGACGGGCCACGAGGGCGGCCAGGCGTTCCCCCTGTAAAGAGCGTTTCTCCACGGTCGGCAGGCCGACGGTGTCTACCGGGTCGAAGGCGGTGCCGGGCATCCGCGGATCCTAGGCCCGGGCCGGAGTGACCACCCGGAGGAGCGACCCCATTGAGGCCGTCAGCCGGCCCTCACCACGGCGGCGGCCACGATCAGGTCCCAGGCGGCCAGCCCGACGGATTTGAACAGGGTGACCTCGTCATCTGCTGTCCGACCCACCTTGCCGACGCAGAGCTCGGACAGGTCGCCGACCACGGCGTCGAACGACCATTCGCCCTCTTCGGCCGGGACCATGAGGTCGCCGGCCTCGGTGGCTGCTGCATGGCGGTCGTCCACGAATACGGAAGCGAGGTTCACCAGGTCGGCGTCGACCTCCCGGCGGGCCATCGAGTAGGAGCCGACCAGCCCCACGTGGGAACCCGGTCGCACGGCCTCGGTGGGGATGACCGGGGTGGTGGAGGAGGTGCAGCCGCAGACGATGTCACAGGCGGCGGTCTCCCGCGGGCCGGCTACGACCGCCGGCCTGCCACCGACGTCGAGGGAGGCGACGAACGCCTCGGCGGAACCTTCCGATCGGCCGGTCACGAGGATCCGCGTGATGCCCGGGCGCACCACCAGCATCGCCTCGACGTGTCCCCGTGCCTGCACGCCGGTGCCGAAGACCCCCAGCGTGGTGGCGTCGGGACGGGCCAGCAGGTCCGCTGCCAACGCAGAGGCGGCCGGGGTGCGCAGGGTGGTGAGCGCCGAACCGTCCAGGGTCGCGGTCGGAACACCGGTCTCCCGGTCGCAGTAGAGGTAGAAGCCGTGGATCAGCGGCAGGCCCCGTTCCCGGTTGCCCGAGACGACGTTGACGATCTTCACGCCGATCCCGGCCGGCGACACCGCCGGCATCATGAGGAAGTCGTCGGTCGGGCCGAGGGGCACCTGGGTGCGGGGGTGGAGGTCGCCCAGTTCCACCGAGCCCGCCCGGAGTGCCTCGATGCACGCCGACATGTCGACGACTGCCCGGATGGCCTCGGCGTCGTGGTGGGGGAGCCCGGTCATCGTGCGGACCTCATCGGAACACGAACCCCAGCCCGATCGGGTCGTGGGGATCCAGGTGGAAGGTCGTGGTGGCGTGTCTGTGGGCCGAGCCCTCGACGCTGGTGACCACACCGGCATCGGTCACCTCGACTATCCGCCCGGTGAAGGTGCCGCCGGCCACGCCATGGTTCTGGAATGGGGTCCCTGACGCGATCCGGCCGCGGTGGTGGAGCAGGGCCAGACGGGCCGAGGTACCCGACCCGCACGGAGACCTGTCAACCTGGCCGTCGCCGAAGATTGTCACGTTGCGTTCCTGCAGGGGGTCCTCTCCGAGCGTCTCGTGGATGATCGTTCCGTAGAGCCCGGACAATCGGTTGTCTGTCGCGTGGAGGCTCGACGGATGGTCGTAGAGCACGGCCTTGACCTCCCGACCCAGGGCGATCAGGTCGTCCACCCGGTCGGCAGTTACGGTCAGCCCGAGGTCGTCGATTGCCACAGAGGCGTAGAAGGCGCCCCCGAACGACACTTCTGCGTTGACCGGTCCGAAGGAGGTGTCGACGGTCAGGCCGGTGGCCGACACGAACGAGGGCACGTTGGTGAACCTGACCGATGCCACCCGCCCGTCCACCATG
>Ga0302119_10000143_pt1 | contig 28870 bp, 28 predicted proteins | sample AG5_Tmax_MG_FD_203114 | JGI IMG/M metagenome (GOLD analysis project Ga0302119, IMG submission 203114) | Marine microbial communities from Western Arctic Ocean, Canada - AG5_Tmax | ecosystem: Environmental > Aquatic > Marine > Oceanic | place: Canada: Western Arctic Ocean | collected 2017-10-01 | reverse complement strand
AAGCCGAATTCAAGGTGTAACACCAGCTGCCCTTTCTTTGTTATTAATTTATCTAAAGAAACATAAGATGAAATCTAAAATAGATTTGGCCGTATAACTATGCTTACACCAAGTCCAATATTGGATCAGAACCACACACAGTGGCGCAATTTTATTGATAAAGGCAGTAACTCACTTTCAATAAATTTAACTAAAATCCAGCTCGATATACTCGTAAGTTATGTTGAACAGTTGGTTAAGTGGAATAAAGCCTATAATCTAACGGCCATTCGTGATCCGTTAGATATGATAAAGCTACATGTATTGGATAGCCTAGCTATCATTGACACCTTATCCAGCCTAGATGGGCAACGTTTTATAGATATAGGCACTGGGGCTGGATTACCGGGTATGATTTTAGCCATAATTTGGCCCAATAAAACCATCCACCTTCTCGACACTAACGGCAAGAAAACCCGCTTTCTAACGCAGTTTAAACACCTTCATCAGCTCCATAACATTGAAGTATTTAACCAGCGTTGTGAAACTTATATACCTGATAAAACCTACGATATTGTGCTATCACGGGCCTTCGCTTCAATATCAGATATGCTGGAAGGTTGCCAACATTTAGTCACCAATAAAGGAGTATTTGTGGCTATGAAGGGCACTTATCCCCAACAAGAACTGGATGCTATGCCCGCAAACTATAGCCTGCTAAACTGTGAAGCCTTGCAGGTGCCAGGCGTCAAGGCAGAGCGCCACCTGTTAACCATTAAAAAGCAATTAGCGTAGGTCATTTGTGAGCAGAGTCATTGCTATAACTAATCAAAAAGGTGGCGTAGGTAAGACCACTACATGTGTTAACTTAGCAGCATCGTTGGTCGCTATTAAGCGCCGTGTACTTGTTGTTGATTTGGACCCCCAAGGCAATACAACCATGGGCAGCGGTATTGAAAAAAACAGCTTACGTTATTCAGTGCTCGATGTGCTAACGCAGAGTGTAGATGTTAATAAAGTATTGCAGATCAACACTCCAGCCGGGTATGACCTATTGCCCGCAAACGGGGATTTAACAGCAGCCGAAGTTGAATTAATTCAAGTGCAACAAAAAGAGGCTCGTTTACGAATTGCGTTAAGTCAGTTAAAACACCCCTATGACTTTGTATTGATCGACTGTCCTCCCTCTTTAAGCATGCTTACCGTCAATGCTTTGGCCTGTGCCAACAGTGTATTAGTGCCTATGCAATGCGAGTATTATGCATTAGAAGGTATTAGTGCTTTACTAAACACGGTAAAGCTTATTAAGAACAGCTTAAATCCAAATTTGGTGATTGAAGGCATATTACGGACTATGTATGACCCACGTAATAGCCTCACTAACGATGTCTCACATCAGTTGATTAATCACTTTGGTGACCTAGTCTACCGCACTGTTATTCCTCGCAATGTGCGCTTAGCCGAAGCTCCAAGCCATGGATTGCCAGCATTGATGTATGATAAGCACTCTCGTGGTGCAGTTGCTTATTTAGCATTAGCTAGCGAATTTATTCGTCAACAAGAAAAAAAATAGAGCAGTAATATGGTTAAAAAACGTGGCCTCAATCGTGGTTTAGAAGCATTACTCCAAGGTGCTGGTAGCCTTGATGTTGATTTAACGCAAAACCAACCTAAAGAAAAAGATGGGTTACAGGACCTACCCATTGAATGGGTACAGCGTGGTGTCTATCAGCCACGAAGAGATATGGATCCAGAAGCACTAGAAGATCTGGCATCCTCTATTCGTGTGCATGGTATCATGCAGCCCATTGTTGTTCGCACAGTAGGCATTGATCGATATGAAATTATTGCTGGCGAACGCCGCTGGCGTGCAGCTCAGTTAGCAGAACTAGACAGTATACCTGCCCTTATTAAAGAAGTGCCTGACGAATCTGCCATTGCGATGGCTTTAATTGAAAATATTCAGCGTGAAGACCTTAACGCAATAGAAGAAGCGTTTGCATTACAGCGTTTACAGAACGAATTTGAACTCACACAACAACAAGTGGCTGACGCAGTAGGTAAATCTCGCAGTGCCATTGCGAATTTATTACGGCTATTACAACTAAGTGAGCCAGTGCGTTTAATGCTAGAGCGAGGCGACTTAGAAATGGGCCATGCTCGTTGTTTGCTGGCACTGCATGGAGACCGGCAACTACAGTCAGCCCGTGAAGTTGTAGCCAAAGGTCTGTCTGTGCGCCAAACTGAAGAGTTGGTACGCAAAGCCCAGCAAGCGCCAAAAGTTGTTATAAAACAAGCGCCTGATGCAGATACAAACAGGCTTCAAAACCGTCTATCTGATGCCATTGGTGCAGCGGTCAGTATTAAGCATTCAACTAAAGGTAAAGGAAGGTTAACCATATCGTATGCTACTTTAGACCAACTAGATGGCATCATTGCAAGGCTTGAGCCTAGATAACACGGGCTCTCCTCTTTGTCGGGTATAATAGGTATACAATTTTAAAAAGTGAAAATTGTTGAGATTTCAAAACAAAATCCCTATAATACGGGCGCTCTGGCTTTAGTTGCCAAAGTGAGCATAATTTAGACCAACAACCAGCGGATTTTGTAAGCACATATGGCGCTCAATAAAGCCCCCCTTTGGTTGCAAAAAACATTAACCTATCAGGCCCTTATAGTGGCACTGACGGGAGTGGGTTTATCTATAACAGACTGGGTTACGGGAATGTCCGTGATTCTTGGTGGTACCATATATAGCCTACCTGCTTATTGGGCCTTTAGACGAGAGTTTGCGCGAGGTAACAAGCGCAACTCAATTCCAAAAGCTACAGCAGACGCAAAGCTAACCTTGGTGCAAATGTACGGCAACGAAATGCTTAAACTAACCCTGACGGTTGTTTTGTTCGGTTTAGCATTCGGTTTAGTTAGTCCACTAAACCCTTTAGCCCTACTACTAGCCTTTATTGGCTCCCATTTACTTGCAGCAATGTTGCCAGTGGTTATAGATAAACAAACTTCTACGAAATCAAAGTGAGATAAAGCATGGCTAGTGGCATGACGTCCTCTGAGTATATCGCTCATCACCTGACTAACTTAACCTATGGCAATCATCCTGTTAATGGATGGAGTTTTGCTGAATCCGGCGAGCAAGCCGCAGAGATGGGCTTTATGGCCATCAATGTGGACTCAATGGCATGGTCAATTGGTCTTGGCGCATTTTTCATCTGGTTCTTTAGCCGTGTTGCTAAAACAGCCACCACAGGTGTACCTTCTGGTGCCCAAAACTTCGTTGAGATGATCATCGAATTTGTGGATGAAAACGTAAAAAATGTATTCCATCACAAAAATGCCATGATCGCGCCTATGGCTTTGACCATATTCGTGTGGGTGTTCTTGATGAACTTGATGGACTTGATCCCAGTTGATTGGATTCCTGGCATCGCTAGTATGATGGGCATTAGCTTCATGAAGATTGTGCCTTCTACAGACTTAAACGTGACCTTGGGTATGTCCTTGGCGGTGTTTATTCTGATCATCTTCTATTCTATTCAGCAAAAAGGCATTGGCGGATTTTTAGCCGAGCTAAGCTTACAGCCATTAGGCAAGTGGGCCCTACCTTTTAACTTGTTCCTAGAGTTGGTCGGTTTGATTGCTAAACCTATTTCATTAGCTTTGCGTCTGTTTGGTAACATGTATGCTGGCGAAATGATCTTTATTCTGATTGCACTACTACCCTTCTGGGCGCAGTGGATGTTATCGGTGCCGTGGGCCTTGTTCCACATCCTAATTATCACTTTGCAGGCATTCATCTTTATGGTGCTTACCATTGTGTATTTGGCGATGGCTCACGACCATCATTAATCAGTATCTTTTTACTTTTAACTACTAATCTCACTTAAACTGGAGAAACAAAATGGAAATGGCATTATTGTATATTGCTGGTGCATTGATCTTAGGCATGTCTGCCGTTGGCGCAGCTGTTGGTATCGGCGTTTTAGGTGGTAAGTTCTTGGAAGGCGCAGCGCGTCAGCCAGAATTGATCCCTTTACTACGTACACAGTTCTTCATCATGATGGGCCTAACCGATGCGGTACCTATGATCGGTGTTGGTATCAGCCTTTACATCATGTTTGCGGTTGCCTAAAGGTCGTCTTTAACCAACCCATACGGATGGAGGTCTTGCCATGAATATGAACATGACAATTTTGGGCCAGATCATTTCTTTTATTATCTTCGTGTACTTGTGCATGAAGTACGTTTGGCCACCGCTTACTGCGGCTTTGGCAGAACGTCAAAAGAAGATCGCTGAAGGTTTAGATGCTGCTGATAAAGCCGCACGTGAACTTGAAGATGCTCAGCAGTCTGTGGAAGCAGCACTGCAAGAAAGTAAAGCGCAAGCAGCTACTCTTATTGAGCAAGCTAACAAACGCGCTAGTCAGATCGTTGATGAAGCTAAAGAAACAGCTCAAGCCGAAGCCGACCGCATTAAAGCGGCAGCTGCAGCAGACGTTGAACAGGAAGTAAACCGTGCCAAAGAAGCGCTTCGCGCTCAAGTTGCAACACTTGTTGTTGCTGGTGCAGAAAAAATCCTGGGCGCATCAATTGATGTAAATAACCACAAAGAGCTTGTCGATAAGTTGGCAGCCGAACTGTAAGATAAAGAGAGGTTAACGATGGCTGAATCCATTACTGTTGCCCGTCCTTACACCAAGGCCGCTTTCGAAACGGCATTGGCCCAAGGCGACTTGGGTAGCTGGTCGGAATTTTTGAACATGGCCGCAGCAGTTGTTGCGGACCCAGGCTTAGCCCAAGTTTTGGATAACCCAGAACTGACGGCAGCACAAAAAGCCCAGCTAGTGACAGACGTAGTAAACGGAAGTCGCCCTGTATCTCAACAAGCACAGAATTTTCTGAACTTGTTGGCCGAAAACAAGCGCTTGTCATTGCTACCTGAGGTTTCTAGTTTATATGAAACTTTAAAGGCGAATCAGGAACAGTCGGTAGATGTATCTATCGTAAGTGCCTTTGATTTGGGTAGTGAGCAACAAGATAAATTGGCTCAAGCATTGAGCGCCATGTTGTCTCGCGAAATTAACATAACTAGTACTACCGATGCGTCATTGCTCGGTGGTGTCATAGTCCACGCGGGCGACCTAGTGATTGATGGTTCCGTTAAAGGCAAACTAGGTAAATTGGCTGAGGCCATGAATGCCTGAGTGTGAGGAATAAAGCATGCAACAACTGAATCCTTCAGAGATCAGTGAAATCATCAAGAAGCGTATTGAGCAACTTGATGTATCATCTGAAGCCCAAAATGAGGGCACAATAGTTAGCGTAGCCGATGGTATCGTATTGATCCACGGTTTAGCTGACGCAATGTACGGGGAAATGATTGAATTCCCTGGTGGTGTTTACGGCATGGCCATGAACTTGGAGCGCGACTCTGTTGGCGCTGTAGTTCTAGGCGACTACGAAGATTTGGTCGAAGGCCAAACTGCTCGTTGTACTGGTCGTATCCTAGAAGTCCCTGTAGGCCCTGCATTATTGGGCCGTGTAGTAGACGCTCTAGGTAACGCTATCGACGGAAAAGGTCCGATCAACACTGATCTAACCGACGCCGTTGAGAAAGTAGCCCCAGGTGTAATCGAACGTAAATCCGTAGACCAGCCAGTACAGACAGGCCTTAAGGCGATTGACGCCATGGTTCCTGTAGGTCGTGGCCAGCGCGAATTAATCATCGGTGACCGTCAGACTGGTAAGTCTGCCATCGCTATCGATGCCATCATCAACCAAAAAGACACTGGCGTTAAGTGTGTCTACGTGGCCATTGGCCAGAAGCAATCTACTATTGCTAACGTAGTACGTAAGCTAGAAGAACACGGCGCAATGGCTCATACCATCGTTGTAAACGCAGGTGCAGCTGATTCAGCCGCCTTGCAGTTCTTATCGCCTTATGCTGGTTGTACTATGGGTGAATACTTCCGTGACCGTGGTGAAGACGCACTGATCGTATTTGATGACCTGACCAAGCAAGCTTGGGCTTACCGTCAAATCTCTTTGCTACTTCGTCGTCCTCCAGGCCGTGAAGCATATCCTGGTGACGTATTCTATTTGCACTCTCGCTTACTTGAGCGTGCATCGCGTGTAAACGCAGAATACGTAGAAGCATTCACTAACGGTGAAGTTAAAGGTAAGACTGGTTCTTTAACCGCATTACCTATTATCGAAACCCAAGGTGGTGACGTATCGGCTTTCGTACCGACTAACGTAATCTCTATCACCGACGGCCAGATTTTCTTGGAAACTGACTTGTTTAACGCCGGTATCCGCCCAGCCATTAACGCTGGTTTGTCTGTATCCCGTGTAGGTGGTGCAGCACAGACTAAAATCATCAAGAAGTTAGGTGGTGGTATTCGTTTGGCATTGGCTCAGTACCGTGAATTGGCAGCCTTCTCTCAGTTTGCTTCTGACTTGGATGACGCAACACGCGCCCAGTTAGAGCATGGTCAAAGTGTGACCGAACTGATGAAGCAGCACCAGTACTCGCCTATGAGCGTTGCCGAAATGGCAGTCAGCCTATTTGCAGCTAACGAAGGTTTCCTTTCAGACGTAGCCCTTAACAAGGTTGGCGACTTCGAAGCCGCTCTAATTTCTTACATGAACAGCGAACATACCGCCGTGATGAGCCAGGTTAATGAATCTGGTAACTTCAACGACGACATCGCTGCGAACTTTAAGTCTGCATTAGAGCAGTTTAAGGCAACTCAAACCTGGTAGTGGAATGCGGCCTCAAGTTTTCTTGGGGCCGAGCTATTGACCAAGTTAGTTACTTAATAGATAGGTAAGCATATGGCAGTCGGAAAAGAAATAAAGACCCAGATTGCGAGTATCAAGGGTACGCAAAAAATCACTAGCGCCATGGAAATGGTTGCGGCGAGTAAAATGCGTAAAGCACAAGACCGCATGAATCAGAGTCGTCCTTACGCAGATAAAATGCGTGAAGTGATTTCTCACCTTGCACGGTCTAACCCTGAGTACAAGCATCTGTATCTGCAACAGCGAGAGTTGAAGCGGGTGGGTTACATTGTAGTTTCTTCCGATCGTGGTCTGTGTGGTGGTTTAAACATTAACGTGTTTAAGAAAACTGTACAGAGCATGGCTGAACATGACCAAAATGGCATCGAGATAGACATCTGTGCCATTGGATCTAAATCAGCAACCTTTTTTAATAACTACGGTGGCAACGTCGTATCAAGTAAATCCCAGCTGGGTGAAAAGGCAGAAGCTGCCGAACTCATCGGCGCGGTTAAGATTATGCTTGATAGTTATGATGAAGGACGGTTGGACGCGGTGTACGTGGTATACAATAACTTTGTAAATACCATGACCCAACAACCCAACGTAGTACAACTTTTGCCGTTGCAGGCAGACCCGAATGATGAAGGCATGAGCCACCATTGGGACTACCTATACGAGCCAGATGCCCGTGAATTACTCACAGGCCTTTTGACCCGTTATGTAGAATCTTTAGTGTATCAAGCCGTGGTAGAGAATAACGCTTGTGAGCAGGCCGCGCGGATGATCGCTATGAAAAGCGCCACCGATAACGCGGGTGATCTGATTGATGACCTTCAGATGATTTACAACAAGGCCCGTCAATCTGCGATTACTCAGGAAATTTCTGAGATCGTGAGTGGCGCGGCAGCCGTTTAACCTGAGCTATAAGCAATAGTTTTCGATAGAGGATAAAATTATGAGTAGCGGACGTATCGTACAGATAATCGGCGCTGTAATCGACGTGGAATTCCCACGTGATTCTGTGCCAAAAGTATATGACGCACTAACTGTAGACGCTAAGGGTACAACCCTAGAAGTTCAACAGCAGTTGGGTGACGGCGTAGTACGCACTATCGCCATGGGCCAGACCGAAGGTCTAAGCCGTGGTCTAGACGTATCTAACACCGGTGGCGCCATCAAAGTGCCAGTTGGTACAGCCACCCTTGGCCGTATCATGGACGTATTGGGTAATCCAATCGACCAGTGTGGTCCTATTGGTGAAGAAATTCGTATGCCAATTCACCGTAAGGCTCCGTCTTACGCTGAGCAGTCAGCTAGTAATGAATTGCTAGAGACTGGCATCAAAGTAATCGACTTGGTTTGTCCTTTCGCTAAAGGCGGTAAGGTTGGACTATTCGGCGGCGCCGGCGTAGGCAAAACCGTAAACATGATGGAGCTTATCCGTAACATCGCCATCGAGCACAGTGGTTACTCTGTGTTTGCAGGTGTTGGTGAGCGTACTCGTGAAGGTAACGATTTCTACTACGAGATGAAAGAGTCCAATGTATTGGACAAAGTATCTCTAGTATACGGCCAGATGAATGAGCCCCCAGGAAACCGCCTACGTGTGGCGCTAACTGGCCTTACTATGGCTGAGCAGTTCCGTGACGAAGGTCGTGACGTATTGTTGTTCGTTGACAACATCTACCGCTACACATTGGCGGGAACCGAAGTATCTGCATTGTTGGGCCGTATGCCTTCTGCAGTAGGTTACCAGCCAACACTAGCCTCAGAAATGGGTGTGTTGCAGGAGCGTATTACCTCCACTAAGACTGGCTCGATCACTTCAATCCAAGCGGTATACGTACCTGCGGATGACTTGACTGACCCGTCTCCAGCAACCACTTTCTCTCACTTGGATGCTACCGTAGTATTGTCTCGTCAGATCGCAGAATTGGGTATCTACCCAGCTATCGATCCACTAGATTCAAGCTCACGTCAGCTAGATCCACTAGTGATTGGCCAAGAGCACTACGACATTGCTCGTGGCGTTCAGGGTATCCTTCAGCGCTACAAAGAACTGAAAGACATCATTGCGATCTTAGGTATGGACGAATTGTCTGATGAAGACAAGCAAGCGGTAACGCGTGCTCGTAAGATTCAGCGTTTCTTGTCTCAGCCTTTCTTCGTAGCTGAAGTATTTACCGGCGCTTCTGGTAAGTACGTATCACTTAAAGACACGATTGCTGCCTTTAAGGGTATTTTGGCTGGCGAATACGACGATCTTCCAGAGCAAGCCTTCTACATGGTTGGCCGCATTGAAGAAGTAGTCGAGAAAGCTAAGAGCATGTAATTGCACGGGCTTAATGCTATTGGCTATGGCTGATAGCTTAAGCCTTGCTTAAGAGGATAATCATATGGCTACCAGTGTAGATTGCGACATCGTTAGTGCAGAAGAATCCGTCTTTTCAGGTAAAGTACAGTTTATTTCGCTTACAGGTACGTTGGGTGAGCTCGGTATTACTCCGGGTCACACACCACTACTTAGTGAAGTGAAGCCAGGCCCTGTGCACATACGCATGGAATCCGGTGAAGAAGACGTATTTTACGTGTCGGGTGGGTTCTTAGAAGTTCAACCACACAAGGTGACCTTGTTGGCTGATACCGCACTTCGCGCAGCAGACTTGAATGAAGCTGCTGCAGAAGAAGCTAGTCGCCAAGCCGAACAGGCAATGGCAGACAAAACTTCTGAGTTTGAATACTCACGTGCAGCCGGTCAATTGGCCGAAGCAGCCGCTCAACTACGTACTTTGCGTCAGATTCGTCAGAAGCTAGGCAAATAAGTAGTTCATAGTGAACCACCTAAAAAGGCAGCCTCGGCTGCCTTTTTTGTACCCGAAAATAGGCAATTGTATTTTGGCGTCACCACAGCCCGCTAATACCAAATACCTGCTCACTATAATAAAACAAACTTTGATGAACTTTAGGCACATAAAACGTCTAAACTAAAGACTAGAATTTAATACAGCTCCACAAGGATCGTTAATGTCGTTAGAAGTTATTATTCTTGCAGCAGGAAAAGGCACACGCATGCGCTCTGATCTGCCTAAAGTACTCCACCCACTGGCAGGCAAGCCAATGTTGGTGCATGCCATTGAGCAGGCCCAAACACTCCAGCCTATACGTACGCATATCATAGTAGGCCACGGTGCAGATGAAGTAGAGAAAGTGGTCCAGCCTCTGGGTGCCGAATGTGTCGTGCAAGATCAGCAATTGGGTACTGGCCATGCGGTTGCTCAAGCCATGCCTAAGGTCGATAACGATGCGGTAGTTTTGGTATTGTATGGCGATGTACCTCTAGTTCCTGCAGCACTAATGCGAGAATTAGCACAGCAAGCAGTGCACGGTGAGTTAGCTATCCTAACAGTGACGCTAGACGACTCAACTGGATACGGACGGATTCTGCGTGATGGTAAAGGGCAGATTCAAGCCATCGTGGAGCACAAAGACGCTAATGTCGATCAGTTACAAATAAAAGAGATTAATACTGGCATTTTGGCAGCTAAGGCAAGCTTGCTAAATATGTGGTTACCACGCATCAAAAATAACAATGCTCAAGCAGAAATATACCTTACGGATATTGTTGTTATGGCCGTCGCCGATGGCGTAGGTATCAGACACCTTCAGCCAGACTTCCCGCAACAAACCCAAGGTGTAAACGACCGTGTGCAATTGGCCGAGCTTGAGCGCTGGTACCAGCAGCAGCAAGCCAATGAACTATTGCGAGAGGGTGTGCAATTGGCAGACCCAACTCGGTTTGATTTGCGTGGTGAGCTGTCTGCAGGCAAAGATATATATATCGATATTAATGTCATCCTCGAAGGACATGTTCACCTAGGTGATGGCGTTCACATTGGCCCTAACTGCCACATCAAAGATGCTCATATTGGGTCGGGCACACAGGTTTTAGCTAATAGCGTAATTGATCAGGCTGAAGTTGCAGAAGACTGCAACATTGGGCCTTTTGCACGGCTCAGACCGGGTACCATACTGCATGACAATGCAAAAGTAGGTAATTTTGTCGAAACCAAAAAGACTACTTTGGGCAAAGGCTCTAAGGCTAATCACTTTACCTACCTAGGTGATACGGTAGTCGGAGAAAATGTAAATATAGGTGCGGGGACGATTACCTGCAACTATGATGGTATCAATAAGTTCAAAACTATCATTGCTGATGGCGCCTTTATTGGCTCAAACAGTTCCATCGTTGCACCTGTGACCATTGGCGCAGGGTCCACCATTGGCGCAGGGTCCACTATTACTAAAGACGTGCCGGATGACAGTCTAGCCATTGCTCGTGGCAAACAACGCAATTTAGCCACTTGGGCTAAACCAGTAAAAATTTAACCAAGGAAGACAAGCCATGTGCGGAATAGTTGGCGCAATCGCTCAGCGAAATATCAGCAGCATATTAGTAGAAGGCCTAAAGCGCTTAGAATACCGTGGTTACGATTCCTCTGGTGTGGCGATTATAAGTGATCAAGGCTTGCAGCGTATCCGGCGTGTAGGCAAGGTGGCGAGTTTAGATTCTGCATTAACGGCAGCGCCCCAAACAGGTCAATTAGGTATTGCTCATACCCGTTGGGCTACACATGGCATCCCAAACGAAACTAATGCACACCCTCATTGCTCTCATAGCAGCTTAGCTGTGGTCCATAACGGCATTATCGATAATTTTGAATCGATTAAAGCAGACCTAGTGGCTGCAGGATACGGCTTTGAAAGTGATACAGACACCGAAGTAATTGCCCACTTAATTCATCGCAACCGTATGCATGGCATGCCTTTAACAGCAGCGGTACGTGATGCTGCAGGCCGCTGTGAAGGTGCCTATGCGTTAGGTGTAGTCGATGAAACCGAGCCAGATGTGCTATTAGCGGCACGCAAGGGTAGCCCATTAGTGATTGGTCTTGGCAGTGGTGAAAATTACATAGCCTCAGACCAGCTAGCCCTATTACAAGTCACCGACACGTTTATGTTTTTAGAAGATGGCGATATTGCTGAAATAAGCCGGACGCAAGTTACCGTTACCGACGCTAACGGTGCAACTGTAGAGCGCCCAAGTCACCGGTATGAACATAGCGAAGAAAGTAATGATAAAGGGGCCTACAAGCACTACATGTTAAAAGAGATCAACGAGCAACCTAAGGTTGTGGCCAATCTCATTTCCCAGCAGATTATTGCTGGTCAGTTGCAAAACATTCTTGACGACAGGGCTATTGAAGCGCTATCAAAGGCTAAAAGCGTACAGATCATTGCGTGTGGAACTAGTTACCTTGCAGGTATGGTGGCGAAATACTGGATTGAAAGTTTGGCAGGGCTTGCTTGTCAAATAGAAGTAGCCAGTGAATACCGCTACCGTCAGGCTGTAGTGCCTGAAGGCACGTTGCTGATCACCTTGTCTCAGTCTGGCGAAACGGCAGACAGCTTGGCTGCTTTGCGCCACATCGACAAAACCAAATTGGCTGCCAGTCTCGCTATTTGTAACGTTGCTTCAAGTAGCCTGGTCCGTGAATCAGACATGGTGCTATTAACTCAAGCAGGGCCAGAAATTAGCGTGGCGTCTACTAAGGCGTTTACCACCCAATTGGTCACTATACTGCACCTTACCCTGCTATTGGCTAAGCAACGTTCAGACGAAGACATGCAGCCTATTATCCATGCTATGGAAACACTGCCAGGGGTGCTGCAGCAATGTTTACACATGGAAACTAAGATTGAAGCACTGGCAAAACGGTTTGCTGATAAGCGCCATACATTATTCCTTGGCCGAGGCAGTATGTACCCCATCGCCGCAGAGGGCGCCTTGAAGCTAAAAGAAATTTCCTATATACATGCCGAGGCATACCCTGCTGGAGAGCTTAAGCATGGGCCCTTGGCGTTGGTAGATGCATCCATGCCTGTGGTTGTGGTTGCGCCTAGAGATGACATGCTTAATAAACTTAAAGCCAACATGCAGGAAGTACGTGCTCGTGGCGGTGAGCTATTTGTGTTTGCCGATGTCTATGCCAAAATGGCACAAGATGAAGCGACTCACATCATCGTAGTACCAGAAGTCCATGAAGTGCTGGCACCCATCGTTTACGCTATTCCCATGCAGCTATTGTCTTACCATGTGGCGATCATTAAAGGCACTGATGTGGATCAGCCACGTAACTTAGCAAAATCGGTTACCGTAGAGTAGTTTCTATAATAAAAATATAGTGATCTTGTGTTCAGATTCCACGTCATCTGTCACTACTGACTTAATTTACTTTTAAAAAATTGATAGATAAAACCATGATCAGCACAATTAAACATTTCAATAATCACAGAAATATATATTGTGCTATAGGATTTACGTTAGTGTTTATCTTGTACATATCACTTGTTTTAGTGCCTCTAAGTAGCTGTTTCAGGCTAGATGTTGGATCAAATTCACTAGGTCTTTCTATTTACAATATAGAGATAGTTCAAGGTTTTTTTCGGGCAAGGGACCAGGCTCAGCTTTTTTGCTATAGCCAATTTCTTCAATTATGGGACATAATTTTTGCGGGTGTTTCTACTGCGATGTTTGGCTCTTGGATTATGTATCTCTTTAAAAACAAGCGTCTATTATTGTTAGCTCCTACTGTTCTGGGTATGATTGCCGACTGGGCAGAGAATTACGTTGAATTATTGATGTTAGAAAACTATTATAATTTAGACGCAATATCTGAAACATTGGTTTCATGGGGCTCCGGACTCAACTCATTTAAATTGACAATGATAGGCCTGACTTATTTGATAATCCTTACTGGAATAATATTTATATTAAAAGTATTTCTAACAAAACTTAAACAGGCATAAAGGTTCTGTTGTAAAGAATGGAACCGAACACTTGTAGCTGGGAGTCAACCTTTTCAAACGGTGGATAGGGCAATGGCCTTATATGTCGCCCCACCATATAATCCAACCAAGCCTCAGGGAGCACCCTACCTTGGTAAAGCTGTTGCTGAATAAGCTGTTACCCCTTAAATTTTGTAAACATTTGTTTAGGATGGCCCGCGGCACCTATACCTAAGTCAACTTCCGTACTGCGAAACCCCTGTAGGCTTCGAGTAAATCGTAATGGAAGGGTTTCGTTCATAGGTTGATCCTAGTGCCTGCGATAATTTATAGTGAATACTAACAAAATAAGCCTGTGGCGTGATCAGTTGTTATACTATTATATATACTCGCATTCAGCATTGAATGGCATATTTATAACCAAGCCTTTTTACAGAAAAGGGCTGTTCAGTTTATTAGATCGCTACTGCCCAATACCTCAAAAAAGAGTATTAGTGGATGTTCTAGACACGAGGATTTTTTACTGTGGAAAAAAGTAGTCAATTAGATTATTTATTACTTCCCTCGACGCTGGTGCGTTTTGTGTTGTGGTTATTGAGTGTGGCGGCAGTGCTGGCCATGTTTGGCACTTTCACCCTCGCTACACAGCGAGCAGCATTTGAAAAGGACGCAGACGACGCGATTGATAATATACATGAACAGCTGGTAGTCAATGATGCGGCGTTAGCTAGTTTTGCTAGTTTACTTGCCAGTATTGGCCCCAACAACCTTCAGGAAGCACGCCAGTTCACCACGAGTATGCGGGATGCGTACCCGCATATTTATATGTTCGAGGCTCTGATTGGTGTTAATCCAGCTGATAAAGGTCTACACCAACAACATATGCGTGAGTTGGGTTACCAAGACTATAAGGTCACGCGCTATGGCACAAAGAAAAAATTCAATATGGTTGATGGGCAGCCCATACACTACCCTATTTTTTTTATAGACCCCCTTCTTGAATCGGTTAAAGGCGTCATGGGTTTTGACATGCTGTCTGTACGTTCCATGAGAGAGCCTCTTCTGGCCTCGTTGGCCTCGGGCGAAGTTGTTGCTTCTAAACCTTACAAGCTACGAGAGGGAGGGCGTGGTTATACATTAATCAAAGCGATTTCTGAGTATAATTCAGTGGCTCAGTATGAGCATAAAAAAATATGGCAAGGTCGCCTGGGTGTATTGCTGGTAATTAAGACAGATACAATGGTGGCGTCTGTGGCCGATATTGTGCCTTCGGCGAATATTCGCTTACTTTACGGCGCAGAGCGTGAACTAGCTGCAGAAGAAATTTTCCCCCAAGGAATCTCAGCACCTATTATTACAATGGATACCTTTTTGGTAGAGACCGACCTAGGTGGCTTGAAGCAGCCTTTTACCCTGTGTTTAAAGCAATCTGGAGGGCTGTATGCTGATGACCTGAAACTCATGGCGCTTTTGTTCTTAGTCATGTGTATTGGCTACGGCGCATACTATCGTGTGCTAGTTGCCGAACATGGACTTAAGCTACAACGAAATTCTGCGCTGGCAGAGCTAAGTGATCAGTATGCTAATTTAGAAGCGACGGTTGCAGAACGAACAAAAGAATTGCAGCGAAAGAGTGACGAAAATACCAGTTTGGCACAACAGCTAATCCGTGTGCAGGAGGACCAAATTCTGCACATTGCTAGGGAGCTGCATGATGAGTTCGGCCAAACCCTTACGGCAATTAAAATTAATGCCCATATACTGGAAAGTGCTGAGAACATACAAGAGGTTGTAACCTACGCTCAAGACATCACCTCTCAAGCAGATGCACTGTATGAGACCATGCGTGATATGATTCAACGCTTAAGGCCAGAGGCATTAGACATGTTTGGTTTAAAGGTGGCTGTTGAACAGTGTATTCTGGCGTTCCATTTAGATGAGCAAGAGATTGAGTTAGACCTTAATATTGATGACTCGGTAAATGATGTAGAAGAAATATATACCATTGCAAGCTATCGCATAGTGCAAGAGCTGGTTAACAATACGGTGAAACACTCTAAGCTAACTAAATTAACGGTTAAGCTATATGTGTCTGACCAACAGATGCATATTTTGGTTAAAGATAACGGTATTGGTTTTAATCCACTAGATCATAAGTTGGGTTTTGGTTTGTCTGGGGTGGATGAGCGTGCCCGATCTTTAGGTGGCATTGTTGATATTAACACCGTGGTTGATGAAGGCGTAAACGCTTACGTTTGTATTCCCTTGCAGGCAAGTTAAACCGCACAAGTATATGGAGGAAGTGCCTTGAACTTAGGTGTCAGACTAAAAACCATTCGCAAGCGCCTAGGACTTTCGCAACGCGAGTTGGCCAAGCGTGCGGGGGTGACTAATAGCACTATTTCCATGATTGAAAAAAACACCGTGAGCCCTTCTTTTAGCTCTTTGCTTAAGGTGCTTAAAGGGTTTCCCATGGGTGTGGAAGAATTTTTCACCACTGGCCTAGTTATGAGCAATCAAGTTGTTTTTAAGGCGGATGAGCAAGCAGATATGAGCGCCCAAGGGGTGGCCATCAAGCTCATTGGCCACAGTGTGGCAGAGCGTAATATTTCTATGCTCAGCGAAACCTACCCTCCTGGTGCCGACACAGGTGAAGATATGATCAAGTACGATGGTGAAGAAGCTGGCATTGTGGTGCAAGGTGAAATTGAACTCACTGTAGACCAGCAGGTTTTTCAGTTAGTTACAGGAGATGGCTATTTTTTCCATACCCATCTACCCCATCGTTTTCGTAACTTAGGTGATGTTACTGCCAAAGTGGTGAGTGCCAATAATGGCAATGTATCTCATTAATTCAACACTGCTCTTACTACAACATATCCCGTAAACGATACCAAGCCATGGCCAACATAAGTGCTGGGGTTTTAAATAGGGTGCCACCAGGAAAAGGTAAGTGGCTAATTTCATTGAATAGATCAAATCGCTCACTTTGTCCTGCCACGGCTTCAGCGAGTAGCTTTCCAGCCAAACCTGTTGCAGCAATACCGTGGCCAGAAAAACCTTGAGCAAAATATAAGTCTTTGCCAACTCGACCAAAGTGAGGTCCACGGTTCATGGTGATGGCAACATTACCCCCCCAAGAATACTCCATGTTAACGTCTGCCAATTGTGGGAACACGCCTAACATACGCTGACGCATAGAATGTGTCAGATTTGGGGGTGCTAAGGTAGAGTAGCTAACTCGGCCACCAAATAACATACGATAGTCTGCAGACATGCGGAAATAATCCAATACAAAATTAATGTCAGCAACGGCCATGTTATTGTTGATCAACGCTTCAGCTCGGGCTTTTCCAAGGGGCTCTGTAGCACCAATGTATGTGCCTACTGGCATTATTTTGTTACTAATTTCAGGCACCAATTTGCCCATGTAGGCATTTCCGCAAAAAAGCACCTGTCCAGCGGTCACTTGCCCCTGTGCAGTATGGCAAACATTGGCTTTAGATTGTCTGGTCACCTTTGTTACTGCAGAATCTGTGTAAATGGTGACGCCTGCATCTAATGCTGCTTTAGCTAAACCTAAGGTGTAGTTGAGAGGGTGAATATGCCCGGAGTTAGCATCATAAAGCCCGCCTATATAGCGCTCACTAGCCATTTTTGATTGCACTTGCTGCTTGTCCCACAGGCGTAAGCTGGCATAGCCATACTGCTTTTCTAAAGAACCCTGCCATTCTTCGAGTTCCTGCATTTGCCGGGGTTTTATTGCGGCGTGCAGGTGGCCTTGCTGTAGGTCACATTGAATGTGATGTTGGTCCACGCGCTGTCGCAAGATATCAATAGCCTCTACAGACATATCCCACATTGCTTTGGCTGCTACATTACCAGCAGACTTTTCGATCACGGACATATCGCAGCCAAACCCAAAAATCATTTGCCCACCGCTGCGTCCAGAAGCTCCCCAACTCACTAGGTTAGCTTCAACAACTGTAACTTTATAACCACGTTCTGCCAAACTTAGGGCTGCGCTAAGCCCGGTAATTCCAGCACCTACAACGCATATATCGGCAGTGTGGCTACCGTGCAATGTGGGGCACTGAATCTGTTGATTAGCGCTGGCAGCGTAGTAAGAGTGAGTGTGTTCTTGGCTCATAAAAATCCTGCAATTTAAAGTGTGCGTTGGTACCAATCTATTTCTAAGCTGCTTACATGGCGGTTAAATTCGTCATACTCCTGTTGCTGAACCTGGGTGTATACCCGCAGAAAATCGGCACCAAAGGCTTTTTCAGCAAATTCACTATTACCTAAAATACCGTAGGCATCCACCCAATTCAATGGCAGGCTAGGGGCAACTTTTTCTGCGCCATTACCTGTGGTTTGCGGGCCTAATATCAACTTATTATTAATGCCGTGAAGAGCACCTGAAAGTAGTGCGGCCATTGCCAAATAAGGGTTGGCATCAGCCCCAGCTACGCGGTGCTCTATCCGTGTTGCAGAACCTGAGCCGTTAGGAATGCGCAAAGCAACGGTACGGTTGTCCACCCCCCATGTTGGGGCCATGGCCACAAAGAAGTCGGGTTGAAAGCGGCGGTAGGAATTAACCTTGGGGCAGAGCAGGGCCATAGTCTCAGCCATGGTGGCCTGTAAGCCCGCTAAGGCTTGGCTCAACACCGCATTAGGTTGCTGCTGATCACAAGCAAATACATTAGTTGCGGAATCGTCTAGCAGGCTCATATGGATGTGCATACCACTGCCCGCTTGGTCGGCATAGGGCTTGGCCATAAAAGTGGCGCCAAAGCCATGTTTGCGGCTCACACTTTTAATAATGCGTTTTAGTAGTATGGCTTGGTCGCATGCCAGTACTGGGTCTGCAACGTGCTGTAGGTTTATTTCAAACTGCCCAGGTGCATATTCTGCTACAGCTGTAGATGCAGGTATGTTTTGTGCCTGGGCAGCAAGCATGATGTCATCTATAAGCGCGCTGTAGTCGTCTAAATTGTCTACCGCATATACTTGGGTGTCGGACTCACGAAGGCCTGTCATTGGCGCTATAGGGGGCTGTAACAGGCCTGACTCAAGACGTTTGGCATCAGTGAGATAAAATTCTAGCTCAACCGCAACCATTGGGGTTAAACCTTGGGTTTGATATTGATCACAGATTTGATCCAAAACGTGGCGTGGGTTTGCAAAATAGGCTTCACCAGGGCTCTGTTCCATAGTGATTAAGCATTGGGCCATGGGTTTCTGTTGCCATGGCACCATGCTTAAGGTGTGGGGAATGGGTCTGCAGGGTTGGTCACAATCACCTGTATCAAACCCAATGCCAGTACTTTCTACAGTGTTACCATTAATATCAAGGGCGAACACCGAGCCAGGTAAATAAATGCCTTGCTCATAAACCTTAAGTAATTCATGCGCAGGAATACGCTTACCACGCAAAACACCATGCTGATCTGGCAGTAATAAATCTACGCTCACAAGGTCTGGGTGAGCTGCAAGAAATGCTTCAGCTTCGCTGCTTGAGGCGATGGCATGGGACATGGGCTAAAATCTCTTTAAGGGGTCTATCTGAGATGGTAGCAGAAAGGTAGCGATAGACAAGCTTCGAAAACGATATGTTTGGAATAATACAATTATTTTTTACAAAATAATCATAAAGCCGTTTTAATTGAGTGCGAAATATTTGCTATAATACAATAGGTTAGGTCAATATTTTAGAGTCGACAGACGTTTAATCGGGGTGTTCATTATAATATACGTTTCACTTGAAGGTTAAAACCGCTTTATGCTATTGTCGAATACTTCAATCAATCGTTATTTAACGCTAGTTACGTATGCCTAATTATGTCTAAACCTCTTATCGGTCTTGTGTGTGAAGTCAACCAGGATGGCTTGCATCCGTATCACCGTGTGAGCGAAAAATATGCGCGTGCTGTGGTTGATGCAATGGGAGCTGTGCCGGTGTTAATTCCAGCCCTAACCAATGCTGAGAGTCAACTCGATATGGACCTAGACGCCTTGTTAGACCATCTTCATGGCGTGCTGCTACCTGGTGGTTACAGCAATGTAGAGCCATATCACTATGGGGAAACAAGCCGTGCAGGAACCCAGCACGACAAGGCTAGGGACAGCTTAGCATTATCGATCATTCCAGCAGCCATAAAGCGGGGCGTACCCTTACTTGCCATTTGCCGAGGTTTTCAAGAAATGAACGTGGCCTATGGTGGGAGCTTGCACCAACATGTGGAAGAGCTAGGTGAATATAACGATCATCGGGAAAATAAAGCAGACGCAATAGGTGTACAGTATGGCCATAGTCACAGCATCACCTTAACTAGTGACGGTGTACTACAGCAGTTGTACGGTAAATCAGAAGCAAGAGTAAACTCACTGCACGGCCAAGGGGTCCATCAGGTTGGCAAAGGCCTAAGGGTTGAAGCGACGTCTGAGGATGGCTTAGTTGAAGCCTTCACCGACACCAAAGGCCAAAGCTTTAATTTAGCAGTACAATGGCATCCAGAGTACCAAGTGACTAAGGATGACCTCTATCAATCTATTTTTTCTGCCTTTGCTAACGCCTGTAATGGACGTTTACAAAGCCAAGGCGGCAGGTGATCTATGACCAATTTTAATGGCCTAAAAACATGGCTAAAAGAACATAAAATAACCGAAGTTGAATGTATTGTTAGCGACCTTACAGGCATTGCACGGGGCAAAATTATGCCTGCGTCTAAGTTTTGTGATGACGCCGGTATTCGTTTGCCAGAAGGCGTATTGGTAGCCACTGTTACGGGGGATTATCTAGACGACTACAGTATGATCGATCCTGCGGAAATTGATGTCTACCTAAAGCCAGACCCTAATGCAGCACACCTATTGCCCTGGGCATCTGAGCCCACAGCGCAAATTATTCATGATTGTTATGATATCCACGGTGAGCTGGTCGATCTGGCACCGCGCACGATATTGCGCAAAGTTCTTAAATTATATGCAGACATGGGCCTTACTCCGATTGTTGCGCCAGAAGCTGAGTTTTACCTTACCCAAAAAAGTTTGAATCCAGACTCTCCCCTACAGCCACCCGTAGGTCGAACTGGCCGCGCCGAAACCGGCCGCCAGTCGTATAGTATTGATGCTGTAAATGAATTTGACCCACTGTTTGAAGATGTTTACGATTATTGTGAAGCGCAGAATCTTGATGTAGAGACCCTAATTCATGAAGAAGGGTTAGGACAGATGGAAATTAACTTCCGACATGGCGAAGCCTTATCTCTTGCTGACCAGGTGTTCCTGTTTAAGCGTACCTTACGCGAAGCCGCCTTTAAGCATAATTTGTCGGCTACCTTTATGGCTAAACCATTACAAAATCAGCCAGGTAGCTCCATGCACATTCACCAAAGCATGTTGGATGCACAGGGTAATAATGTTTTTGTAGGTGAAGACGGCGGTATTAGTGAAGCCCTCAAACATTATATTGGCGGCTTGCAAAAATATACCAAAGCCGTCACCGCTTTATTTGCTCCTAATGTGAATTCATATCGACGTTTTTTGAAAGATGAATCGGCACCGGTGAATATGCACTGGGGGTTTGATAACCGCACTGTAGGCTTACGAGTGCCAGAAACAAGCGGCCCTAACATTCGTGTAGAGAACCGCGTAGGGGGTGCCGACGCAAACCCTTACTTAGCCATGGCAGCAACTCTAGCTTGTGGTTATTTAGGCATGAAAGAGCAGCTGGAGCCAAGCGCCCCCGTAGAAGGTAGTGCCTATGATAAAGGCACAAGAGAATTACCTCGTAGCCTAACCGAAGCCCTCATTCAGTTAGATCGATGTGAGCCTTTACGAGAAATATTTGGCGACCGGTTCGTGAAAGCGTATTTGGCCGTGAAAGAAAAAGAAAACGATAATTTTATGCAGGTCATCAGTTCTTGGGAACGTGAATACCTGCTATTAAGTGTGTAATAGGAAATTAATAAAATGAACGCAAAACAGCACGACACTAAAGCTCTACAAGAACTAGACAAGCAGCATTACATGCATCCGTTCACCGACTCGAAAGCCATGCACGAAAAAGGCACACGTATCATCACTGGAGCAGACGGTTGTTATATATACGACTCTGAAGGCGGTAAAGTGCTAGATGGTATGGCAGGTCTTTGGTGTGTAAACATTGGCTATGGACGTGATGAGTTGGCTGATGTAGCTGCCCAGCAAATGCGCGAGCTGCCGTACTACAATAGTTTTTTTGGTACAGCCCACCCACCTGTAATAAAGTTAGCTGCGCAGCTTAAAAAACTAGCGCCTGATCATATCAGCCACGTATTTTTCACAGGTTCTGGGTCTGAAGCAAACGACACCAACGTGCGTATGGTTCGTCACTATTGGCAAGCCAAAGGCCAGCCAAGCAAGCGCACTATCATTTCTCGTGACAATGCATACCACGGTAGCACCATGGCTTCTATGAGCTTAGGTGGCATGAAAGGCATGCACGCCCAAGGTGGCATTATCGATGGCATTGAGCACATTATGCAGCCCCATTGGTATCACGAAGCTTTGGCTGGTGAAACTGAAGACGAGTTGGGTTTGCGGGCCGCACAAGCCCTAGAAACAAAAATTCTTGAAATAGGTGCAGAAAATGTTGGCGCCTTTATTGGCGAACCAGTGCAGGGTGCAGGTGCAGTTATTGTGCCGCCAGCGACCTACTGGCCAGAAATCCAACGTATATGTAAAAAGTACGATCTATTGGTTATTGCAGATGAAGTGATTACTGGGTTTGGCCGCACAGGTAACTGGTTTGCATGTGAAACCTTTGGTATTGAAGCTGACCTTATGCCTATAGCAAAGGGGCTATCGTCTGGCTATATGCCTATTGGTGGCGTACTTATTAGCGAACGAGTGGCTAAGGTTGTGATTGAAGGTGGCGAGTTTGCCCACGGTTATACCTATTCTGGTCATCCAGTAGCAGCTGCTGTAGCTTCGGCTAACGTCAGCATCATTGAAAATGAAGGCATGATAGATCAGGTTCGAGATGTAACTGGGCCATATCTACAGCAACGATTAGCAGAACTATTGGATCACCCACTGGTAGGGCAAGTTCGTGGCATTGGTTTAATGGCGGCGATAGAGCTAGTACAGGATAAAGAAAGCCATACCAACTATCCTAAAGAGGTAGGTATCGGGGGGGTTTGCCGTGATTATGCCTTAGAAAATGGCTTGGTTATGCGAGCTGTGGGAGATAGTATGATCATGTGCCCACCTTTGATTATAAGTAAACTAGAAATTGATGAATTGGTTGAGAAGACGAAGAAGTCTCTCGATCAGACCCTAACCCAAGTAGAGGGTTAGTCTTATAAGTGCTAGTGAGTCCTAGTGAAAGCTAGGCTTACTTTTGTACCAAAGCAGCAGGAAAAATTTAACATAAGTACTAATGTGTTTTTTTTGCAGCACCATAATGCAAATGATAGTATTTGCTTAATCATTTCAATCTAGCTACAAGCTAAAGGCACACATGAGCTTGAAAAATAAGCTATTTTTACTGATGTTCTTGATAGGTATACTGCCCGCCCTGATCATAGGGCTTGTTAGTATACAGAACACTAGTGACGCGTTAGAGAAGCAAGCATTCGAACAGATACAAACCCTGCGGTCGATTAAAGCCAATCAAATCACCCAGCACTTTATTGATACCCAGAATAATATTGAGACCCTAGCCGACAGTCTGTCCCTCCTAATAGAAAAGCAAGGGTTAGAGACGGCGATTGTGGAAGTAGACCCATATGGACAGTCCTTATTTAGCCGTTATATTGCACGAAACAACTACGATGATTTATTTTTACTCGACTTAGAGGGCTACTGTTTCTACAGCGTGACTCAACAAGCCGACTGCGAAACTAACCTAGTTTCTGGCAAGTATAAGGACTCTGGCCTTGGCGAGGTAGTGCAAAAAACCATAGCCCATAGCCGATTCCATATGTCTGACTTAGTTCCTTTGTCCCCTAAAGATGGGACTCCTGCGGCATTTATTGCTGCGCCAGTTACGGTGCAAGGTGAAGTGGTGGTTATTTTGGCCATGCAGGTGTCCGTTACCAGTATTGGCCATATCATCGCTGAACGGTCTGGGATGGCCGGTATGGGTGAAGTTGATGAGACAGAAACTCTTGCCTCCATCACAGTATTACAAACCACGATGTTAACTATTGCTGGTATAGGTGCAGTCTTAGTGGTTCTTTTAGCCTTTATTTTTGCAGATATTATAGCCAAACCCATGTACATATTGGCTAATGTTATTGGCAAAGTTGTACATACAGGCGACCTCTCCATTCGTTATAAACAAACCAGTAATGATGAAACCGGCCAAGCAGGGCGTGCACTAAATAGCCTTCTAGAACGCCAACAAAACACCATTTCACAAATCAATTCGCTTATGGGAGCCGTTGCTCTTGGCGACTTTACTGCTCGTATGCAGGTGGCCTCACAGGGCGACTTAAAGCACTTGGAACAGACCATAAACCAATCCATGAGCGCCTTAGAACAAGCAGCGCAGGAAGTAACACGGGTGGCGTGGGCGATCAGTGATGGCGATCTAACCCAAACCATGAGCAACGACCTAGAAGGTGACCTCTATAATATCGCTCTCGCGCTAAAGTGCATTAGTATTAGTGTGGAGGGTATTGTTGACGATGTAAGGTCGATTGCTCAAGATGTCGAGCAGTCTGGCGAGGCAGTTGGGGTGCCAACGAAACAAGCTGCACAGATACATGACCTGATGAAGTTCTTTAGCACCAATGCCGAAGATCTGAGCAACACCAAGCCCAAATTAATGTCACAGAGCGAAGAAATAAAACGCTTAATCGCAGACCTCAACGGTTAACGGTGTATCAACATTAATAAGTATGAGAAATAATTAAAAAATGAGATTAACCCCAAAATTTTTATCTGTTAAACAAGTCCCATCACTTTTCTGGAGTTCGCCAAAAGCACTGACCCTAAAGCCACCTTTAGTTTCTGTTTTATTTCTTGTAATAGGGCTTACACTTTTTGGTTTAGGAGAAGCTTTACTCGTCGCAGCAGGTGTTGGGGTGAGTCCTTGGACAGTTTTAGCTCAAGGAATTATGCACATTACAGGATGGAGCCTTGGTTTTGCGACCTTTATTACTAGCTTTGTTGTGTTAATTTGCTGGATACCACTCAGGCAAATACCAGGCATTGGAACAATTTTAAATGCAGTGATTATCTCGTTAGTTCTTGAGTTCTTGCTGCCATTTATACCTACCTTTGACCACTTTATGTTAAAGATAGGAGAAGCAATACTTGGCGTTTTGGTAACTGGATTTGGTGGCGGGTTATATTTAATTGCAAACTTGGGCCCTGGACCAAGAGATGGCCTAATGACCGGGCTGCAAAAAGTGACGGACTTACCCATAGCATGGGTGCGAAGTGGGCTTGAACTGACAGTGATCTCTGCTGGGTGGGCCTTAGGCGGCACAGTTGGGCTTGGAACTGTAATATTTGCGTTAGGAATTGGACCCTCTGTGGCGGCTAGTATGTACGCTTTAAAACGGGTTTTTAGTCAGCATAAAGTCACCGATTAAGTATGGGAGTACCGGCATTAAAGGCTAGTGGCCTAATGTTTGGCCACTAGGTAGGCGGTGAAAGGAACAAATGCAATGAGTAAAGCCAGCAACCAAAACGCTACGGGCAAGCTCGTTAGGTCAGCTGCAAAACCAATCATAGCTGGCCCTACCAAAACACCAGCGTAAGCTGTTGTGGTTACAGATGCGATGGCTAGGCTAGCGGGCATTACTTCTTGCCTGCCAGCAACACTGAAAAATATAGGCACTAAATTTGCAGACCCTAAACCGATTAGCACAAATCCAACCAAAGCGACTAAGGGTAAAGTTGCAACTAGAGTCGTTGCTATCCCTAGGATCGTTATAATGCCACCCAGAATAAGAACCCAGAACTCCCCCAAAGCACCAACAATGCGATCTCCCGTTAAACGTGCAATGACCATTGCAGCTGAAAATAGAATATACCCTACGCCTGCACTTTGTGGCGTTGTTAACTGACGGTCTATAATCAACAGAGCACCCCAATCAAGCACCGCTCCTTCTACTAAAAATGCAACGGCTGCGAGCAACCCTAGCAAAAGAACAATACCGTGAGGGAATACAAACGTGCTCTGTTCTGCAGCAACGACACTTAATAGTCTCGAGATAGTAAACAGCATAGCCAAAAGGGCTAAGGTGGCCCCTATAACTGCAGTCATCACTAGTGTTACACCCACTGATAAAAGTAAGGTCATTAATCCAGCGCCAAACAGCCCACCAATGCTAAATTGAGCGTGAAAATTTGACATTAAGGAGCGCTCTTCTTGAGCCTCTAAAGCCACACCATGAATATTCATCGCCACGTCAATGGTGCCAAGTGATGCCCCAAAAAGGAATAGAAAAGACCCAAGTACAATGGGCGTTTCAGCTATTGTTAAAGTAGGAAGAAAAATGATCAGGCCAAAGCCACCCAATAACACCATAGACTTAGGGCCATGGCGTGCAGCTACAAATCCAGTAAGAGGCATAGCAATAATAGAGCCAAGCCCAAAGCAAAGTAACAGAAGACCAAATTGGGTTTCATCAGCCCCAACATTATTTTTTATAAATGGGAAAAGTGGTGCACAACAGGCCATTGCAACCCCAGCAGTAAAAAACGTAAGCCGAGTTGCAAGTCTTGCTGGCGCTGTTGAAGAAAAATTGGCCACTATAGATCCTATTGTTGATCAAAATTAACGAGGCAAAACAGCCAACAAACATCCCATTAGTGGGGCACTAGGAAATGAAATCCTTGGTGCCTATCCTAATGGTTAATTGAGTATCAACGGCTTAGCGAGTGATAATTTCTGGACCCATAAAATAGGTGGGTAAGAACGTCGACAAGGCAGGGATGTAAGTTATCATAATTAAGAATATAAACAAGATGCCTAGCCATGGAGTGGCGGCCTTCACGACGCGCACCACCGACATTCCCGCCACCCCTGAAGTAACAAATAGGTTTAAACCAACGGGCGGGGTGATCATACCAATCTCCATATTCACCACCATAATAATACCCAGATGGATGGGGTCTATACCCAGCTCTATGGCAATGGGAAATACTAATGGCGCCACGATCACAATGAGCCCAGACGGTTCCATAAATTGGCCGCCAATTAACAAGATCACATTCACCATCACCAAGAACATAATCGGCCCTAAACCGGCTGCAAGCATTGCATTAGCAATGGTTTGTGGGATTTGTTCGTCTGTTAGTACATGTTTTAGAATCAACGCATTGGCGATAATGAACAATAACGTGATGGACAAACGTCCAGCATCGTATAGGGTTTCACGTGTATCTGGGTGAAACCATGCGGTAATAAGTGCTTGAGGATGCTTTTTAAGGGATAGCGGAGTCTGACCTTCTGAGGTCTTTAGCGGGCCCATGTCTCGATAAATAAACATCGAAACGATAAAGGCATACATAGCAGCCACAGCAGCAGCTTCTGTTGGCGTAAAGTAACCGCCATAAATACCACCTAAAATGATCACCACTAAGAACAAGCCCCAGCTTGCACCTCGTGCGGCACCTAATACTTCGGGCCAGCCGGCCCACTCACCCTTTGGCATGCCTTTATAGCGTGCGTAAAAGTAGATGCTAACCATAAGCATGGTGCCTGCTAATAGACCAGGAATAACACCGGCCAAGAACATGCGGCCTACTGAAACGTCTGTGGCTGCTGCATAGACCACCATAACAATGGAAGGAGGGATCAAAATACCTAAAGTGCCGGCATTGCAAATCACGCCCGCGGCAAAATCCTTGCTATAGCCTACTTTCGTCATAGCCGCGATGACAATAGAGCCAATAGCTACCACGGTGGCAGGTGATGAGCCGGAGAGAGCTGCAAACATCATACAAGCAAAGACGCCAGCAATGGCCAAACCACCGTGAAAATGGCCCACACAAGCGATAGAGAAGCGAATGATACGTTTGGCTACGCCGCCAGTGGCCATAAAACTAGACGCTAAAATAAAAAACGGAATAGCGAGTAAAGTGTAGTGGCCTTCAAAGGCAGAAAATAAAGTTTGCGCAACAGAAGCTAAGGAACTGTCAGAATACACTAATAAAAATAAGATCGAGCTCAAGCCCAAGGACACGGCAATTGGCACGCCCACTAATAGCAATAAAATAACCAATATAAATAAATATAAGGCTTCCATGGGTTAATCCTTGTCTGCTTTTTCTGCCGCGTGATCAACCAGATCTTCAGCTTCGTGGCTTGCGATAATCATGTTGGCTTTGTTTTGTACTATGTTGGTTGCAAGGCGTAAATAACGCCATAAAAACATGGCCATACCAAGAGGCAGTGCTAAATAGGGAATAAAACGAGGAATTTTTTCGTATGGCTCTCCGTCATTGAACCAGTCGCTTAAAAACTGTGCCCACTGCGGCATAACGATATCGTTAACTTCATAATAGCCTTGGCTCAAGTAACGTGCCTTAAAGCCTTCGGGAATAATACGGCCTTCTGTAGGAGGCAAGTTGACAAAGGGTGCCCAGTAATCCCAGCTTCCTTTAAGCAGCAGTAAGGTATAGAGCAGGCAGGCACCTACAGCAACTAAAGCCGCTACTTTACGCCAGCTAGGGGACAGGTAGTTGAGGACCACATCAACACCTAATTGAGAATTGATACGGATCATATAGGCGGTGCCTACAATGCCCATCCAGGCAAAAAGGAACACCGTAGTCTCTAATGACTGCAGTCCAAAGGTGGATAGCGGTTCGGCCCAAGGCTCAAACCAATCGCTACGCCAAAAATCCTTCTCTTGAAGTTTGCGGATCACCACATTGACGAAAGTGATCATAGTCATAAGCCCTAATATGAGGGCAATAAAATTACGCTCAATGCGGTCGCCTAGGGGGGCGGTTAGTATCGGTGGAGAAGTCATAACGACACCTTAAGGTAATAAAAATAAGGCATAAAAAATAAGGATCTAAGTAAGATAGGGCCAAAAATCAGGGACAAAATAGCAGAGCCAAAGAAAGTAGGGCCCTAAAATTTAGAGCCCTTTTATTAATGGATTACTAGCGGACTAGTATTTAGCGTTAATAGCCTGCGCCGCATCAATATTGTCCTGGCCTACATCATCTTTAAACTGATCCCATACTGGTAGCATGGCAGCTTTCCACTCGGCCCGTTGGGCTGCGGTTAAGG
>Ga0302119_10000140_pt1 | contig 28959 bp, 38 predicted proteins | sample AG5_Tmax_MG_FD_203114 | JGI IMG/M metagenome (GOLD analysis project Ga0302119, IMG submission 203114) | Marine microbial communities from Western Arctic Ocean, Canada - AG5_Tmax | ecosystem: Environmental > Aquatic > Marine > Oceanic | place: Canada: Western Arctic Ocean | collected 2017-10-01 | reverse complement strand
GCAATGGACTCCCTATGGGTCTCAATTGCTGTTAACCCCCGCTCAAAAGCCTCGGGAGTGATGATCTTTTGGGCAAATCCCCCGGCACCAAGCTTAGCGGGTATCTTATTCTTAAAGATAACCTGGTGTTCTTCTCCGTGCTGCTTAACAATTAAGAGATTAAAGGTGTTCGTGCCCAGATCAATGATGGCTGTACCATTCATCAGTACCAAAGCCATTTCCAGATTTCTTTATAGCTCGCCTTTTTCCCGTACATGAGTATGCCGGTACGATAAATACGTCCCGACAACCAAACCGTGAACACAAAAGCGGCAATTAGGAGTATGCTGGATAACGCCATTTCCCACATGGGGACATTACCCATCGCAACCCTGACCATCATTACAATTGGGGATGTTAGGGGCACGATGGACATCCAGAAAGCCGCCGGGCCTTCAGGGTTTTCAATAATAAAAACTGACATTACATAAGCAAATATGAGTGGCATTGTAACGGGCAGCATGAATTGTTGGGTGTCTGTTTCGCTGTCTACTGCTGAGCCAATCGCGGCGAACAGGGCTGAATAGAGGAGGTATCCTCCCAGAAAAAAGAAGAGAAACCATCCAATCATGACCGGCCAGTTAATCATAAATATTATATTGCTTTGATCTATTAATGCCCTGGTATTGAAGGCATTTGCTGCTTCCAGTTTCTTGGCCATTTCCGGTGTCATTTGTTCAGCGACTTTGTCGACCCCAAAATTACTCTCATAGATTACAGACTGTCCAACAGCCATAATTCCAAAGGTAAGGGCTACCCAGATCGCTATTTGTGTCAACCCTACAAGCGCTACACCTACAATTTTACCCATCATGAGTTGGAAGGGCCTTACAGAGGAAATGATCACTTCAACAATCCGGCTGGTTTTTTCCTCAATTACACCACGCATCACCTGCACACCATATAGAAAGATGAACATATAGATCATCAGTCCGAATGCGAAACCAACATAAGCTTTTTCCTTGCTGGCATCCGCTTCTTCCCCTGACTCGCTAAACAAAACAGGGTGGAGTGTCACCGTGCTTTTTACCTTGTAAAAATCATCCTTGTCAATTCCAAATTGTGCCAGGTTCAAGCTTTCAACAATACCCTCTACCTTCTTTTCAATGCTCCTCAACACGAATGAGCTTGGATGTTTCTTAAAAAATAGCTGAGCGGCCTTCGCATTTAGTACATTCCTGGGCAGATAGAGGACGCCGGTGAAATCTGACTCTAGCAGTTTTGCCTTCGCACTGTCCAGTGAAATGTCTGTATATACAAACTTTACATTGTTAGTGCTCTTATGCTTTAGCATTGAAAACGCAGGGTTCAAGTCATCAACCACGATTAACTTTTGATTTTCATTTTCTGCCATCCCCATCCAGATCACAAGCATCATCATACCAGCAATCAGCAAGGGCCCCAGTAGTGAGAGGATAAGAAAGGATTTCTTCCTGACTCTGGTTAGGTATTCCCGTTGAATAATTAGTGTAATCTTACCCATGTTATCGTCCCTTGTTCTCTTTGACTTCTTCTATAAAGATGTCACGTATGGATGGGATCAGTTCAGTGCAGAACTCCACTTCAATATGTGGTAAAACCCCTTGTAATAAAGTGTTTAGCCTCGCTCCGTCAGCGAGTCTGATTTTTGCTCGGTTCAGATCTTCATCACCCCTTTCCTCGATCAATTTATGACCATCGAGCCCTTTCTTTAATGCCGCAAAATCTCCCCTGAATCCAATAGTGTATGTATTGGATTTATGCGAGGACCTAATATCCTTTAATTTACCATCCAGGATCTTTTTGGAATTGTCAATCAGGGCAATGTGGTCACAGAGCTCCTCCACAGATTCCATGTTGTGCGTTGAGAAAATGATGGTGGCCCCATTTTCCCTGAGCTTCAGGATTTCATTTTTAATTAGTTCTGTATTAATAGGGTCGAAACCTGAGAAGGGCTCATCAAATATCAAGAGTTTAGGCTCGTGCAATACCGTGATTACAAACTGGATCTTTTGTTGCATACCTTTGGAAAGTTCCTCAACATTCTTGTTCCACCAGCCTTGAATTTCCAGTTTAACAAACCAGTCTTTAAGTCGCTCCAGTGCCACGGCTTTCTCTAACCCCTTTAATTGAGCGAGATAAAGGGCTTGTTCACCCACCTTCATTTTCTTATACAGGCCACGTTCTTCTGGTAGGTAGCCAATGTGTCCGATGTGCGCGGCATTCAGGGGTTCTCCGTTGAAATATGCAGTGCCAGAATCCGGAGCTGTGATTTGATTGATAATTCTTATGAGAGAAGTTTTTCCGGCACCGTTGGGGCCGAGTAACCCAAAGATACTCTGTTTTTCAACTGTAATGCTGACTTCGTCCAATGCCAAATGATTGGAGTAACGCTTGGTAATATTTTCAGAACGAAAGATTTCTTCAGCCATGAGGGCAGTATTTAAGCCGTACGGGAACAAGCATTTCTAAACATCCAAAGATAAAAGTATTGGGTAGAAAAACAGGGCAGAAATCAATAAATTGCAGTGGGTTTCCTAGTATAGAATGAGCTTTCCTGAACCAAGCACACTTGCATTTGACCAGGCCTTGTACATGTAAACACCCCCCGTAAGTTCAGACTTGTTCAGGAGCAACTGTCTGGAGCCGGCGGGGAATTGTTTAACCAGTATTTCTTTACCCAACAAGTCATACAAGGTGATATACGTTTCACCACTGGAAGACGTTCTTGTAAAGGATATCGTGGAATTACGACTGGCAGGGTTGGGAAATACACTGACTTCTGATTTCGCCTCCAGCTTGCCGATCCCCGTCACATCACGTCGTTGCGTAGTGTACTGCAGGAATATAAGCATCATCTCATCATTCGTAGTTAGTCCAAATCCAACATCGGCGCTCCCAGTATTGTTGAATACAGCTTCATGAACAAATCCATCATTGGCATTTATAGCAAAAGTGTCAATATCAAAATACCGTACTGCTGGGTCTTCGTAATCATAGTAACCCTGGAAAAATGTATAATCAAAGTTATAAAATCCATCATAGACCTGCTGCCCCAATCCTCCCCCCGGGTTTCTCAGATAAATGTTATATCCTGTTCCATACTTGTGCGTGTGCGAAGAGAGTAACCAAATATAAAGGCTATCAGCTCCTCCAGTTGTTAGCTGGGCACTGGTAATATCACCCTGGAATGTATGGTCCAGGCCATCATTTGGGATGCAAAAGGGATGACTATTGCATGGACCGAATAACGGGATTGTGGAATACAGGACTAAATCTGAGATCATTTCTATTGTGGAAGCTTGCTTTGGCTTCAAATATACATTGGTATAAACTTCTGCTTTCAGGATGGAATCGGGGGAATAGTTTCTTACATGCAGGTTAAGGTCGAGTGTTGTGCCCGGTTCCCAGAAATAGGCTGTTCCCGAAGGGAGTACAATGTTTGATTCATTCTGCCATGCGGCCACCAAATCAGTTCCGTTAACAAATGCATCAGTAAAGGCAACGACCTCTCTAAGTCCTTCGGGTTGCGCATTTGCAGATGCAGCGCCATCATATTTATAAATAATATAATGATGTGACTCAATATCAATGTATGTTTCCAGGCGGGATATCTCCATGTCTTCAGTGATGTTAGGAAGCTTGCGCTTGAGAAAGAATTCTCTTTCAGAATTGGGTTCCATAAAGAGTGATCCAAAATGGATCTGAAAGCCCTCAGACGGATCAGGAGCAGCAATGGGGTCTTCGTGAGCCAGGCCACCGAGGTTGTGATAGTCCATAACCATTTGTGTGTCTATAACATTCCCGGTTTGAGGTGCCCCATGCAAAATCCATGCGTTGATAATGTCTATTTCGGCATCGGTTAGGGACTGTCCGTCCTTAGGCATTGCCTCTCCCTGTGCTACACCATCCAGTCCGTTATCTGGGTCCAACCCGTTGTTGACCTTTTTTAACAAGAAACTAAAATGCGGGTAACCCGGATCTACCAGTTTATATCCACTAGCAGCTGCATCGGGGTTGGTTGGAGAAACATTAACCAGATTTCCATACACATCCGCCTCTGTTCCGATCAATGTCAAAGGATTTGCTGATGTGGTACTGTGGCAGCTGGTGCCAGAACAGTTCGTCTGTAAAATTGAGTGTATTTTGCTCCAGGTACTTTGAGCCGTAAGGTTCTGAGGCAGGGTAGATAGGAGGCTGATTAAGCAAAGAGCTGCAAAAGCACCCTTGAAAAATTTATTATACATGCCCTAAGGTATTAGTTACGCATAACAAATATACCCAAAATTAGGTGCAATCTACGTTAGCCAGAATGCCATTAGGAGGAAGTTCCTATTTAAATAATTGGTGCATTTTTTCAAAGAATCCCTTTTCATCCCCTGCGGGATTCGGCTTGAAATTGTCTGAGTCTCTGAGTCCCTCCAGAATCTTTTTTTCTTCCCTGGAGAGCTCCTGTGGTGTCCACACGTTAATGTTCACCAAAAGATCTCCATTACCATATTCATTAACACTTGGCAATCCTTTCTCACGAAGCCGCAATAGTTTGCCGGACTGTGTACCCTGCTCAATTTTGATTTTCGCCTTTCCCGTTAACGTAGGGACTTCTGCTGTAGACCCCAAAGCGGCATCCGAAAAATGGATGTACAGGTCATAATATAGGTTGTTGCCATCCCTTTTTAGGCTGGCATGCTCAACTTCTTCAATTAACACAATCAGGTCTCCGGCAATGCCACCCCTGGCACCTGCATTTCCTTTTCCACTAACAGCCAGCTGCATTCCATCTTCTACGCCGGCAGGTATGTTCAGGGTAATTGTATCTTCTCCCTGCAGGATGCCATCACCAATACAGGCTTTGCATTTGGCTGTAATAATTTGTCCGTCTCCTCCACACGATGGGCAGGTGGATGATGTTTGCATGGCTCCAAGGATGGTGTTGGACACCTTGGTTACCTGTCCGGTGCCGTTGCACTGGCTGCAGTTGCTATATGCGCCCCCATCTTCCGCTCCAGTTCCATTACAATCGTTACATGATAGGTACTTTTGCACCTTTACTTTTTTCTCGGCTCCGTGGGCAATTTCTTCGAGTGTAAGTTTTACTTTGATTCGAAGATTTGAGCCTTTGTTGACCCTTCTTCTACCTCCCTGGCTACCGCCAAAGAAGCTGTCAAAAGGGCTGCCACCACCGTTAAAGATGTCACCAAACTGGCTGAAGATATCTTCCATACTCATGCCGCCACCGAAGCCACCGCCACCAGATGCACCACCCAGCCCTGCATGTCCGAATTGATCATATCGCCCCTTTTTTTCTGGACTACTCAGGATCTCATAGGCCTCCGCAGCTTCTTTAAAATGGTCCTCCGCACTTGCGTCGTCAGGGTTTTTGTCGGGATGAAACTTAAGAGCAAGCTTTCTGTAAGCTTTTTTAATTTCGGCCACGCCAGCACTCTTGGCCACTCCCAATACTTCGTAATAATCTCTTTTAGCCATTGTCTTTATCTTCCTCAGCCAAGCTGTTTAGCTTCCCACAACTACCTTAGCGTGACGGATTACCTTGCCGTTTAGCAAGTAGCCCTTTTCTATTACATCTACTACTTTGCCCTTTAGCTTCTTCTTTGGGGCAGGAATCTTGGTGATTGCCTCATGATTATCAGTGTCAAAGGGTGTGTCAAGAGAATTCATGGGTTCAAGCCCTTTTTGTACCAATGTGGCCATTAGCTTGTTCTTAATAAGATCAATTCCCTTTGTTACATCTTTATTGTCCTTGGAGCCTTCTGCTGCTTGCATTGCCCTGTCAAAGTCATCCAAAACAGGCAGCAGGGACACGATAATGTCTTCACCTGCCGTTTTGTACAATTCTAGTCGCTCTTTAGCAGTTCGTCTCTTGTAATTATCGAATTCAGAGTAAAGTCGCAAAAACCGATCATTGAGTTCGGCAATCTGTTCCTCCGGGGATTTCTCATGTGCCGAAACTGGCTCTTCTTCAGCTCCATTGCCTTCAGAATTCTCGTTAATTGTCTCTTTGTCATCTGGTAGCGGTTCATCCTTTACCAAATCCTCTTTTTTATCCGCCATTTTATCCGATTTTTATTAAATAAGGGTTACAAATGCCTGCTTAAAGTAGTGTTCAAAATATCTGCCAATTACGATAACTTGGACAGATTGTCATATTATCCATTATTTTGAAGCAAAAAGGAGGGGCTTTGTCTTCACCGTGGAGGTGATTTGTTAATAAAGATTTCTACTTGGTCATATGAAGTTCAGCTTCACTCACCGCTTTACGAGACTTATCCTTAGCTGGTTTTTGTTGCTTCAGGAGATCATCTAATGCCTGGTCTAGTTTGGCACCCCGTAAGTTCCTAGCCACAATCATTCCATCAGCGTCAATCAACCAGCTGGCAGGAATTGAGTTAACCCGGTATACTTTCCCTGCTGCTGACGACCAGGATTTTAGGTCGCTTACATGATATGGCCATTCCAGTCCATCTTTTGTGATTGCATTTTTCCAATTGGGCATGGCCCTGTCAAGTGATACGGAATAGATTGTAAATCCCTTGCCATTTTTGAATTTCGCATCCTTGTACTTGTGATAAGCTCTGACGATGTTGGGGTTTTCTTTTCTGCAAGGTCCGCACCAGGAGGCCCAAAAGTCGATAAGCACAATATTCCCCCTAAGTGATGAAAGGGCTATTTCTTTTCCTTCCGGGCTTTTAAAGTTGAGTTCAGGGGCTTGATTGCCTACCGCTAGCCCTATCACTGGTTCATCGCCTGACTCCTTAGGGGTGAGTTTGAACCCATAGACTGAGAAAACAAGCATCAATCCAACTGACAAAAATATTCTTGATTGTTTCATTTTACATCTGGTTATGTTAACACAAATTTAGGCAATATTATTGTATCCTTTTGATTTCGGCCCCTAGTGCATTCAGTCGTGTATCGATGTCTTGGTAACCTCTGTCAATCTGCTCAATATTATGGATCACGCTGGTCCCCTCGGCTGACATGGCAGCAATGAGCAATGATACACCGGCCCTAATATCAGGAGATGTCATTTCGATTGCCCTTAGGTTAACAGTACGATTCAATCCTATAACTGTTGCGCGGTGAGGGTCGCAAAGTATAATTTGAGCACCCATATCTATCAATTTGTCAACAAAGAAAAGTCGGCTTTCAAACATCTTCTGGTGAAAGAGCACACTTCCCCTGGCCTGGGTTGCAATTACCAGGCCAATACTCAACAGGTCCGGAGTAAAACCAGGCCAGATGGCATCTGCTATCGTAAGGATGGATCCATCAATATAGGTTTCAATTGCGTATGAATCTTGTGACGGGATGTGAATGTCATCACCGCGACGTTCCTGGACCACCCCCAATTTTCGAAAAACATCTGGAATTACTCCCAGGTCATCGTAGGACACATTTTTTATGGTGATTTCTGATTGTGTCATGGCAGCCAGGCCAATAAAACTGCCAATTTCAATCATGTCGGGCAAAATTCTATGCTCACACCCACCTAAGCTATCGACACCTTCAATAATCAACAGGTTAGAACCAATGCCAGATATTATAGCACCCATCGAGTTAAGCATTTTACACAACTGCTGTATATAGGGCTCACAAGCTGCGTTGTATATGCTGGTTTTCCCCTTAGCCAGTACAGCGGCCATAAGTATATTGGCCGTTCCCGTCACTGAAGCTTCATCAAGCAACATAGAAGTGCCTTCGAGTTTTTCAGCCTCCACCATGTAAAAATTTTCCCGTTGGTCGTAGGTGAAAGTCGCTCCAAGGTTTTGAAATCCAGTAAAATGGGTATCCAACCTTCTCCTTCCAATCTTGTCTCCTCCAGGAGTAGGTATCAGGCCTTTTCCGAACCGTGCAAGCATAGGCCCAACAATCATGATTGAACCTCGCAAGCGGGCCCCGTGCTCCTTGAATTTGGCAGATTTTAGGTATTCAAAATCTATTTCAGTGGTTTCAAAACTATATTTATTATCATCCAGTTGCTCTACCGATACTCCTATCTGGCTCAATAAATCGATCAGAAACAGCACATCTCTTATTCGGGGAATGTTGTCAATGATTACCTTGTCCGGGGTGAGAAGCACACAACAGAGTACCTGCAGTGCTTCATTCTTGGCTCCTTGTGGATGGAGATCACCACTCAACCGGCAGCCGCCTTTAATCTCGAAAGTAGCCATACGCTAATTGTTACTACCTAATTGATATTCAGCTCCTTTTTTAAGAGCGCTGTAGTTGTAGAGCTTGGCCTCTCAATAGGCAGTCCAAGTGCCCGGTCCCAAACCAATTGCGCCAATACACCAAGAGATCTTGACACTCCAAATAACACAGTGTAAAAGTCATATTCCGTCATGCCATAGTGTACCAGTAGCGCACCAGAGTGTGCATCAACATTTGGCCAGGGATTTTTCACTTTGCCAGTCGCTTTCAATATATCAGGAACCACCTCATAAATCATGTGAACCGTATCAATGAGATCGTCCTGCTCAATATATCGCTTGGCAAATTCTAACTGTGCTGTGTAACGGGGGTCAGTTTTACGTAAAACAGCGTGGCCATATCCTGGCACGACCTTGCCCTCTTTCAGCGTTTTCTTAACATAAGCCGCAATCTGCTCTTTGTTTGGCTTGCCTCTCCCCAGTTCTTCTTTCATTTCAAGAATCCAGCGTACAACTTCCTGGTTGGCAAGTCCGTGTAAAGGGCCAGCGAGTCCATTCATTCCAGCGCTTAATGACAGATAGGCATCACTTAAAGCCGATCCCACCAAATGCGTTGCATGTGCGGAGACATTGCCACCCTCATGATCCGAATGAATGGTCATATACAGGCGCATCAATCGCTTAAACTCATCGCTGTCAAAACCCAGCATGTGGGCGAAATTAGCTGCCCAATCCAATTTTGGATCTGGTTCTATATGGTTGCCGTCGTGGTACATTCTGCGATATATATAAGCTGCTATTCTAGGCAAACGCGCAATTAGATTCATTACATCTTCGTAGGTAGAATCCCAGTAGTCTTTCTTTGAAAGATCGTGATATTTGTTAGCAAATTCTGATTCTGTTCTAAGTGCAAGAATTGCTGCAGAGAATTGGGTCATCGGCTGTGTCTTCACAGGCAGTGCGTCCAGAACATTAAAAACATGCTTGGGAACAATTGCTCTTCGCGCCCAGTTATTACTTACTCCTACTACGTCCTCTTCGGTAGGTAGTTCGCCAATTAGCATTAGATAGAAGATCCCTTCTGGCAGCGGTTCAAACCCACCAGGAGCCTTTGGCAAATACTCTCTAAGTTCTGGTATGGAATATCCCCTGAATCGTATTCCTTCTGCAGGGTCCAGCTTTGATGTTTCCGTCACCATCCCCACAATGCCTTTCATGCCACCGTACATTTGCGATAACTTATAATTTCCCATCACAATATCACCATGCGACTTAAGCATTTTTTTGATCTCGCCGGTCATGGGCAATGCCTTCTCCGCGAACTTTTCTTTGATCTTCTCCATTTATCTACTATTGAAAATATTATCCACCTCTTAGGAGCTTAATCAAACTTCCAGGGAAAGCGGGTTGAATACGACTGAGGCTAATTTACTAATCTCCTGATTAATTTGCAATAGCTAGGCGAACTTGAAATCTTTGCCAATATAAATGGCCTCAACGCCTAATTCTTCTTCTATTCGGAGCAACTGATTATACTTGGCTGTTCGGTCTGTTCTCGAAGCAGATCCCGTCTTTATTTGACCTGTATCAAAGGCAACAGCGAGATCGGCAATAGTGGTGTCTTCAGTCTCTCCTGACCGATGGCTCATCACGGAAGTGTATTGGTTAGTTTTAGCTAATTTAATTGCGTTAAGCGTCTCTGTGAGCGTGCCTATTTGGTTGACCTTGATCAAAATGGAATTGGCAACTTCTTCATCAATTCCTCTTTGAAGCCGGCTTACATTTGTCACAAACAGGTCATCACCGACGAGTTGTGTAGTTTCACCAAGAGACCTCGTCATCAGCTTCCATCCTTCCCAATCATCTTCTGCCATACCATCTTCAATGGAGATAATGGGGTATTTATCTGTCCAATCCTTCCAGTAGGCCACCATTTCAGCAGGGGTGAGCTTGTCTCCTGTTGATTTGAATAGATGGTAAACATTCTCATCATCTAAAAAGAACTCAGATGCAGCAGGGTCCAGGGCGATATGGATTTCTTCACCGGGCTTATAACCGGCATTTTCGATGGCTGCCAAAACGTACTTTATTGCGTCTTCATTGGACTTAATATTCGGTGCAAACCCACCTTCATCGCCTACGTTGGTTGAGAGGTTCTCTTTCTTGAGAACTGCTTTCAGGGCATGAAAGACCTCAACGCCCATCCTAAGTGCTTCCGTGAATGAGGATGCACCGACTGGCATCACCATAAATTCTTGGAAATCAATTCCATTGTCTGCATGGGAGCCGCCATTTAGAATGTTCATCATGGGGATTGGGAGTGTTGCCGCATTCGGCTCACCCAGGTAGCGGAAAAGAGAGACTTGCTGCTCTGATGCTGCGGCCCTGGCAGCTGCTAGCGAAACCCCCATAATGGCGTTTGCTCCCAGATTGGACTTGTTGTCAGTACCGTCCAGCTCGATCATCTTTTGATCCAGTCCTTCCTGCTCTCCCAGTTCCATGCCTCTCAACTGATCGTTCAATTGACCGTTTACATTGGCTACTGCATTCAGCACTCCCTTACCGAGATACCGACTTTTGTCACCATCCCTGAGCTCTACAGCTTCATGTATTCCTGTTGACGCTCCTGAAGGCACAGCAGCACGTCCCATGTATCCAGAATCAGAGGTCAGGTCAACTTCAATACTTGGATTTCCACGCGAATCCAATATTTGCCGGGCGTGAATTTTGGCAATCTTCCCCATGGGTTTATTGATTTATGGATTTTGTGCTTTGGCCCGCTTTACTGTTTCTTCATGCACAACGAGGGTGATGTTATTAATAAATTCGTCAAAGAGGTATTTTGAATCCTTAGGGCCGGCGGAGGCTTCGGGATGAAATTGCACAGAAAAAACGTTCTTGTTTTTCAGCCTAATCCCTGCCAACGTGTTGTCATTCAGGTGAACGTGGGTTATGTCAATATTACTATTCTTCTCTGCTGCATCCATCGCTACTACAAATCCATGGTTTTGTGAGGTTACCTCACAGCTCCCTGTTAAAAGATTTTTCACAGGATGGTTAATTCCGCGATGGCCATTGTGCATTTTTTCTGTAGTGAGGCCAGCAGCCAATGCTATAATTTGATGGCCCAGACAGATTCCAAAAGTGGGAATATTGGATGCAATAATTTCCTTCGCTGTTTGTACAGCATTTGGCATTGCAGAAGGATCACCAGGGCCATTAGACAACATGATGCCGTTGGGTTTCCAAGAAGAGATTTCCTGGAACGATGTATTCACAGGGAATATTTTAAGGTAGCAATCCCGCTCAATCAAACAACGCAGGATATTTTTTTTAACGCCCAGGTCAAATACTGCAACCTTAAACCTGGCATTCTCATCCCCCATAAAAAATGCTTTCCTGGCGGTAACTTTTGACGAAAGTTCCAGTCCATGCATTGAGGGCACCTTATCAAGAACCGTTTGTAGCGCTGCTATATCACTTTCATCAGAAGAAATCACTGCATTCATTGCTCCTTTATCTCGAATCTTTCTTACAATTGCCCTGGTGTCCACATCTGAAATGCCAATAAGATTGCTGCGTTCGAAGTATTCTTGAATGGATGCGTTTGCAGATGCTCGTGAGAAGGGTTTGGAGAATTTCTTGCACACCAGTCCAGAGATCATCATTGACTCAGATTCAATTTCTTTAGGGTGAACCCCGTAATTTCCAATATGTGAAGTAGCTGTAACCAGGATTTGGCCGTAGTAGGAGGGGTCTGTGAAGATTTCCTGGTATCCGGTCATTCCGGTATTAAAGCAGAGTTCTCCGGTCGCTGTCCCTATTTTACCCGCTGCCTTTCCTTTAAAAACCGAACCATCTGCAAGTAATAATATTGCCCGCTGCCCTTGCTCGTACTTGTTCATTGGTAGTCTCGACAGTTTTTATAAATACGCTCGTAATTAAGCTTTTATTTAGTCGATCCTGGTAATGCTAAAAAAGTCAAAAGGATCGCACAAAAGTACGGCATACATTTTAATGAGACGCAATAATTTATTAACAATAATTATTATGAAGGACTGCTACTAAAACTCAACAGAGTGTTGCGGCCACATTATTTTGTTAAGTGCATTAAAAAACCCGCACCTTGTGTGGAGCGGGTTTTCAATACAATAATAATGTGAAGATTGTTTAGCTAGGTTTATCTTCTTTGTCTTCATCGGTTTCTTTAGGCTCCTCTACTTCCTTTCCTTCGGAAACTTCAGGCTCAGCCTTCGCTTCTTCTTTTAGTTCAACGTCTGGTGTAGTAGTCACTCCTTCACTCTTTTCTTCCGCCTCACCACTATCCTTTGCTTCCGTCAAATTTGCAGCACTGTCAACCTCTTCTACAATTTCAGCTTCTTCAACTACGGGCTTTTCCACTTTCAGTGCAGCCGTGGCTTCAGCACCGGCATCTTTCTTCTTCCTTCCTCTTCGGGTTCTTGGTTTCTTATCACCAGTGGTTTTCGCTTTGGGCTCAGCCATCATTGCCTCATTAAAGTCTACAAGCTCAATAAGACACATCTCTGCATTATCCCCAAGGCGATTACCCGTTTTGAGTATGCGGGTGTATCCTCCAGGGCGATTGGCAATTTTAGGCGCCACGTCTCTAAAGAGCTCCGTCACCGCATATTTGTCTCTGAGGTATCTGAAAACCATTCTTCTTGAATGCGTAGTATCATCTTTAGATTTTGTCAGCAAAGGTTCAATAAAAGTTCTCAAAGCCTTCGCCTTGGCAACAGTAGTGTTGATTCGCTTATGCTTGAGCAGTGATGATGCCATGTTGGCTAGCATTGCCTTCCTGTGAGGTGCTTTCCTGCTCAGATGATTGAATTTTTTCCCGTGTCTCATGGGTCCTTGTAATAATTGTTATACTTCTTGCTTATCGCTCTATCTTGTACTTTGAGATATCCATGCCGAAAGACAAACCTTTGGCCTCAACAAGATCTTCTAATTCTGATAGCGACTTCTTTCCAAAGTTTCTAAACTTCAGTAAGTCATTCTTATTGAAAGAAACAAGGTCACCCAATGTATCGATCACAGCCGCTTTCAAACAGTTTAGTGCCCTAACCGACAAATCCAGGTCAGCCAGTTTGGTCATCAACAGCTGTCGCATATGAAGTGATGACTCATCAAAATCTTCAGTTACTGACTTTTCTTCCACGTCCAGAGTGATTCTTTCGTCAGAGAATAGCATGAAATGGTGGATTAAAATCTTTGCTGCTTCCGTAAGGGCGTCTTTTGGCTCAATTGATCCATCAGTTGTGATTTCGAATATCAACTTCTCATAGTCTGTCTTTTGTTCTACCCTGTAATTTTCTACGGAGTAGTTCACATTCTTGATGGGAGTGTAAATAGAGTCAATTGGAATAAGTCCCAGGTTGCCATTTAGAGGCTTGTTTTCTTCAGCAGGAACATACCCTCTTCCCTTGTCAATGGAAAGTTCCATATTCAGCTTCACAGATTTCTCCATGTTACAGATAACCATATCTGGGTTAAGCACTTGAAATCCAGAGACAAACTTGCCCAAATCCCCAGCCTTAAACTCTTCCTGGCCAGAAAAAGAGATCGTCACCTTTTCATTTTCCGTGTCTTCAATTTGCTGTTTGAAGCGTACCTGTTTCAGATTCAAAATGATTTCCGTAACATCTTCAACTACACCTTTGATCGTAGAGAATTCATGCTCAATACCTTCAATTTTGACGGAAGTAACTGCAAACCCTTCTAGAGATGCTAGTAGTATCCTTCGCAGGGCATTTCCTATTGTAATACCATAACCAGGCTCGAGAGGCCGAAACTCAAATTTTCCACTAGTTTCGGACGAATCCAACATGATTACTTTATCTGGTTTTTGAAAATCTAAAATTGCCATTTTGTATAAGTGTTAAGTTTATTAATGTATAGTCTTATTGTACCGTGCACACGGCTGTCAATGTTATTTAGAGTATAATTCCACAATTAACTGTTCCTTGATCGGCTCCGGAATATCGTCTCTCTCCGGCACGTTTAGGAACACTCCTGATAAGCTGGTCTGATCCCATTCTAACCATGTGTAAACGCTTGGATTTTCTGCCAACGATGCGTTAATTGATTCATTAGATTTAGATTTCTCCCTAACTGCTATGCGGTCACCGGCTTTGAGTTGGCAAGAAGAAATATTGCACACTTTTCCATTCACCATAATGTGTTTGTGCCCTACTAATTGACGGGCACCTGCCCGGGTAGGGGATAGCCCCATCCTAAACACCGTATTGTCTAACCGCGATTCACATAGCTGAAGCAGCAATGCACCTGTAATCCCCCTTTTTCTTGATGCTTTATCAAACAAATTAGCAAATTGACGCTCAAGAATACCATAGGTATACTTCGCTTTTTGCTTCTCCATGAGCTGAATAGCGTATTCAGACTTCTTGCCTCTTCTCCGGTTGTTGCCATGATGTCCTGGTGGATAGGCTTTCTTTTCCAGAACCTTATCGGCTCCGTAAATCGGAGCTCCGAGTTTTCTTGCAATTTTTGATTTTGGACCTATGTACTTTGCCATGATTTGTAATTAGCGTTCTTCTAATTTTATATGTTTTACTTAGACCCTTCTCCTCTTTGGAGGCCTACAGCCGTTATGTGGCATTGGTGTAACATCCATAATTTCGGTTACAACTATACCTGCATTGTGAATAGTTCTGATAGCCGACTCCCGGCCACCACCCGGCCCTTTGACGAATACTTTTACTTTTCTCAACCCCATATCATATGCGGTTTGTGCGCAATCAGTAGCAGCTTGTGCTGCAGCATAGGGAGTGTTCTTTTTCGAACCCCTGAACCCCTTCTTGCCAGCAGAAGACCATGATATCACCTGGCCTTGATTGTTGGTCAATGAGATTATGATGTTATTGAACGAAGCGTGGATATGCGCTTGCCCAAATGCCTCTACTTTTACTTTTTTCTTTTTTGAACTTGGTCTTGCCATTGTTTCTCCGGTATTAGCCTTTCATTACTTTTTTCTTATTCGCTATAGTCTTCTTTCTTCCTTTACGTGTACGGGCGTTATTCTTGGTCTTCTGTCCTCTTAAAGGAAGGCCAATTCTATGACGAATTCCTCTGTAACATCCAATATCTTGCAACCGTTTGATATTCACCTGCACCTCAGATCGGAGCTCGCCTTCGATCTTTAGTTTGTCGGCGATGATCTTTCTAATTGCAGCTTGTTGGTCATCGTTCCAATCCCTCACTTTTATATTCACATCGATTTTCGCCTCATTTAGAATATTGGTTGCGGTGCGTCTGCCGATTCCAAAGATATAGGTAAGGCCAATTTCGCCTCTTTTCTCCTTTGGTAAGTCTGTTCCAGCTATTCGTGCCATAAATCTTTTGTTGGGTAATTATATATTTAGATTTGCTTGTATTGTTATCCTTGCCGTTGTTTGAACCTGGGGTTCTTCTTGTTAATGACAAATAATCTTCCTTTCCTGCGAACGATTTTGCATTCGGCACTTCTCTTTTTTATTGATGCTCTTGTTTTCATAACACTAGATACTAAAGGACTAATATTTCCTGGCGTTCAAATCTGCTGCTGTTTCGCCAGGGCGATACCGGTAGATTATCCTTCCTTTTGTTAAATCATAAGGAGACATTTCCAGTCTCACTTTATCTCCGGGCAATATCTTGATGTAGTACATCCTCATTTTCCCAGAGATGTGTGCCGTAATAATGTGGCCATTCTCCAACTCAACGCGAAACATAGCATTTGACAATGCTTCTGTTATCGTTCCGTCCTGAACTATGGATTGTTGTTTGGCCATCCTTATTAATGCACTAATTCCCGTTCATTTTTTTTTAGCTCCTCTTCACAAAAATCGAATGAGGACAAGATATCAGCTCCGTTTGGTGTTATTGCCACCGAATGCTCATAATGAGCAGAGAGCGAACCGTCCGTTGTTGAAATCGTCCAGCCATCAGCTAAACTCTGAACAGTAAATGCACCTGCATTTATCATTGGTTCGATGGCTATCACCATTCCTTCTTTGAGTTTTGCTCCAGTCCCCTTTTTCCCATAGTTAGGCACTTCTGGCTTCTCATGCAAATTTCTCCCTACTCCGTGCCCTACCAGGTCACGGACAACTGAAAAACCGTTACTCTCAGCATGTTGTTGTACTACATGGCCAATATCTCCCACTCTGTTTCCAATAATGGCAGCTTCTATCCCTTTGTAAAGGCACTCCTTTGTGACCTTCATCAACTCATTTGCTTCGGCAGAGATGTTGCCTATCGAGTAGGTATAAGCAGAATCGCCATAAAACTCATTCATCAATACACCGCAATCAACAGACACAAGATCTCCTTCCACCAACACCCTGTTCCCAGGCATTCCATGCACCACTTCTTCATTAACGGAGATGCAAAGTGTCGACGGGTAATTATGATAGCCCTTAAATCCAGGCTTTCCACCATTGTCGAGGATGAACTCCTCTGCTATCTTATCCAACTCATTGGTGGTAATTCCTGCTTTTATAGCCTTTGCTACCTCGCCATGTGTTTTGGCAACAAGCATATTGCTTTTTCTCAGCAACTCAATTTCGTCGTATGTCTTATAGTAGATCATAAAAACTGAATTATTGAGTTGCCATGTTCAAAGATGACCTGCCTTTGATTCTCCCTGACTTCATCAACCCATCGTAGTGTCGCATTAACAGGTGACTTTCCACTTGTTGAAGCGTATCTAATACTACACCTACCATAATGAGCAGTGATGTTCCTCCATAAAATTGTGCGAATTGGCTATTGACACCCCCTAAAGTGGCAAACGCTGGCAAGATCGCCACCGTGCCCAGAAAGATAGAACCGGGAAGTGTGATCCTAGACATGATGGTATCCAGGAACTCTGCCGTTTGCCTTCCAGGTTTAACTCCGGGGATAAAGCCCCCATTTCTCTTCATCTCTTCCGCCATATTACTTGGGTTGACCGTAATCGCAGTGTAGAAGTAGGTGAAAAGAATAATCATGATAAAAAAGATGGCGTTGTACCAGAATCCTTGAAAGTTGGTAAGTGCTCCCATAATCCCCTGCAGAGCATTTGAATCAGAAAAACCTGCGAATGTGATTGGCACGAACATAATCGCTTGTGCGAAGATGATAGGCATCACCCCCGCCGCATTGACCTTGAGCGGAATGTATTGTCGTACCCCACCATATTGCTTGTTGCCAACTACCCGCTTGGCGAATTGGACAGGTACGCGGCGACTTCCCTGAACTAGCAAGATCGTGACTATAATAACCAGCAGCAGGAAGACCATTTCCACAAGGAACATCACCATACCACCTCCTTGCTCTTCCAGCCTCTTAAAGAACTCAGCTGCAAATGCGAAGGGCAGGCTGGAAATGATTCCAATCATGATCAGCAATGAAATCCCATTACCAATTCCCTTATCAGTAATTTTCTCGCCTAACCACATAACGAACAAGGTGCCTGTTGTGAGAATGATAATTGAGGACATGGTAAAAAAGAAACTAGGGCCACCGATGATAGCTGCATCAGGTACTTGTGTTGCTATATAGCCAGGTGCTTGTCCAAAGGTTATTACTACTGTAAGCAGTCTCGTTATTTGGTTAATCTTCCTCCTGCCACTTTCACCTTCCTTCTGCATTCGCTGAAAGTAGGGGATGGCAACGCCCAGAAGCTGAATTACGATCGATGCAGAGATATACGGCATGATTCCAAGGGCAAATATTGATGCTCTTGAAAAAGCGCCACCTGCAAACATGTTAAGCAAGCCTGCTAAACCGCCGCCTGATGAGTTCCTGTTTAGGTCTTCCAGTATTACCGGGTCAACGCCGGGCAGCACAACGTATGAACCCATACGGTATATAAGAATCAATCCTAAGGTGGCCAAAATCCGGTTCCTTAGATCTTCGATCTTATAAATGTTTCTCAATGTTTCAAAAAATCCCTTCATCTGGTATTATTCAAATGCTTTATGCTTTCGCCTGTTCATCTCCGCCCTCTTTAGCAGGCGTTTCAGCCTTCAACTCAATCGCTTCTTCATCGCCGGCTGGTTTATTTTCAGTCTTTTCATCCTCTTTTTTTGCCTCTGGTTCCTCTTTTTGGATTTCTTTTTGTTCTTCTTTCTTTGTTTTTGAGCCAACAGCTGTTACAGCGGGGACTGGTTTAGCCGCCTTACGTGGCTTGTTCACCTTCTTACCCCTGCGTCCAGGAAGCTCTATTGCCGTTCCTCCCGCGCTCTCAATGGCTTTTTTTGCCGTATCAGAGAAGGCATTGGCGGTAACTTCAAGTTTATCTTTTAGCTCGCCTCTTCCAAGGATCTTTATCAAATCGTTCTTAGCAACCAGGCCATTCTCACGCAACACTTCTTTATCAATCTTCTTGACTTTCTTATTATCGGCAAGAGCCTGGAGCGTATCAAGGTTAATACCCTTATAGGCTATTCTGTTAATGTTCTTGAAGCCAAATTTCGGGACCCTAGTTTGGAGAGGCTGCTGCCCTCCTTCAAAACCAGACTTTCGAGAATATCCGGAACGAGATTTTTGGCCATTATGTCCTCTCCCGGCAGTACCACCTTTAGTGGAGCCCTGACCTCTTCCAAGCCTTAGGTTTTTCTTAATTGAGCCTTTAGCGGGCTTTAAATTGCTTAAATCCATTGTTTTAATTATATCGCATTATTCTCCCTGGACACTAACCAGATGGCTGACCTTGTTGACCATGCCAAGTATCTGTGGGGTTCCTTCATGCTCAACTACCTGATTCATTTTTTTGATCCCCAGAGCCTCAAGTGTTCTCTTTTGACGTTTGGTGCTATTAATCTTACTCTTGATCTGCTTTATTTTAATTTTTGCCATCTCCTTGTTGTGTTATACTTAACAGCTTAGCCATTATAAACTTTCTCCAATGAAATTCCCCTTATTTGAGAGATTGCATTTGCATCTCTAAGCTGTGTGAGGGCATCCATTGTTGCTTTTACCACGTTATGTGGATTTGATGATCCTTTGGACTTGGCCAACACATCGGTCACGCCAACGCTCTCAAGTACTGCCCTCATAGCACCGCCAGCGATTACCCCTGTACCAGTAGCTGCTGGCCGTATGAGAACTTTTGCCCCACGATATTTACCTTCCTGCCTGTGAGGAATTGTCCCTTTGTGAATGGGAATTTTCAATAAATTCTTTTTGGCATCATCAATGCCTTTCTCAATAGCCGTAGCTACTTCTTTAGACTTTCCCAGCCCATGACCAACAATTCCGTTCTCATCACCAACAACCACAATGGCTGAGAAACCAAATGTTCTACCGCCTTTGGTGACTTTGGTAACCCTGTTGATTGCAACGAGCTTGTCTTTTAGTTCAATCTCGCTGGCTTTAATTCTCCTGATATTCTTATTGATCATAATCTTAAATAGTTAAACCGTTCTCTCTAGCTGATTCTGCCAGTGATTTTATCCTGCCATGATACAGATAGCCGTTTCTATCAAAAATTGCGGTCAAAATCTTGGCTTTTTTTGCTTTTTCAGCAATCTCTTTACCCACAAGCTTTGCCTGTTCAATCTTGTTGCCCTTCGCCTCGTTGTTTTCCAGGGAACTTGCTGAAGCTAGCGTGCTCCCACTTTCGTCATCGATCAACTGGGCATAAATCTGCTTGTTGCTTCTAAACACAGAAAGACGTGGTCTTTCGGCTGTGCCTAAAAGAATTTTTTTGAATCTCGATTTTATCCGCTGTCGGCGGGCTGATTTATCTTGTGACATTGTTTACGTTTTTGCAACAGCTTTACCTGCTTTTCTTCTTAATACTTCTTCGACGTACTTCACCCCTTTACCTTTGTATGGTTCTGGTTTCCGAAGAGACCGGATCTTAGCGGCCACCTGGCCAATAAGCTGTTTGTCATGTGACTTAAGCATTATTCTTGGTGGCTTTCCTCTTTCTGTTGCCGTTTCAATTTTTACTTCTTCTGGTATTTCCATGACAATATTGTGTGAATATCCCAGCACAAGTTCGAGAAGCTGCCCCTGGTTAGATGCTCTGTACCCAACACCGACAAGTTCCAATTCCTTGGTATATCCTACTGAAACGCCGGCAACCATATTGGAAATCAGCGAACGGTAAAGACCATGAAAAGCCTTGTCTTTGATCTCATCTGCAGATCTGGACACTACTATTGACCCTTCATTTTCCTTCACAGAGATCCGTTTATCAACATGCTGTTGCAACTCACCCAGTGGACCCTTTACAGTCACCAGTGTATTGGCAATAGTGACCTGTACTCCTTCAGGCAATTCAATTGGTAAATTTCCTATTCGTGACATTGTTCGTTTTAATAGATGTGGCAAAGTACTTCACCACCAATATGTTCTTTCCTTGCTTCTTTATCTGTCATTACACCTTTAGAGGTAGACACAATTGCAACACCCAATCCATTGAGCACGCGAGGCAGAGAATCTGCATTGGAATACTTCCTTAATCCTGGTTTACTCACGCGAATTAACTTTTTGATTGCTGGTTGTTTTGTTTCAGTGTCGTACTTCAAAGCAATTTTTAGGTTGGCTTGGGTTCCAATGCTTCTATCAGATTCTTTGCTGCCCTCTACTTTGTAGTTAAGGATATATCCCTTTTCCAACAAGGCTTTAGTCATCGCCTGCTTGATCTTGGACGATGGGATGTTCACAACCTTGTGCTTTGCCATCATGGCATTTCGCATTCGTGTTAAATAATCTGCAATTGGATCAGTCATCTCTATTTATTATTGTTATTTCTTTTATTCCGGCCTACCAGCTTGCTTTGCGCACACCTGGAATAAGTCCCTGTTCGGCCATTTCTCTAAATACTATTCTGGATACTCCATAATAGCGGATATATCCTTTCGGGCGGCCTGTTAAGCCACACCTATTGTGAAGCCTTACCGGCGATGCATTCCTGGGCAGTTTTTGCAATCCGACATAATCTCCGGCTTTTTTAAGAGCGGCTCTTTTCTCGGCATACCTCGCCACGATCTTTTGTCTTTTGACCTCCCGGGCCTTCATTGATTCTTTAGCCATCCTTTATTGTTTTTTAAATGGTAACCCTAGTTCGCTTAACAAAGCCAGCGATTCTTCTTTGCTCTTGGCAGTTGTTACAAATGTGATATCCATCCCAGTAATCTCCTTCACTTTGTCAATATCAATTTCCGGAAAGATAATCTGTTCCTTAATACCCATTGAGTAATTGCCGAATTTGTCAAAGCCCTTGCGGCTGATACCCCTAAAGTCTCGTGTTCGGGGGATAGCTACTGCAATCAGGCGCTCCAGAAACTCATACATTTTCTCCCCGCGCAACACTACACGTGCACCAATAGGAACACCCTTTCTCAATTTGAAGTTGGATATATCCTTCTTGGAGATTGCGGGAACTGCTTTCTGGCCAGCGATCATACTCATCTCTTCCAGTGCATTATCCACCAGTTTCTTATCGGAAGTAGCACGTCCTACACCTTGATTAAGACAAATCTTGGTGAGTTTTGGTGCTTGCATTGTGGTAGTATAGGAGAATTTCTCCATCAAAGCAGGAATCACATCCTCTTTGTACTTCGTTTTTAATGTAGGTATATACGTCATCTTACTTAATGATTTCGCCGGTTTTCTTCGAATACCGGGCTAATTTCCCGTTGGGGTCAATCTTTCTGCCAATTTTAGTTGGCTCGCCTGTAGCCGGGTCAACCAACATAAGGTTTGAGATGTGAATTGACGCCTCTTGCTTAACTATACCCCCTTGCTGGTTTTGAGCAGAAGGCCTGGTGTGTTTTGAAACCATGTTAAGGCCTTCTACGATAGCCCTGTTTTGAGAAATAACGACAGAAAGAACCCTTCCTGTTTTTCCCTTATCCTCCCCAGTGATTACCGCAACGGTCTCTCCTTTTTTGAAGTTTATTTTGCTCATATTGTAATGCTTAATATCTTATTATAGTACCTCTGGTGCCAACGACACTATTTTCATATACTGACGTTCCCTAAGTTCCCTGGCCACGGGGCCAAAGATCCTTGTTCCCCTTAATTCGGCTTCAGGGGTTAACAACACGCATGCGTTGTCATCAAACCTGATATACGAACCATCTTTTCGCCGTACTTCCTTCCTAGTTCTTACAATAACCGCTTTTGTTACGGTTCCTTTCTTGATATTACCAGCCGGCATAGCGTCTTTGACCGTCACCACGATCGTGTCTCCAACACTGGCATAACGGCGCTTGGTTCCACCCAGCACGTTAATACAGAGTACTTCCTTTGCACCACTATTATCAGCTACAGCTAATCTTGATTCTTGTTGTATCATCTTACTTAGCTTTTTCTAAAATTTCAACTACTCGCCAACATTTGCTCTTGCTAATGGGTCGTGTTTCCATAATTGTAACGGTGTCGCCTACACCACACTCGTTATTCTCATCATGAGCCAACAAACGGGTTGTTTTTTTTATGAACTTGCCATACCTAGGATGTTTTACTTTTCTCCTAATGTTCACGCATACTGACTTGTCCATACCGCTGCTGGCAACAAGTCCTGTTCTCTCTTTTCTTAAATTTCTTTCTTCCATGGTGTGTTAAGCTTGTGCACCTGCCAGGCAGGCGCGTTCTCTTCCATTTATTCTGTCGCTTCAGCTCCCTCTGATTCTTTTGTCATTTCTTGAGGGTTGTTCTTTTTAATATTTTTTATCTTTTCAGTCCCTGTCGTTCCAGCAGTTTCCCCACCTTCTTGAGCTGCTCTCGCAGTCAATTCAGTTGACAAGCGAGCTATTGTCTTGCGGGCATATTTCAATTTCAGAGGGTTTTCCAGACTTGATACTACATGGTTCATCTTCAGCTTTTGATATGCAATTTTCTCATTCTCAATCCTTTCCTGTATCTCTACTGACGACATTTCCCTTATTACAGCTGCTTTCATGATAGTTCCTTCTTAATGATTTAGTCTCTTTCCACAAAATCCCGCCTAACCATAAATTTGGTCTTGATAGGGAGCTTCTGAGATGCGAGTCGCATTGCTTCTTTTGCGACATTTAAAGGCACTCCTTCAGATTCAATTAACACTCTTCCAGGACTCACTCTTGCTACAAAGTATTCTGGAGCACCTTTGCCCTTACCCATCCTTACCTCTGCAGGTTTCTTGGTGATAGGCTTATCTGGGAATACACGAATCCACAATTGGCCTTCCCTTTTCATGTAGCGCGTTACAGCGATACGAGCAGCTTCAATCTGACGACTGGTCAACCAACACTCTTCCAGTGCTTTGATGCCAAAGGATCCAAAAGCCAACTGGTGCCCTCTCTGGGAGTTGCCCTTCATCCGCCCTTTCTGCATCTTGCGGAATTTTGTTCTTTTAGGTTGTAACATCTCTATATAAATACACCTGGAACCCAGGCATTAGTAAATCTCTGTTATCGGTTCTGGTTAAATCTCGGAGAAGGCATTTTTCTTCCCTTGGCAGCTGCGCTACTCTTTTGCATGCCAATATTGGGGGAGAGGTCCCTCTTTCCATATATTTCACCTTTACATATCCATACTTTAACGCCAATTTTTCCATAAGACATTTGAGCTTCTGACAACGCATAGTCAATATCTGCCCTAAATGTATGGAGTGGAATTCTGCCGTCTTTATACTGCTCTGTTCTCGCCATTTCAGCACCATTCAGGCGTCCTGAGATCATAATCTTAATACCCTGAGCGCCCATTCTCATCGTGGACGCGATAGACATTTTCGTCGCTCTCCTAAAAGAGATGCGACCTTCAATTTGCTTAGCAACACTATCAGCAACCAATTTTGCATCCAGTTCAGGCCGCTTAATTTCGAAAATGTTGATCTGCACCCCCTTCTTTGTGAGCTTCTTTAGCTCTTCTTTAAGCTTATCTACTTCCTGGCCTCCTTTGCCGATGATGGTGCCTGGTCGCGCTGTATTAATAGTGACAGTGATTAGTTTAAGGGTTCTCTCGATGATAATTTTCGAGATACTTGCTTTTTCCAATCTGGCACCCAAATACTTTCGGATCTTATCATCCTCTAGCAATTTCGCTGCGCAATCTTTTTCACTATACCAGTTAGAGTCCCACCCTTTGATGATACCCAGTCTGTTACCTATAGGATTTGTTTTTTGCCCCATCTATCTTATACTGTTTCATTTGCAACCATAGTGTCAACTATTAAGGTTACGTGATTAGATCTTTTTCGTATTCTGTGTGCCCTTCCTTGAGGAGCAGGCCTTATTCGCTTTAGCTGACGGGCGCTATCTACACAAATACTCTTTATATATAGATTTCCATCTTCAAGTCGCACACCCTCATTTTTAGTTCTCCAGTTAGCAATCGCAGACATAAGGAGTTTCTCAACCCTGCCAGATGCCTCCTTGGGACTAAACTTTAGTATGTTCAAAGCCTGGGTGACCTCCTGGCCGCGAACCATATCAGCGACGAGTCGCATCTTGCGAGGTGATGTAGGACAGTTATTTAGCTTGGCTAGATAAGTTGTCTTTCTCTCTTCCTTGCGTTGAATTGCTGCTTTTTCCTTTCTTAAGCCCACTTTATTGTTCTTTTATAATACTTTATTATGATTTTCTATGCCCTGAGTGTCCTCTAAATTGCCTGGTTGAAGCAAACTCACCTAGCTTGTGTCCAACCATGTTCTCAGTCACATAGACTGGAATAAACTTATTGCCGTTGTGAACAGCAATAGTAAGTCCGACGAATTCAGGCGATATCATTGATGCTCTTGACCAGGTTTTAATAACGGACTTTTTCCCAGATTGCTGCTGATCAATCACTTTCTTTTCAAGCTTTAAGTCGATAAATGGACCTTTTTTAAGCGAACGTGGCATATTATTCTAATTTGTCAGCCTGCCTGCCGGCAGACAGGTTTATTTCTTGCGTTTTTCTACAATGTATCTATTGGAACTCTTCTTCTTGGATCGAGTCTTAAATCCTTTAGCGGGCACTCCTGTTCTTGATCTTGGGTGACCTCCAGAAGCTTTACCCTCCCCACCACCCATTGGGTGATCAACTGGGTTCATAGCTACTCCTCGGGTTCGGGGTCTTTTGCCCCTCCATCTGTTTCCGCCAGCTTTACCTATAGTCTGCAATTGATGGTCTCCGTTAGAGACTACACCGATAGTTGCCTTGCAAGTACCAAGAATCATACGCGTTTCCCCGGAAGGCAATTTGACATTTACATATTTTCCTTCCTTTGCTGTTAGTTGTGCATATCCACCAGCTCCTCTAGCTAATACGCCGCCTTGACCAGGGTTGAGTTCTAGGTTATGGATAATGGTGCCAAAAGGAACGTCTTTCAGAAATAACGTATTTCCTACTTCGGGTGCCGCCTTCTCACCTGATTCGACCACTTGACCTACCTTAATACCATTTGGGGCAATAATATATCGCTTCTCTCCATCTGCATAATATACCAAGGCAATACGAGCAGTTCTGTTAGGGTCGTACTCGATGGATTTCACCTTGCCTGGCACCCCGTCTTTATCTCTAAGAAAGTCTATCACACGGTATCGTTTCTTGTGACCACCACCTACGTTTCGAACGGTCATTTTGCCAGTGTCATTCCTTCCACCATGACGCCGTTTACCTGCAACCAGGCTCTTCTCAGGCCTTGAGGCAGTAATTGTTTCAAACGCAGAGAGGACCTTGAATCTCTGCCCTGGTGTAACTGGTTTTAATTTTCTAACAGCCATCTTTGCTTAATGCTTAATTATACGTTGCTATAGAAATCAATTGTATCCCCTTCAGTCAAGGCTACAATAGCTTTCTTGTATGATTTCGTTCTTCCTGATATAGCACCGGCCTTAGTGTTTCTTGACCGTGGCTTTCCAGTATAGTTCATCGTTCTGACTTTATCAACTGTAACGCCATACATTTCTTCTATCGCTTTAGCAATTTCGATTTTATTGGCCCTTCTGTCAACCACGAAACCATAGCGATTGAAGTTGTTGCTTTCAGCAGACATCTTTTCTGTAACAATTGGATTTTTAAGAATGGTCATAACTTCTTGGCGAATAATTTTTCTATTTCCTTTATGGCGCTTTCACTAACTATCAAATCTTTAGCATTCAGAATCTGGTAGGTGTTCATGTGCGCTGCACTGATTACTGTTGCCTTAGGGAGATTACGTGCCGCCAGTGCGATGATTGAATCATTTTCAGCAAGAATCAAAAGTGATCGGGTACCGTTAAAATCCAAATTCGCAAGAATCCTAGCATATTCCTTGGTTTTTGGCGCTTCAAGTTTAAAGTCTTCGATAATTGTCAAGCATTCATCCTTCACCTTATAAGAGAGCGCAGACTTTCGTGCCACTTGCTTAAGCTTCTTGTTGAGCTTAAAACCATGGTCTTGGGGGCGAGGGCCAAATGCACGTCCACCTCCTCTGAATATTGGGTTCTTAATATCACCAACCCTTGCGCTTCCAGTGCCTTTTTGCCTTCGCAGTTTCTTTCTGGAACCCCTAATTTCGCTTCTTTCTTTGGCCTTGCTTGTTCCTTGCCTCTGCTGTGCAAGATACTGCTTGACATCCAAATAAACTGCATGGTCGTTTGGCTCAAAACTGAAAACGTCGTCATTCAACGTTGCTTTCTTGCTGGTCTTTTTGCCTGCTATGCTTAATACTGGTAGTTCCATTCTACTTGTAATTATCTTTGTACATATACATAAGAACCCTTAGCTCCGGGAATAGATCCCTTAACTACTAATAGGTTTTGCTCTGGCAATACTTTTATAACTTTAAGGTTAATCGCTTTAGCGCGCTCATTGCCCATCTGGCCACCCATCTTCATTCCCTTAAAGACACGTGCTGGATAAGAAGCAGCACCAATAGAACCTGGATGTCGTTGCCTGTCTTTTTGGCCGTGTGTTGCTCCACCAACTCCGTGAAATCCATGACGCTTGACAACACCCTGAAATCCTTTCCCTTTAGAAGTGCCAACTATATCTACCCACTCACCCTCAGTAAACATTTCAACGTTGATGACACTTCCTGCTCTCAATGCCTCGCTTTCTTCTCCACCCTTTTTTTTAGGAATGCTAAACTCAACCAACTTCTTTTTTGGCGTTGTTCCGGCTTTTGTAAAGTGCCCTTTCATCCCTGCAGAAGTGTTTTTTTCTTTTGCTTCATCAAAACCGATCTGAAGTGCATCGTAGCCGTCCACTTCTTTAGTTTTTATCTGCGTAATGACACAGGGGCCTGCTTCAATAACAGTGCACGCAACGTTATTGCCTTTGTCATTGAAGGTACTGGTCATCCCTACTTTTTTACCTATAATTCCTGACATGAGTCTTTATATTATACTTTTATTTCCACCTCAACCCCACTAGGCAGTTCAAGCTTCATCAAGGCATCAACAGTTTTAGGTGTGGAACTATAGATATCCATCAGTCTTTTATATGAGCTAACCTGATATTGATCCCTCGCCTTCTTATTAACATGCGGGGAACTTAAAACAGTAAACACTTTTTTATTTGTTGGCAGAGGTATTGGCCCACTGATAATAGCACCGGTTGACTTTACCGTTTTTACAATCTTCTCAGCTGATTTGTCAACCAAGTTATAATCGTAAGACTTTAATTTGATTCTGATTTTATGATTCATCCTGTTCTGTATTGTGCTTAGTTATGCCGTTGCGGTTTTACCGGTGGTTTTTTTAATGATGTCGCCAGCAATATTCCTGGGAACTTCTGCATAGTGAGAGAACTCCATTGTTGATGATGCCCTGCCCGATGTTATTGTTCTAAGTGCTGTAACATAACCGAACATCTGTCCCAGGGGAACAGTAGCTTTAACAATGGCGTTTCCTCCCTTGGAGTCCATGCCTTCCATTTGACCCCTCCTTTTGTTGAGGTCACCCACGACGTCACCCATGTTCTCTTCAGGGGTATTGACTTCTAATTTCATAATTGGCTCCAGCAGGACGGGTTGCGCCTTAGGCACTGCAGTCCGATAAGCTGTCTTGGCACAGATCTCAAAGGAAAGAGCATCAGAGTCAACATCGTGGAACGATCCATCAATGAGTGTTACCTTCAGACTATCCATTGGATATCCTGCAAGAACTCCATTTACCATTGCCGCCTTGAATCCCTTTTCAATGGCAGGAATGAACTCTTTAGGAATGTTTCCTCCCTTTATTTTATCAATAAATTCAAGGCCTTCTTTCTTTTCTTCGCCTTCGACATCTTCTACCGGCTCAAGTATGAACGCGATATCAGCAAACTTACCTCGACCGCCGGTCTGTTTCTTATACACTTCCCGGTGCTGAATCTGCCCGGTAACAGCCTCCTTATATGCAACTTGGGGTGCACCTTGATTACACTCTACCTTGAATTCACGCTTCATCCTGTCAATTAAGATCTCAAGATGTAACTCGCCCATACCGCTTATAATGGTTTGCCCTGAATCTTCGTCAGTTTTAACGGTGAATGTTGGATCCTCTTCTGATAGTTTTCCTAGTGCAACACCAAGCTTATCTATATCATCCTGTGTTTTGGGTTCAATTGCAATTCCAATTACAGGATCTGGGAAGGACATTGATTCGAGAACAATAGGATGCTTTTCATCGCACAATGTGTCACCTGTACGTATATCTTTAAAGCCTACAGCTGCCCCAATATCTCCAGCTTCTATTCTTTTAATAGGATTCTGCTTGTTAGAATGCATTTGAAATATTCGGGAAATTCGCTCCTTCTTGCCGCTTCTTGTGTTCAGTACATATGATCCGGCATCAATAGCTCCCGAGTACATCCT